>Ga0256840_1000630_pt1 | contig 35443 bp, 25 predicted proteins | sample 355202metaG_FD_185969 | JGI IMG/M metagenome (GOLD analysis project Ga0256840, IMG submission 185969) | Hydrothermal vent microbial communities from Mid Atlantic Ridge, Atlantic Ocean - 355-202 | ecosystem: Environmental > Aquatic > Marine > Hydrothermal vents | place: Atlantic Ocean: Mid...
AAATGTCAAAGCGCAGGTGGAAATGAACTTTGCTGATGAAGATGATCAGCTTAAAGCGTTACGTGAAGTAGGGGGTTATAATCAATGGGCGATATGGCTTGGGGTAGGCTTGCATGTGTTGATATGGGCGGGAATGTTTTATATGTTGTCAATCGTAATGGTGGGTATGACGCAACAGATTTAGACTGTCTGCTCTAAGAGACATTAGTATTTTGCCATGAAGAGTATGAAGGTAAGCCCCCTCATTTTTTTTCTCTGTTAATTTTCTGAATCCCAAAGTGTTATTAAGCCCTGTGTTGCTTTTTTATAATCTGGCGCTTCAGTAATTGCTGAAATCATTGCTACCGAACCAACTCCGGTTTTCTTTAGCGCGGTGGCGCGTTCAAAATTTATACCACCAATGGCAACGAGTGGGTAATTCTCCCCTAATAGTTTTACCCAATGTGCAACCGCATCAACACCTTGTGGTATCCAGGGCATGTCTTTACTGGTGGTTTCAAAAATGGGTCCGAGGGCAATGTAGCTGGGTTTTATAGTTAGTGTTCTGGCAACTTCGGCGTAGCTGTGCGTGGATAAGCCTAAGCGACAACCAGCGTTTGCTACTGCGGTAAGATCAGCGGTAGCAATATCTTCTTGTCCTAGATGAATGCCATAGGCTCGGTGCTTTATGGCGAGTTTCCAATAGTCATTAATAAAAAGTCTAACATTTTGTGCTCTACAAAAAGCTATAGCTTCAATGATGTCAGTTTCTACTTCGTCGTCTTGTTTGTCTTTGATGCGTAATTGAATGGTTTTTATACCAAGTGGAACTAATTTTTTTAGCCATTCTACGGAATCAATAACGGGATAGATGCCCAGGGTTAGCGTGTCGCAAGGGCTAAACTTTGGGTAGTGTTCATCAGGGGTTAAACATAACCGAGGTAGGTGGCATAAGTCGAAGTTGTTGCCAGAACTGTTATTTGTAAAGTGAAAGTGGTAGATGTTTGATTTATTGTTAGCAGCGTTATTACTGTAATCAACAATCGCATCATTTATCCCTTGGCTGACGAGTGCTTTAGCCAGCACAATGGAATCAATTAAGAGATATCCTAGAGCTAAATAACATGCTATTGCTGTGGCGAGTACACAGCCAGTGCCACGCACATTGTTTTTATCAGGCCAACGTTTGCCGACAAAATAAAAGGTCGTTGAAGGACTTATAAATGTATCAATGCTGCTTTCTGTTTGCTTATTACTTATTGTATGTCCACCTTTGACTAGGGCAGACTTTATTCCAAGCTCAAATAGTATTTGAGTAGCGCGACTAATCTCTTCTGAGTGATTGCAAGGTAGTTTGCTTAAGGTGGATATCTCATCTAAATTTGGTGTTAGTAAGGTCACATGAGGCAACAGTTTTGAAAGCATTAAACGCTGCCCTGTATAGCTTAAAAGTTTGCCTCCTGAACTTGAAGAGAGAACCGGATCAAGGATTACTGGAGTATCATTGGCATTTTTCTCAAGATAGTTAGCCACTGCTTTTACAACTTGCTCATTCCCAAGCATACCAATTTTTATTGCTGAAAATGTAAGCCCTTTTAATGCATCAAACTGTGCTTTTACTTGTGCGTAAGGCAACACGCCATCACTTTGTACACCTGAATTATTCTGTGCTGTTACCGCTGTGACTACGCTATGTGCACTTACTTCTAGGGTGTTTGCCACTTTCCAGTCTGTTTGTAAACCTGCACCACTTGGGTCGGTGCCACCAATTAATAATACGTTACTCATATAAAATGACTGCTGTTAGTTTTGATGCCAAAATGGTGTACCAATGGTTGGTGTACTAGGGCTGGCTGATTCGCGTGCTGGCATAATACCACTTTGATAGGCGTAGCGACCTGCCTCAATCGATTTAGCAAAAGCATCAGCCATTGTGACGGGGTCAACTGCCTCAGCAACGGCGGTATTAAGTAGCACCCCATTAAAGCCTAGTTCCATTGCTTGACACGCATCAGAGGGCTTGCCGATACCTGCATCGACTAACAAATTCACATCTGGCAAGCGTTGGCGAATAGTCTCTAAGGCATAGGGGTTCATTAGCCCCTTGGCTGTACCAATGGGTGACCCCCAGGGCATAATTACTTCACAGCCTAAGTCTTGTAAGCGCTGGCATAAGACTAAATCATCGGTTGAATAGGGGAAGACTTTAAAGCCTCTTTTTATGAGTGCTTCTGTGGCCTCTAAAAGCCCAAACGGGTCGGGTTGTAAATTGTAGTCATCGCCAATAACTTCGAGCTTTATCCAATCGGTTTGAAAAATATCACGTGACATTTCGGCAATGGCGATGGCTTCTTTGGGGCTGTGGCAACCTGCGGTATTGGGCAGTAAATGGCAGCCTAGGTTTTTAATAAAGTCCCAGAACTGTTCACCACCTTTGTTTTCTGGAGATTGGCGACGCAGTGACAAGGTGATGACATCTGCTTTTGATGCAATAATCGCTTGTTGCATTATTTCAGGTGAAGGGTAGAGTGCTGAACCAATAAAAAATCGGCTTGTTAGTTCAACACCATAAACATCCCATGAATCACTCATGTTTACCCTCCGCTTACAGGATTAAGAATATCAATCTTATCTTGATCATTCAGCTCTGTTTCAGCCCACTGATCTTTTGGGATATAAGTTTGATTAATTGCTACGCCTAGCATATTTGTTTTTTGATAACCTAATATCTCCAATGCTTTGAGCACGGTGCAGTGCGTATCCAGTGCTTCAAGCTGGTTATTAATGCTGACTTGAATCATAGTAAGGTCTCAATTAAGTCGTTGATGATGGCTGGTGTAAATAAATAACCGTGCCGATATAAGCCATTGATACGAATGAGTTTATTATCATATTCAATGCGCGGTTGGTTATTGACGAAAGTAGGGCGTAGACCGACGCGTAAGTCTATTATATGAGCTTCAGAAAACCCTTGATGCAGGCTATAAAGGGCGGATAAGAGTTCTAAACTAGAACGCACAGTGACAGGTTGTTTATCATCACTTTCTATTTGGGTCGCGCCGATAATGTATTCGTGGTTTTTACGTGGTGCGATATACAGTGGGTAGCGTGGATGAATCAAACGCACTGCTCGGCTGATGCTAACTTCAGGTGCAGAGACGCGCGCCACTTCACCACGCACCGAGCGAAAGTCTTTTAAATCTTCGCTCGCGCCATTACCCCGACAATCAAACACCGTATCAAAGGTTTGGTCAAAATGTTTAAGCGTACCATTGTTATTGATGTTATCTATTTTGGTGTTTTCAATTAAGGTAATATTTTCTTGTTGCTCGAAGTATTGATTTAAAACAGGGTAGAGAGCTTGGTTATCAATCACTCCCTCCTCACTAAAAAATAAACCGTGATTAAAATTATCGGCAAGTTGTGGTTCTAATGTTTTAAGTTGAGCTTGATTCATGATTTGCATTTTGTCGCTTGCAATCATGGCATTTGCTTTAATGTTAAAACGCTGGAAATCAGGCTCATCTTGAGCATGCGAAACCACAATTGTGCCCTTTTGGTTAAAGCTAATAGAGCGAGAAGTGTGTGCTTCCAGTTCAGGAAGCCATTGTTCCCATAGTAGATAAGATTTTACCCCAAGCTCTTGCGTAACCGCTTCGGTACTAATAGCTTCAGTGTAAGGCGCTACCATCGCAGCTGCCACTAAGCCAGTACCGATATAATTGTGGTCATGTTGATCAATAAGGGTGATTTTAATCCCTTGGTTTAAGGCATTAAGCCGCCATGCTAATAGTCTTCCTACTAAACCTGCTCCAACAATTGCAACGTGCATTTAAACCTAAGACTCTTTGAACTCGGGTTTGTAAATCTCAGAACCTAGTTTTACAAACTCTATTGATTTTTCTTCCATACCTGCTTGTTGTGCGGTTTTATTTTTAGCGTATTCAGAGCCAGTACCGTATTGATCACGCACTTCACGGGTGATTTTCATCGAGCAAAATTTAGGGCCACACATCGAACAAAAGTGTGCAACTTTGGCAGATTCTTTTGGTAAGGTCGCATCGTGATAAGCACGAGCGGTATCGGGATCAAGTCCAATATTAAACTGATCTTCCCAGCGGAATTCAAAGCGTGCTTTTGACATCGCATCATCACGAGCTTGCGCAGAAGGGTGTCCTTTAGCTAAATCAGCAGCATGGGCTGAAATTTTGTAAGTAATAATACCTGTTTTAACATCATCGCGATCAGGTAAGCCCAAGTGTTCTTTGGGTGTTACATAACATAGCATCGCCGTACCGTACCAACCGATTTGTGCGGCGCCGATGGCAGAGGTAATGTGATCGTAACCGGGTGCAATATCAGTAACCAGCGGGCCAAGTGTGTAAAAAGGTGCTTCATCACAAAGCTCTAATTGCATATCCATGTTTTCTTTGATTTTATCCATGGGAACATGGCCTGGACCTTCGATAATAACCTGTACATCGTGCGCCCATGCTTTACGGGTTAATTCGCCTAAGGTTCTTAGCTCGCCTAGTTGTGCCTCGTCATTGGCATCAGCAATTGAGCCGGGGCGTAAACCATCACCGAGTGAGAAGGCAACATCGTACTTTTTCATTATTTCACAGATGTCTTCAAAGTGCGTATAAAGAAAGCTTTCCTGATGGTGCGCTAAACACCATTTCGCCATGATAGATCCGCCGCGTGAGACAATACCTGTGACACGGTTAGCCGTAAGTGGTATATATTCTAAAAGAACACCTGCATGAATGGTAAAATAACTAACACCTTGTTCAGCTTGTTCAATCAGTGTGTCGCGAAATAGCTCCCATGTCAGGTCTTCAGCAATACCATTTACTTTCTCGAGTGCTTGGTAAATAGGAACGGTACCAATAGGAACAGGTGAGTTACGAATAATCCATTCACGGGTTTCGTGAATATTTTTACCCGTTGATAAATCCATTACTGTGTCACCACCCCAGCGGGTTGACCAAACCATTTTTTCTACTTCTTCATCTATTGAAGAGCCGAGCGCAGAGTTACCAATATTGGCATTGATTTTCACCAAGAAATTACGCCCAATAATCATTGGCTCCATTTCGGGGTGATTAATATTTGAGGGAATAATTGCGCGACCACGAGCAACCTCTTGACGTACATACTCAGCGGTAATTTCTTTGGGTAAGCCTTTTGCAGTAAGTTCTGCCACTTCAGTTTGCGAAAGGCTGGAACGTCCGAGGTTTTCACGAATTGCTACATATTCCATTTCTGGAGTAATAATGCCTTGGCGGGCATAGTGCATTTGTGACACATTTTTTCCTTCTGCCGCAATTTTAGGCTTTGGCTTGTTTTTAAAAGGTTCAATATCCAAATCACCTTCTAAGCGCTCACGGGTAAAATCAGAAGAGAAGTTTTCAAGCTGAACAGTGTCACCGCGCGCTTCTATCCAATCCTTACGAAAAGCAGGTAAACCCTTGTTTAAGTCAATTTCAATGTCAGGGTCGGTGTAAGGCCCTGAGGTGTCATAGACTCGTACAGGTTCATTAATTTCGTAATCATCACTGTTTTCACGCAACAAAGTGGGAGATAGTTCAATATGACGCATTGCAACTTTAAAGGTTTTTGCTTCATTATCGACATAGATTTTTTTAGAGCCAGAGAGCGGCTCGCGTGTTACGGATGTGGTGATACTAGCGGGGATAGAACTTGAGGTAACTGACATAACTTCTCCAACAGGTCGTTTAGAATAGGTACCTGTCGAGAAATTACTCCTTAAACACGCCAACAGTAGTGTGTGAAAATGAGCTTTTTCGCTTGTTCCCTACGACGGTATGAACCGTATCAGGTGCAACGGGTGTTAGGTATTAACCTAGAAATCTCAGCCTGTATTTATTCGTTTAAATGCACAGACACCCCGACAAGTTGGGCAAGGTTAGCAGAATACTTATTGGCTGGCTATGGTGTTTTTATTTTTTTACAACTTTTGATCTTGGCTTCGGTGTTTTAGAACGGCTAGTAATGATCCTCTCAATTTGGTCAACTCCAACAGGGCCTGCTTGCATAGCGACTAACTTACCTTTGGGTGCAAAAATCATAAAGGTCGGTGTGCCAATTAATCCTTCGGGGCTGTTTTGTTGCATCCAAATGTTCATTTCTATGGCGTTAGTAACAAGGTTAGGAAACTTAATACCAAATTCCATAATAAATTCTTCAGCATTGTCGTAGCCATCTTTTTCATCAATACCATCTAAGGTGATGCCTAATATTTGGGTGTTTTTAAGTTTCCCATCAAATTTAACCATGCTCGGCATATGTTGCCTGCACACATGACAATCACTTGACCAGACTTCTACCACCGTCCACTTGTCCTTATCAATAAAAGACTCAATCGTGGCAGGTTTTCCATCAATATCTGTAAATGCCATAGTAGAATGACTCGTGAATAACATAAATAATGAGACAAAAATCATGATTATTTTATTTGATAAAAAACGTGGTTTCACGGACACTACCTCAAAATTTTAAAGGGTTAAAGTTAACAATGGCTATAAAAATAGACAGTCAGAGTAAAAATGGTTCAGCAATCGGCTTAGTTCTGTTTGATCTTGATGGTACATTACTCGATACCGCGCCTGATATGACCAATGCTTTAAATAAACTGCTGGAGGAAGAGGGGGAAAAACCTCTATCCTATGAACATTGTAGAGATTTTGTCTCACACGGTTCAGTCGCAATGGTAACACTAGGCTTTGGTGCTGCGGGAAATAGCCAGCAAGAAAAAGACCAGTTTGAACAACGCCGATTACGTTTCTTGGCTTTATACGAGAAAAACCTGTGTGTGGATACAAAATTATTTGACGGAATGGAAGAGACATTACGTTTTATTGAACAACAAGGCATCCCTTGGGGAGTTGTAACGAATAAGCCAGGTTTTTTAACTGACCCATTATTACAACAACTTGGGCTTGATAAACGCGCCTGTAGTGTGATTTCAGGTGATACTATTCCTCAGCGAAAGCCTGATCCTGCACCGTTATACTTGGCCGCAAGTCAGTGTAAGGTTTTAGCAACAGATTGTATTTATGTGGGGGATGCTGAACGTGATATTGAGGCGGGAAATAGTGCTAATATGAAAACCTTAATTGCTAGTTACGGTTATATTGATGCACAACAAAAACCAACAGAATGGCAGGCAAATGGAGTGATTGAACATGCTTCGGATATTATTGAATGGTTGTACTTCTGATGACCTTCCTTTAGTCCATTAACTTTTAGGTTTTATCTGTAACTGTTTAAAAAATGATCAAAAAAGTTTTATTATTTGTATACCATAATTTTTTTAATCTGGGATATCGTTGTGACAACTAGTGCTGTAAAAATAACTAAAAGTATAAACTCTGATTCATCTCAAGAAAAAGATGATATTGCCCGTTTGGAATCAGAGGTTAGGGGATATGTTCGTTTATTTCCCACCGTGTTTGATGTAGCCAAAGGCTCAACACTCATTGATACCGATGGTAAAAAGTATATCGATTTTTTTTGCGGTGCAGGTACTTTAAATTATGGACATAATAATCCTAAAGCCAAGTTAGCATTACTTGATTATATTTCAAATGACGGTATACAACATTCACTGGATGCTGCTACAAAAGCGAAGGTTGAATTCTTACGCGCGTTTGAAGATATTATTTTGAAACCACGCAATCTTGAATATAAAATTCAATTTACTGGCCCAACGGGTACCAATGCAGTTGAAGCAGCCATTAAGTTGGCACGAAAATCAAAAAAACGTTCCCACATAATAGCGTTTAGTCATGCCTACCATGGTCATACTTTAGGTGCTTTAGCCGTTACTGCCAATGCGTACTACCATGATGAGCATTATGGTTCACGTAGTAATGTAACGCACCTACCGTATGATGGTTACATGGGGGATGATGTTGATACCAGTGAATATTTAGCAAAAGTGCTTGACGATCAAAGCAGTGGTATCCCAATTCCTGCAGCGATTATTTTGGAAACCATTCAAGGTGAGGGTGGGATTAATGTCGCTCGAAATAAGTGGTTGGAAAATATTGAAGCTATTTGTAAAAAGCATGACATTTTGTTGATAGTTGATGATATTCAAATGGGCAATGGCCGTACAGGCAAGTTTTTCAGTTTTGAACATTCAGGCATCAACCCTGATATTGTTTGTTTATCAAAATCAATTGGTGGGGGCTTACCTTTTTCAATTAATTTAATTAAACCTGAAGAAGATCTGTGGAAACCTGGCGAGCATACCGGCACTTTTCGTGGTAATAACTTGGCATTTGTCGCAGGTAAAGCCGTGCTAGAGCATTGGAATGAAGACTTTGAGGACGCTATCTTTACACGCAGTTTAATGATTCAAAGTCGTTTGAAGCACATACTTGAAAAGTATCCACAAAAAGGTCTGAGTTATCGAGGTCTTGGCATGGTATGGGGCTTGGATATGGGTTCTGGTAAAGTAGCTAGATTGATTATTAATGAAGCATTTAATCAGGGCTTATTAGTTGAATCTTCAGGTGCCGATGACGAAGTACTAAAAATAATGGCAGCATTGACAATTGATATTGATACGCTTGAGCAAGGGCTTATAATTTTTGAAAAAGCGGTACACCATATCTTAGACAATGCTTCTTAGAAGCTTGCACCCAACGTATCGTGCTGGATAAAAGGAAATGAATCCGAATGAAAACTCGCTAGCCCCTAGTCACAAATCAATAGCCGTGAATGAATTCACTCATAATTTGCACTCAGAAGAGCTAATTGCTTTTCCGGTTTTGTTTGCCCGCCAGTTGGCAAAAACACCCAATAATACAGCACTGGTATTTGAAGATAAAATCTATACTTATCAACAGCTAAATCAGCTTTCAGATGCGTTTAGTCAAGCCGTATTATTACAACAATCTGATAATCAAACACAGCAAGCTTGTATTGGTATTTGTATCGACAAGTCGCCTGAAGCAATCGCTGCCATGCTTGGGGTTTTAAAGTCGGGCGCAGCATTTGTTCCGCTTGATCCTGAATATCCAGCTGACCGTATTGCTTACATGATTGATGACGCACAGATTGCGACAATTATCGCACAACCTGAGCATCAACAACGTTTGCAAGAAAGTATTAAAGATACAACATTAACTTGGCTGGATTGTTATGCGCCTTTAGCTGGCTGTAATGAAAACGCAAAGAAACAAGCTCATACTGAGTGCGACATAAAACCAAATGACCTTGCCTATATTATGTACACCTCAGGGAGTACCGGTAAGCCTAAAGGCGTTCAGATAGAACATGCCGCATTGGCAACCTATTGTTTTGCCGATATTGAAGTCTATAAGGTTGTAGATACAGACCGCACCTTGCAATTTTCAACGATCAATTTTGATATCGCAATTGAGGAGATTTTCCCCCCGTTGTTAAGCGGTGGTGCCGTTGTTATTCGCCCGTCAACACGCAGTGATAGCCTTAATGAGCTATCAACCATTATTAATGATTACCAAATTACTGCTGTGCATATTGCAACCGCCTATTGGCATGAATGGGTTGATTTAATGTTGGCTGCTGATGACACTATTCCTGCCTCTTTGAGGCTGATGGTGGTAACAGGGGAGAAAGTTTCAACCTTACATTATCAGCATTGGAAAAAGCTTTGCAAAAAAACAGCAGCAGAGGTCTTATGGTGTAATGCTTACGGGCCAACAGAGGCAACGGTAAGCGCATCTGTTTTTATACCAAGCGATGATTTTTCTGAAGATAATATGCCGATTGGTAAGCCTCTGAAGCGTTATACGGCAATTATTGTCGATGACGATAATAATGATCTGCCTATTGGTGAGACTGGGCAGTTATTGATAGGTGGCCCCGCCTTGGCACGCGGCTATTTAAACCGTCCAGAGTTAAATGCCGATGTGTTTGTGACCTTAAAAAGAGCTGATACAACAGAGCGAATGTATAAAACAGGTGATCTCGCGCGTTGGCGTGAGAATGGCGATATTGAATTTGCAGGGCGAATTGATCACCAAATAAAGTTAGGCTCTTATCGTATTGAACCTGGTGAAATAGAAGTTGCCATTAACCAATATCCTGAAGCACTTGAATCGTTGGTTAATTACGATGAAGTGGATGGCAAAAAAGCATTGATTGCTTATATCGCGCAGGGTAAAAATAACATTAACTTAGAGCAGTTAAGTGATTATCTAAAACAAAACTTGCCTGCTTATATGGTGCCCGCGCGTTTTATCTTATTAAAAATCTTTCCTAAAACCAGCAATGGAAAAATAGACCGGAAGGCCTTACCAGACCCATCTAATAGCGAGGTTGCGCGCTCATCAGGTTTTGTAGCACCAAGAAATCAACTTGAGAAAGCCTTGGCAAATATGTGGCAGGAAGTTTTACGATTGCCACAAACAGGCATTCATGATGACTTTTTTGCTTTAGGTGGTAGCTCGTTATTAGCCGTCGGCGTGGTATCGCGGTTAATTAATGAATTAGATTTAGAACTGCCGGTTCGAGACTTTTTTGCGAACCCTACGATTGCGAGTCAGGCAGCACATATTCAACGCTTGTTGAATAATGGTTTATCCGATAAAGGTATTGATGCTGAAACGGCTCATAGTGATAGTCTGGCATTGCGTGATCGTTTACCGATTATAAAACCTAGCTTTTTCTCATCGACGACAGGTAAAAAATTATACGGGATTCATTATCAGCCACCATTGAATATGAATAATACGGGTTCACGTAATCATGCGGTATTAATGTGTCATCCTTTAGGGCACGAGTATCCACGCTCTTATCGAAACTTACAGCAACTTGCTATTCAACTTTCACAAGCAGGCTTTGATGTTTTCAGGTTTGATTATTTCGGCACGGGAAACTCGGAAGGTAGCAGTGAAGACATCACGGCAGAACAGTGTGCCTTGGATATTGAAGCAGCAGCAAATTATTTACGGCAGCAAAGCGGCTGTAAGACCTTATCATTATTATCGGTTCGTCTAGGGGCAACATTTGCCTTGCATGCCAACGTGAAGGATATCGAAAATATGATTATCTGGGATCCTGTTATGCAGGGTGCAGATTATGTTGAAATGCTCGAAATATTCCATGATAAAGAATTAAAGGCCTATAACTTCTTTAGTCAAATTCGTTACCGCTCAGATACGGATCAGCTTTTTGGTCATGCGTATAACCTAAAGAAACGTTCTAGCTTACGTGCATTAGCCATGCCTGTAGCGTTGTCTGTAGCAAAACAGCATCACTTAATTTCAACTTCAAACTTTCTTGAGTCTGAAAAAAGTGCTAGTGAACTAGGCAAGCACTGGCAACACTTACCTAATAATGATGAAGTTTATTGGCATGACCAAGCATATGCATTTAGCGCTTTCTCATCACCTGAAACCTTTAAATCAGTGCTTAATATTTTGAAAGCTAATGACAGTGAGCAACCGTGATGGAACAAGCCGTTATCTTTGGCGAGTTTGATCATTTACTGGGCGTGAGTAGCCTTGCAAATGAGGCTGATAAAGTGGATACAGTAGTCATAATGATGACTGCTGGAATGCTGCATAATGTCGGCCCCTATAGAATGTATGTAGAGCTTGCACGTAGCCTTGCTAAACAAGGTATTAGCTCACTACGATTTGATATTTCGGGAATAGGGGATAGCCTTGGGGTTGGTCGTGCGGGTAAGTCGATTGATCGCGCCGCGGCTGAGGCTATCGAGGCAATGGACTATATTGAGGCTAACAGCGGGGTTAAAAAGTTTATTATTTTTGGTTTGTGTAGCGGTGCGGACGATAGCATGCAAACAGCGATTAAGGATAAACGTGTTAAAGGTGTGATTCTAATGGATGGTTTAACTTATAGCACGATGAAGTTTAAAATACATAAGGCAATTCGTCTGGCGAAAAAACTGATCCGACCTGAAAAGTGGTTGAATAAAATTAATACATGGCTACCTGCTAATAAACCTATTCCAGCTTCACTAGCTGAAGGGGGAGATGTTCGTGAATATCCTGAAACGGTAAAACAAGCGACTACCGAACTACAACATTTAGTCGATCGTGGCACTCAGCTTCATTTTATTTATACCGGCGGTACCGATGACTACAATTACGCAAATCAATTTTATGACATGCTGCCGGATGTGAAATGGAAAGGCACAGAATCTACCCAGTTCTTCTCACATATGGATCATGTGGCAACGCTTTGTGAAGATCGCCAAGAGCTTATTGAACATGTAACTGAAAAAGTTTTAGGTATGGTTTCCAGTAAAAGTTAGTATGTGTTTTATTGTAAGTGAACAGGTATTGACCACTAAACTACCGATTCAATGGCTTGAGTACAATTTAGATGCTTACCATGAAAGCCTTTTTTCTGATTTCGGGATTAAAAAACCTGCTCAGTTATCAACGTGGATTATAAAACGTCAAGCCCAGTTTTTGGCAGGCAGGATCTCCGCTAAAAAGTCTTTACCAGACCAATACAAACAGCTGGCCATAGGAATTGGTAACCATCGAGAGCCACTTTGGCCTAAAGGTCTTGTGGGTAGTATCTCTCATGATAATAATGTATCCATTGCTGCAAGTCAGCAGACTCATGTCTGTGGTGGGGTGGGGATTGATTTACAGAGTTTGTTTGATAGTAACGAATGTAATAAAAGCTTCCCGCATATTTTAAGTACCTCAGATCATCAGCTTTTCAAAAGGGGGCTAACAGGTTTCACTAATGAGCAGCTTATAACGTTAATATTTTCTGCTAAGGAATGTTTTTTTAAAGCAATATTTAATCAAGTCGGTGACTTTTTCGATTTTAATGTCGTGTCTATTCAGTCAATCAATAGTCGTTTAAAAACAATTAGCATAACAAATGATAGACAACTTAGTGATAATCTTGGCAAGGGTCAAGACTATACTATTGATTATAAATGGATAAATAAAAATACCATTATCACGACGCTTAAATTATAAAAATAATATAACGATAGAAGATGGGCATCTAATGCTTTTGGATTAAAAAGATGGCTAACAATTGAGCAATTGCCGCAAGCATGTCATTATACTGGGTTAAAAAGCGAGTGTATCAGGTTGATTAAGGGGATAAAGTGAGTATTCAAAAAAGTAGTGCTACATCGACATTAATACAGATAGTGACATTTTTAGTGCTTGCTGCCATTTTGTTGTTTTATAAAAAAGCAGCTGTCGCAAACCTGATAACATCAGGTAGCATCAGTAATATCGGTTTAATGATTAACGGTGTCATTGTGTTACTTTTTTTAACTGGAATGCTAAGAATCGTTTTAGTGTTATTTCGTTATACGGACGAACATAAAGCGGTAATCAAAGCGATGAAGAGCTTAAGATCAAAGCAGCTTAATTCTTTTGAAAATATATCGTCTAATTATTTGATCGCTCAGCGCTATAATAATGTTGCTTGGATCAGTAAACAAGGTGCTGAGGTTAACCAAGCTGCCTTAGCTTCAGGTATAAATGCCGCAGAAAGTAGCCGTTTAACGTTTATTCGATTTGTTCATAGTACGCTGATACTCGCAGGTGTTTTTGGAACGGTTGTATCTCTGTCTATGGCTTTAGTCGGCGTATCTGGTCTCTTAAATTCTCCTGAAGGAGTTAAAGAGATGGGTACAATTATAAGCAGTATGTCATCGGCTTTAAGCTCCACGGTTGTTGCTATCGTCTGTTTTTTTGTTTTTGCTTACTTTTATCTACGACTGAATGACTCAAGAGTACAGCTATTAAATGCCATTGAAGAGGTGACAAGTTTATACATTTTACCGCGGTTCTCGCAAACCGAAGCTGGTTTAGCCTCTCAAGTGACCGAGCTTACCGCCTCCCTTAATAAGGCAACTCAACGTTTATTAACGGTTCAAGAGTCATTTAATCAAGCAGGCCTCTCATTGCAAACAGCGGTTGATGATTTGCAGTCTCAGGTACAGGGTAGCAGTTTAAATGAAATTAAAGGCATTTTGCGTAAAGGCTTTCATTTATCGGAACCTGTGTATGACGGTGATAAAGAGCCAGTAATTAAACAGCAAGAAACACCTGTAGATGACAAAACTGCATCAACTTACTCACACAGTGATTTAATGACAACGGATAAAACTACTTCCAATAAGGCGAGTAAACTACGATGAGGTTTGGTTTTCCTGGCGATAACCTTCACCTTGAAAATCACGGTGTCAGTGAGGAAAGCTTTTGGCCATCCTTTACCGATATTATGATGGTGATTGTAATGGTGTTTTTATTAGTCACTGTTACAGTATTGTTGAATAACTGGACATTAATTACGGACTTGAAGCAAAGTGTTAAAGAGCAAAAAGAAGCTGCCTCTTTAGCAAAAAAGGAACAACAAGAAAATAAAAACCTAGCATCAAATCTTACTCAGCTAAAACAACAATTTGTATCGGTTAAGCAAGATAAAAACAGCAAGGAACAAAAATTATCGCAAGCTTTAACGCTGTTAGCTAGTGCTCAAGCCGATCTCACAACATTAAAAGAGAATTTGTTACAAAGTGAGAATGAAAGAAAGCAACAGATTCAAGCCATTAATTCATTACAAACTGTGGTTACCAAACAAGAAAATTCATTAGCTGCTGCTAAAGAGTTATCTGACAAATTGATTTCAAATTTATCACTATTAACGACAGAGAAAGATGAGCAAGCACTTGATGCTCAGCGACTTCGTGGTACTTTAGCGAAGTGGATGGCCGAAGGCAAAGAATTAACAGAGTCCTTAGCTGAGAAAGAAGCACGATTAGTAACATCTGAAAAACAGCAGGCGCAGTTGTCAAAAGAACTTGAGGAGAGAGCAACACAGAATAAAGCACAGCAATTGGAGTTAGTAAGTTTAGATAAAACAACGAATGACTTAAAAATTAAGCTAAAAGAATTACAGGCGAGTAAAGGATCGGGGGCAAGTGAATTAGCGGCATTACAAAAAGAACATCAAGAGTTAATGTTGGATTTAGAAACAACACTTAAAGAAAAAGAAAAACAAACTTCTTATGTTTCAACCTTAAAAAAGAGTAAAGCAGAATTAAAGAAAATACTCACTTTATTACAAACCGAGCGTAGTAGTTTGTCTGAGAAGGTGATACAGCTTGAAAATCAACTCAGTAGCATTGATGAAAAGAATAAAGATATAAATCAAACTAAAAATTCAGCTGATGAAAAAATCAAAAACTTGCTGTCTATTACTAATGAGCAAAAGATCCGTATTGAAGCGTTAAAAGAAGAGAATGAAAAGCTGTCTGGTAATATTGCAGAGCAATTAACTAGCACAGAGCAGCAACTTGAAGATATAAAAGTTCAGCTAAAAGCAAAAGATGAAGTAATAACCGTACTACAAAAGGATTATAAAGAGCGTGAAACTCAGTTGCTAAGCTTGCAAGGTGAGTATGATTCGCTCGATAGCAAATACCAAAAATTATTACGCCCTGCGCGTTCATCAAAAGGTAAACATGTTGTTTCTGTTCTTTATAGAAAGTCTGGAAAAAAACGTATTATTCGTTTAAAGACAAACCCCAGTGGGCGTTATAAGACAGTGAGTAAAGCAAGTTTACACAAAGCTTTAGAAATATTAAAAAAGAAGTATAAAAATGATTTGTACCTAAAAATTATTATCCCAAAGAATAGTGGCTTATTGCATAACGAAGCATGGAAATTCACTTCTAGTTTGCAAAGTCGTTACGACTATTACTCTCAGCCCGATAATTCTAAGTAAATAGAGTGTTCGGATCTCCTTATTTGTATAAGTTTTTGCAGGCTCCTATTAAAATCGCCATAATGTGTCTATGACACAAAAAAAATCACCACTTCCTCCTCAAATAATGGGGATTTTAAACATTACTCCTGATAGTTTCTCTGATGGAGGCAAGTACTATGACTCTGAAAAAGCCATCCAACATGCTATCATAATGGTTGAGCAGGGTGCAGCTATTATTGATATAGGGGGAGAGTCAACCCGCCCAGGGGCTGAGAGAGTTTCTATTACAGATCAATTAAAGCGGGTTATCCCTGTCATAGAAGGTATTAGAAAATCATCCATAAAAGAAGTAATTATCAGTGTTGATACCACTCGCTATGAAGTCGCTAAGACCGCGTTAGAGGCAGGTGCGAGTTGGTTGAATGATATTTCTGCTGGGGATGATTCAAAGGTTAAAGAGTCAGACAAAGAACCGATGTTAACTTTAGCGGCAAAACATCAGTGCCCCATCGTTTTAATGCACCGGCAAGGAAACTCTGCAACAATGCAGAACAAACCACTTTATGATGATGTTTGTGCTGAGGTAAATGCTTATTTAGCTAACCGAGCGAAAGTTGCACTTGATGTTGGCGTCCTTAAAGAGAATATTATCGTTGACCCCGGTATAGGCTTTGGTAAATTGATGTCACACAATTTACAGCTACTAGCTGGGCTAGACTCTTTGGTAAGCCTTGACTACAAGGTTTTATTAGGTACGAGTAGAAAGCGCTTTTTAGGTGATATTACAGGGGTTGAAAACCCTCAGGAAAGACTGGTCGCAACCTGTGCTACTACAGCATTGGGTGTTAATGCAGGTGTGAATTTATTCAGGGTACACGATGTGCTTGAAAATAAGCAAGCGATGGATGTCGCTTGGCGGATTAAACAGTTTTCTGATTAGGCCCAATAAATTTGGCTAAACCTCGCACGGCCCGCTTACAAAGCATCAACTTAGACATATTAATTAATACAGGTCGTTCTTTTTGCTAAAAAGAACATAAAAAAGTTATGTTTTCTTATACTGAAAACGGGTATTTCAGAGCTTCATGGTGTTGGTAGTTTGTTACTTCAAAGTCATCCGTAGTTACCCATGTTTCAATATCTTCTAGCGACTTAATATCGGGGTTTATGTGGAGTTGTGGGGACGGGTAAGGCTTACGTTTTAGTTGTATATCACGCATTATTTTTAGCTGGTCTTCATAAATATGTGCATTAACGAGTTTATGATAAGCCTTGCCGGCTTTGTGACCAGTTATCTGAGCAATTAAAGCAAGTAGTACGTAGACTTGGACTTGGTTGAAATTGATTCCTAAAGGTACATCAGCACTGCGCTGGATACTATTCAAATAGAGTGTGTCGCCTAACAGTGAAAAGTGATGAGTGTGCATACAAGGGCGCAAACAACCCATTTCAAATTCACCGGGGTTATAAAAGGTCATGATTTCACTACGGTCATCAATACCGTCTTTTAAATGACCTACAATCTTTTTTAATTGGTCTAAGGTCGTACCATCAGGGCGCATCCATGAGCGGCCTTGTACGCCATAAACACGACCCATATCATCTTCACCTTTGCGATGTGGGTTATTTAACCAGTCTTGGTTTTCATTAGCATTGGCATTCCAAGTATTACAGCCTATATCACGAAACTGGGCAGCATTATTATAGCCCCGTAAATAGCCGAGCATTTCAGCTACCGCAGCTTTCCAGAAGCTCTTACGGGTAGTGATTAAGGGAAACTGATTATTTGCAACATCGTACTCTAAATCTGCATTGATAACCGTTAAACAGCGCTTACCCGTGCGTTTGTTTTCAACCCATTCACCTTCGTTGATAATCCGTTCACACAGAGCTAGGTATTGCTTCATGAAGTTTTGCCTTTATGAGTATAAGCCCAGAAAATTAAAAATAATCCTATAATAATCATTGGGATAGATAGTAATTGTCCTTCGGTAAGCCACTTAATGCCAAGGAAGTCACTATCATCAGGAGTGCGGAAGAATTCAACAAAGGAGCGCGCAACGCCATAGCCCACTAAGAATAGACCGGTAACAGCACCTGTGGGTCGGGGCTTTTTAGAATAAAACCAAACCAAAATGAACAGTAGAACACCTTCGCCTAGAACTTCATATAACTGTGAGGGATGGCGTGGTTGCTGATCTACATGCTCAAAAATCATCCCCCATGATACATCGGTAGGGCGACCCCATAGCTCACCATTGATAAAGTTACCCATGCGCCCAGCACCTAAGCCTATGGGCACGAGAGGGGAGATAAAATCACCTATTTTAAGAGGAGTAACCCCCCATTTTTTTGCCAGTATTAACATGGCTACGGTCACCCCGATAATACCACCATGAAAACTCATGCCGCCTTCCCAAATTCTAAATAAGCTAAAAGGGTCTGCTACTAATTGGGAAAATTTATAGAAGAACATTTCGCCCATTCTACCACCAACAATAACGCCGATAGCACCGTAAAACATCATGTCATCGACTTGATCTGGAGTGACGGGGCTGTTGGGTCTACGTGCCCGCATTTTTCCTAATAATAAAAAGGATAAAAAGCCAATCACGTACATTAAGCCATACCAGCGTACCCCCATAGTTTCGGTAAACTGAATCACAAATGGATCAATCTTAGGAAAAGTAAAAACGTGATAAAGTGGTGATAAATTCATGTTAGCCCTTCTGGATGTTTTAAATGTTGCTCGTTTTAATTGAAAAGTTTGTTTAATGCTACGCCAGGATCATCAGCTCGCATAAAGGCTTCGCCCACTAAAAAAGCATTGACCTTATTTTCACGCATTAATGCCACATCGTCTGGGTAATGAATACCACTTTCAGTGACCACAATGCGGTCATCAGGAATTTGTGACAGTAAGTCGATAGTGGTATGCAGCGAAGTTTCAAACGTGCGTAAATTTCGATTGTTGATACCCACCAAGGTTGCATTTAAGGGTAGGGATCGGAGTAGTTCTGCTTCATCATGCACTTCTATTAATACATCCAACCCAAGGGCTGTTGCAAGGCTGTAAAGTTGGTTGAGTGTTTGATTATCTAAAACGGCAACAATTAATAAAATACAATCTGCTCCCATCGCGCGGGCTTCATAGACTTGATAAGGGTCGATAATAAAGTCTTTACGGATAACGGGCAAATCACAGGCATTGCGGGCTTCGACTAGGTATTCGTCGGAACCTTGGAAGAAATCCACGTCTGTTAAAACAGATAAGCAACTGGCGCCACCTTGTTGGTAACTTTTGGCAATTTCAGCAGGTTTAAAGTTTTCTCGCATTACGCCCTTGCTGGGTGAGGCTTTTTTAATTTCAGCGATAACGGCTGAATCACCGGAATTAATATGAGCCTGCATTGCATTAACAAAACCACGCACGGGAGATGCGCTTTTGCTGGCATCCATAACTGCTTCGAGGCTAATATTTTGTTTACGTTCTGCAATTTCTTGTTGCTTGCGCGTGATAATTTTTTTAAGAATATCGGGTGTGCCTGTCATGCTTATATCTCGTGTAACGGATAGAAAATTAATTGAAGCAAGCTCAATTAAAAACTGTTGGTTTTATTAATTAATTCAAGCAGTTTTTGTTTTGCTTCACCTGATGCGATTACTTCAAGAGCACGTTCAATTCCTGCTTGGTGCGATCCTGCTAGCCCTGCCACGTAGATAGCGGCACCCGCATTAAGCGCAACAATATCTCGCGCTGGGTTGGTATCGTTACTTAAAACAGAGTTAACCATTTCTAAGCTTTCTTCGGCATTGCTTACACGAATACTACTGACAGAGTGTTGTTGAAGTCCGAAATTTTCAGGTTTAATGAGGTACTCAGTAATGTTGTTATTACGCAATTCTGCTACAAAGGTGGGGGAGGAAATACTAATTTCATCCATGCCGTCTTCTGCGTGAACTACCATCACATGATGGCTACCTAGTTCTTTGAGTACTTCTGCCAAAGGTCGTACCCAGTCTTTGCTAAAAACGCCTAACACTTGATTCGGTGTGCCCGCAGGGTTTGTAAGTGGACCTAACAAATTAAATAAAGTACGCACTCCCATCTCTTTTCGGGGGTTAATCGCATGTTTCATAGCGCTGTGATGATTGGGTGCAAACATAAAGCCCACGCCGATATCTTCGACACATTGTTTGACTTGCTCGGCAGTAATATCTAGGTTTACGCCTGCTGCTTCTAATAAATCAGCTGCCCCAGATTTACTGGAAATTGAACGGTTGCCATGTTTGGCAACCCGTCCGCCCGCTGCAGCTACCACCAAACAGCTGGCGGTAGATACATTAAAAGTACTGCTGCCATCCCCACCTGTGCCAACTATTTCGACCAAGTTACTTGTTTGTAAATCAACAGGTGTGGCCAGTGAGCGCATGACGGTAGCCGCAGCAATAATTTCATCAACGGTTTCACCTTTCATGCGCATGGCGATTAAGAAGCCACCTATTTGTGCATCAGTGGCTTGTCCGGTCATGATTTGATGCATTACATCCGTCATTTCATCACGACTTAAATCTTGTTTGTCGATGGCTTTTTGCAGGGCGGCTTGGATATTCATAAGTAACATAATCGAAATAAAGTTTAATCTTAGCATGCGGTGTTTTTTGATGCATGTGGATGTTAGGTGTAAATAAAAAATCAAAGTAACGATAGTTAGCTTCGGTTTTGTATATTTTTTAGCCGATTTGTTGTTAAGTTGCTTATTTATAGACCAATATCATTCTTATTAAGAAGTTTAATTGGTGGTTTTTATAGAATATATATACGCTCTGCGTGTCCATAGCCCCCCAGGCCTACTATCACTTTTTATGTTTATGAAATATCTGCTCAAAACGACCCCTTTGTTTATTTTAACTTTTTTTATACTCACTAATCTTCTTTTGGGTTGCGGTGGAGGGGGGGGTGAAAAAAAACCAACTAAGCCTCAACCCGAAAAATCACGTTCTGCTGATATTGTGGAAGCCCCGCATGAGAAATGTTCGGTTGTCGTCACTGGGGAGGATAATGCTGGGGTTCGTTACAGATTGTTATCAGAATCTGATTATACAGGCGATATTAAATTTAACTGTAGCTATGATGAGGAAAAGCAGCCAACAGCTCAGCAGTATTTTTTAGTGAATGGGGTTCCTTCATTAAATATTGTTCAAGTCCATCGTACGACAAAAATAAGCAGTGATTGCACCCTTGATAACGCATCCTATACTGATAGCTTAACGGTTGATTTTAATTATAAGGCAGGGTTAGTCTCAACGACTGTGAAAAGTACGGCAAATGGAAATTCTAGCTGTACATCAAAATATAAGTCGCCCTTACCAACAACGGTTGCAAGTAATGAATCGATATTAACCTTATTTGATACTTGGGGAGTCGATGTATCAAATGCTAATAAGTCAAAATCAGGCTTAATCGAAACGGACTGCCCTCAAACGCCTACCAAAACTAGCAATACAGAAGTACCGGTATGTAAAACAACCATAAGCAATCATTATACCGTTACCGATGATACTGGGAAAATTCATACCTTAGAAAAGAAAGTTTCCTTTTAGAGCTTGTTGGGGCTTGTTGGGAGTTGTTTAGGGGTTTCCTTAGCTATTCTTAGTTTTTGCGGGTTCATCGCTTTGATTTTAATTTGACCGTTTGAGACTTATCTTCCGCCGTTAGCGAAAATTAACGTAGTTTAAATTAAACAAATTTGCAAAAAAAATAAAATGGGATTATAGTCCCATGCATGAATAAGCAGTTAACGACAAGTCTGCCCAAAGCAGTTATTTATATTTTAAAGCCCATCATACGCATTTTAATGCGTAATGATATCTCGCATGCGGAATTTAGTGCCCTAGCTAAGCAGGCTTATATTGATGTAGCGCATAAATACTTCTCTATTCCTAATAAAAAAATGACGAATTCTCGGGTGGCAGTGTTAACCGGCATCAACCGCAAAGAAGTACTACGCCTATCACGCATTAAAGAAGAAACTGGTGATACACTTGAAGGCACGCCGAATAGAGCTAAACGGGTTGTTAATGGTTGGTTAAATGACTCAGACTTTCTTGATAACGATAATAATCCGTTAATTTTAAACATAAATAACGCCAAAAATAGTTTCTCTGAACTAGCGAGCCGTTACAGTGGTGATATTACCATCGGTGCTATTATTGATGAATTAGAACGTATCGGTGTTGTGAAACGTTTAAATAATGAGCAAATCCAACTGATAGAGAAAGCTTACATCCCGCAAACCGGTGAGCTAGAAAAAATAGATATTTTATCGACTTGTGTGACCGATTTATTGAGTAGTGCTGTATATAACTTAGATGCAGATGTTGAACAGGGCGAAGGTCGCTTTCAACGGCAACTCGTTTATAAAAATGTACCAAATAATGTTGCTGATGAATTTCAAAAATTGAGCAGTAAAAAAGCACAGACACTGTTAGAAGAGCTTAATGCCTGGTTAGCAGAAAAAACAAAGGTAGATTCAACTCACTCAAACACAGAAGATACGAAACAAACAGCCACGCAAAATAATTCAAATAAAAAACGAGTCGGGCTTGGTCTATATTATTTTGAAAATGACGCTGATTAACAATTAAAAAGCAAGGAGCATTCCTATGAAATCTTTTACCACATCAAAACTAAGCTTAAAAGCATTTGCACTCGCTTTTACCCTGTCCTTACTTACTGCCTGTGGCGGTGGTAGCGATGGTGAAGAGACTGCAGGTAACGATGGGGGTGGAGAAGGTGGAATCATTGGAACCGCTAAAATCATTGTTAAGTCAGATGATGTTAAAGCCAAAGCAAAAAATGGTAATTCTTATAAGGCCAAAATTGGTAAGAATGGCAAATATAAATTCACAAAGTTAAAGAGTGGTAGTTATTTATTACGCTCAGAATCAAAAACAAGGCAGTTATACAGCGTTGCATATGTCAGTAAAGGTAAAACAGCTACGAGTAATGTTCACCCAATTACGGACTTAATTATCCGTAACTGGTTTAAACAAAACGGACAAGATATTGATGCACAGTTTAAAGGCGCTGGCGCTATTGCAAAAATGCCCAGCCTTGCTGAAATCAATAAAATAGAAACAGCAATTGAAGGTATTTTAGCCCAAGCCCTTAAACAGTCTGGTGTGAAGGGTTCCGTTAATTTGATAGGTAATTCCTTTGAAGTCAAAGCAGGGGATACTTTTAATACCTTTCTTACTAATAACCAAGTGATTATTAATAACAATCAGGTAACCCTAATTTTTACGGGTGACAAGGTACAAACTATTAGTATCAGTGGTAAAGGTTTAGAAACGGACTTCACCGCAGATAAAGAAAATCCTACGACTCCAACTGAGCTTCGTGCGCTGCCTTCTGGCACACATGAGATTGTTGTTGTATGGAAGCCTTCTACCGATGATCGCGGTGTTGCGGGTTATAATATTTATAGAAATGGCAGTTTAGTTGCAACTACGCCATACCCTGTATATACCGATAAAAAACTTTCGCAAGGCACCAACTATGATTATATGGTTGAAGCGATTGACGGTGTGGGCAAAAAATCCGGCAAAGCAATTTCAGATGCGGTTACAACCTTATCTGCCCCAGATAAAACACCACCTCCAGCCATTGCTAACCTTAGCGCAACAGCCAATGATGATGATGTCGCGCTACGTTGGGATATAACTCAAGTCAACGATATAGCCCGTTTTATAGTTAAACGCGGTTTAAGAGGTATGGCGAAAAGTGAGCTTGCTAGTATTACGGCAAACACCTTTACTGACTTCAATCTCAATGACGGCAACTACTGTTACAGCATCACAGCAGCCGATGCAGCGGGCAATAAATCAGCCGAAAGCGCCGAACAATGTGCGTTAATTAATGCCGGCGGGACTACGCCATCGGAAACCCGTATGATTACTTGTACGAGCTATTCAACGTTACAGAATACGACAATTAATAAGGATACTACTTTGAATGCTGGGTGTTATAAGGTGGACAGTGATATATATATCGAAAATGCGGCCACTTTAACTGTTAAACCAGGAACTTTACTTCAGTTTGCATCGGGGAAGTTATTAAGAGTCCGGTCAAATGGTGCCTTAAATGCAGAAGGTACTTTAACAGCTCCCATTATTTTTACTGGAGAATCAAAAACACCAGGCTTTTGGAATGGCATTACTTACTACGGCTCTAATAATAATAGCAATAGTCTTAAGTATGTAACTATCGAATATGCTGGTGGAAGTTATGCAAACTTAAATATTGACTATGGAACACGCATTAAGTTGAGTCATTCAATTATTAGAAAAAGTTCTAAATATGGTGTGAAATTTAGCTCTTCATCAATTATAGATAACTTCGCAAGCAATATATTAACTGAAAATTCAGGTGCTCCGGTTCGTATACCTGCTAATAAAGTACACAAACTTGATAAGCAAAGTAGCTATACAGGAAATGCTATAAAACGTGACTTTATATCCATTTATGAAAGTTCTAAAATTGTTGATGACCAAGCATGGAGCTTACTTAATGTCCCATATAAATTACATAATAATAGCCTCGAAGCATTATTAACCATTGAAGCAGGGACAACATTAATCTTTAAACAAGGTGGAAACTTTAAGATTGAGTCTAACGGAACTTTAATAGCAAAAGGAACAGCTAATAAAAGGATTACTTTTACTGGAGAGAATAAAACCTCAGGTTCTTGGCATGGTTTACAATTTACATTTAGTGGTACTGCAAATGAGTTAAATTATGTAAATGTTGAATATGCAGGAGGAGAAAATGGCAATGGAAATGGAGCTGTAACTTTGTTTAGCACGCCGGGTCGATTAAAAATAAGTAATACGGTAATTAGTGACAGTCTACAATATGGCTTGGATATTGCAAACTCCAAGCATATGGTGGAAATTTCTAATGTAACGTTTAACAATACAGAAGATGGATCGGTTTTAATTAACCCTAATTTATTAGAAAAGCTTGATAAAAATAGTACCTATAATGCTCCAATCGTTTGGTCGAATGATAATATAGAGTCAGATATTACAATTAAAAATCTCGGTGTCCCATATTATGTTGATGCACATACTATAAGGTCTAGTGTCAATATAGAAGCAGGTACTACATTGTCCTTTGTCGGCGGGGGAGGTTTTAGAATTGATAGTGGTACTGGCTCATTATCGGCAATAGGCACATCAAACTCTCCAATTATATTTACAGGCCGACAGAAGGTTCAAGGCTACTGGAAGGGACTTGAATTCTTTTCAAATAGCTTTGCAAATAAGCTTGATAATACGATTGTCGAGTATGCAGGCGCTCCTGGTGGAAATACTCAAGGTTTGGTAGGTGTGTTTTTTAATGATTCAAGAGTAGATGTTACAAATAGTATCTTGCGGCATAGTGCTACCAATGGTCTTTGGCTTTTTGACAATACCACGGGGAACCACACTGGAAATACTTTTGAGAATATTTTAAATAAAGATATTTTTATTGATAACTAAAGCGATACAAGTGGGGAGGGGTAGTACTGCTCCCCTTATGGAAAGCCTGATCAAGTCTCATAAATTCTGGCAACGCCAAATTTCCTGCATCAAGGCATGTGAGCTTTTAATGAACGCCTGTGGCATGGTGCAACGAGCCTTTAGAGTGAACATAACACAGAGGCTGGGAATTTGGCTAAGCCCCAAAGGGTAAGGCTCTAGGGCAGCATCTCCGTTGTTGTATTTCTCATGAAGGCAATAAGCATTCATTTCAAAATACGCCTAGGATATACTGCCCTAGAGACTTACAGAATTTTATGGGACTTAATCAGGCTTTCCTTATTTAAAGCATAACCAACAAGCTAGAATTCCAAACCTATCATCAAGAATTGGTTCAAGCTGCTTATAAGATTGTTAGATACTATATAAATAACAAACAGAGAATCCCCATGAAAACAAAAACATTATTTACTCTAAGTCTATTAAGCCTTTCAATTGGCCTTACCGCCTGTGGTGCTAAAAGTGACCCTAAAAAAAGCGTTAGAGGTACTTTAGTCGTACCCAAAGCCAGCAAGAAAGTTATTGCTAAGGTCTTACAGAAAGCCAACGGCGTACAATTTAAAGAAACCTGCTCGAATGTGCCGGCGGGATATAAGCCTTTAAAGGGTGTGAAAGTTGAGTTTGTTGATAGCGGCGATAAAACGCTTGATGATACTAAAACTAATGAATGTGGTGAGTTTTCTGCTAGCGTGCCAGAGGGTGTGGTGAAGGTTAAAGCCAAAAGCAGCGGTAATAAAGAGTTGGTTACCGATGTTAGTGTCTTTCAGTCTACCGGTGCTACGTCATTAGCGTCGACGATTCCTAGCAATGCTGAGTATCAAATATCATCCATGCAAATGACAGCGGATAATAAAATTGCGTTTAGTGTGACGGATACAGTCACCAATAACGCGGTTATCGGTATCCCTGATTCTGCGCTTTCTGCCAAGATTGGTGTCAACAATGTTGGCATATCAAAACTGGATAGTGCGGCGAATATCTCTGACCCTGCATCAGTTACTTTGGTGATGGATGCGAGCCCTTCAATGTTAGATAAAGTAAGGGGTAAAAATCAGCAAATATTAAAAGATGACAAAGGTCATTTTTTAAGCCGCTTCCGTGTAGCAACAATTGCCGCACACAGCTATTTAGATAATGTACCCGAGTCTGATGAGTCTAGCCTTATTGTTTTTGATGAATATGTTAGATTTTTAAATGATCAGATGGTGTCTAATTTATTCCGTTCTTTGCAGGACAAAAATGGTAACAGTATTACCTATAAATTTAGTGAAGATGGTTTTACTAAAAAAGAGTCAAAGTTACGATTATTGGTTGATTTATATAACCCGTATTCGACGCTTTACACGAACTTTCCTTTTTCTTCCGATCCTTATATTGGTTTTGAAGTTGGTGCGGTTCAGCTAGATAAAAAGCATAAGGATAGTCCTGATGTTAACGTTACAGCTGATAGAGCCTATCCTTGGACTAGTGGAACATCTATTTTTGATGGCATAGGTAAAGCACTTGATACTTTAACAGAACGTAAAAATGCGCGTAAGATTGTTATTGCGATGAGTGATGGTGGTGATAATCGCAGTTCTTTGAGAAAATCTCAGGTGATAAACTCGGCTAAAGCAAAAGCTATTCCTGTACATACTATTTTCTTTTCAGATTTTTTAGATAGTTCTGAATCAAGAAGAGCGAAAGAAGCTATGAGCAGTATTGCAAAAGACACTAATGCTAGCTTTATTGATGTAAAAGGCACTAATTTAGTAAGCGCCTTCCGTAGCATCCAAACTAGCATTACCTTCCAATACCTTGCTAATTTAATTGATAAAGCAAAAACAGGTGATAAGGTTACGATTAGCTTAAATTATAATGGTGTTAAAGCTAGCCGTAGCGTTACTCGATAGTACTCTATTAAAGTTATATTGTTGGAGTACTAGTATAAAATTACTGGTAAGTTTTAAATAAAGCCTCAATCATTTGAGGCTTTATTGTTTATGGACTATTTTTTTAAATAGAGACTTTAATCGTTACTCAGTAAGTTGTAAGTTCTCTATCTCTTCTAAGGATGTAGGGTCTTCAATTGTTGAAGGTATAGTAAACGCTTCGTCATTAAAAATATGGCGAATCGTTTTACGCAAAATTTTACCTGAACGTGTTTTAGGTAAGCGGCTCACAATGTAAGCTTCTTTAAAGGATGCGACTGCACCGATCTCATCCCTGACTAATTGAATAAGTTCTTTAATAATTTGTTGTTCGGTTACTTCGATACCATTTTTTAATACTACAAAACCGACCGGCATTTGGCCTTTTAAGTCGTCGTTGCGGCCAATAACAGCGCACTCGGCGATGGCATTGTGCTTACCGATGACTTCTTCCATTTCACCGGTTGATAGACGATGCCCTGCGATATTTATCACATCATCGGTGCGACCCATAACAAATAAGTAGCCATCTTCATCTAAATATCCGCCGTCACCACTGACATAGTAGCCGGGGTAGGTGTTTAAATAATCTGCTTTAAAGCGTGGTACGTCACCCCAAATTGTTGTTAAACAGCTGGGAGGTAGAGGTAGTTTAATCGCAATATTACCATGAGTATTGGCAGCTAATACCTTGCTGGTAGTTGTCATACTATCAAAAATCTCAACCACATAGCCTGGGCAAGGTACGCCAGCAGAGCCAACTTTTACGGGCATTTCTTCAATGCCGCGCATATTGGCTGATATAGCCCAGCCTGTTTCGGTTTGCCACCAATGATCAATGACCGGTAGCTTAAAGTTTTCACTGAGCCATTGGTGGGTTGGAGGGTCTAGCCGTTCACCCGCAGAGAACAGTGTTTCTAAACTAGATAAATCATATTTCTGAGCTAATTGTGCATCAGGGTCTTCTTTTTTTATTGCTCTAAAGGCAGTCGGTGCTGTAAATAAAGCTTTCACCTTATACTCCTCAACTACACGCCAAAACGCACCTGCATCGGGTGTGCAAATAGGTTTTCCTTCATAGAGAACTGTGGTGCAGCCTTGTAGCAAGGGTGCATAAACAATATAAGAATGCCCCACTACCCAGCCGATATCCGAAGCCGCCCAAAACACTTCGCCGGGGTTAATATCGTAAATAGCTTTCATGCTGTATTTCATGGCTACGGCATGGCCGCCATTTTCACGTACTACACCTTTGGGTTTACCGGTAGTACCCGAAGTATATAGAATATAGAGTAAATCGCTGCCTTTAACGGGTGTACAATCAACGGCTTGAGCTTGTGCAAGTGTTTGTTGCCAATCTAAATCAAGGGCTGGATTCATTTTGATTGGGGCAGAATCACGCTGATAGATAACACAGTGATTAGGTGCGTGCGTGGCAATTTCTAAGGCTTTATCAAGCAGTGGTTTATATTCGATACGGCGGTTGACTTCAATTCCATAAGTTGCGCAAAGTATCAGTTTTGGTTTGGCATCATTAATTCGGTGTGCTAGTTCTTGTGCAGCAAACCCTCCAAATACCACGGAGTGGATTGCTCCGAGCCGTGCGCAGGCTAACATGCTAATGACAGCCTCGGGTATCATTGGCATATAAATAATCACCCGTTCGCCTTTTGTTACCCCCAAATTTTGTAGCATTCCAGCACATAAAGCGACTTCATCGCGCAACTCACGGTAGCTGTAGTGCTTTTTTGACTGATTAACAGGAGAGTCGTATATTAATGCTGTTTGATCTGCGCGCCCATTATTAACATGGTAGTCAAGAGCCATATAAGCGGTATTCATTTCACCATCGGCAAACCAATGGTCAATACCGTATTCGTCTTGGCTTAATATTTTTTGCGGTGGACGAAACCAATCTAAGTTATCAGCTTGTTCTTTCCAAAATATTTCAGGGTGATTTTTTGCTGTTTTAAACGTCTCTTTGTATGTCATTTTTATTTGTCATTCATAATGGTGCTGATTGTTTATTTGAAAAATTGGGTAAAGGACTGGAACTCTTCACGCGTTGTACGATAACTGTTAACGGGTGCTTTGGTATCTTCATAACCTAACGCCATACCGCAAAGTAGAATTTGTTCATTGGAATAACCTAACTGCTGTTTAATCAGATTAGGGTAGTCGGCAAGAGATGCTTGGGGGCAGGTAGCCAGCCCTTGTTCAGTGGCTGCTAACATAATAGATTGTAAAAACATGCCATAATCCATAAAAGATCCAGCTTGCAGGCGTTTATCCATAAAGAACAATAGCATCACTGGCGCATCAAAGGCGCGATAGTTAGCAGCCCATTGATTTTTCTGGCGCTCCCTATCACTACGTTCAATACCTAGTGTTTTATACATTAACAAGCCACATTCTTTGCGACGTGAGGTAAAAGGCTCAGCCCATTCGTTTGGGTAGTAATCGTATTCTGCTTTGCCCTTGTCACCATCACGAAATCGAGCTTCAATCTTTTTCTGAAGCTGCATTTTGCTCTCTCCGGTGACTACTGCGACCTGCCAAGGCTGAGTATTTACCCCGGAAGGTGCATGCCGAGCAGCCTTTAAAATGGCACTGATTTTTTGATCTTCTACCGGCTTATCAAGGTAAGCACGTACAGATTTACGTGTTTTAAGTGCTTCAGTTACATTCATATTGGTAATATTAATAGTTTCTTTGTGTGGTCTTATAGGCAGTATGTTTTATATAAAGTTCTAAATTAATCGACCCAAACTCGTGCATTTCTAAACATTCGCATCCACGGGCTATCTTCACCCCAGTCATCGGGTGTCCAAGAGTTTGTGGCAGTGCGAATTACTCGCTCAGGATGTGGCATCATAATAGTGAAACGGCCATCGGTATTAGTTAAACCGGTAATGCCCAGGCTTGAGCCATTAGGGTTTTGGGGGTAACTATTGGTAGGGTTGCCTGCGTTATCAATATAGCGGACGCTGACGAGTCCATCATTTAAAATATTTTTGGCATTATTGTTGTCAACAAATACGGCGTTTCCTTCGCCGTGGGCATTAGCCACGGGTATTTTTGTGCCTTGCATATCTTTAAAGAATACCGATGGTGATTGCATAATTTCAACCATGGTTACGCGGCCTTCAAACTGCTCTGACTTATTACGGTGGAATTCAGGCCAATGACTGGCTCCCGGTATCATATGACGCAAGTGTGAGAGCATTTGGCAACCATTACACACACCCAGTCCAAACACATCGTTACGTTCAAAGAAGGCGCTAAACTCATCTTTGGCACGCGGGTTATGCAGGATGGTTTTTGCCCAGCCGCCACCAGCGCCGAGTACGTCACCGTAGGAGAATCCACCGCAAGCAGCCATGCCTTTGAAACTGTCGAGCGAAGTTCGCCCAGAGATAATGTCGGTCATGTGTACATCAATCGCATTAAAACCAGCACGATCAAACGCGACCGCCATTTCTTGTTGTCCATTAACACCTTGGTCACGTAAAATTGCGATTTCAGGGCGTGCACCGGTGTTAACATAAGGCGCTGTAATGTCTTCATTAATATCAAAACAGGTGTGTGCAAACAGCCCATTGTCATGATCATCTAAGCGCTGAAATTCTTGTTGCGCACAATCATCGTTATCACGTAACGCTTGCATGCGGTAGCTGGTTTCACTCCAGATTTTTTGTAAAGTCACGCGATCGTTTTGGTAAACCGTTTGATGTGCCCAACTAAAGCTAATTTCATCATCTTCATTGAGTTTACCGATAACATGCGAGCAAGCGCCTAAATCAGCTTCGCGCAATGCCGATAAAACTTCTTCGGTATCTGTGTGGTGTACTTGAATCACCGCGCCTAACTCTTCGTTGAAGAGTGCTTCTAAGGGAGTTTTAGCGATATCATCAAGGCGAATGGTAATGCCAGTATGCCCCGCGAATGCCATTTCAGTTAGAGTCGCTAATAAGCCACCATCAGAGCGATCATGATATGCCATGATTTTATTTTCGCCGTTTAGTAGCTGGATGACCTTAAAGAAGTTAATCAGTGTTTCAGCATTATTTAAGTCAGGCGCATGTGCACCCACTTGTGAATAAACTTGGGATAGCGCCGAAGCCGCTAAGCGATTTTTGCCTTTTCCTAAATCAATTAAGATTAAGTCAGAATCTCCTTTGTCGGTTCGTAATTGTGGTGTTAACGTTTTACGCACATCTTCGACTATCGCAAAGCCGGTTATAATTAACGACAAGGGTGCAGCCATTACCTGGTTTTCTTCACCAGTTTCTGTGCGTTGATCCCACACCGTTTTCATTGAGAGTGAGTCCTTTCCAACGGGGATCGCAATACCTAATTGCGGGCAAAGTTCTTCACCCACCGCCTTTACAGTGTCAAATAATGCCGCATCTTCACCTTCAAAACCTGCTGCAGCCATCCAGTTGGCTGATAAGTAAATATCTGATATTTTACCGATCTTCGCTGCTGCAATATTGGTTATCGCTTCACCAATTGCCATACGCCCAGAAGCTTCTGGCGAGACTAACGCAATCGGTGTACGTTCACCTAATGCCATTGCCTCACCGTGGTAGCCAACATAATCAGAGCAGGTGACTGCGACATCTGCAACAGGGATTTGCCACGGGCCAACCATTTGATCACGATTCACCATGCCGGTAATCGAGCGATCACCGATGGTGATTAAAAATGATTTAGAAGCCACGCTTGGCAAACTTAAAACACGTTCAATCGCTTCATCAAGTTTAATATTTTCTAAATCTAGCTCGGGTTTATGAAAGGTTTTGTGGTGCACATCGCGGAGCATTTTGGGCGGCTTGCCGAGTAGCATATCCATCGACATATCAACCGGTGGTACAGGCTCATTTTTAAAGAGAGAATCTTCTACTAATAAATGTGGCTCTTCTGTTGCTTCACCCACCACGGCATAAACTGCACGCTCGCGTTCACATAAGGCTTTAAATGCATCAAGCTTGTCAGCGTTAATGGCTAGCACATATCGCTCTTGCGCTTCGTTACACCAGATTTCATGCGGTGCCATACTCGGCTCATCATTGGGTACATTGCGAAGTTCAAACTTTCCACCGCGTCCAGCATCATTAACTATTTCAGGAATTGCGTTGGATATTCCACCCGCGCCTACATCATGAATCCACAAAATAGGGTTGTCATCACCCATCGCTACACAGCGATCAATAACCTCTTGTGCGCGACGTTCCATCTCTGGGTTACCACGTTGTACGGAGGCAAAGTCCAAGCTCTCGGCAGAGGTGCCACTCGCCATTGAAGAGGCTGCACCACCGCCCAAACCAATTAACATTGCAGGGCCACCTAAAACGACAATAGGCGTTTTTACGGGGACTTCCTTCATCTCGATATTATTTGGACGAATATTACCAACGCCGCCCGCTAGCATGATTGGCTTATGGTAACCGCGTAACTCTTTGCCTTGCTCACCAAGTTTAGAAGCACCAGGGACTTCGGCTTCAAAGGTTCTAAAATATCCCGTTAAACAAGGGCGACCAAACTCATTATTAAAAGCAGCTGCACCAATTGGGCCTTCTAACATGATGTTTAAAGCACTGTCGATGCGAGCAGGCTTGCCGTGGTCTTTCTCCCACGCGTGGGTGTAATCAGGGATTTTTAGGTTGGATACCGAAAACCCGCATAAACCGGCTTTAGGTTTTGAGCCATTGCCGGTCGCGCCTTCATCTCGAATCTCTCCACCTGAACCTGTAGCCGCACCCGGGAAAGGTGAAATTGCGGTAGGGTGGTTATGTGTCTCAACCTTCATTAACATGTGTACGGCTTCATTGGTATAGCCATACTCGTGGTTAGTTGCACTAGGAAAAAAGCGAGTTGCTTGTGGGCCCTCAACCACCGAGGCATTATCATGATAAGCCGATAACACACCTTCGGGTGATTGTTTAAAGGTGTTTTTAATCATTCCAAATAAGGTTCTATCTTGCTTTTCACCATCAATAATCCAATCAGCATTAAAGATTTTATGCCGGCAATGCTCTGAATTTGCCTGCGCAAACATCATTAACTCAACATCGGTTGGGTTACGTTTTAAGGTGGCGTAATTATCCGCAAGATAGTCAACCTCATCAGGTGATAAGGCTAAGCCCAAATCTATGTTGGCTTTGTTTAGTGCGGCGTTTGCATTGTTGCCTAACTCAATGGTACTAAGTGGCGCAGCTTGGGCATCATTAAATAACGATGCGGCATTTGCATAATTACTCATCACGGCTTCAATCATGCGATCGTGAAGTTTATCTTGAATATGCACACATGCATCATCTGATAAGCCTTCTGCAGTTGAAGTTTCAACAAAATAAGCTATGCCCCGTTCCACTCGCTTTACCTTATGTAAACCACAGTTGTGCAAAATATCAGTTGCTTTGCTTGACCAAGGAGAAATTGTACCAATACGGGGTACAACCAAAAATAATTTACCGGGAGGTTCTTGTGTATCATCTGACTCTACACCGCTATCGGTATAATGCAGTAAAGATTCTAAAGTGCCTGATTCGTCATTAGAAAGGGCTTGCTCAAGTTCGATAAAATGCCAGTAGCGCGCATGAATATCGGTAATCTCAGGGTTTGATTGTTGCAGAGTACGAAGTATTTTATTTTTCTTAAAATCAGAAAATGCGCGACTACCGGGGAGTGTTAACATACTCATTAAACCTTTTATGGGTTAGTTTTGAATGTAAGGGGTGGGTACTAGGATCTTGTCCATGAACTAAAAACCACTGCAAATCCATAATCTGTGATTTGCGCTACAGTTATAGTGCTCGGACAGGCTCGTAGTCGTATGATAAAACAAATTTGAATGAAGTCTTATCTTTTTTCGGATTAATTATGGGTTTGTTTGTGCGGGGGCATAGAGGGGAATTGTTTTTAAGGCGATGAATAAAGTCTTACTATTTTTCGTGTGTTTTTGTAGCTAGGGTGAAACGAGAATATTGTAATGAGGCTATGTATGAAATACTTCGTACATAACCTCATTCTTTTGTATAAATTTAGATATCGAGCAGTTTAAAGAGTTTCATTGATACTTTGCTGTTTTTTCTTGTGACTAGTAAAGCATATAATACATTATCAACAATAACGAGACCTTCAGGTTCTATAGTTTTATAACTCTTTGTGTTTTGTAAAGTAAAAGAAAATGAAGTCATTAACTGACCGTTATTGGCATCAAGTACGTATAATTTTTTAATGTTATCGGCTGTTTGCGTTCCCCAGTCACCCCGGAGGATATAAATGATATTATCTTTCATTGCTATCCCCTGATTGTAATTGCCATTCGGCTGGCCATTACTTAAATCAAGATCAAATCGTTTTTTTATTAAGTTCGATTCCTTATTAATGACTTGAACATCCAAGACTTTACGACTGGTATAACTAACCAATGCAAACTTATTCTTTTCGGCGTTAAGGCTAGGGGTGGAGGCACCTCGGTTATTAATAGGAATGTCTCCGCTGTAAGCAATATTCAATTCATCTGCATTATTGCTAGATAAGGCGTTAAAATCAATATTGGTTGTGTCTAATATAAAGCGTGCGATACCCTTGCCGTTATCTTTTCGAGTGTAAACGTAGTATTGATTATTACTAATTTTTTCCACACTCAAATCTTGCCCGTGTGATGCGTAATTGAGTTGTTTATTAGCAATAGATTTACCGTTAGGTGCAAGCAAATTAAACAAGATATAGGTATCTTGTTTTTTCCCTGTTGTCGGATTCACCGTTTTAATATTATGTGAGATAAGGTAAAAACCATTATCTAATACAGTAATTGCCTGTGCCCACATTTTATAACGTGGATCGAGTGTATTTTTTGGTGAAAACCCTGCATTATTTTTACTTGTTAGTAAGCGGGTGTCGCTACTGTCATCATCCGTTAAGACAAGCAGGTCTGTAGGGTTTCTAGAAGTATCAATATTAAAAGCAGACCCTTTACTCCAGTCATTCCAACTATTATTGGTGAAGCTTCGTATCCACCACGTTTTGATGTCACCTTGTTTAAATTTTGTTTGTGATGCAGCTAGCGTATACGAACACTGGTCTGTATCACAGCGGGCCTTACTGCTTGAGAAAATATACGATGCCCATTCATCACCTGTAGCACTTTCAAAGCCAATCTGGTACCTTGAAGAGTTGTTGTTTGGTGTCCAAATAAATTTTGGATTCAGCTGTGAGGTGGC
>Ga0256840_1000631_pt1 | contig 35418 bp, 34 predicted proteins | sample 355202metaG_FD_185969 | JGI IMG/M metagenome (GOLD analysis project Ga0256840, IMG submission 185969) | Hydrothermal vent microbial communities from Mid Atlantic Ridge, Atlantic Ocean - 355-202 | ecosystem: Environmental > Aquatic > Marine > Hydrothermal vents | place: Atlantic Ocean: Mid...
TATATTGTACTGTGCTAAATATTCACTTAATATCTCTGCAAACTCTGCATCATCTTCTATCATTAATACATTTGTCATCTAAAACCTCAATATTTAATTGCTCTATTATATCATAAAGACAATTAATTGAAAAAAAAATCAAATTTAGATAGAATTACGAACTTACAAATACTACATAAAAAGAGAATTAAATTGGATTTAGAATACTACGAAATACTTGAAATTACAAAAGATGCAGATAGTGGTGCCATAAAAAAGGCCTATAGAAAACAAGCCTTAAAATTTCATCCTGATAGAAATGAAGGAGATAAAGAGGCTGAAGAAAAATTCAAACTTGTTAATGAGGCATATCAAGTACTAAGTGACCCTCAAAAGAGATCAACTTATGATAGATATGGAAAAGCTGGACTCGATTCTCAAGGGTTTTCACACTTTAGTGATATGAATTATGAAGATATTATGGGTGACCTTGGAAGTATATTTGAATCTGTTTTTGGTGGTGGATTTAGTGGTGGAAGTCGTGGACAGAGAAGACAGAGAAAATATCCATTAGATACAGAAGTAGAAATAGACCTTGCCTTTAATGAAGCTATATTTGGTTGTTCTAAAGAGGTAAAATACAGTTTTAAAAAACCATGTGATGAGTGTGAAGGCACAGGAAGCAGTGATGGCAAAAAATCTACATGTAATGAGTGTGGAGGAAAAGGTCAAGTATTTTTTAGACAGGGGTTTATGACATACTCTCAGACTTGTTCTAACTGTCAAGGTAAAGGCTCAACTATTGAAAACCCTTGCAAAACTTGTAATTCAAAAGGCTATAGCCAAGAGAGTGATACAGTTAAGATAGATATACCAGAGGGAATAGACAATGGTAATCGCATAAGAGTAGCAAGAAGAGGAAATATAGATGAAACAGGGGAGATAGGTGATCTTTATATCCAAGCGAATGTTGGGGAAGATGAACACTTCGTTAGGCATAATGATGATATATACATAGAAGTGCCTGTATTTTTTACACAAGTTGCCCTTGGCGATGATATTAAAATACCAACTCTCAGAGGTGAAGTGACACTAGAGCTTACTATGGGTGCAAAAGATAAACAACAATTTATTTTTAAACATGAAGGTGTTAAAAATGTACACACAGGTGAACTTGGAAATATGATAGCACAAATTAGAATCAAATATCCAAAAAAACTTACAAATGAACAAAGAGAGATGCTTTTAAAATTACAAAATGATTTTGGCATAGAAAGTACTCCTCATGAAAGCTCATTTGACGGCGTAATGGATAAGATTAAAGGTTGGTTTAAATAGAACACTTGTTATCCTATGGAAATGAAAATATACCATATAGTGTAGTTACAAACAAAAAATTAAAAAACCTATACATTACAATTGACCCCATTTTTGGGGTCATAGTAAAAAATCCCAACTTTCCTCTGTCTTATGTCCACTCATTGGTTGAAAAAAAAGCTAACTGGATAGCAAAAAAACTTCATCATACGAAAAAACGAATCTCTATAAAAAGCATTTATGAAAATGAAAAAAAAGTACTCCTATATGGTAAAAAAGAGTCTCTACATATAAAACAATCTTTAGCAGATTTTTACAAACAAAAATCTGCTGAGACCATACCTACTATGGTAGAAAAATGGGCTTTAAAGATGCATGTTAGCCCTACTAAAATAACATTTAGAAAGACCAAAAGACGATGGGGAAGCTGTAGCTGTAAAAATGAACTTAGCTTTACAAGCTCTCTTATACAGCTACCACAAAAGTGTATCGATTATATTATAGTTCATGAATTATCACATATAAAACATAAACATCATCAAAAAAGCTTTTGGTTACATGTAGCCAAATTTATGCCAGAGTTTAAAGAGTATGAAAAAATTTTAAAAAACTATTCACCACAAATCTAATCTGTTAAACTCTTTTTTTATATCTTCTATATCTTCAATCCCAACAGATATACGAATCAAATCTATAGGTATACCATTTTGGTCTAAAATCTCTCTACCCTCTTGACATGTTAGTAAATCATAGTGTGCTAAATAAACATAAGGCATCAATAAAGTAAATTCCGTCCCAAGGCTTGGTCCTTTTGCAAAATTTAATTTATCATACGCCTCTTTAAAATGAAAATTAAACTCTACCGATATAACAGGACTAAATTCAGAATAATAAACTCTTTTTACAAAGCTTTTTTGCTTTAAAAACTCTACAAGTCTTTCTGCATTTTTTTTTGATTTTTCTACTCTTTTTTTATAATCTTTAATCTCATATGCCAATCTTTTCACATCTTTTATATACGGCTTATCAATATGACTTAAGAATTTTTCTCTATGCTTAGCATACTTTTGATTTAAAACAAAACAACCCATAAGAACATCAGCATTTCCACAAGCAAATTTGGTTAGCGATTCAACCAATATATCTGCCTCTGTAATTTTTCCATAAGAAGTACTAAATGTAGAATCAATAACTAATGATATATCATACTTTAAGCATATTTTTTTTAGTCTTTTTACATCCACACATTGCAAAAGAGGATTAGTAGGTAGTTCTGTTACAAGAGAAGATATTTTTTTATTGTTATTCTTCAAAAACTCTTCTAATACATCTAAATCTTCTACATCATAAAAAATTTTACTTTCATAGCTCTCTATAAGATTCATACTATCAAGATAGATCCATCCTAATTGAATAACAATACCCCCTCGTATCTCTTGTAGAGCTTTTAATACCCCATACATTGCATTCATACCAGAACAAGTTAAATATATATCATCGTTTCTATAGGCATCTCTTAGAGTCTCTAGTACATACTTTGGTTTATCTATACTTTCTACATATAAGGACTCAATCAATCCCCTATCATATAAATACTCTTCAGCAAATCTTGATGAGAGATTACAACCTACATGTTGAATAAATCTTAAAACTTTTTGTAAATCTTTTGAATTTTTCTCTATCAATACCACCCCAAAAACTTCATCAAACTCTTTTTGTTGCTCTAAATTGTATGTTATGCAAATAAGAGTCGCAAACTTTTTTGAACTTACTAAAACAATTTCCTCTTTAGAGGACAGAGCATACTTATCTTTTAAAAAAACTGTCATTTTTTTAAGATAAGGATGAAGAACAAAACGGGGATAACCACTTTTGATAGCATCACAATTTCCCTCTTCATAAGATATAATATCATCATAAGTGGGGATAGAAACTGATACTGCATGAACATTCTTGGGTGGCAGTGTTTCACCACATGGTATATGTTTAAACATTTACTGCTTGTTTTATATCGTCTATTAAGTCTTCGATATTTTCTAAACCAACAGAAAATCGAACTGTAGTCTCTGATATACCTATAGCTTCAAGTTCTGCTTTACTAAAAGTTGCGTGTGATATTTTAGCAGGAATCTCCACTCTAGAGTCTGGACTTCCAAAAGAGCACTTCTCACCAAAAATCTTTGTTTTTTCTATGAACTGTTCTGCTAAATTAATACTAATAAAATCTGCACAAAAAAGTCCAGGTATAAAATCCATCTGTTTTTTTGCTAACTCGTACTGAGCATGTGATTTCAGGGCTGGAAAAGTTACTTTTTTAATAAAACTCTGATTTTGTAAAAATTTGGCTAAAAGTATTGCATTTTTTTCATGCTCTCTCATGCGAATTTTAAGGGTTGGTATACCAAGACTTATCAAAAATACATCCATAGGATTTTGACTTCTACCATGGGCATTTGCATAAAATCCTATCTGCTGTGCTAGCTTTTTAGTTTTAGATACTATCGCTCCTGCAATCACACTTCCATGACCTGAGATATACTTTGTAGTTGAAAACAAAGAAAAATCAGCTCCCATATCAAGTGGTTTTTGGCTAATAAATGTAGCCAAAGAGTTATCTACTGCAAAAAGAGAATTATACTTTTTACTCAACTCCCCTATCTTCTCCAAGTCAATAATTTTAAGTCCTGGATTTGTAGGTGATTCACACAGTATCAGATCAATCCTATTATTTGCAAGAATATCTTCTAACTCATCTAAATGTAAAAAGTTTTTAAAGTGTACTGTAACATTGTATTTTTCTTTAAATATTTTAAGAAGTCTAAAAGTTCCACCATAACAATCGGCCTCTACAAGTACATGTGAGCCGGCACTTAAAACAGTCTCAAACAAAAGTCCAACTGCTGCTATGCCTGTATGTGTACATACGCAGCCTGCTCCATTTTCTACTTTTGTAAAAAGATTTTCAAGAACTTCTCTAGTGGGGTTCCCACTTCTTGTATAATCATATACTCTATCGCCACTCTGCTTTTTAAGATCAAATGTTCCTGTATTATAAATTGGAAAATGTGATGCACCATGCTCATCTGCTTGAGTTGCAAAATCTTGAATATGTGCTAAATTTGTCTCTACATGTAAACTCATATACCCATCCTACTTTTTTGTAATTATACCTTTTTTTTATAGATTAGGTACCTTCGTGTTAAAAAGAATAATAGACTTCTTGCATAACCCCTTGCAGTCTAATAAAGTAACAATATGGTAACAATTGTTACTAAAAACTTTTACTTTAAAAATAATTCCATATTTTTATATGCAAATTAAAATTTATCTGTTACAATGTAGTCTAATATAATTAGGAGCATATTCATGGAAAATTTTTTATATATTACCGACAGAGAAGAGTATACAGAGCATAACTTTATAGGGCCACTTTTTGAAAAGTATCTTCCAAAACATATGAATGTAGATGTAGTATATTTTTCAAAATACAAAAGTTTCTTTGAAGACAGAGGCAATGGTCGCTTTATAGTTCCGATACATGAGAAGCAAGATATACTTAGCTACCTAGAAGAGAATGATATTGATATTTATAAATATGACTATGTCGTTGTAAGAAATATCTATGATGTACTTGAAAATATTTTATCTAAAAAAGACAAATATGGTATCAAAGTGGGATATAGACTCTCTTTTCCAAAAATATCAGCAAAATTAGAGCATGCAAAAGCAGAAAATAGATCAAATATCCTTTTAGAAATAGACAAAAAAATAAAAATGCACACAAGGGCAAAACTTATAAATAGATGTGACATATTTTTACCAACATCTAATACATTAAAAGATGTTTACTGCTCCGATATTAATATTAAAACTCATGCAATAAGATCTGGTATTGATCCTGATAAAGTGCATTCGAAGATTAGTAGAGGTGATGATACTATTGTATTTACATATACAGGTACTCTAAGCAAACTTAGAGACTTTAAAACTGTTTTAGAAGCATTTAATGAGCTTGAGTACAAAAATTGGAAACTATATATATCTACAAAAGATACAGACAGTGCAAATGAGTGTCTACAATCTTTAAATATTCCTAGTGAAAAAGTTGAAGTAATAGAAGCAGAGACGAAAGATGAGCTACTAAACCTCATGGCAAAGTGTGATGTTGGTCTATCACTACTTCCAGATATTAATCTTTTCAATACATCAATTCACCTTAAAACAGTTGATTATTACACTACTGCTATTCCGACTCTTATGACAAATAGTGAAAAAAATAGAAAAACTTTTACAGATGGTAAAGATGCTTGGCTTTGTGATTTTAGTAAAGATGCAATTCTAAGTAAACTTGAAGAGATTATGCAAACACCAAAAAATAAAATACGGGCGATGGGTGTTGCTGGTCAAGCACAACTTTTAGAAAAAAGAGACTATAGAAAAATTGCAGCTGATTTAGCAGAAGTACTAAAATCACTATAACCCAATAATATAAAAGGTCAAATATGAATAATAACTCATTTATTACAAACCCTGACAATGAGAATAGTAGCTGTTTTATAAAAGTAATATACCTACTTTTAGCACCTCTTGGTATCTATCTTTTTGCAATAGCAGGATATACAAATGTTATACCATTTAAAGTTGAAATACATAGCATAATTTTGATGGGTATTATTTTTATTGTTTATCTTTTTCTACTTAAACATAATGCATACTATGCATCTTGCAAGTTTACTCAGAGCTTAAGTGACTTCAAACATGCCTTAGAACTATATATTAGAAAAAATACTTTGGTAATTGCCAATACTTCTAAAGCTAATGCCTCATATAAAGACTTTGCAAAAGAGTATACATCTGAACTTCGCAATGAAAACTTTGCATCTATTGCTGCAGGAATTTTTCCTACACTTGGAATTTTAGGTACTTTTATCTCTATTGCTATATCTATGCCAGATTTCTCATCTAAAACATCAGCCGTGCTAGAAAGAGAGATTTCTCTTCTTTTAGGTGGTGTTGGAACTGCATTTTATGTATCTATATATGGTATATTTTTATCTATTTGGTGGATATTTTTTGATAAAACAGGTTTAAGTAGATTTGAAAGGGTTATCAATAGTATAAAGATACAAACCAAACAACTCTTTTGGGATAAAGAGGAGATAGAGCAGACTTACTTTCAAAAAAGCATGGAGAACTTTGAAAAGCTTAATCAAGTTTTTAATAACTTTGCACAAGATGAGCTTATTGAAAATATGAATAAAACAATGACTCAAAGAGTAAAGATGTTTGATGAGATTATAACTTTAGAGCAAAATGCTATTAAAAATGCGACTGCACAGATCAATGAAAGTCTTATGTTGACCGCAGAGTCGCAAAAACTAAATAGTAAACTTATATCTGACTTCAAAGAAATGATAGATACATACAAAGAGTCATCTCAAACCATGCAGAAAAATACAGAGTATTTAAAAGAAATCTCAGATGCACTTAAATCAAAAGAGATAAGTATCTCAAATATTGCATCATCACTTGAAAATATAAGTGCTCAAAATGTAGATCAAATTTATAAAGCTATAGTTAAAAACTTTGAGATTATGAAAAAAGATACCGACCAAATAGGCTGGTCGTTTAACTCCTATCTGAATGAATTTGATGAAAAATTTGCCAATAGACTAAAAGACACTCTACAAACAATAGATAGTGAAGTGGTAAAAATCGTAGATTCACTCTTAAAAATAAAAGAGCTAGAGAATGTACAAGGATAATAAAAACCAAGAAGAAACACAAAACTTTTGGATTTCTTATGCTGACTTAATGGCAGGTCTATTGTTTGTTTTTATTCTTTTAGTTGGTGCAATTGTAATAAAATATGTATTTATTCAAACAGATTTACAAACGATTAGAACAGACTTACAAAAAGAAAAAGATGCACTAGGACTAAGTGAAAGTGACTTGGCAGATAAGAAAAAAAGACTTGAAAAAATACAATTAAAACTAAAAGATGCAAGAAATAAAAACTTTCATCTCTCCTTTGAAATAACAAAACTACAAGGCAAACTTAACTCTATGAGTAAAGCTCTTGACCTAAGTGAACTTGACAAAGAGAAGCTAAATGAATTAATTGCAAAAAAAATAGAAATAATTACTATGAATGCAAATGAAATACAAAAACTAAAAGACTTGCTATTTGACTATGAACTAAAAGAGAAAGATCTTCTAAGTAAAAATGATACTCTTCAAAAAGAGTTACAAAATAGCAACAATACCATAATACTTAAAAATGAAGAACTTGCTATGCTCGAGAACTCTCTCATAATAAAATCCAAGGAGCATCAGGCACTAGTTGAAGAGCTTGATATTGCAAAAGTCAAAATTAAAAGTCTTACAGGAATTAAAATTAGAGTTATATCTAAACTGAAAGAGAAGCTAGGAAAAAGCATCGCTATAGATAAAAACAGTGGTGCTATTAGATTTAGCTCTAATATACTTTTTGAACAGGGCAAATACAAATTAAAAGATAGTTCAAAAAAAGAGCTAAATAGACTTCTCAATAGTTATATTGATACCCTTCTCTATGATAAAGATATAAAAGACAATATTGAGCAAATTGTTATAGAGGGTTATACAAATTCAGATGGTACATACCTTTACAACTTAGAACTTTCACAAAAACGAGCACTTGAAGTTATGAAATTTTTATACTCAAGCAATCCAAAGAAAAGTGCTATCTTTAGAAAATATATAAGTGCTAGTGGTCGCTCATATGCAAACCCAATTATGATGGAGAATGGAGAAGAGGACAAAGATGCATCAAGAAGAATAGAGATTAAATTTAGGATAAAAAATGAAAAAGCAATCAATGAACTTAAGAAATTTTTATCTAAATAGTTTTGAGTTAAAAACTTCAAAAAAAAGAGAACAACTTCAAGATCTAATTTTAAAAAAAACAGTATCTAATAACTCTTTTTCTACAAAATTTATAAAACTACTCAAAAAAATATTTTAAAAATATTTTTTATGGTAAAATGCTGTTATAAAATTATTATCAGGAACATTTAGTGAAACAAAAGGTATCAATAAAAGAGAAAATTATAGATTATGTATACACAATATCAGATCAACCTGTTATGTTTAAGGACCTTTTGGAGGCTAATAACATATACAATGAGAAAATGTATGTTGACTCAGGAAAATTAGGCTTTCGTATCAATATAACAAAAGCATATATTGCATACCTAATTATCTGTGCTATAGTTATCCTACCTCTAATTGGTATCACACACTACTTTCTTAAAAATATGGATTTTCATTTTTCAGTGTTGGGATCTGTCTTAGTTACTGCAGCAGTATTTATAGGGTTTAATTTCTTCAAATCCTGGATAAGAGATGCCATAACCCTCAAATTAATAAAAAAAGCTTGGTTAGTTCACTTTCCTTTTTTTGCTTATGACAAATACAGTAAAAAAGTACAAGAAATTTATAATGAAGCACTTAAAAATGAAATCTCTAAAAAAGATATACGACTATATGTAATGGACAAACTAGTAGATAAAAATTAGGGTGCCTCTACTATTCCACTAACTAAATAGACCAATAATTGTTCAGTGGGTTCAATTAAATTTGCTCTTTATTTTAACTGCCCCCAGTTTTCGCCAATACTAATACTTACATCTAACTTTACTTTTAATTCATATATAGTTTTCATAATTTCTGCTGCTTTTTGTGCAAACTCTTTAGCATACTCTTTTTTAACTTCAAAAATTAGTTCATCATGTATTTGAAGTAGCATTTTTGAGTTCTCATCTAAAATCTCATTTTGAATTTTAATCATAGAAAGTTTTATCAAATCAGCTGCACTTCCTTGAAAACGAGTATTTACAGACTCTCGCTCATACATAGGGATTTGCATGCCATTTGCATTTTTCCAATCAAAATACCTTCTTCGCCCCAAAAGTGTCTCAACATAACCACACTCTTTTGCACTATTGCTTATGCTTTGCAGATAACTCTTAACAGTAGAAAAGTTTTTAAAATAACTCTCAATATAACCTTTAGCTTCACTTTGGGTAATACCTAGTGTTTGAGAAAGTTTTCTTGCACCCATACCATATAGAAGACCAAAGTTAATACTCTTTGCAACTCCTCTTTTCTCTTTAGCATCATCTTCTCCAAAAAGCTTAATAGCAGTTTGAGTATGAATATCTAGATCATTATTAAATGCATTTAGAAGCTCTTCATCTTCACTGTAGTGAGCAAGTAGCCTTAACTCTATTTGAGAATAGTCAATACCGACAAGAATGTACCCATTTTCTGCTATAAATCCTCCTCTTACCTCTCTTCCTAACTCTGTTCTTGTTGGAATATTTTGTAAATTTGGATCTTTAGAACTAAGCCTTCCTGTAGAAGTTCCTGTCTGTAAAAATGAAGTATATATACGATTAACTGAAGAGCTAAGTCCAAGTTTTAAAAGTGGCTTAATATAAGTAGATTGAAGCTTTGCTACTTCTCTATACTCTAGAAGCTTTTTTATTACTTCATGCTCATTTAAGAGTTTACTTAAAACACTTTCATCTGTACTATAACCTGTTTTTGTTTTTTTAACAACAGGAAGTTTAAGCTGTTCAAAAAGGACAACTCCAAGTTGCTTTGGTGAGTTAATGTTAAACTCTGCATCACATAGCTCGTATATTTCTGCTTTTAATCTACTGATTGTCTCTTCTGTTCTTTTTTCAAGCTTTTCAAAGTAGTTGATATCTACTTTTATACCCTCTTCTTCTATGCCTAAAAGAGTCATTATAAAAGGGAACTCAACTCTTTTTGCTAGTTTTAAAAGAGATGGGTCAAGAACTTCACAAAGCTTGTCATAAAGTTTATATGTCATCCATGCATCTTCACTTGCATATCTACATGCATCTTCTATATTAACAGCACTAAAATCCTCACCTTTTGGAACAACATCTTTAAACTTAACCATTTCATAGTCAAAAAATCTTTTTGCTAAGTTATCAAGTCCCGCTCTTAGCTCTGGATTCAAAAGCCATGCCATAACCATAGTATCCCAATAGTGCTCTACATGTAGAGCATTTAAATTGTTTTTTATAACAGCAAAATCATACTTTAAATTCTGTCCTACTACTCTACATGTAAATATTTTTTCTACTGCTTTTTTTGCATCTTCTAAACTTACTTGTTCACTAACTCCGAGGTAGTTATGTGCTATTGGCACATAGTATGCTTCTTTGTCATTTATGGCAAATGAAAATCCTACTAGTTTTGCAATTTTTACATCTATACTTGTCGTTTCTGTATCAAATGCAACTACATCTTTACTTGATAAGTTTTCGATTACTTTAAAAAGTTTCTCTTTCGCATCAAGTAGAATTGGCTTAAATGTACAAATATTTTTTTTCTCTTTTTCTCTTGGAGTATATTTAAGCCTTGAGAGTAGACCATTTAAATCATATTTTTCTAATTCATCCACAATCTTTAAAAGTGGTTGATTCTCAGGGAAGTGGAAACTTTCAAACTTATCTGATATATCCAAGCTGTCATCGAGTTGCACAAGTTTTTGACTTAAAAATGCACTATCTTTACTTTCCAAAAGAAGCTTTTGACTTCTAGGATTTGAAACTTTTTCTATGTTTTTATATATGCTATCCAAAGAGCCAAATTCATCAAGAAGTTTTTTAGCCCCTTTAGCTCCCACTCCTTTAACACCAGGAACATTATCTGCTGCATCACCAACAATACTAAGATAATCACCAACTTGTTCTGGATATACTCCAAACTTTTCATAGCATTTTTGTCTATCTATCTCTTGTTTTTTAATTGGATCAAATATAACAACTTTATCATCTTCAATAAGCTGATAGAGATCTTTATCATGGCTTACAATTCTTACTTTTATATCATGCTCTTTTGCAAACTTAACAACTGCTGCAATCACATCATCTGCTTCAAAACCCTCTTTTAAAAAACTATTAAATCCCATTTTTTCTATCCATTTAATTGCAACAGGAAGTTGAGTTAGAAGATCTTCTGGTGCTGGTGAACGATTTGCTTTATAATTTGGATCTATTTTATGACGAAAATTTTTCCCCTTAGCATCAAGGGCAAAAAGTATATAGTCTGTTGGAAAGTCCTCTCTTAGAGTATATATAAAGTTAGCAAAACCAGTGATGAGCCCTGTTGGAAAACCATCTTTATTTCTAAGGTTTGGCAGGGCATAAAAGTTTCTAAAAAAGAAACCAAATGTATCTATTACAGTAAATACTTTCATTAAACTTACCTTACTTTATACTAAAAATTTTCTATAATAGTTTCTACTGCATCTGCAAAATGTGACTCATTGAAACCCTCTTTTTGAATCATGCCAAGGGCTATGGTAACACTTCTCTCACTCAAAGGTGCATTCATAGGGATTGCAGTCTTTACTATTTTAAGAGCAACAGAGTAGTCTCGTATATTTTCTGGTGCATCCTCAATGTTATCAGCATACTCAATGGCCTCTACCATTGTCTCATCAAATCCCCAATGCTCAAATATTTTTGCAGTAATTTTAGCAGTTGTAGTTCCTACAAATGATTTTTCAACTTGTGCAATATTAACTGCTGTTTCTATATCAGACTTAAAAGGTGTAACCTCATCATTTTTTACAATTTCATCAGCGATTAATATCTTACCTGTTTCTTGAAGAAGTGCTGCCAGGAATAAAGTATCAACTTTTTTCTTATCAACTTTTTCATACCACTCTCTCATAAGACGACTTTGCAAACCTGAAATTTGTACAAAATCTTCTGGCGAAATTCCATATGGCTCAATGTCAACATTTAAAAGTTTTTTGATAGATATGTCCGTTGTTAGTGCTCTTGTTGTTGACATTCCAAATAGTGATATTGCCTGAAGAACACTTTTTATCTCTCTTCTAAAGCTATATAGTGGTGAATTTGCAACCTTAAGTAGATTTGCTACAAGCATTGGATCAGTCTCAATCACCTTTGCAAGCTGATTTATAGTTCCATTTGGATCTGAGCAAATAGCATTGATATCATGGAAACTCTTTGGTAATGGCGGTAATGTCTTTATTCTTTCAGTAATATTTTCTAACATTTTAACCTCATAATAGTTTATTTATTTCATTTTATCTAATTTTGGTTTAAAACAATATCACCCTATATTAAATAATTTCATCAATGTGACTATTTCAGATTTTTATAAGTATTATTTCAATACAATCTATAAAACTTGATGTTCGTCAAGAATATATAGAAAGGATTATGAGTGGAAAAATTGACAAATATTTTTAAGAAAAAATATGCCACAACTAAATCTGAAACTTCTGCACTTAGCAGAAGAGATTTTTTCAAAAAAACAGGTGCTTTAAGTGTTGCTGCAACCGCAGTTTTAGCCCCAATTGGACTAAAAGCAGATGATGATGCTATTATGCATCATCCAAAATGGGGACAATCATGGGGAGATCCTGTTACTAAAAATAGATATGGTATCCCCTCAGCCTATGAGCATAACAACATAAGAAGAAATACAAAGCTTCTAGCTTCAGGCAACTACCGTGCCGCTATAGCTGTTGCACCTATACATGAAAGCGAGGGTATTATTACTCCAAATGGTCTTTTCTTTTCAAGAAGTCATGGAGGAACAGCACATGTTGACCCTAAAGAGTTTAGACTTATGATAAATGGTCTAGTTGAAAAACCCATTGTACTAACACTAGACCAGCTAAAAAGATACCCTAAAATTACAAGGACTCACTTTATTGAGTGTCCAGCTAATGGTGGACAAGAGTGGAGAAAACCACAATATAACTCACTTCAATTTGCAAAAGGTTTTATGAGTTGTGCAGAATGGACCGGAGTCTATATAAAAACAATATTAAAAGATCTAGGTTTAAAACCAAATGCAAAGTGGATGCTAGCAGAAGGTAGCGATAACTCTGAAATGGGAAGATCTATTCCTGTTGAAAAAGTTCTTGATGATGCAATGCTAGTATGGGGGCAAAACGGTGAGGCACTTAGACCTGAACAAGGCTATCCTGTAAGACTATTACTTCCGGGCTGGGAAGGAAACCTATGTGTTAAATGGTTAAAAAGATTAGATTTTGCAGAAGAGCCATGGTATGCAAAAGAGGAAACATCTAAATACACTGCACTTAAACCAACAGGAAAAGCAATACAACACTTCTATGCCAATGAAGTAAACTCAACTGTTGTTTCACCATCACCTGAAAAACCATGGACTGACTTAAAAGAGGGAGATGTAGTTGAAATAGAGGGTCTAGCATGGTCTGGAATGGGAACAATTAAAAGAGTTGATCTCTCTTTTGATGGTGGAAATAGCTATGAAAAAGCTCATATTAAAGGCTTGGTTTTGCCAAAATGCTGGACTAGATGGTCATACATATACAAAATACCAAAAGGTTTTAAAAATAAAAATGGGAAACAGATAATTCTTACTTCAAGAGCAATAGATGATGCTGGCTTTATTCAGCCTACTATTGACCAAGAGATTTTTGGATATGGTGTTGCAAAAAAGAACTATGGAAAAGATAAAAACAAAGGTATGGGCGTTGAATCTGTATATCATAGAAATGCTGTTGAATCTTGGGAAGTAACAGAAAATGGGGAGGTGAACCATGTTCAAATTAGAACAATATAAAATAGTTACTGCTTCAATCCTAACAGCACTAACCTTGGTAAGTGTAGCTCAAGCAAAAGAGAGTGAGTCTACAGCATACAACGGACTTTGGAATGCAAAAAAAGATATTAGTGGTGGGGTATATTACCCAATTAAAGATGGAAAAACTGGACCATACTATGTAAACCCACAAGTATACAAGAATTCAGATATATCAAAAAAAGAAGATGGAATTAAGAGGGGTTATAATCATGGTAGAACTCCTACTAAAAATGAGTTAAAAGCATGGAATAAAGATATCATGCCAGACGGTACCGGACTACCAGATGGGTATGGTTATGTTGATGAAGGTGAAGCTTTATATGAGTCAAAATGTCTAGCTTGTCATGGTGATTTTGGATCTGGTGGAGGTGGATATCCCGCACTTTCAGCAGGAAAAGCAAAAGATATGCAAAGAACACTAAAAAATAATAGATGGCTAAATCCAACAGCAGAAGGACCATCAAGAGTATTTGGTTCATACTGGCCAGTAGCAAGTACAATGTTTTGGTACATAAGAGATGCTATGCCACACACTAAATCAAAAACCTTAACTAATGATGAAACCTACTCTTTAGTTGCATATATGCTTTATATAAATGGCATGAAAGTTAATGGTGAAATTGTAAATGAAACATTTAAACTCGATCGTGATAAGTTTTTGAAAATACAGATGCCAAATAGGTATGGTTTTATTCCTGATATAGATGGGTCTGATGGCATCGAAAATGTTAGAGAGTTTTTTGCAAATCCTCAAAACTTTGGTGGTATCAGACTAGCAAAAGGGGAAGAGCCTTGCATGAAAAATTGCCAGCAAACTGAAAATGTAGTGAGAGTTGATGGTGGAATTACAGATTTTGAGCCACCAATGTCAGTTGCAAGAGACCTTCCTGCTCCAAAAAATGATCCTGCTCACAAAGTTAGTTTTGATGCAAAAGGTGCATATGATAATAACTGTGCAATGTGTCATGGTACCGGTGTTGCTCCTGCTCCTAAAGATAAAGCAGGATGGGCTCCATTTCTTGAAAAAGGTCTTGCAGAAGTTATCAAAAATGGAATAGATGGAACAAATAATGGTATGCCAGCGAAAGGTGGGTCATCTCTTAGTGATGATGAGTTCAAGCAAGTCGTAGAGTACATGGTTAAATAGTAAAGGAATTAAAATGAATAGAAGAAATTTTTTAAGTTTTGCAGGAGGATTAGTCGCTATATCTATAATGCCAATCGATTTAAGTGCAAAAGATTATAGAAAGTTAAAACCAGATGTTTGGACAGCACATACAATAGATGAGGCCACAAAGGCTCTTTACGGAGTAAGAGAGATTATAGAAACAGATAAAATCAAAATAAAAGTTCCTAAAATTAACTCTAGTGGAGCTAAAGTACCGGTAACATTTGAGACATCTATTGATGCAAAAACAGTAGCTCTATTTCAAGATGCAAACCCAGAGAGTGCCGTTGCTGTTTTTAATGTTGGTCCTTATGATGTTAAAAAATATGGAGCAAAAATAAAAATGGCAAAAGATGGAATTTTAATGGTTTTAGTTGAAGGAACAGATGGTAACATCTACATGGCCAAAGCAGCAACGAAAGTTGCAGCTGGCGGATGTGAAGGATAAATAATGGCAAATAAAATATCAGCTATAAAAGTAAAAATTAAAAATGGTGTAGCTACTGTTAGAATGGCAATTTCTCATCCAATGCTTACATATGCACAAGCAGAGGCAAAAACAGGAAGTAGAGAAGATTCTAACTTCATAACACATATAACGGGAAAAGTTGGAGATGAAACTGTGCTAGATGTTTCAACAAGTCAATTTTTATCTAAAAATCCAATCTTTCTGTTCTTGTTTAAATGTGATACATTTAAAATAGGTAGAAAACTATCTGGCAGAGAACTAGATAACGGAGCAAAAAGAAAAGATTCCGAAATAGGTGACTTTCTTACGATTATTGCAACTGACAGAAAAGGTAATACCTATAAAAAATCTGTAGAACTTGCATCTAGAAAAAAATAGTTAGGAGTACTCATGAAAAATTTAACCATATTATTGTCAACCTTTGTTTTAGCACTATTCTTTACAGCTTGTCAAAAAGATGTATATGCTCCTAGTGTTTATAAAGCAGAAAAGACAAGAAACGATATTAGAATTTTTAGTGCTGATAATAGTGACGGTAAAATAACAATTAAAAGTATAGAGAAAGCTTTTGAAGATAATGGTTTTACTATAACTGGTAATAACAATATGAATGCAGCATTTGAAAAAAGATTTGGAGGCGGAAAAGATTTTAAAATATACAGACTGTTATTTATATATAACGCAAAGCTAAGTGCAAAAATCTTAAAAGATTACCCTGAATTTGGACTTATTGCACCACTCAGTACTTCTTTATACTCAAAAGATGGGCGTACCATTAGCATTTCATCACTTTCCCTTACAGGGATGTCAAGAGTTTCAGGAGTACCTGAAGATAATCCTAATTTAATAGCACTTAGTGAAAATTTAACTAAAGCTCTTAAACAGGCATTTCCAAATGGAGAGTTTGAAAAGTTAAACTACAAGATGATTAGACCTGATGGAGAACTAATAACAAGATTTGCATTTGTTATGGAAAATGAATCGGGTGATATTGAAGATGCAAAGGAAAGCTATCAAGAGCAGATGGAAGGTGAAATAGAATCAGCAGGATTTATAGTAGCAGGATTTACTCCAATATTAGAAGATTTGGAAGAAAATGGTATTAATGACTATGAATTTTATGATGGTTATTCTATATGCAAACTTGAAGTTATCTACCCTGTACACAAGCTACATCCAGAAGTAGGAGCATTTGCACCTTGTACTATGTATATGTACAAGAAAAAAGGAGATAAATTCACTCGTATGGGCTACCCTTCTGTATATAACTGGGTGATGTCAACAAATATATATGATGATGGATCGCTTGAGCCTCTAATAGATGCTCAGAATCTACTTGAGTCTACTATTGATGCAACTATCGAGTAAAGAAAATTAGATGCAAAGAATTACTTGCACAATACAACAGCCTGTTTTTAATAGGCTGTTACCTTTGTTTAAAACAATTTTCAATCCACTTATACTCCTCATTTTAGCAGTATCAATTAATGCAGCAGATATTGATTTAGATAAACTTTTAAAAAGTGCTAAAAAACAAAATAAACACATAATGTTTTTTCACCATATACCAGAGTGCCCATACTGTGAAACTATGATTGATGAAAACTTTAAAAATTCGACTATTTTAAAAGAGATAGACAAAAACTTTATTTATGTAGATATATACACAAAAAATAAAGATACAATAAAATTTAAAGATTTTAAAGGCTCGCATAAGGAGTTCTCAAAATATTTAGGTGCATTTGTCTACCCTTCAACTATATTTATGAACAATAATGGAGATGTAATACACAAGGCAATTGGATATAGGAATATTGATGAATTCTTAGCAGAAATAACATATGTATCATCGCAAAGCTACAAAACTATGGATTTAGAATCATATTTATTAAATTTAGAGTTTGAAAAAGAGTAGATATGAAGTTTAAACAAATTTCACCTATTGATAATATTGCAGAGCTTATTTTAGATATATCTAATATAAAATTAAATATATCTGGTGGCTGGGGATATGATTCTAACTGTCCAGTTATTGTAAATGATCTTGATATCCCTAATGAACAATTTTTTAATCTTTTTGCTAGTTTAAGAGCCAATATTGAGATGAATATGACCCTAGACGAAAATGATAGATATGCCGGTATAAATCTCACACTTAAAGAGCAAAAAAACATAAAAAATTATACTGTTGTAACTTTTAAAATTAGTGCTATAAAAGAGTCCAAGTATGCACAATTTATCAAAGAGTATAAAGATGGGTATGGTAAAAAAGATTTTGATTTAGCAGCACATTTTAATAATAGAAAAAAACATACTCTTAATATAGAATCTGACTATTGGTTCATACTTCAAGCCCAATCTCTTTAGCTAAATACTCCCCAGTGTAACTTCCACTTTTTTTATAGTTTGTAGCTACATGTAGAGGTGTTCCCACATCTACTATCTGCCCCCCATAGCTCCCTCCATCTGGTCCCATGTCTATAATATAGTCACAGTTTTTTATGATATCCATATTATGTTCTATAACTAAGACTGAGTTACCCAAATCGGTTAGATGATGAAGAACTTTTGTGAGCCTATCTACATCTGCAAAGTGCAATCCTGTTGTTGGTTCATCTAAAATATAAAGAGTATTTCCCGTATCTCGTTTACTAAGCTCTTTTCCTAGTTTAATTCTTTGGGCTTCTCCTCCACTTAAAGTTACTGCATTTTGTCCAAGTGTAATATAACCAAGTCCTACATCACTAAGTGTTTGAAGTTTTTGGTTGATTTTTGGGATAGCTTTAAAAAACTCGAGAGCCTCATCTACACTCATACCAAGCACATCTGATATGGATTTGCCTTTGTATCTTATCTCTAAGGTTTGGGCATTGTATCTTGCCCCTTTACATGCATCACATTTGACCATAATATCTGGTAAAAAATGCATCTCTATCTTAATCTCTCCCTCTCCTTGACACTTTTCACACCTACCACCTTTTACATTGAAACTAAACCTTCCTATCTTATAGCCTCTAAGTTGTGCCTCTTTTGTTTTGCTAAAGAGAGTTCTAATCTCATCCATCACTCCAGTGTATGTTGCAGGATTACTTCTAGGAGTCCTTCCTATTGGGCTCTGATCAAGATAGATAACTTTATCTAAATTTTCAAGCCCATGGCACTCTACTCCATCTATTTTTTTTACTTTTCTAGCACGATTAAGCAACTCTTTTGCAACTGGTAGCAAAGTTTGAAGTATCAAAGAACTCTTACCACTTCCACTAACCCCTGTGATACCAACAAGATTACGAAGAGGTATATTGACATGAAGATTTTCAATATTATTTACACTAACATTTTTAAGCTCAATCCAATCATTTTGCTCTCTGTCTTCCTTGTAGTCAATAACCTTTTTACCACTTAGATAATCTGCTGTTAGTGTTCCGCTTTTGTTTAGTTCTTTAAGAGTTCCTGCGAAAACAATCTCTCCACCATACTTACCTGCATTTGGTCCAATATCTACTATAAAATCCGCTGCATTTATAGTCTCTTTATCATGCTCAACGACTATAACACTATTACCTTTTTTCTGTAAGTTTCTTAGTGTTCTTATAAGCCTCAAAGTATCTCTCTCATGAAGCCCAATGCTAGGCTCATCAAGCACATACATAACACCAGTCAACCCACTTCCTATCTGTGAAGCAATGCGTATTCTTTGAGCCTCTCCACCACTAATGGTCCTAGCATCTCTTCCAAGGGTGATATAACCAAGTCCAACATCATATAGAAAAAACAGACGCTCTCGTATCTCTTTTAAAACTGAAGCTGCTATGAGATGTTGTTGCTCACTCATATACTCAAAGTTTTTTTCATTTTGAAAAAACTCTAATGTTTTATCTATAGGCATATCTAGTATATCGCCGATATTATGAGCTGCTACATGTACTGCTAGACTCTCCTGTTTTAGTCTATGGGCTCCACACCTATCGCAACTTTTTTCACTCATATAATCACCCAAATCTTTTTCATCTTTTAGCATATCATAGGCTATTTTTACAACACCTTCCCATTTTCTCTTTAAGGAGTGTCTTTTCCATGTAAATTTTGCATCTTCAACTCCACCATGAAGTATAGCTTTTTGTTCATGCTCCTCAAGCTCTTCGTATGGTTTATTGATATCAATATTGGCAGCCTTACAAAAACCTTTTAAAAACTTTGCATAGTAACCTTTGTTAAATCCATAAAAAAGTTTTATTGCTCCTGTTTCTATACTCTTGTGTCGGTCTATTATTTTTGTTAAATCAAGTGTATACCTTATACCAAGTCCATCACAAATTGGACATGCTCCCTTGGGTGAATTAAATGAAAAAGAGAGTGGCTCAAGTGGCTCAAAACTAATCTTACAATCAAAGCAAGCAAGATGTTCAGAGTAGTGTATATGAGAGCTCTCTAGTCCTATCTCTTCATAGTTCAAGATATCCAACTCAACTTCTCCGTAACTCTCATTTAGTGACTTCTCAATATCACTTGCAATTCTCTCTTTGTTATCCTCTTTTACAACAACACGGTCAATAACAACTTTAATAGTATGTTTTTTGGTTTTACTTAGTTCTACCTCTTCATCAAGTCGCACCATAACACCATCTATCATAGCTCTTACATAGCCTTTGTGACGAAGTGACTCTATCATATCTGCAAAACTTCCCTTTTTCTCTCTTACAAGAGGACTCATGATGACAAGTTTTGCCCCTTCTGGAAGTTTTAAAACTTCTCCAATGATATCTGCTCCACTCATCTGCGAAATAGGCTTTTTACATTTGTGGCAGTACTGTTTTCCAACTCTTGCAAACAAAAGTCTCATATAATCATATATCTCTGTAATTGTCCCCACTGTTGAGCGAGGGTTTTTACTTGTTGTTTTCTGATCAATTGCAATAGCAGGAGTAAGTCCCTCAATGCGTTCAACATCTGGTTTACCTACTCTATCTAAAAACTGCCTTGCATAACTAGAGAGGGATTCTATATATCGTCTTTGCCCTTCTGCATAGAGTGTGTCAAATGCTAGAGTTGACTTTCCACTTCCACTAAGTCCTGTAAAAACTACAAGTTTGTTTTTTGGTATTTCTAAATCTATGTTTTTTAAATTGTTCTCATTCGCCCCAGTTATCTTAATACTATCCACTTAATTTCCTAAAAATATAATTTATTTACTGTTAGAAACAGTATTAAAAAATACAGTCCCAACAGAAGTTTTTTGTGTTTTGCCTTGTCGATATTGTGAGATGTTTTTATGCCAAAAAAAACACCAATCAATGAACTTATACCGACAATAAGCCCAATTTTATAGTCTATAAATCCAAATTGTGAAAGACTTATAAATCCTGAAAGCGAGGAGAATACTATAAAAAATAGACTCATAGAGACAGCTTTTCTTATATCGTAATTCAAAAAACCTACTAAAATAGGTGTTAAAAACAACCCTCCACCGATACCAACACTAATGGCAATCAAACCTACAAACAAACCCACAAAAAAGAGCAATACTATTGATTTCACTTCTGGATCATTTGCCTGAACGGATGATTTAAAAAACTTTAATATCGCCATACAAACGGAGAGTAAAAATACCACAGAAAGTATATGTGCAGATAGATGAGTAACTAAAAAGCCACTACCTTGAGCACCCACAAAACCACCTATACCAAGTATAAGTCCATCTTTAATCTGAAATGTGCCATTTTTTAAGTTTAAATAAGAACCGAAAATGGAACTAAATACCATCTGCATAACTGAAACACCTATGGCATGTTTTATTGTAAATCCTAGATATAGCAGTGTTGGAACCAAAAGAGTCCCTCCACCAATACCAAAAAAACCAGATATAAAACCGATAACTAAACCAGCTACTGAGAATTCTAAATACAAATTATTTTTCTACCACACAATTTATAATTTTAATCATAAACATGACAAATCCTTTTGGCAAATTCAACCCAAATTATGAAATTGGTTTTAATAATGCATTGTACTTAATTTGTTATTTAATTAACTTAAACTATAATAGGAAATCTTTTTTAAGGGCAAAAAATGATAAATGCAATAAATATGGCTACCAAAAGTTTCTGTACTGACATAATTGGAGTTGATGTAAAAGATGCTAAAAGTGTTGGCAATACATTTTATGGTGCAGCTATTGCACTATATGAAGATGATACAGAGATACAGTGGTATCTGCTTTTTAAAAAAGCGAATCTGATTGAATTTTCAAAAGCTCTTCTTTTTGAAGATACACTAAACGAAGATGAATTAGATGACTTAGTTAAAGAAGTTGCAAATATGATTATAGGGTCTGCAAAAGTTATTTTAGAAAAGAAAAACCCACACAAAAAGTATAGTCTATCTACACCAGATTTTTTAGGACATGTGCCTAGAATAGGCCTTTTAAAGTTGGAAGAGTTTTTGCTTTATAAGATCAAGAACCGTACATTTGTCATAGGCAGAAAGGGTCATTCAATTTGAATAAAAAAGATAAAGAGTATTTAGAAACTAAACTTCTTAGTGGATATGAAAACCTTGTGGATATAAATGTTGACTTCATAGCTGAACTTGGCACAACAGCTTTAAGCATAAGAGAGCTACTAAAGCTAGACAAAGGTTCTGTAATAGACTTAGGTAAGCCAGCTGGTGAAAGTGTTGAGTTATTTGTTAACAATAAGATTTTTGGCAAAGGCGAAGTAATGGTATATGAAAAAAACTTAGCTATAAGAATCAATGAGATACTAGATTCTAAAACGGTTATTCAGTATTTTAAAAGAGAACTATCATGAGATATATTTTTTCAATTTTACTACTATTTTGTTTTGCAGATGCTGCAAACTTACTAACATATAACATATATGAAAGAACTGATAGAGTAGATATTATGCTATCTTTTGACTCACCATATGAAGGCAAAATAAGTCAAAAAAAAGGTGCAAATATAACTACTCTAAATTTAAGTGATTTAACATATGATAAACTTATTGAAAAGAGTATTAATTCTAGTATACTTCAAGCTATAACCATAGAACCAAATAAGAATAGCACAAATGTTATACTAAAAAGTAAAAACAACCTTGCTGTTATTGCCTCTAAAACGGTAGATGGTTTTGGTCTTAGAATAAGAACAAAACCTATAGGCATAACCAAAAATAGCAAGCAAGTAGTTACAAAAAATATCTCAACAAAAACTCCACTAGAGACAAAAGAAAATGAAGATCTTATAGATGGAAGATACCTGAGTGTTATCTTTATTTTAGCAATTATGGTTATATTTATGTATTGGTTAAAAAATAGAGTCACTAGTAAAACAAAGCAAAGCAAAAACTCTTGGTTATTTAAATCAAACATCAATAACTCAACAAGTGATAATGTTAGCATATTACATAAAAAAGCTATTGACAATACAAATAGTGTTGTATTGTTAGAGTTTCAAGATAAAAGATATCTAGTCATGACTGGAAACTCTAATCTGCTTTTAGAAAAATTTTCAAAAGATGACATAAAGGATGATTCAGATTTTGAAAAAGCATTTGAAGATAATAGAAAAAAACTAGATGAATACCTAAAAATTCAGCAACAAGAAGATGAAAAAAGTGATTATAGAAGTAAACTAGAGAGGTACTAGTTGGATATATTTTTATCTGTTATATCAATCTATTTTTTTATACTTCTAGGTTTTTTAGCAAAAAGAAAACTAAAAGATGAACTTCAAGAAAAATCACTTGTTATAATCTCTATATACTTTTTACAGCCAATGCTTTCTTTTTGGGGATTAAGTACCAAAAGTATAGATACAAAACTTATAGGTGTTCCTATAATTTATATGGTTATTAGCATACTCTGTATTGTGGTTAGCTTTTTTATTGCAAAAAGTTTTTTTTCAAACCCTAAAGAGCGCTCAATTGTAACTGTTTCAAGCTCAATAGGGAACACAGGAAACCTCGGTATTCCAATAGGTATTGCACTTTTTGGGGCAGATTCCATCATATATACTTCACTTATAAATGTAGCAAATATTTTAATTCTTTACACAGTTGGTATATACTTCTACTCAAGAGGGCAATTTAGTGTAAAAGAGTCTCTCTTAAATATAGTAAAACTACCACTTATATGGTTTGCTGCCCTTGCGTTAGTACTAAATGCCCTCAATATTGAAATTCATAGCTCTTTACTAAATTCACTAATGATGGGAGCCTATGCAGCAATGGTTCTGCAACTTATGATTTTTGGTATGTTTTTGTATAGTGTAAAATTAAAACATCTAAATTTAAAACTAATTTTTCATGTAGGAATAATAAAATTTATCATAATTCCAATTATATCTATATTGGTTTTAAAAAATCTACATTTAGACGAGTTCATAGTTGGAATAATACTGCTTGAAGTACTTGTACCACTTGCAGTAACCAATGTAAATCTATCTTCCCTCTATAATTGTAGACCAATTGATGTTACATCTTTAGTACTTTTAAGTTCTCTATTTTTTATACCATATATTCTATTTATTATGTACTTTTTTGGTAAAATATAGTTATGGAAAATACAATCAACGATAAAGATATACGATTAAAATATACTAGAGGACTAGAAAAGTTTGTAAGAAGCAATATCTCTTACCTAAAAGATCCCACATTTGAGTTTGAAATCTTTCAAAAAAGGGTAAAAAGAACTTTTGAGATTCTAAAAAAAATACCCCCTATCCGTTTAAATGCCCCCTACCCAATAGCTCTTGAAAAATATGTCAACATGGTTTTAACAGTTTTACATTTGGAAGATTTGCAAGATGAGGAAAAAGAAGAACTTCAAGCTAAACTTCTAAAAGAAGCAAATCTACTTCACAAAGAGAAAAATAAAACCCAATATAAAAAAGACAAACATAAAAAGAGTAGCTTTAATGATGGATACTAAAAAATCTTTCTATCTCATCTCTCATCTGCTCAATATCGGTAATAGTATTTATTTTATTGCGAAAAGTAGATGCTTCTTCATAACCTTTTGAGTATACATGAAGATGTTTTCTAAACATACTAACTCCATGTGAGCCATAAAACTTTACCATAGAGTCATAATGTTCTAGTATAATCTTTGCTTTAAGTATATTATCAACTGCATCTTTACCATGTTTTAGCTGATAAAATATCCAAGGGTTTCCAATTGCACCTCTTCCAATCATAAGAGAATCACAGCCTGTTATCTCTTTTACTCTCATAGCTTTTTCATAACTAGTTATATCACCATTAGCAAGTACAGGAATACTCAAGTTTTGATTTATAATTGCAATTGCTTCATAATCTACTTCCGCCTTATAAGCACCCTTTCTTGTGCGTCCATGTACACTTAAAAAGTCTACTCCACTATCATTAACAGCTTTAGCAATCTCTTTTGGAATTTTCTCACTAAATCCAAGTCTAACTTTTATGCTAGTGTACTCTTTATTTGAATTAACTTTTATTGTCTCAGCAATTTTAACAAGTTTTGGAAGATCTAATAACAATGATGAGCCAGAGCTTTGTGAGACCACTTTTGGCACAGGACAACCACAATTTAAATCAATACCATCAATACCTTCAATGTCATTTAAAATCTCTACTGCATCCTTTATAGCAACCAAATCACTACCTGCAATCTGAACTATATATGGTGATTCTTCTTTAGATTTTTCAATCATTTTAAATGTTTTTTGTGAGTTATGTTGTAGTGCATTTGAGCTTATCATCTCTGAAAAAGTCAAATCTGCACCAAATTTTTTAATAACACTACGAAATGGTAAATCTGTATATCCTGCAAGTGGAGCAAGGGCAAAAATGCCCTTTTTAAAATCTATCTTTGCCAAACTATATTCTTAAAAAAAGTCCGCTATCAACATTTTTACCATGATCTCTTAGAAAAAGAATTGTTTTCCACTTCACAAACTCATCTTCATCTGTATTATCAAGAATATCTCTAATCTTGTCTATCATCTGAAGCTCATATAAAACATAAAGGTATGCATCTGCTGCAGCTGAATGTTCTGGAGAGTTATAAAGTTTTTCAAATAGTGCTATTAGTGAGTCTGGATCAAGTTTAATTTTAATTTCATATGCTAACTCAAGATAGTCCTCACGACTAGCTTTAAACTGCATCAAAAGATCTTGTATATCATCTAGGCTTAGAGTAATTGGTGTTGTACCCTCCTCTTCAAGGTATCTTTCCATTAAGACTCTAAACATCTCTTTTGTTGGCTTAAATCCTAACTTTTTAATATCTTCAAATGAGGCAAATTTAATATACTCAGCGTATGCTCTTTTACATAGTTCACTACTTTCATCTTGACAATCTTTAAGCACAGTCATGGCATATTTTGGGTCTTCTTTAAGTTTGTTCAAATTGTTCATCTCAACCAATTTATTACCTGCAGATAACTTATATTTTTTTAAATCAACAACTTTTCCATTTTCAATATCTCTAACAATTTGACGATTGTTCTCTATCGTCTCATCTTCTGTTACAAAATCTTCTACATCTTTATATTTAAATAATCTACTGTTTTTACCAGCGTATCGAAAAACTTCTGTTTTGTAATTAAATAGGCTATTTTCATCAAGAATCTTATTTGCTAATGCAACTTTAAAATTTTCAAAATCTTTTCTTATTGATCTCTCTTTCCAAAAACCTTTTAGACTATAAAACAACATATGCACAACAGATGCTACAAAAAGTAAAATTGTAGGCAGAACTATCCATAATGCAATTGGAAGTTTAATTGAAAACTTATACACTTCTAAAGTATATTCATCTCCATTAAAACTATACACATACAAACCTATAGCCAACATATAAATAACTGTTAAAAGAACATAACGCTTAATTCCCATCTTCATTGCCCCTACTTATTTTGTTTTTCTATTATCTCTCTACACACTATACAGTATTTTGCATAAGGTTTAACTTTTAGTCTTTGAAAACTAATATCTTCTTCGCACATATCGCATACACCATATCCTCCACTTTTTATCTTGCTTAGTGAATAATCTATCTCTATAAGTTCACGGGTTTGTTGTGCACTGATTGCTTGTTCTATCATGCGGTCCGTACTTACTGAAGCATGATCTGCCTCATCTCCAACTTCATCATTTTTAAGTGATGCAATCTCTTTTGCTGCATCTTCTATATTTTTCTTTATCTGTACTCTTCTACTTAGAAGTAAATCTTCAAAATATTTTAAATCACTATCTCTCATAGTTCTATTTTCCTTAATACCTACTTATGGTAGGGGTGGTTATTTTTAATACAAAGCCCTCTGTAAATCTGTTCATAAAGAACTGTTTTAGCAATCTTATGGGCAAATGTCAATCTGCTTAAGCTTATAACTTTTTGAGTCTTTTCTAAAAACTCTTTGTTAAAACCAAAAGCACCGCCAATAAAAAAATTGATATTTATCTCATTATCAAAAATTTTACTAAACTGAAAACTATCACACTGCTTTCCCTCTACATCTAAAGCTATATTGTAGCCTTTTAGATGTGGAACATAAACCTTTGTGTATGACTCTTTTGCCTCTTTAACACCTTTTATTTGAGCTTTAGCAATACTCTTATTAAAAAGTACTACATCTTCAATAGAAGCATTTTTAGAGATCATTTTCATAAACTCTTTATTTAGTGCATCTATATGTCCATCTCCACTCTTTTCTATGCTAAAGACCTTAATATTCATACAAATCAGTCCCAACGACAGCGTATATTACCCCATCAATCTCATCATCCACTTTAACTCCACCAGTTTCAGCAACCGGTTTAAAAGAGAGTCTTGCCATATCACTTAGGCTCTCTTTTAAAACACTTGCATCTCTCTTTGTTCTTATTGCTCTATATGCACTAAGCCCTATATAGCCTATATCAAGACTATTTACCTCTAAAATCTCTTTTTTGTTATGAGTTAAGATTCCCAATACTTTTTACTATCTCCTTTTTTATTAATTGAACCCTCTGAACAATTATCATATTCAGAGTGTTCAATTCATCTCTACATGTAGAGATGAATTTTTCAATACTCCACTCTATGCATAAAGTTTCATCTACGAAGCTTTTATTTTTAATTCATAACCATCTTTTTTGTAGTTTTTGTTAAAAAACTGTAACATATCACTTACTGTTTTTTTCATCTCATTCCTCTGAACAATCATATCAATTAATCCATGCTCAAGTAAAAACTCTGCCCTTTGGAATCCCTCTGGTAAATCTGCACCTATTGTCTGCTTTATAACTCTTTGTCCCGCAAAACCAATAAGTGAGCCTGGCTCAGTCATGATAACATCTCCTAGCCAAGCAAAACTAGCACTAACACCACCCATTGTTGGGTCTGTTAAAATTGATATAAAAGGTTGCCCTGCATTGCTTAACTTTGTTAAAGCAGCAGAGGTTTTACTCATCTGTAGTAAAGAAAAAGTACTCTCTTGCATTCTAGCTCCACCACTTGCACTAACAATAACTAAGCCCTCTCTGTTTTCTATTGCTCTATTAATCGCTCTTACAATTTTTTCACCTTCAACTGAACCTAAACTTCCACCCATAAACTTAAAATCAAATACAACAAGTTGTGTACTTATTCCATTAATAGTACAACTTCCACTAATAACTGAAGATGTACGCCCAGTCTTTTCACTAGCCTCTGCAATTCGTTTTTTATATGATTTTTTATCTACAAACTTAAGAGGATCAACAGGGGCTAAAGAGGAATCAAATTCTACAAATGTATCTTCATCACATAGTAGTTCTATTCTTTTTTGAGCTGTTATTCTCATATGATAGCCACACTTAGGACAAACATTAAAAAGGTGTTCAATCTCTTTAAAGTACATCAATGACTGGCATTTTGAACATTTTACCCAATGGCTAGGTGCTTCTTTGGGAGAAGATTGCTTCTTGCGGAAGTTACCGAAAAGTTCACCAAAATTCATAATATTTGCTCCCTATGTTTATATAAATTGGAGTATTTTATCAAAAATTTCCTTATTCTGGCTTACGAGAAGCAAGTCTTCCCTTTTTTCTATATATAAATCTTCACACATATATAAGCCTGCCGCAATATCATACTCACGCATTTTACCTTCATAAAGAACAAAATTGACATCATGTGCATATGCCAAAGAGAGTGCAAAAGCCCCAGGGCTTCGGTACTTTATTCTATTTTCTCTCATTTTTTCGGGTGTTCCTTTTGAACAATATGTTTTTTCAAAAATACCAAGCTTTGAAAAATGATTTTTTTCTACCTTTTTAAATTTTAAATTTTCAATATTACCTCTACAAAAACCTGTCTCATCTTTTAAAAAAACTTCCCCATTAGTAAGATTAACTATAACTGCATACACAACTATATTGTCTTTTTTTAGAGCCACTGATGTCCCATAATAAGGAAGATTTGATGCAAAGTTATCACTACCATCTATAGGGTCAATTACGACCTCATCATCTTTTTGATTGTCTATAAAACCACACTCTTCAGAACAGATATTACCAAAATGACTCAAATGCTTTACAAAAATAGACTCTGCTAATAGATCGATTTTAGAACTTATATCGCCACCTGCCCCCAAAGAAATACTCATTCGAAAATCACTAGAAGAACCACTTCTTATTAGCTCTATTATCTCTTTATTTGCTGATATAGCCGCTTTAAAAAATGGTTTCATGCTATGTTAATAAACTCTTTATTATTGCTTCTGCTGCATCTTTTCCTTCAGCAGCTGCAGTAACAACAAGATCACTTCCTCTCTTGCAATCTCCTCCAGCATATACTCCAGATTTACTTGTTTCATGATTTTTATCTACTTCTATAGCTCCCCATTTGTTTACCTCTATACCATTTTCTGCTAAGAAGTCAGGAGTTGATGCTGAAAAACCAAGAGCAAAGATAACAATATCAGCTTCTACTCTAAATTCACTACCTTTTATAATTTCAATTGAAGATCTACCATTTTCATCTTTATTACTTAGTATAGTTTTTTGCATTTCAATTGCAATAACTTCATCATCGCTATTAGCAATAATCTCTTTTGGTGTTACATTATAAGTAAAAACAGCTCCCTCAGCTTTAGCATTTTTAAACTCTTTTTTACTTCCAGGCATGTTATACTTATCTCGTCTATAAAGACATTTTACACTCTTCGCACCTTCTCTGATAGAAGTTCTTAAACAGTCCATTGCTGTATCTCCACCACCAATAACTACTACATTCTTGCCCTCTACTTCATATTTTTTATCATACTCTTCATGAAAAAGTTTTTTCTGAATATCTCTTAAAAAATCCATTGCCATAAAAACATTTTTTGCATTTTCATTGACTAGCTTTGCTCTATTTGAAGTTTCAGCACCAATACTTAGAAAAATTGCATCATGTTCACTTGCAACTTCATCAAAAGTGATATCTTTACCAATTTCGCTATTTATATGTAGACTCATACCAGCTTCTTCAAGCCACTTAACGCGACGAGCTACCACCTCTTTATCCAATTTAAATCCTGGAATTCCATATGTTAAAAGTCCGCCAGCTCTATTTTGTCTCTCATACATATCAACTTTGATACCTGCTCTTAGTAGATAAGTTGCACATGAAAGTCCAGCAGGTCCTGAGCCTATAATAGCTACCTTTTTATCTGTTATAATTCCTGGAAATTCTGGTTTCAAGCCTTTTTTAAAACCATATTCACTTATGAAAGTCTCAATGGAGCCAATCGTAATTGCGCCATGTCCATCATTGAGAGTACAATCTCCTTCACAAAGTCTGTCTTGTGGACATATTCGTCCTGTAATCTCAGGATATGGATTACTCTCATTTGAGAGCTTAAAAGCTAACTCATTTTTAAATCCACTAATTGATTTTAACCAGTATGGAATGTAGTTATGAAGCGGACACTTGCTATGGCAAAAAGGATCTCCACATTGCACACATCTGCTGGCTTGAACTGATGCTTCCTCTTTTGAAAAAATATCATAAATCTCTCTAAAATCTTCTACTCTTTCATTGCTATCTCTTCTGTTTGGTTCAATTCTTTCTACATTAATAAAATTTTGCATATCTAACATCCTCTAATCTCCTTCATCTGGATTCAATGGTGTTTTTGTCATATCTTTTGGACGGACCATCCAAAAGTCTCTAACTGAGTGACGGAAGTTATCTAAAATATATTTTGCCTTTTTACTCTTAGTCTTGTTGATATGACCTCTTAATTGCCTCTTTAAAAAGTGTCTAGCCTCATCCATATCATCAGTATCAATTCTCTCAGCAATTACAAGTTCTTGGTTTAGCTTATCAATAAATATATGCTCTTTATCATAAACAAAAGCTACTCCACCTGTCATACCAGCACCAAAATTTACACCCGTTTTACCGAGTATTGTTACAACTCCACCTGTCATATACTCACAAGCATGATCTCCCGTACCTTCAACTACTGTAATTGCTCCGGAGTTTCTAACACAAAATCTCTCACCAACTTCACCTGCAATGAAAACTTTACCTCCAGTTGCACCATAAAGACATGTATTACCACCACTTGTATAGCCATCCCTTTGGTACTTTGGAACGATGACAATCTGTCCACCATTCATGCCCTTTCCTATATAGTCATTTGCTGTTCCACGAAGTCTAATTTTAACACCATGAATTAAGAATGCTCCAAAAGATTGACCTGCTGTACCATCTAATTCAAACTTAATACTGTCATCTTTTAGTCCTTTGTTACCATAATACTTAGCAATTTCACCACTAATAAGTGCTCCAAAGCTTCTGTTTGTATTGCATATTGTTCTATGAATAACTATTTTTTCTTCAGGGTTTTCTATAACTTTATAAACCTCTTTTAAAATTTCATGTTCAAAATCATTTGGATCAAATGGATCATTTGAAGGTTTTTTGCAACTATTTTCTCCATCTATATTCAAAAGGACTGATGAAAAATCAAACTTTTTGGCAAACTCGTCATCTTTTACCTGCAAGAAATCACTTCTTCCTATTATCTCTTCTAGTGATCTGTAGCCAAGAGATGCTAAAATCTCTCTAACATCTTCAGCTAAAAATGTAAAAAAGTTTACTATTTTATCGACAGTTCCTACAAAATGCTCTCTTAACCTCTCATCTTGAGTTGCTACACCTACTGTACATCTATTTTGATGGCAAATTCTAAGAATTTTACATCCAATTACCGTAAGTGCTACAGTTCCAAAAGCATAACTCTCTGCTCCAAGTAGCGCAGCTTTAATAACATCTTGCCCTGTTTTAAGTCCACCATCTGTTTGTACATGCACACTATCTCTAAGATGATTTGCTTTTAAAGCATTGTGTGCTTCACTAAGTCCAAGCTCCCATGGATTTCCTGCAAATTTAATTGAAGTAAGAGGAGCCGCCCCTGTTCCACCATCACCACCACTGATGATAATTTTATCTGCATATGCTTTTGCAACACCTGCTGCAATAGTTCCAACACCTGCAGTTGAAACAAGTTTAACAGTTACAATAGCATCTGGATTAACCTGCTTTAAGTCATATATTAACTGTGCCAAATCTTCTATAGAGTAAATATCATGGTGAGGAGGAGGAGATATAAGCGTTACTCCAGGAACCGTATAACGAAGACTAGCAATTAGTGATGTTACCTTATGACCAGGTAGCTGTCCACCTTCTCCTGGTTTTGCCCCCTGAGCTACTTTTATCTGTATCTCTGTTGCACTTCTTAAATACTCTGGAGTTACACCAAATCTTCCTGATGCAACTTGTTTGATTTTTGAAATCTTGTTAGTTTTTAATCTCTCACTTGACTCTCCACCCTCTCCTGAGTTGCTCATGCCACCAATCCTATTCATAGCCTCTGCTAAAGACTCATGTGCCTCTGGTGAAATAGAACCCAAACTCATAGCAGCACTTGCAAATCTTTTGAATATTTCCTCTTTTGATTCAACCTCATTTATGTCTATAGGACTTCTATCACTTTTTAGATCAAAAAAGTCACGAATAAACTTTAGTCCTCTATTATTTACAAGGTTTTTATAGTACTCATAGTCTCTTTTGTCTCCACTACTTACCATCTTGTGAATAGAGTGAACAACAGCAGGAGCATAATCATGGAACTCACTTCCATCAATATGCTTATAAAATCCACCTATTTCAAGTGGAAAAAGTTTTTTACTAAGATCTAACTCATATGCTTTAGCATGATTAAAATCAATCTTTTTTTCAATATCATCATAACCAATGCCAGGTATCATTGCATGTGTATCTCTAAAACAATCATCTACAATTTCATTAGAAAGGCCTAAGCAGTCAAATAAGGATGAACTTCTATATGAAGATATTGTTGCAATTCCCATTTTAGAAATTATTTTAAGAAGACCTTGATTTAGTGCCGAATTAACATTTTTAAGGGCTGTTTTTGTCTCATATATAGTACTGTTAGCATCTTTGCACTCCTCAAGAGTTGAAGCATACAACATATAAGGATAAACAGCACTTGCACCAAACCCAATAAGTGTAGCACAAGAGTGAGAATCAAAAACTTCTCCACTTATAGTTACTATTGATGCTTTATGTCTTATGCCTTCATCTGAAAGAGCCTGATTTAGTCTACCCATAACCATCAACATTGGCATTGGTTTTAAGCTCTTACTCATACCTCTATCATCTAAAAATACTATTTTAACACCATCTTTTTTAACAGATTGAACTACATCATAAATCAAGTCCTCAAGTGAACCTTTTAAATTTTCATCAAATAGAGTTGAAAAAATTCTATTTTTATAATCCTCTCTATATCTAGGGTGTTTATTGTCTCCAAAAGAGATTAAAACTTCAAGCTTTTCTTGCATTAAAACTGGTGAGATAGATTTAATTCGTTTAGCATGTTCACTTGACTCTTCAAGTACATTTCTCATCTCTCCAAAGCCTGCATTAAGACTCATAACAACTTTTTCACGAATTGGGTCTATTGGTGGATTTGTAACTTGTGCAAATTTTTGCTTGAAAAAGTCTGAAAAATTTCTCTGTTTTTTGGAAAAAGCTGCCATTGGTGTGTCGTCACCCATAGCTCCAACACCCTCTTTCCCATCTTTCATCATAGGGGTTAATACCATATCTTTTACTTCAGCTGTTATATTAAAAAATCGCTGCTCATAAGCTAAGTGTTTTCTTTCATAGTCACTTATTTTTGAAAAAGGAATCTCTACAAACTCCTGAAGATATACTAGATTTTTATTTAGCCACTCTGCATACTGATTAGAATTTTTTAAATAGTTATTGATCTCTTCATCTTTCATAACTTTCCCAAACTTAAGATCAATTCCTATCATTTGACCACTTTGCAATCGACCTCTTTCAAGGATATTTTCCTCTTCAATATCCAATACACCATACTCGCTCGATATTATAATTCTCTCATCTTTAGTTATAATATACTTTGCAGGTCTTAGCCCATTTCTATCTAGAATACAACCAATATATCTTCCATCTGTTAAGGAGACCGCGGCAGGTCCATCCCATGGCTCAAAGTTAATGCTAGCAAACTCATAGAATGCTCTTAAATCAGAGTCCATATGCGGAGAGTTTTGCCACGGTGCTTGAATAAGAGTTCGTGCCGCTTTAAAAAAATCATATCCATTTACTAACATAAACTCAAATACATTATCCAAACTTGCACTATCGCTAACATTTGAATTTGTAATAGGAATTAATTTAGAAAGCTCTTTATCTGAAAACACTTTTGACTTCATACACTCACTTCTCATCTCTGTATGAAATCTATTCGATTCAATCGAGTTTATCTCCCCGTTATGAGCAACACCACGAAACGGCTGAGCTAGTCTCCACTCAGGAAGAGTGTTTGTTGAAAATCTCTGATGAAAAAGTGCAAATGTGGTTTTAAAGTTTTTGTTTTGTAAATCTATATAAAAGCTCTTAATATGCGTTGGCATAATGAGGCCTTTATAAGATATAAGTTTATTGGAAAAAGATGGTATATAGAAATCTCTATCTGCATTAAGTGCCATCTCAATCTCTCTACGAGTAAGATAGATAAGTGCCTCAAATCTTTTGGTTGCAATTAAAGATGAAGGTGTAACAAAAATTTGAACTATTTGAGGTAAACTATCTAGTGCTTGTTTTCCAAGTGCCTTTGTATTTATAGGTACATCTCTATACAATACTACTTTAAGGTCATTTTTCTCACATATGTCCTGAAAGACTTTCTTGTGGTTTTCATTTTGTAAAAAAACCATGGCAACAGCAAACTGTTTTGGAAGGTCAACACCAAGTATCTTTGCCTCTCTTTTCATAAACTCTACTGGCAGAGACAAAAGAAGTCCACTTCCATCTCCTGTTTTTCCATCTGCTGCTACTGCACCACGATGTACCATTCTTTCAAGCGCTTCAATTGAGTCTTGCACATTCTTATGAGTTGGTATATTGTTTATATTTGCCAATAAGCCAAAACCACAGTTATCTTTAAAATTAGTCAATAAATTCTTGTTCAATACACATCCTTTTTCCTAAAAAGTGCCTAAGCATACTGTAAAATTACTTAACTTACAATAAATAGCTATTTTATGGACTTTAAAAAAAATACTTACTATAATTTTACTTAAATTTTAATTAAAAATAATATATTTTAACTTTTGACTCATTAATTTTCTATTAACATAATATTGGTAAAATTACATATGCAAGGATATATAATAAACTTTAACCCAGTAAAAGACGAAGATTTAATTGTAACAGTGCTAACAAGAGATTCTATTCTTACGCTGTA
>Ga0256840_1000632_pt1 | contig 35383 bp, 31 predicted proteins | sample 355202metaG_FD_185969 | JGI IMG/M metagenome (GOLD analysis project Ga0256840, IMG submission 185969) | Hydrothermal vent microbial communities from Mid Atlantic Ridge, Atlantic Ocean - 355-202 | ecosystem: Environmental > Aquatic > Marine > Hydrothermal vents | place: Atlantic Ocean: Mid...
AAGATCCCTGTCACGGCGGTTCCCGGCCCGTCGGCCCTCACCGCCGCACTCTCCACGGCGGGCCTGGCCGGGAGTTCCTTCTATTTTGGCGGATTCCCGCCGGCCCGGCAGGAGGCCAGACGGAAGTACCTCGCCTCCCTTGCCGCTCTGCCCTGCCCCCTGGTCTTTTATGAATCACCACACCGCATCGGCAAGTGTCTCGTCGACTGTCTGCAGGTCCTCGGTGACCGATCCGCCCTGCTCTTTCGGGAACTGACCAAGCTCCACGAGGAATGCCTGCAGGGCAGCCTGTCACAACTTGTCCGCCGCTGTGAACAGCGGATCCGTGGAGAGCTGGTGCTGATCATCCATCCGGCCGCGGAAACGGTTCAGGAGCGCCCCGAAGATCTGGATGGCCTGATCAGGTGGTACCGGGACGAGGCCGGAAGCTCGCTCAAGGATGCGGTACGCCGGATCTCCTCGGACCTGGGGATCTCCCGGTCCCGGCTCTATCAGCAGGCACTTGTCATCTGGAACGAGAACGACCCTCCGGCCCAACAATCCGGGAAGGGGCATGACAAGACCGGACAATCGTGCTAAGCTTACCCCGGATCGCAGGAATGATGGTGTCGCAAAAAGTCCGATCACCTGCGTTGTAGCGGGTACGGCCAATGCTCGGCGTACTCCATGTACGCATCCGCCTGGCTGACACCGCTACGCCTTGTATCTGGAGTATCTCGAACTTTTATGCTTAGCCATCTTTCATCTTTTCGCCGCAGGCGGCACGAAGACTACTGGCTTCCCGTCTTCTGATTTTCTGAAAAAGGATCGCTGTCATGAGCTACGGAATCACCAGGGCCGAGGCCCTGGAGCTGGTGCGGGAGCACCTGGACAATGAGAACCTGATGAAACACAGCCTGGCCAGCGAGGCCGTGCTCCGTGCCCTGGCCCGCCGACTGGGAGAGGACGAGGAGAAGTGGGGCCTGGCCGGCCTGCTCCATGATCTGGACGCGGAAAGCCAGCCCGATCTTGCCACGCATACCAGCGAGACCGTGCGCATCCTCACCGAGCGCGGTGTGGATGGAGAGATCATCGATGCCATCCGCATGCATAACGAGAAGGCCCACGGCGACAGGCGCTCCACCCCCTTCCATCATGCCCTGGCTGCCGGCGAAACCATCACCGGCCTGGTCATCGCCACCGCCCTGGTCTATCCGGACAGAAAACTGGCCTCGGTCAAGCCGAAATCTGTGCGCAAACGGTTCAGGGAAAAGGCCTTTGCCCGTGGCGCAGACCGGGAGATCATCCGTGAATGTGAACATCTCGGCCTTGAGGTCAACGAGTTCTGCGACCTGGCACTGGACGCCTTGCGCGGCATTGCCGACGATCTCGGTCTGTAGACAGGCAACTCGCCAACGCCATCGCACAGTTATATCCGGCACCGGCAACCTCTTCGCCACAACACGCCGGCCAGACAGCAGGCCATGTGCCAGGGATCAGTTCCATCAACCCATTTTCCGCAGGAAACCATGAATCGAATCGAGACCATCACCAGCCAATGCGATGACGCCGATCTGGCCCGTCTGCTCCGGGCCGCCGGCCGGGCGGCCCTCACCGGCGGTTCCATCATCAGGGAGCTCTACGGCAAGCCGCACAATATCGAGATGAAGGGGGCCATCAACCTGGTCACCGAGGCAGACCTTGCCTCAGAGACCGGTATTGTCGCCTCGCTGAACGAAGACCTCCCCGGTATCGCCATCATGGCCGAGGAGTCGGCCGGCGACAGCCCGTCCCGACCCGAGGGCAGGAGCTGGATCATCGATCCCCTGGACGGAACCACCAACTTTGCCCATGGTTTCCCCTTTTTTGCTGTCTCCATCGCCCTGGTGGAGGATGCTGTCCCCCTGGTGGGCGTGGTCTACTGCCCCATGCAGGACGAACTCTTCTGCGCCTGCAGAGGCAGAGGGGCCTGGCTCAACAGCGACAGGATATCGGTCACCGCGACCCGTTTCCCGGTCGAGGCCCTGGTGGCGACGGGATTTCCCTATGATATCCATGCCCGTCTGGACACGGTGCTGCGACAGTTGCGATCGGTGCTGCCCAAGGTCCGCGATATCCGGCGGGCCGGCGCGGCGGCCATTGATCTTGCCTATGTCGCCAGTGGCCGGCTGGACGGATTCTGGGAAATGGATCTCAAGCCATGGGACACGGCAGCCGGCTGGCTGCTGGTGGAAGAGGCCGGCGGCCGGGTCAGCGACTTTGCCGGCAATCCCTACTCCGCTTTCAGGCCCGAAATCCTGGCCAGCAACAGCGTGCTCCACGAGCAGCTCATCGACATGCTCACCTGATGTGAAGGCCTCGCAATACGGTACACGGCAAGGACCTTTCCAGAAACGGTGAATCCTTCTCCTCCAGGAGCCAGGCTCTCCCTGACGACAGTGCACGGCCTGATGCTGGTGGCCGCCGGACTGGTTTCCACCTCGTTCACGGTGGGCAAGGCCATCGCTCCGGGCCTTGACCCTGCTGTCCTCACCCTGGTCCGTTTTCTCATCGCCGCCCTGCTCATGCTGCCCTGGGTCCGACGCCGTTTCGGTCCGGGTCTGCCCGGTGGCAGGGCCCTGCTGCGCTACTCGCTCATCAGCGGAGTGCTGGTGGGCTTTTTCTGGCTGATGTTTCTTTCCCTGCGCTATACCACGGCCCTGAACACCGGGGTGATCTACACCCTTGTTCCCGGGATCTCCAGCCTCTACAGCGCCCTGCTGCTAAGGGAACGACTGGGCCGCTACCGGCTGATCGCGCTCCTGCTGGCCACGGTGGGTGCGATCTGGGTGATCTTCCGGGGGGACATGTCCCGCCTGCTGGCCATGGACCTGAACCGGGGTGACCTGATCTTTTTCACCGGCTGCCTGCTGATCGCCCTGTACATGCCCCTGGTCAAGCTCCTGCACCGCGGCGAATCCATGGTTGTCATGACCTTCTGGGTCCTGGTCACCGGCACCTTCTGGCTCCTGCTGCTCTCCGGCAACCGCCTGGCCTCGGTTCCCTGGACAGAGGTCTCTGCCACGGTCTGGGCCGGGATCGTCTACCTGGCCGTCTTCACCACCATCATCACCTTTTTCCTCTCCCAGCTTGCCACGCTCTACCTCGGTCCGACCCGGGTCATGGCCTACAGCTATCTCTATCCGCCCTATATCCTGCTCCTCGACTGGCTCTTCGGCCATGGCCTGCCATCCCTTCATACCCTGACCGGGGTGGTCCTCATCCTCCTGGCCATGGTGGTGGTGCAGAAGGGCGCAGACCGGCCGGAACCCCTGGGGCACCGCGGATGATCGCCACCGGGCTGTCACGGTTCGCCGTTATCATCAATCACCTTGCAACCCGTTGCCGATATCGGAGAACTATTCCCATCCCGCCGGGATCACCTGCCGGCAACAGCTATGCCAGTTCCGTACGGATGGCGCGGGCCAACTGCTCCATGGTATAGGGCTTCCTGATAAACCGTCCCGCTCCCAGGGCCAGGGCCTTCCCGACCCTGGCGTCCTCGGCGTAGCCGCTGGCAATGATGGCTTTCTGGCCTGGACGGTCAGCAAGGATCCGCCGGTAGGTCTCCAGGCCATCCATGCCCGGATCCATGATCATGTCCAGGATGACCAGGTCCACTTCGTGATACTTCAGATGGTTGATGGCATCCTCGCCGCTGGCCGCCGTTTCCACGCGGTAGCCCAGATGATACAGCATGGTCTGCGCCAGCTCCCGTACCGGCGGTTCATCATCCACCACCAGGATCCGTTCTCCCCTGCCCCGCGGCCCGGCTGCCGGTTCCTCCCCGTCCCGGTTTGTGCTCCTGGCATCCGTGGGCCTGAAAAAGAGTTCGAAACAGGTACCGGTATCGTCACTGTGGACCCGGACATGGCCGTCATGATCCCGCTCCTCCTCAAAGTGCACTGTCCGCATTCCGGTACGGATCGTCACCTGGCCCGGATGATCCTTCATGGCCTCGTAGGCGTTGATGACAAGGTTCATGATACTCTTGCGGATATGAACCGGCGAGCCGTGGAGGGAGGGCAGATCGGCACAGAGATCAAGGACCAGTTCCACCTGCGGGTACTGGTCAACCAGCTGGCGATATTCAGGGGATGCCAGATACTCCCGGACCAGGGAGTTGAGATCAAGAGGCTTTTTTCCGAGGCAGAGCCCCGGGCAATGGTCAGCAGGTCAGCCACCACGGCAACCGCCTGGAGACCGGAACGTTTGATGGCCTCCAGCTGCCGGTACATGGGATCTGCCGGGTCCATGCCGGAAAGCATCAAGTCGGGATATCCCACAATACCGCTGAGAATATTGTTCAGATCATGGGCAACGCCGCCGGCCAGCAGGCCGAGGGCCTCCATCTTCTTGGAACGGTGGATCACCCGCTGCAGCACCTCCTTTTCCTTTTCCGCCCGGATCCGCTCCTGCAATTCGTTCTTCAGCTCCGAGGTCCGTTCGCTGACCTGGCGTTTCAGCGAGATATTCCAGGCCAGGATAGCGATCAGCAGCAGCACCAACCCTGCCACCCCCATGATGATGAGGACCCGTTTCGAGGGATACCAGCTCCTCTTCTGCAGGGTGATCCAGGATGCGACGATGCGGTTGTGCTCTTCCGGGCTGATGGAGGCCACGGCCTTGTCCAGGATGGAGTTGAGCAGGGGCCAGTCGCTGCGGGTGGCAAAGGACATGTCGTACATGAAATCCGTGTCCTTGTAGATGGTGAGGTTGGTGATCCCGTCCTTGCGGATACAGTAGCTGGCCGAGGCAAGGTTGAGCACCATGGCATCCACCTTGCCAAAGGAGACCTGGCGCAGGCCGGAGGAGATATCGGGCATCACCTCGAGCTTGACCCGGGGATAGGCCCGTTTCATGTACTCGTAGGCCGCATACCCTGAAACCACCGCCACATGGAGACCCTCCAGGGTGGTGACCTTCCGGGGCGGAATCTTCATGTTGTCCCTGACCAGGATCACGGCGGGAAAGGTGACAAAGGGACGGGTGAACTTCATGTACTGCAGCCGCTCGGGCGTGGGGACCGCGGCGCCGAACATGTCGATCTGCCGGTTTCTTCCCTGGCGCAGGACCTCGTCCCAGTTCTTCAGATGCACGATCTCGAACCGGAGTGGCAGCTTCTTCTCGACCAGGGCAACCAGGTCGGCGGCTATCCCCCGGTAGTTGTCCCGTTCGTCAAAGTACTCGACCGGAGGAAAATCCGGATCCGGGGCCAGGCGAACGACCGGATGCTGCCGCAGCCAGGCCTGTTCCTCGGCGGTGAGGCGGATGTCTTCGGCAGTGGCCTGGCCGCGGCAGACACCGGTGCACCAGGCACCGACGCCGACAAGAAGAAGGACGGCCAGCCAGAGCCGCCAGCGGCGGAACGGCAGTTGCCTGATCAGCAGCCCCATGGGATCATCCACTCCTCAGAAGCTCCCGGTCTCGAGATCGCTCAGCATCCCCTCGATCACATCCAGGCCGCCATGCCAGAAGGCGGGCTCGTCAAGATTGATGCCAAAGGGCGCCAGCAGCTCGGCGGGGGATCGCGATCCTCCGGCAGCGAGCAGATCCAGATACCGGCCGACAAACCCCTCTCCCTCCTCCTGATACCGGGAATAGAGCGCCAGGACCAGCAGTTCGCCAAAGGCATAGGAATAGACATACCCCGGTGTGCCGAGAAAATGGGGGACATAGGACCACCAGATACCATAGTCCTTCCCCAAGGTCACGGAATCGCCGAACATCGCCCCCTGGCTGTCGAGCCAGAAGGTGGAAAGCTGGCTGGCCGACAGCTCGCCCTGCTCCCGCCGGCCGGTGTGCATGGCATCCTCGAACCGGTTCATGGCCACCTGGCGGAACACGGTGGCAAAGATGGATTCCAGCTTCTGACAGATGAAGGCCCGTCGGGCGGCCGGATCATCCAGCAGGGCGAGCTGGGCCCTGAAGACCAGCAGTTCGGCGAAAACCGAGGCGGTCTCGGCCAGGACCAGGGGGGTATCGCTGTTGTAGAGTCCCTGGCCGGCGGCAAGATACTGGTGGATCCCGTGCCCCAGTTCATGGGCCACGGTGGAGACATCGCGCAGGTGGCCAAGGTAGTTGACCATGACAAAGGGATGGACATCGGGCACGCAGGGATGGGCAAAGGCGCCGCCCCGTTTGCCATCGAGAACCGGGGCGTGAATCCAGCCGCGGCTGAAGAACATGTCGGCGATCTCCGCCATGCGGGGCGAGAATGCGGCAAAGGAATCGAGGATGATCCGGCGACAGGTCTCCCAGGAAACGGGCCGTTCGTCCAGGCCGGGAACCGGCGCATAGCGGTCATAATCCAGCAGTTCGTCCAGGCCGAGCAGTTCGCGTTTCAGGCGGTAATAGCGGTGCACCAGGGGGTAGCGCTTCACCACCGCCGCGATCAGGACCTCCACTGTCCGGTCGTCAAGCTCGTTGTCCAGGTTCATGGCGCTGATCCAGGAGCCGAACCGCCGCAACCGGTCGCTGATCATCTTTTCCGCGGCAAGGGTGTTGAAGATATGGGTGAGGATGTGCAGGTTCTCCCGCAGGCCGGCGGTGAGCTCGGCCGCTGCCCGGGCGCGGACCTCCCGCTCGCCGCTGTAGAGGTCGGAGAGGACCTCCTCCTCGCTGCGGCCATGCTTCCCGAAGCGCATCCGGCCCATGAGCTTTTCGAACAGAACGTTCCATGCCGACCGGCCCACCGGCCCCAGCTCCTGCAGCAGTTCCTCTTCGGCCCGGCTGAGCTGATGGGGCGCGAACCGACGCATGGCGGCCAGATAATGGCGGTATCCTGCCAGGACCGGACTGGCGAGCAGTGCCTCTGCCTGCTCCGCCGGCATCCGGTTCCACTCCAGACGGAAGAAGACAGTGACCCGGCCGGCGCGGGCACTGATCTCCTCGACCTTCTGGAGCAGGGCCGAGGCTGCGGCGTCATCGGTTCGGACAATGAAGTTGAGGAAGGCAAAGGTGGACAGCCGGGTGAGCAGGGTATCGAGTTCCTCCAGCTCCCTGACAAGTTCCAGCAGGCCGGCTGCATCCAGGGATCCGACCCGGTCCCGCCAGGTGTCGGCCAACCGCTCGGCCCTGACCTGGACCAGCTCCATATCCCGCGCCAGGGCCGGATCGTCCACGCCTGCGTAGAGGTCGGCCAGGTTCCAGAGCACGCCGCCGGTGCCGAGATCCATACCGTCTTCCATGCTGACCTCCAGCCTCAGCTCTTCAGGAGGCCGGCGATGAACGGTCCCACGGCCGAAGGGCCCTGCTCGTCCACCAGACGGATGGTGGCGGTGCCGATGACCGCCATGTCCGCCCTGCCGGTGAGCATGGCCACGTCCTCGCGGCGGGAGATGCCGAAACCGACGGCCAGCGGCAGGTCCGTGGCCCGGCGGCACCGGCCGAGATAGTCGGCAAGACCGGCATCCATCTCCGTGGGTGCGCCGGTCACGCCGCGCCGGGCGACCACGTAGATGAAGCCCTGGCCCTGGCCCGCCACCTCGCGCATGCGTGCATCGGTTGAGGTGGGGGTGAAGAACATGATGGGAGCAAGTCCCAGTTCGCTGCTGCGACGATGCAGATCCGCGCCTTCCTCCGGCGCCAGGTCCGGGATGATGGTACCCCGGATACCGATCCTGGCGGCATGTTCGAGAAAGGCCTCCTCACCATGGCGGAAGACGATATTGTAGTAGGTCATGAACAGGAAATTGACCCGGGGATGGGCAGCGACCATCTCGGCGGCAAACTCGAGACAGTCCCGCACCCTGACGCCCGCGGCCAGGGCATCCTGGTTGGCCTTGAGGATAACCGGTCCGTCGGCCATGGGCTCGGAAAAGGGGATCTGCAGCTCGATGCAGTCGACGCCGTTGTCCGCCATCTGGCGGATCACCTCCCGGTTGGTCGCAAAGGAGGGATAGCCCAGCACCAGGTGGGTCATGAGGAGGATGGGTTTTTCTTCGAGACGGTGCAGCAAATCGCTTTGTAATTTCATAAGATATCCGGAATGTTCATGCCGCCGGCCAGGAAAGGGCGGCAGGCTCTTATCTCTTGCTGTACTCCTCGCCGCGGCGAATGATGAACTCCTTCCAGGAGGGATCGTCAAAGGCATGGGCAATGGTGAAGATGTCCTTGTCACCACGGCCGGACATATTGATGATCAGGGCCTGGTCGTCATCCATCTGCGGGGCCTCCTTGAAGGCCTGGACAAAGGCGTGCGCCGATTCCAGGGCCGGAATGATCCCCTCCTTGTGCATGGTGAGGGTCAGGGCGTCCAGCACCTCGCGGTCCGTGGCCGCCTCAAAGCGCACCCGGCCGGAATCACCGAGATCGGCCAGTATCGGCGAGATACCGACATAATCCAGGCCGGCGGCAATGGAATGGGTATCGAGCATCTGGCCGTCCTCGTCCTGGAGAAACATGGACCTGTAGCCCTGGGCCACGCCCGGCGCTGCCGTGTCGCCCACCATGCGCGAGGCGTGCTCGCCGGAATCGAGTCCCCTGCCCCCGGCCTCCACGCCGACCAGCTGCACGTCGGCGTCATCCAGGAATCCCTGAAAGATACCCATGGCATTGGAGCCGCCGCCCACGCAGGCAAAGACACGCTCCGGCAGACGCCCGTGCTGTTCAAGGATCTGCTGCCGCGCTTCCCGGCCGATGATGGACTGAAACCAGGCCACCATCTCCGGGAACGGATGCGGACCGCAGACCGTGCCGAACACGTAGTGGGTCTCGTCCATGCTGGTTACCCAGTCACGGAAGGCCTCGTTGATGGCATCCTTGAGCGTCCGGGCACCGTCGGCCACCGGCACCACGGTGGCGCCCAGCTTTTCCATCCAGAAGACATTGGGCCGCTGCCGGGCCACGTCCTCCTCGCCCATGTAGATGGTACACTCGAAACCGAACCGGGCCGCCATGGTGGCCGTGGCCACGCCATGCTGACCGGCGCCGGTCTCGGCGATCACCCGTTTCTTGCCCATTCTCCTCACCAGCAGGCCCTGACCCATGACGTTGTTGGCCTTGTGGGCCCCGGTGTGGTTGAGATCCTCGCGCTTGATGAAGATCCGGCCGCCGCCGAAATGACGGCTCAGGTTCTCGGCCAGGGTGAGCGGTGTCGGCCGGCAGGAATAGTTCCCCATCAGTTCCACGTATTCCTTCCAGAAGGCGGGATCCCGGCGGGCATCCTCGTAGGCCTGCCGCAGTTCGACAAAGGTCTGGTGAAGCACCTCGGGGATGTAGGTTCCTCCCCAGCGGCCAAAGTATCCTTTTTTCATACGATCGGTATCCATTGAAAATAATGTACCAGTTCAGCAGCACGCACAGCTGACGTGCTGCTGAACTGTTACAAAAAGTCGTTATTGTTTCAACGTGTTGCTGTTGCGGCGAACTGTTACAGAATAATGGCAAGAGTCCCTGTATTTCCAAGGTAACCCCTCGCGGGATGCCTAACCATTGGTTTTTCCGAGCTGCCCGCCCGCCAGCACGCCCCGGCAGGCAACGGCGAAATCTTCCGGGAAATGGCTGCTGATGAACCGGAGCTGGGCCTCGCTGAAGGCACCCATGGACCAGGGCAGCTTGGGCAGGAACGAATAGAGGAGCCGCTGGCCGTTGTCCAGGCCGAGACGTCCGGGGTATTCAATGGAGGAGACCATGCGCGCCCCGAGCCCGGCAAGGACATGCTGGGCCATGAGGATTCCGCTGTCGATGGAGGCCCGCACGCCGCTGTCCGCCTCGATCACATTGCCCACCGGCCCCTGGTCACTGTCCGCGATCACCATCAGCTGCAACTCCCACTGCGAGACCTGGGCCTTGGGCACGAAGAGCAGGACATTGTCATCCTCCCAGACCACCAGGCTGCTCTCGCCCTCCCCCCCGTCGGTGCGCCGGTTACCGCGGATGGCGGCAAGAAAATCGGTGAAAAAATCCCGCCCGTGTTCCTCCCTGTAGGCGCGGACCGTATCGGCCACCAGGTCGCCGCAGGAGTAGCTGTCCATGGTGCCGCCATCGGTCAGCCCGACCTTGGCGGGGACCATGGCATACTGCTGGTGGATCATCTGGTGGGAGGCATGCAGACGGCAGCCGGAACCGGAAAAATCATAGCCGAAGTTCCAGCCCCAGAGGGTTGCGGTATGCAGCCTCGCGTCCGGGGCGGCCGCTGCCTGCAGGATCCTGATACGCAGTTCCTCGAGCTCCTCCTCGCGCAGGCTCCGGCGGCGGACCGGGATCTCCAGTCCCAGTTGTGCCGCCAGGGTGACGTAGATCCGCTGGTAATAGAGGTGGCGCAATCCCCGCATGTCACCAGGCGAGAGGTCGGCGGTGGCATAGCGGATGGAGTCGTTGGCCATGTTCGCTGCAAAATGTCCCCAGGGGATGTAGGAATTGCGGCGCAGGTACTCGAAGACATGGGTGCCGTCTTTCTTCCAGTCGCCCACGATCTCGCTTGCTCCCTGCACCCCGGGCCGCAGGACCATGACCTCCTTGTAGGTGTCGGGCAGGAAGGGATTGTTGGCTATGGTCTCGAACAGTTCAAAGTCATCGATCTCGGCCCGCAGGCGTCCGTTTTCGTCCTGCCGGTAGAGCAGGCCCATGGGGTGGCCATCCTCGCCCATCACCATCCGGCAGCAGCTCCGGGCCAGGAGAACCAGTTCCTCGGGATCCGTGGAGTTGGCGGCAAGATCATAGCGCAGCGGCTGCGGCAGCTCGGCAAACACCTTCCGCGCCTGGTCCAGGTCCAGATGATTGCCCAGGAGCTGGAGAAGCGAACAATCGGGCCGCGGCCTGATGCGGATGGAGGCAGGGTCCTGTGCCCTGGCCCCGGCCCAGACGGAATCGATGTAGGTGGTGCCGCGGAAGGCAAAGGCATTGGCGATCTCATAGATCCAGCGCGCCGCCTCCTCCCTGACATCGTGTTCCGGAAAATTCCGCCGGTTGTCGACCTCGGTCCCGTCCGCCAGGCGGCCAAGGGCACCGACGGCGTCCCCGTGCCGGAGGTTGACCACCTCGTAGAAGGGTTTATGCACGCCGACACGGAAAGTGCCGGCCGGAGTAACAGAAGTATGGACCATTTTCACCGACCAGGAAGGACGCTGGCTGCAATGACCGGCCGGACCGTCCCCGGCTGCAAAGTCCCGTGCCCGACCGTGGACGGCGACATGCCGAGGGTGACGGACCCCAAGAGAAAATTCATTGCACCCTTTTCTTTTTTCTGTGCATAATAGACTAATCCTTGAGAGAATTCATCATCATTTCGCCGGACGACACAAAACCCTCGCAGGAGGTAGCCAGACAGCCGACATGGGTTTTCCAAAGATAACATTCCGGGTCACGGAAACCCGCCACTGCCCCATGTACCGCTACGGTGATATCTTTGCCATCTCGGGGATAGCCATCTGCATGGAGAGTGAGGGAGACAACTCCTTCATCAGCACCACGGTGGTCCATTCGCCTGCGGGCCGGGAACATTGCAAGATCCTCAGCAGCGACCTGACCAGGATCATCATCGAGTACGAACGGGCCGACCAGATCCCCGACTGCATGATCACCTGCTCCGGCTGCACCGGCTCCATCAGGCTGGAGCACCAGCGCGGCCTGCCGGCCGAAGAGGAGGAAAGCGGTGGTGGCAGCAACCAGATCGCCAGCATCATGCACCTGCTGAGCAATTTTTCGTTTTTCCGGAATATTGACCAGAACAACCTCAACGCGGTCATCAAGTTCTTCAACCTGCGGCGATTTACAAAGAATGAGATCATCATCCGCAAGGGAGATCCGGGCGGCAATCTCTTCATCATCGTCTCCGGGACCGTGGAGATCCTCAACGACGCCGGCATCTCCATCACGAGGCTCGGCAGGGGCGAGGTGTTCGGCGAGATGAGCCTGATCTGCGAGGAGAACATCGGCGCCACGGTCCAGGCCGTGGAAGACTGCGACATCATCTACACCGAACATAAACGGTTCAGAAAGATCCTGCAGCAGTATCCCTCCCTGCAGCTCTATTTCACCCAGCTCCTGGCCAAACGGCTGTCCGATTCCAACCGGATCCGTTCCGACGACTATGCCTCGGGCATGATCGGCAAACTCGAGGAGATCCCGCCCGAGGCGCTTTTCCAGACCCTGAACGTCAACAACAAGACCGGCATCCTCACCATCACCCAGCTCCCCAAGGGAACGGCCAGGTTCTCCCTGCGCCAGGGAGCGCTGATCAAGGCATCCTATGGCGGCCACAAGGGCGAGGCCGCCTTCTACGAGATCCTGCGCGAAAAAAAGGGCCGCTTCAAGTTCACGCCCGGCCTGCCGCCGGAAGACTTCGAGGTCCCGGAAATCGGCTACTTCATGAAACTCCTCATGGAAGGGTTGCAGCGCATCGACGAGCAGGCCGTGCCCAAGGTCAACTGATCCTTAGGTGACAAACCATTTATTCCGGATATCTGAATTTTTCTTATTTCCGGAAAATACCACTCCTTCCAAGCCATTTCCCTCCAGTTCGCCAGGTGGCACCTCACCACCCCCGTCCAGACAACGTCCTGAAATAACAGGAAACTCCAAAAACCATTCCCTGTAAGGCTTTCTGGTTCCCGGTTTGCATGAAATCCATACAAAAGCGGCGCGCAACAGTTCACCTATATCGGTAACCACCTAAAAACCGGATACTTTTACAGCGGCACTGTCGGGCCATCTCCCCGGGCCACACGGCAGGAACACGTCAGAGCAACTGCTGATTGGCTGGCCATTGCCCGGGATCGCCGGCATAGTCGCCGCAGGCGGAAATTCTTCCGGCTTCTTGCCAGGATGGAGAAAAAACAAGGAGGAACAGTACATGAAGAACGTCTTGATGGTTGTCGCGGCAGCAGCGACTCTCAGCCTCTGCTGGATGAGCTGGCCGGGCCAGGCCGGCGCCTGGGGCATGCGGGGCGGCGGTATGGGCGGTGGTATGGGTGGAGGTATGGGCGGAGGCTGGGCCTCCCACCATGTCCACTGGGATGAGGAATGGGGGCCCAAGCTGGGCAACAGGTGCTTCACCTGCCATGATGGGCACCCCTCCAGGCGCACGGTCAACTATTCCCACTGCATCCCCTGTCACAGTCCCGACGGCCAGTATGACGGCGTCAACGACCCGGAGATCGGTGCCAGGTACAACTGGAGCCAGGGTGTCTCACGCGTCTACGACGACACGGGCCACCTCAGGCCAGGCAAGGAGAGATGGTGCCTGGGCTGCCACGACGATGGCAGGGCGGTGATCAACGAGGTCCCGGCACCCAATATCGCCGGAAAAACCATGAGCGGTGACTGGAGATCTCCCGCCGCAGTGGTGGAGAGTGACTTCTCCGGTGCAGCCAACCTGCTGGATGGGGACACCGACACGGGCAACGTGGCCAGCGACGGGACCTACATCATCTTTGACCTGGGCGAGGTGACCGACATCTCCCATGTCAGGTTCTTCACCACCGCGGACCAGGAAAGCCAGTGGCAGGTCTACGGCAGCACCGATACCGGCAACTGGACCAGGATCCTGCTCGGCCAGTCGATCATCTTCGCTTCGCCCGCCTGGAAGACCGGTCCGGACAACGGCTGGAATGCATCCCGCCTGGACCTCTTCATCCCGGTACGTTATCTCAAGCTGGTCCGGGTCAGTCCGTGGCCGCTGACAGTCAATTCCCTGTGCGAGTTCCAGTACAAGAAGGACCTCTCCTATGGCTACTTTGTCAATGGCCACAAGATCGGCTGCGACAACTGCCATGATATCAGGAGCAGTCACATCGACTCCCTGGCGCGGACCTACCAGGCAGACCAGGCCAATTACAGCACCGGTTACCGTCTGGTGCAGGTGGAAACCGACGGCGGGACAGTGCCTGCCATGGAGATACCGCGCACCGGCTGCAACGCGCAGGAGGACCTGGCCACCACCAATGATTTCGCCCTCTGCTTTTCCTGTCACGATCGCAGCAAGATACTCGGTGACAGCACTTCACCGGGCGAGATGTTCCAGTATCCCCTGCAGACCAACTTCCGCAACGACAGCCACCTGGACGAAAACGGCAATGTCAGCAACGAACACCGCCGCCACATCATGGGCCGGGGCTACTGCGGCAACGACCCGGTCTGGGACTCCGACTGGGACGGGACCCCGGACTCTCCCATGAGCTGTACGGCCTGCCACAATGTCCACGGCTCGCCCTCACCTGCCATGGCGCGGCACGGGGAACTGACCAGTACCCCGGGCACGGAGGACAAGGTCCCCATGATCAACCTCCGGTACCTGGATGCCAGCGGCCGGCCGGACGGTGACCTGCGCAACCTCATGGACAGCACGGGCGGGGTCACCCAGTTTTACGGCCCTGGCCCGGGTACCCCGGACAAGAACAGCACCTGCAAGATGTGCCACAATGACAAGATCAGCTACCAGCGTACACCGGTGGATGTGGACCATGGCCTGATCCAGCCTTAAGTCCTGCAAGCCGGTCCTCATCCGGCAAACGTATCTGCGGCAGCATGGAGGCGTCATCTCCATGCTGCCGCTTTTTTTGCCCTGCACAGACCAATTTGTTCCCTGCCTTCCTTTTTGTAGCATTCCCAACAATATCGTTTCCTGCCGCCAGCCGGGCCCCGACAGCAATACTCCGTTCAACATACTGTAATAACTTAAGATATAACAAACATCCTCCCATTGCACACCTCTTGCTGTAGGAAGAGCACACAGGACATCATACGTCTCATCTCAAGGGGAACAGCATGGAAGCCATCGCACTGCCGGATCGACAGAACCATATCCACCGCAAGGGTGAGGCACCCTTTGCCATCAGATGCAATTCCGATTCCCTGGCCGGCGCGGTCAGCCAGCGGGCCTGTGTTTTCTGCGGCTCGCGGGTCGTTCTCTACCCCATAGCCGACGCCCTGCACCTGGTGCACGGTCCCATCGGCTGCGCCGTCTATACCTGGGACATCCGGGGCGCGCTCTCCTCGGGACCGGAGCTGCACCGTCTTTCCTTTTCCACCGACCTGCAGGAGCTGGACGTGATCTTCGGTGGCGAGAAAAAACTGTACCGGGCCCTGATGGAGCTCATCGAACGTCATTCTCCCAAGGCCGCCTTTGTCTACTCCACCTGTATCGTCGGCATCATCGGCGACGATCTGGACGCGGTCTGCCGGCAGGTTGAGGAAGAGACCGGCATTCCGGTCATCCCTGTCCGGTCCGAAGGGTTCAAGGGCAACAAGCGGGCCGGCTACCAGGCGGCCTGTGATGCCATGGCCCGACTGATCGGCACCGGAGACACGGCAGGAATCTCGCGATTTTCCGTCAATATCCTGGGAGATTTCAACCTGGCCGGCGAGATCTGGATGATCCGCGACTACTACCGGCAGATGGGCGTCGAGGTGGTGGCCAATATCACCGGCGACGGCCGCGTCGAACACCTCCGCCGGGCCCATGGCGCCGCCCTCAACGTGGTCCAGTGTTCCGGTTCCACCATGCAGCTCGCTGACATGATGGAAAAGAAGTACGGCACCCCCTCCCTGCGGGTCTCCTACTTCGGTATCGAGGACATGTCCGAGGCCCTGTACGACATTGCCCGCTTCTTCATGAAGAAGTATCCGGACGATCCGGAGGCCGCGGCCATCATGGAGCGTACCCGCGAGCTGGTGCGCCGGGAGGTGGCGGCCCTGCTGCCGCAGCTGGAAAAATATCGCCGGGCGCTCTCGGGCCGGAAGGCGGCCATCTACGTGGGCGGATCATTCAAGGCATTCTCGCTGGTCAAGGCCTTCCGCCTGGTGGAGATGGATGTGGTCCTGGTGGGGTCCCAGACCGGAACCCCGGAAGATTACGCTGAACTGGCCGCGATCACCGATCCCGGCACCATCATCGTCGACGATGCCAACCCCCTGGAGCTGACCTCGTTTCTCAAGGAAAAAGGCGTGGATGTCTTTGTCGGCGGCGTCAAGGAGCGGCCCATCGCCTACAAGCTGGGGATAGGGTTCTGCGACCACAACCATGAACGGAAAGAGGCCCTGGCCGGTTTCACCGGTATGCTCAACTTCGCCCGCGAGATCTACTCCTCGGTCATGAGTCCGGTCTGGCGTTTCGTGCCGGGCCGAGCAGACAGCGGGCATTCCGCAACCACATGAACATACAGGAGACAGATCCATGGGCAAAAAGACACCCGACTTCATCTCCACCACCAATGCCTGCAAACTCTGCCGGCCGCTGGGCGCCTGCCTGGCCTTCAAGGGAATGGAAGGCACCGTACCCTACCTGCACGGTTCCCAGGGCTGCGCCACCTATATGCGCCGCTACATCATCAGCCACTACAACGAGCCCATCGATATCGCCTCGTCCTCGCTGTCGGAAAAACATGCCGTCTACGGCGGCGGTCCCAATCTCAAGCTGGGCCTGACCAATGTGGCGAAAAAATACCGGCCGCAGATGATCGGCATCGCCACCACCTGTCTCACCGAGACCATCGGCGACGACGTGGCCATGTATCTCGAGGAATACCGGCGTGACACCGAGGGTTCGGTGGGATTGCCGGACCTGGTCCACGTCGCCACGCCCAGCTACGCCGGCACCCACATGGAGGGATTCCACGGTGCGGTACGCCAGGTCCTCGCCCGGAAGGCGGAAGGTGGACCCGGCAACCGAACCATCAACCTGCTGCCCGGTTTCGTCTCTTCGGCAGATTACCGATATCTCAAGGAGATCATGGCCGATTTCGGTCTTGACTGCACCATGCTTCCCGATCTCTCCGAGACCATGGACGGCCCTGCCCGCCTGGAGTACGAAAAGATACCTGCCGGCGGCACCCCTCTGGCCGCGATCGGTGCCATGGGCAGATCCAGGGCCACCATCGAGTTCGGACGTACCCTGGGGGAACAGGAGGGTGGCGGCAGCCTTCTGACAGAGCGCTTCGGCATCATCAACCACCGGCTGGGACTGCCCATGGGCATCCGGGAGACCGATCGTTTCTTTTCCCTGCTCGCCGAGCTCTCCGGCCGTCCCATGCCGGCAAAATACCGGGATGAACGGGGCCGGCTGGTGGATGCCTACGTGGATGGCCACAAATACGTGTTCGGCAGACGGGCCATCATCTATGGCGAAGAAGACCTGGTGGTCGGGCTCTGCGCCCTCCTCGCCGAGATGGGTATCCGGCCGGTGCTCTGCGCCTCGGGCGGCACCTCGGGCCGACTTGCCGAAGGGGTTGCCGCGGTGAGCGGTGATATCCTTGCCGAACAGCCGCAGGTCCACGAGGGCATGGATTTCTTCGAGATCAGCGAAATGGCCGAAGAGCTCGCGCCGGATCTCATCGTCGGTCACTCCAAGGGTTATCCCCTGGCACGGCGGCTGGATATTCCCCTGATCCGGGTCGGTTTTCCCATCCACGACCGGGTGGGCGGCCAGCGTATCCTCCACCTGGGCTACCGGGGCGCGCAGCAGCTCTTCGACACCGTGACCAACGCCCTGATCGCCAGGAAGCAGGACGAGTCTCCGGTGGGCTACTCCTATATGTAATGGAGAATACCGGTCCGGAGAGCCGGCCTGCACAGGACGCCCCAGGAAGCCCAATCGTTCGCGCACACAGTAACACATTTGAATTACAAGATTTTTCTGCAACAGATTGTCGTCTTTTTTTATCTCACAAAAGGAGCATCCCATGACAGCCAGCATTGACTTCAACCGTCATCCCTGCTTCAACGCCAAGGTCAAGGGACAGTATGGCCGGGTCCACCTGCCGGTGGCGCCGAAGTGCAATATCCAGTGCAACTACTGCAACCGCAAGTACGACTGTGTCAACGAATCCAGGCCCGGTGTGACCAGCACTGTACTCACCCCTGCGCAGGCCCTGCGCTACATGGGCAAGGTGCTGGAAAAGGAGCCCAGGATATCGGTGGCCGGCATTGCCGGCCCGGGCGACCCGTTCGCCAATGCGGAAGAGACCCTGGAGACCATGCGCCTGATCCGGAAAAACTTTCCGCAAACCATCCTCTGCCTGGCCTCCAACGGCATGGACCTGACGCCGCACGTTCCGGAACTGGCAGAGATCGGGGTCTCCCATGTCACGGTGACCGTGAATGGCGTTGACCCGGAGGTCACCGCCCGGATCTACTCCTGGGTCCGCGACGGCAAGATCCTCTACCGGGGCATCCAGGGTGCGGAGCTGCTGCTCGCCCGCCAGGTTGCCGCCATCAGGGCGCTCAAGCAACACGGCATCACGGTCAAGATCAACACCATCGTCATCCCGGGCATAAACGACCACCATGTCATGGAGGTGGCAAAGACCATGCAAGAGCTGGGGGCCGATCTGCTCAACTGCATGGCCATGTTTCCCAACGCCGGCACCCGGTTCGAGGACATCGTCGAACCATCCCGCACCGTGATGGCCCAAATCCGCAACCAGGCCGAGGAGTACCTGCCACAGATGCGCCACTGCACCCGCTGCCGCGCCGACGCCGTCGGCCTGCTGGACGAGGACCGCACCGACGAGATGCGGGGCTGCCTGTCCGCATGCGCCAGCCTCCCCTCGACCACGGAAATCGCCAGGCCCTACGTGGCCGTGGCGACCCTGGAAGGCGTGCTCGTCAACCAGCATCTCGGCGAGGCGACCCGGTTCCAGGTCTGGAAGGAGGATGGCAACGGCGGCTACTGCCTGGTGGAAGAACGGCCGGCCCCGCCACCGGGTGGTGGCGTGCGGCGCTGGCAGACCATCGGCAGGATCCTGGGCGACTGCCGCGCCATCCTGGTCTGTGATCTCGGCGAAACCCCGGGAAGAATACTGAAGGAAACAGGGATCCGGCCAATCACCATGACCGGCTTCATCGAACAGGGCCTGAGGGCGGTCTACACGGGCAAGGGACTGACCAGCCTGCAGGCAAGGATGCGCAAATGCGCCTCCAAGGGCGCCTGCGCCGGTGGTGGTGGCGGTTGCGGCTGAAGGAGACCCGATCGTGTCGGCTGCAAACGAACCTCCAGCTTCCGGGTCGGACAGGTTGATCCGCCGGATACACCGGACCGGGCTCTTCAGCCTCTTCGCCATCCTGACCCTGCTGCCGCATACCGGCCAGGCGGCACGACCCCTGGTGGTGGCGGTGGCGGCAAACTTTGCCCCGGCCATGGAGGAGATCGGCGCTCTCTTCACCAGGGAAAGCGCCATACCGGTACAGACCACGGTCTCCTCCAGCGGCCGGCTCTATGCCCAGATCAGCAACAGGGCCCCGTTCGACATTTTCTTTTCTGCTGATTCCCGGAGGCCGCAACTGCTCTTTCAACAGGGCCTGTGCGAGCGTCCCGAGGTCTATGTCAGGGGCAGGGTCGTGCTCTGGAGCCGCGACCGCGACCTGTGTGCCGGGGCCGGAGACTGGCAGGATCTCCTGAAGACCGGCGCAGGGAGAACAGGGATCCCCAACCCCGAACTTGCCCCCTACGGCGAGGCGGCCCGGCAGGCATTGATCCGGGCCGGCCTGTGGGACCGGCTGCAGGAGCGACTGGTATTTGCCGCCAACGTTGCCCGGAGCTTCCAGTATGCGGCCACCGGCGCGACCCGCCTCTCCTTCATCTCGACATCGCTCGCCACCACCGCCGCCGGAACCGGGGGCTGCTTCCTGCCCCTGGACGAGGCGAAACCGGTGGCCCAGGCGGTCTGTGTGGTCAGCGCCTCGAAAAACAGGGAGGCGGCCAGGGCCCTGGTCCGGTTTCTCCGCAGGAATCCTGCCTTATCCACCCTGGAGCACTATGGCTACGAACGACCCTGAACAAGCGTCAGAGATCGCACGAGCCCAGCCGCACGCCATCTGCACCCTTCATCTTTCCAGTAAAGGCGGCAGGATAACAACGAACTTCTGACTTCTGATTTCTGTTATGGATCTGACCCCGCTCTACCTGTCGGCCAAGCTGTCCCTGATCAGCACGGTCATCCTCCTTTGCGTTGCCATGCCGCTTGCCGCCCTGCTGGTCTTTGTCCGTTTCCCGGGCCGCTTTCTGGCCGACAGCCTGGTCAACCTGCCCCTGGTCCTGCCGCCCACGGTGCTCGGATTCTACCTCCTGGTGATCATGGGACCGGACGGGCCGGTGGGCAGGGCGTGGGCCGCGCTTTCCGGCGGGACCATGGTCTTCACCTTTGGCGGCATCGTCCTGGCCGCCATGGTGCACAGCCTGCCCTTTGCCGTACAACCGCTGAAGACCGCATTCGAAAAGATCGACCGCCGCCTGCTGGAGATGGCCGATGTGCTGGGCAGCCCGCCGGTTGCTGTCTTTTTCCGGGTCATCCTGCCCAATGCCACCGGCGGCATTGCCGCCTCGGCCGTACTGGCCTTTGCCCATACCATGGGCGAGTTCGGTGTCATCCTGATGGTGGGCGGCTCCATACCGGGCCGTACCCGGGTGGCCTCCATCGCCATCTTTGAATATGTCGAGGCCATGCGCTACCGGGAGGCCGCCGTGCTCTCTCTCATCCTGGTAATCATCAGCTATACCATTCTTCTGCTGGTCAATTACCTGAACAGGAATTCCCGCCATGTTTGAAGCCCACATTCTCAAGAAACGCGAACGGTTCACGGTGGATGTCAGACTGAGCTGTCCCGCAGGTGAACTCCTGGTCCTGACCGGCCCCTCGGGCTCGGGCAAGACCACAGTGATCCGTACCCTGGCCGGCCTTGAAAGGCCGGACGCCGGATACATCAGGTACAGGGAAAGGTACTGGTTCAGCACAGAGGAACGGATCCTGCTGAAGCCCCGTCAGCGCAGAGTGGGCTATGTCTTCCAGGAACATACCCTGTTCCCTCACCTGACGGTGGCGAAAAATATTGCCTATGGGTGCCGGGATCCGCGGCGTGTCGATGAACTCCTCTCCATGCTCCATATACGTCACCTGGCCCGCAGCAGGCCGCATGAGATATCGGGCGGCGAACGGCAGCGCGCCGCCCTGGCCCAGGCCCTGGCCACCGACCCGCAGGTCCTGCTCCTCGACGAGCCGTTTTCGGCCCTGGACGGAGGAACCCGCGCCCTTTTGCGCGCGGAACTGCAAAGACTGCAGAACCGCCTCCGGCTCCCCGTCATCATGGTCACCCACGATGCGGACGAGGCCCGCCAACTTGGCGACCGTCACATCCATCTCTGCAGGGGTGCGGCGGCCGAGCCCGCCCCCCGGGAGAACGCTCTGCCCCTGTTGCCCGCCGCCTCCTCCCTGCCTGTCTGAAAAGCGAATAACAGTTCAGCAGCACGCCATCTGCACGCGCTCGCGCCTTGCCGCATAGCGGACTATAGCGGCCAGGCGCGATCACGCACAGCTTACGTACTGCAGAACTGTTACAAAAAGTCGTTATTCTTCAAACAGGTTGCCGCTGGCGGTGCACTGTTGCAAAAGCGAAAAGATCCGCAGTGCATAAAAGTCATGCAGGCGACCGCCGTCCCCCCCCTGCTCCGGCCACGGTTCACCCTCGTTGCACTGCTCTGCGGTACCGCACGCTTCCTTGCTGTTTCAGCGATATTCCGGTCGTTTGAGATTGAACTTCTTCATCCGGTAGCCTATCTGCCGCTGGGTCAGGCCCAGTTCCCGTGCCGCCCTGGCCTGCACCCAGCCATTACGGATCAGGGCCTCCCGGACCTGTTCCCGCTCGATCTCCTCCAGGGACTTTCTGACCGTTGTCGTCTGTGCCTGACCGCCCCCCGCGTCCGGCGGCCCGGCCCCGGCCCCTGCACCATAGGAAGGGGGAGCGGCTGCGGCCGGAGGGGCGGCAACCGTTTTGGCCTGGTGGCGGAAGAAATGGTCCGGCAGGTCCTCCACCCGCAGGATGTCATCGGTGGAGAGGATCACCAGCCGTTCCACCAGGTTCTGCAGTTCGCGCACGTTGCCCGGCCAGTCGTAGGAGGTGAGATAGTCAAGAAAATCCCTGGACATGCGGATCTTCTTCCTGTTGCGCTTGTTGCTGAGCCCCAGGAAATGGTCCAGCAGCAGGGGGATATCCTCGCGTCGGGCACGCAGTGGCGGCAGGACAATGGGGACCACGTTGAGCCGGTAGTAGAGATCGTTTCTGAATCTGCCTTCGGCCACGGCATCCTCCAGACTGACATTGGTGGCAGCAACGATTCGTACATCCACGGTCATGGTCCGGCTGGAACCGAGCCTTTCAAACTGCTGCTCCTGCAGAACCCGCAGCAGCTTCGCCTGCAGGGACATGGGCATCTCGCCGATCTCGTCCAGGAACAGGGTGCCGGTATCGGCCAGCTCGAAACGGCCGGCCCTGGTGGAACCGGCGCCGGTGAAGGCCCCTTTCTCGTGGCCAAAGAGCTCGCTTTCAAGCAGGGTCTCGGGCAGGGCGGCACAGTTGATCTTGACAAAGGGCCTGCTGCGCCTCGGCCCGGCCTCGTGGATGGCACGGGCCACCAGTTCCTTGCCCGTACCCGATTCGCCAAGGAGCAGGACCGTGGCCCTGCTCGGCGCCACCCGCTCGATGGACCAGAAGACCTCCTGCATGGGCTTGGAGTGGCCGATGATGAAATGCCGGCGGTGACGGTCGTGGAGCTGGGCCCTGAGGCTGAGGTTCTCCTGGACCAGTTTCTGCCGGTCCTTGCGGATGGCCCGGTTCAGGCTCAGGAACTGGGCGATCAGTGTGGCGACGACACTCAGGAAACGGACATCCTCCTCAAAGGAGACATCCATGCCAAAGAGCCGGTCCACACTGAGCACCCCCACGGGCACCTCACCCAGCACCACCGGCACGCCGATGAAGGAGATGGTCCTCTTGGTGTAGTCGTTGCGGGCGCCGGTACGATTCAGGAACAGGGGCTCACTGGAGACGTCGGGAACAATGAAGGGCGAAACCGTGCTGAAGACCTGGCCGTAGATCCCCTCGTCGAGGCCGTAGACCCCCCGCTGTTCTTCCTCCACGCTGAGCCCGTAGGAGGCGCGGATGGTGAGATGCCGGTTCTCTTCGTCGAGCAGGGCAAGGGTGGCCCGCTCCATGCGCAGGGTGTCATGGAGCACCTTCAGGATCGCCGACAGGGCGGTATCGAGATGCACGGCCGAGCCGATGAGCTGCACGATACGATAGAGTGCCTTGAGCTCGAGGGTTGCGGTGGTGGATCGCTCCCGGATGGAGGAGGTCGTTGTCGTTCTCATATCAGAAACCAGAAGAATTGACGCCTGCGGTGACGGGCAAGGACGGGTTCCGGCAGGTTGCCTCCATTTCCCTTTGTTTGCTGCGGACCTGACCACATTGATTTGCTCCAGCCTTGTCGGCGTTTATCACCTGCTGAAATTGCAAAATACATTCCCGCCCCAGCCTGACTTTTCTCCTCTTCCCCCAACACCCTGCTGCCGACACATGGGGTTTCGCCCGGCCCAGGGAGCAGACTGCTGCGGCAACTTGCACAAGAATGACGATGTTCAGGCACGATACCGGAACAACATCCACAGCCCCGGCCCACCCCTTGCTGCGCGCACATCACCCCGACAAACGCCGAAGCATACCTTCAGCCCTGATTTCACATCCTGCCGATGCCGGGATAACCAAGAGGGAGCGAACAGCCATTTTTTAACAATCTTGAAAATTTCAGGAACAGAAAAGAGCGACTGTTTACAAAATTGTTGCTACATTCCGCCGATGAGCTGGCAACAGGGCCGATTCCGAGACGTATGGGTCCGGAATTCAGCCCCATATCGCTACGTACTCCCCATGGCACATATAGTGAATGAACGTTGTGCAAACATGCAAGCCGGCGTCGCCATCAGCCGGATCCTTGTGTCCACAGGCAGTTCCGCCCGGACAGGCGACAGGAGTGGAGGTATGAACAGCAATTTTTCAGGAATCATCGATTCCACCCTGCGCGAAGGGGAACAGGCGCCCGGGGTGAGGTTCTGTTGCCGCGACAGAACCGCCCTTATCAGGGCCCTGCTGGCCGTGGGAGTCGACGAGATCGAGCTGGGCATTGCCTCCCCTGCAAATGACCACATCCCGGGGCTGATGGCCGAGACGCGGCGCCTGGCCGAAGGCGGCTGCCGCCTGGCGCTGTGGAGCCGCTGCCGGCCGGAAGACATCGCTTTTGCCGCCCGTTGCCGCCCGGATGTGCTCTCCCTCTCCATACCGGTTTCTGACCTGCATATCAGCCAGCGCCTGCAACGGGACCGGGCCTGGGTCCTGCGAACCGTGGCCGCATCCATCCACCGGGCCCGCAGCCTGGGCATGGAGCGGGTGGCGCTGGGCCTGGAGGACGGCAGCCGGGCCGACCAGGACTTCCTCCTTCAGGTGGCAGAGACCGCCGCCACAAGCGGCGCCTTCCGGGTCCGCCTGGCTGACACGGTGGGCATCTGTTCCCCAGGCGCCATCACCGCCCTTGTCCGGAAATTACGCGGAACGGTGGACATCGATATCGGAGTCCACTGCCACAATGATTTCGGCATGGCAACGGCCAACTCCATTGCCGCCCTCGAGGCGGGCGCGGGCTGGCTCGACGCCACGGTGCTCGGCATAGGTGAACGGGCCGGCAACTGCCGTCTCGAGGAGGTGATCGGTTTTTTGGCCCTGCAGCAGGGCAGCGACCGCTACCGGCCGGAACAGCTCCCCAGCCTGTGCCGCCTGCTGGCCACGGCAGCAGGACTGACCATCGCCGCCAACCATCCCCTGGTGGGCAGGGAGCTCTTCACCTGCGAAACCGGCCTGCACCAGCATGGCCTGGCCGTGAACCCGGCCACCTACGAACCCTATGATCCCGGTCGGGTCGGGGCACAACGGCAACTGCTCTTCGGCCTGAAAACCGGTACACGGGCGATCCACCTGCAACTGGCCAGCCAGGGCATCGAGCTCTCACAGCGGCAGCTGCAGCACCTGGTCTCATCGGTCCGCGCAGGCGGTGAATCTCTGGACAGAGAGCAGCTCCTGCTCCTGGCCTCCCGCCGGGAGACGTAAAAGTTCCGTATCGCAAAGCAGTTGCCGACATTGACGACCGCCATCGGCAACGACCTTGAACTGCCGCTTCATGCACCTTCCCTTTCGCCCTGTGGAACGGTTCACCGGCAACCACCTAAGGAGACCGATACTTTTGCCACGCCCTGTGCCGCATCCCTGCGCAGGCGGCCCGCCTCCCCTCCGACCCGGCCACGACAGACAGGCTTATCCTCCTGATCCTGTGTTTCTTCTCCATACATGGCCCCACAGAATTGTCACATCCCTACCTTTTTGTGCCCTTGTGGACATTCCTGGTCCCCCGCGGATCGGCCCGAGCTGTGGCAACGGCGTCACGTTCACCACAACCTATTGGAACAAAAAGATATTTTCTTTTGCGCCATCCATGGCATACCCTTTGCCACTACCAGGAGCAGAGGGAACGGATTTCCCGCAGTCCGGCAACAACAGCAACCGGAACATATCCGGATGAACCATCCTATTTCAGACAGGAGGAAGAACCAATGAGGAAAGTGGCTATCTACGGCAAAGGCGGCATCGGCAAGTCCACCACCACCCAGAACACGGTGGCCGGCCTGGTGGAGATGGGCAGGAAGGTGATGGTGGTCGGCTGTGACCCCAAGGCCGATTCCACCCGCCTGCTGCTGGGCGGGCTGGCCCAGAAATCCGTGCTTGACACCCTGCGCGAGGAAGGCGAGGACGTGGAACTCGAGGATATCCGCAAGGCAGGATACGGCGGTACCTGGTGCGTCGAGTCGGGCGGGCCCGAGCCCGGAGTCGGCTGTGCCGGCCGCGGCATCATCACCTCCATCAACATGCTGGAATCCCTGGGCGCCTATGACGAGGACGAGAAACTGGACTATGCCTTCTATGACGTTCTCGGTGACGTGGTCTGCGGCGGTTTTGCCATGCCGATCCGCGACGGCAAGGCCAAGGAGATCTACATCGTCTGCTCGGGCGAGATGATGGCCATGTACGCGGCCAACAACATCAGCAAGGGTATCACCAAGTTCGCCCAATCGGGCGATGTCCGCCTGGGCGGGCTGATCTGCAATTCGCGCAAGGTGGACAACGAAAAGGAGATGATCGAGAAATTCGCCGAACGGCTCGGCACCCAGATGATCTACTTCATCCCCCGTGACAATGACGTGCAGCGGGCCGAGATCAATCGCCAGACCGTGATCCAGTGGAAACCCGATGCTGCCCAGGCAGGCGAGTACCGGGGACTGGCCAAGGCCATCGATGAAAACGACAACTTTGTCATTCCCACACCACTCGAGATCGAGGATCTGGAGGAGCTGCTCATGGAATTCGGGCTCATGAACTGATCCCTGCAACACGCCAACACCCACTACAACCTGCGGTGAAAACCGGCGCCAGGGGCCCGATCCTCCGGACGGGCCGCTTTCCGGTTTTCCCCGATTGCCAATGGAGAACACCACCATGCTTATGATCAGAGCCATTGTCCGACCGGAAAAGACCGATGCCATCCTCGCCGCCCTGATGGATGCCGGCTTTCCGGCCGTCACCAAGTACTCGGTCGCCGGCCGCGGCAAACAGCGGGGCATCAAGATCGGCGACATCACCTACGACGAGATCCCCAAGACCATGCTCATGTCCGTTGTCGGCGAAGATGACAAGGACTTCGTCATCCAGACCATCATGGACACCGCCCGCACGGAAGACAAGGGAGCCTTTGGCGACGGCAAGATCTTTGTCAGCCAGGTGGAGGAGGTCTACACCATCAGCTCGGGGCTGAAAGAAATCTCCGCCCCGGACGAGGAGGTCGCGGCATGAAGGAAGTCATAGCGATCGTACGCATCAACATGATGAACCAGACCAAGAAGGCCCTGGACGAAGCCGGAATCGACGCCTACTTCGCGCGCGAGGCCCAGGGGCGCGGCAAGGGGTTTGTCAACCCTATTGTCCTGGAGGGCGCGGAACAGGGATACGAGGAGGCGGCCTCCATTCTCGGCGAAAAGGGCAAGCTCTATCCCAAGCGGATCATCACCGTTGTCGTCGAGGACTCCCGCGTCGACGACGTGGTGCAGGCGCTCATCAGGACCAACCAGACCGGCATGCCCGGTGACGGCAAGATCTTTGTCCTGCCGATCATGGATGCGGTACGGGTGCGGACCGGCGAGTGTGGCGAGGCGGCCATTGCCTGACCGCGTGCCGCCCGTCAAGGGACAGATGAACCGAAGATCCACCTGAGACGACATGAACGTCATGGAGAAGAATATGGCAACAGCAGAAGAAAAGATGGTGCAGTGGGCCCCCACCGACATCAAGGCGGAGCTGCTGAAGAAGTATCCGCCCAAGGTGGCCCGCAAACGCGCCAAACAGATACTGATCAACGAGGCCCTGGAGAACGAGACACCGGAGATCACCGCCAACGTGCGGACCATCCCCGGCATCATCACCATGCGCGGCTGCACATATGCCGGCTGCAAGGGCGTGATCATGGGGCCCACCCGGGATATCGTCAACCTGGTGCACGGCCCCATCGGCTGCAGTTTCTACGCCTGGCTGACCCGGCGCAACCAGACCGATGCCGGCGAGGATGGCGAGCAGTACATGAACTACTGTTTTTCCACCGATATGCAGGATTCGGACATCATCTTCGGCGGGGAAAAGAAACTGGCCGCCGCCATCCAGGAGATCTACGACCTGATGCACCCCAAATCGATCACCGTCTTCGCCACCTGTCCCGTGGGCCTGATCGGCGACGACATCCATACGGTGGCAAAGAACATGAAGGAGAAGCTCGGCGACTGCAATGTCTTTGCCTTCAGTTGCGAGGGCTACAAGGGGGTCAGCCAGTCGGCCGGCCACCATATCGCCAACAACCAGATATTCCGCCACCTGATCGGTGAAGACGACACCCCCAGGGAGGGCAGGTACCGCATCAACCTGCTGGGCGAGTACAACATCGGCGGCGACGGCTTCGAGATCGACCGCATCTTCAAAAAATGCGGCATCACCTGCCTGGCCACCTTTTCCGGCAACTCCACCTATGACCAGTTCGCCTCGGCCCACCAGGCCGATCTGAATGCGGTCATGTGCCACCGTTCCATCAACTATGTGGCCGACATGCTGGAGACCAGGTTCGGTATTCCCTGGATCAAGGTGAACTTCATCGGCGCCGAGGCCACGGCCAAGTCGCTGCGCAAGATCGCGGCCTACTTCGAGGACCAGGAGCTCATCGACCGGGTGGAGGAGGTGATCGCCGAGGAGATGCCGCAGGTGAAGGCGGCCATTGCCGATGTCCGCCCCAGGACCGAGGGCAAGACCGCCATGCTCTTTGTGGGCGGCTCCCGGGCCCACCACTACCAGGAGCTGTTCCGCGAACTGGGCATGAAGACCATCTCGGCCGGCTACGAGTTCGCCCACCGCGACGACTACGAGGGCCGGCACGTGCTGCCCACCCTCAAGGTGGACGCCGACAGCCGCAATATCGAGGAGATCGAGGTCGAGGCGGACGAGAAACGCTACCGGCCCCGCAAGAGCGAGGAAGAACTCAAGGCCCTGGAGGCTGCGGGCCTGGAATTCAAGGAGTACCGCGGCCTGATTCCCGAGATGGAGGAAGGGACCCTGGTCATCGATGATCTCAACCAGTATGAGGCGGAAAAGCTGGTGGAGCTGATGAAGCCCGATATCTTCTGCGCCGGCATCAAGGAGAAGTATTCCATCCAGAAACTGGGCGTGCCCATGAAGCAGCTCCACAGCTATGATTCCGGCGGTCCCTATGCCGGATTCAGGGGTGCGGTCAACTTCTACCACGAGATCGACCGACTGGTCAACTCCAGGGTCTGGAGCTACATGAAGGCCCCGTGGCAGGAGAACCCGCAGCTCTCGGCCGCCTATGTCTGGGAGTAGGACTCCCGCATTTTCTTTTCAGCAATGGCCCGGCCAGGCCGGGCCCTTCACACCACAGAGGTTTGACAATGTTACTCAGGCATACCCCGAAAGAAATCAGCGAGCGCAAGGCGGTCACCATCAATCCGGCCAAGACCTGCCAGCCCATAGGCGCCATGTACGCCGCCTTGGGCATCCACGGCTGTCTCCCCCACAGTCACGGATCCCAGGGCTGCTGCGCCTACCACCGGTCAACGCTCACGCGGCACTACAAGGAGCCGATCCCCGCGGCCACCAGCTCGTTCACCGAGGGTGCCTCGGTCTTTGGCGGCCAGGCCAACCTGATGCAGGCCTTCAACAACATCTTCTCGGTCTACAACCCTGATGTCATCGCGGTGCACACCACCTGCCTGTCCGAGACCATCGGCGACGACCTGCCCCAGATCAGGAAAAAGGCCCTCAGGGAAGGCAAGATCCCGGACGGCAAGTCCGTGATCTGCGCCTCCACCCCGAGTTACGTCGGCTCCCATGTGACGGGATTTTCCAATATGGTCAAGGCGATGACCGAGTTCTCCGAATCCACGGGCAAAAAAAACGGCCGGGTCAACATCATCCCCGGCTGGGTCGAACCCTGCGACATGGAAGAGATCAAGCGGATGTGCGGCCTGCTCGGCGTCAAGTCCATACTCTTTCCCGATACCTCGGGCGTGCTCAATGCACCGCTCACCGGCACCTACAGGATGTTCCCCGACGGCGGCACCACCATGGAGGAGCTGAAGGCCACCGGTGACGCAGTGGGCACCCTGGCCCTCGGTCAGTGGTGCTCGGCCGACGCTGCCAGGCAGCTCGACAAGAAGAACAAGGTGCCGGCCACGGTCCTGGACATGCCCTTCGGCCTTGCGGCAACGGACCGGTTCGTCGATGCCCTGCGCACCATCGCCGGGGTCACCGTACCCGACGAACTGCTCACCGAACGTGGCCAGCTGGTGGACATGATCAGCGACATGCACCAGTACCTCTACCACCGCAAGGTGGCCCTGGCCGGTGATCCCGACCAGTTGATCAGCATGACCGAGTTCCTGGTCTCCATCGATATGCTGCCGGTGCACATCGTCACCGGCACCCCGGGCAAGAAGTTCGAAAAGCGGATCCGCGAGATCACCGCCGACATGCCGGCCGAGGTCAACGTCAAGGCCAAGGGCGACTTCTTCCTGCTCCATCAGTGGATCAAGAACGAACCCGTTGATCTCCTGATCTCCAACACCTATGGCAAGTACATCGCCAGGGACGAGGACATTCCGCTGGTACGCTGGGGCTTCCCGATCCTCGACCGCCAGGGACACCAGTACTTTCCCACCGTGGGCTACAAGGGCGGCATCAGGCTGCTGGAGATGATCCTCACCGCCCTCCTGGACCGCAAGGACCGGGACGACGAGGACAAGAAATTCGAGCTCGTGCTGTAATGCCTCGCCCGATTCCCGCAAACCGCGTGGCGGGCCGCAGGGTCCCGCCACCACCGGAAGGACAGTGATCATGATCCTCCCTTTTCCCGAGCGCGGCAGCCGGCAGCCGCCGCAGGTGGACTGGCTGCCGCTGCCCCTGGCACCCCGGGCCAACACCCGGATCCGCTTTGCCGCCACCGGCGCCAGGCCGATGCCGCCGGAACAGGCCATGGAGTGGATCGCCGACCTGCAGCACCAGGGGCGTACCATCCGCGGGATCGACATCCATGGCCCCGGAGATGCCCTGGCCGAGCCGCGGCAACTGTTCTATTTTCTGGATCTGTTCCGCCGCAGGCAGCCGGAGATGGCCATCCGCCTGACCACCAGCGGCCTTGGCTCCGCGGCCCTGGCGTCCCGGCTGGCAGACAGTGGTGTCAGGGAGGTGGTCCTGCTGGTGGACGCGGTGCAGGTCGATATCATCCAGCGGCTCTATGCCTGGATCAGGCCCGGACGCAGGACCATTCCCCTGGCCCGGGCTGCGGAGCTGTTGCTGAAGGAACAGGCCGACGGCGCCGGGGCTCTTGCCCGGGCAGGCCTGGTGGTTCGTGTCACGACCACGGTCTACCCGGGGTTCAACGACTCCCACGTGGCGGAGATCGCCCGCAAGATGGCATCGTTGCAGGTGGCCTCCATCATGGTGCAGCCCTTTACCGGCGCTGCGTCCGGGGTAGCGACGGCCGAGAACGACTGCCCCGTCCCATGCGACACCATCACCCTGGCCAGGGCCCGGCTCCAGGCGGCCGACCACCTGCCCCTGACCGGGACGCCTCCGGCGCCACCAGAAGCAGAAAACCTTGTGCCCCTTCGGGAGCATGGTCTGCCCGGGCCCACCGACAGACGCCCCCACGTGGCGGTGGCCAGTTCCAACGGCATGGACATCGACCTGCACCTTGGTCAGGCCGCCAGGCTGCTGATCTATGGCCCGAGGGAGGATGGCCTTGCCTGCCTGCTGGAGGCAAGGATCGTGGCACCGGCACCCGCCGGGGTGGCGCGCTGGCAGCATCTGGCCGACAGTTGCCTTACGGACTGTTTCGCCGTCCTTGTGGCCAACGCCGGAGAGGCGCCGAAAAAGGTTCTTGCCGGCCTCGGCATCAGGGTACTGGTGTGCTCGGACAACATCGAGGGCACGGTGGATGTCCTCTTTGGCGGCGGCAAGAAGAAAAAACCCGGGCAACAGCCCCGCTAATATCCACATGACTGGATCGGATTATCGTCAACGCAGGTAGTTGCCGCAAACGGTGAACTGTGACCAATGAACAGACTCCGGTCTCGGCAACCGATGAACAGCATGCCCGCAGGAGCGGGCTCAACAACCGATGAGAATCAGGCAGAGGGTGTCCCGTTCCACCGCAGAGCGGTGCAACGAGGTCGAGGTGCGGCAGATCGCTCTGCTCCTGTGCCGGTCGTCTGTATCGCCAGGAGTTCAATCTTCATCTCCCGCCGCAGGCAGCACGAAGATTCCCGGCACCTGGCACCTGGAACCTGGCCCCTGACCCTCTGGTTTTCCCATCAAAGGAGAGAACAATGGCCATACCCGAGCGGCAGATCATCCTCTGCCAGAGTTTCCGCGTCGCTGGAGACAAGAAAGGACTCTGCCACAAGCAGACCGACGGTTTTCTGCAGTACATCGAAGAGGAGGTGCTTGACCGTGGCCTAGACTGCCTGGTCAGCGCCACCACCTGTCTCAAACAATGCGAAAAAGGCCCGGTGATGGTGATCCAGCCGGAGAACTGGTGGTTCGGAGGTGTGGACTCCGAGGATGCCATCGATGCCATCCTCGACGGTCTGGAGGATGGAACACCGGCAGAAGAATATCTGCTGCCGGGCTGATCAATATGACTGGGACGGTACACACCATGAGGGTCGATGCACCGACGGTCGGCATCCGCAATGCCCGGGCCACGGATCTCGACGCCCTGGTGGGCCTGCTCAGGATCCTCTTTGCCATTGAGGAGGATTTCAGCTTTGACAAACAAAGGGTCCGGCAGGGGTTGCGGCTTCTGCTGGCCGCCAGACGGGCCACTATCCTGGTCGCCGAGCAGGACAGGCAGGTTGTCGGCATGTGCACGGGCCAGGTGGTCATCTCCACGGCCGAGGGCGGTCCGGCACTCCTGGTCGAGGACGTGGTGGTGCTTCCCGACCGGCGGGGACGCGGCATCGGCAGGGCACTGCTGGATGCCCTGGCGGCCTGGAGCCTGGATGCGGGCGCGGACCGGATGCAGCTCCTCGCCGACCGGGACAATGACGCTGCCCTTGCCTTCTACCGGCACTGCGGCTGGCACAGCACACGGCTCATCTGCCTGCGGAAGAGAGGAACAGGTCCGTAATGGCCGCCGGTAGGCCGGACGCTATGCAACCGGCCTCCGGCCTTCTGAGACCACAGTCCCGCAATAAGGCCCACAAGGCATGACAAGGCAAAAACAGGAGTCTTTCGAGGCAGTTGCCTCTACCGACGAACTGTTGCATGAGGAGAGATCATGAACACGACCGTACAGATGGATATCAGGCCCATGCCGGAAATCAGCGGCTGGCAGGAATTTCTCAGGCAGGGTGAGGGATACCTGAAGACAGCCTCCGGCGGCTATGCCCGGCGCCGAAAGATCTTCACCCCGGAGATCCTCTACAACCTGGTGGCCATGGCCATTGAGAAATTCGCCATGGCCGCACTGATGCGGCATGGCGCCCTGCCCTACAACCACACCATGGCGGATCTCGTCGAGGCCATGGACGCGCTCTTTCCCGATGCCATCGACGAATTGCGGGAGGGGCTGCTGGCACTGGATCGCTACCAGGAGATCTGCGCCCTGGATTCTTATTCCATCAGACCGCCCTCCATGGAGGAGGTGCCGGCCATGCTGGAACTGGCCCGGCGCCTGAAACAACTGCTGGACGATGTGGACCGGCACCGCAGCACGGGCAATGCATGAACAACACCGGGAGACAGGGAGGCGCAACAATGGCACTGAAAAAACTCGGGGTGGTGAAGACCATTGTCGAAACAGTGGGCATGGACATCGGCCATGTCTGGGACGACCTGGTCTTTCTCAACCACACCGGCCTGATACTGCAGTTTACAGACCAGGAGGACACCATGCGGATACACAGAAACCACGAAGGGGAATCATCCATCCTCGAACGGGCGATCGACCTGCTCAAGGAGACGGCGCGCCTGTATGCGATGACCTTTCTTGACGGCGAGGATTTCCGCATCTCCCAGGCAGACGATGAAAAGCTGCGCCTGGAATTCCTCGGCACCAGCCGATGACTGAACCCGGCTGGAACCAGATTTTTTGTAAGCGCTCACAGGAACCGCATCTATGCACGGTCGTGCCTGCCCGCATAGGTAGGCTATAGCGGCCAGGCACGACCGCACAAATCTGCGGTCCCTGAGTGCGCTTACACCATTGTGGTCGGACAAACCGATGATTAGCCATCCCGTGAGGGGTTACGATTTTTTCTATCACAGCCTCAACGAAACATGAAAATCCGAACAAAGGGAGAGGTGGGCAGGTCAAGACACCTGACACCTGAAACCTGGCACCTGACACCTGACACCTGTCACCTGACACCTGAAAAGGAGGACCCATGTCCAAGAAAGATGTTGAAGACCTGCTCATAGCAGGCGGAGAGGACAAGCACCTGCGGGCCAAGTATGACGGCCCGGCCACCATGGAGGAATTTGTCGCCCTGGCGGCAGCAGACGGCTACAACTTCACGGTGGAGGAACTGGCCCAGGTCCTGCGGGAATCGGGCGATGTCTTTGACAAACACGGCAACCCGCCCAAACGATCCATCTGGTGGACCTGAGGAAAAAATAGCGATGTTCAAAATGGCCGGCAACAGCATTACACTGTTCCCATCTGCAGCCACACGACCCTGCCCGTCCCCGACCGGGCCAGGGTCGTGTTCGGGATCCGGCTCAGGGCCAGACCAGTGACTTGTGGATCCAGCCGGTGATCCGGGGATGGGAGATCTTGATCCAGTCGCCCTTGGCGGCCACTTTTTTCAGAATAACCTCACGGGCTACGCTGCCAATCTTTTTATAGTTCCTGCCCGGGCCACTACGTACGTTCCCCTCCTTCACCTTCACAATCACATAGGGTGTCTTGCTCACCAGCGCGCCATAGATCCAGCCCTTGTCATTCTCGAAGTCAGAGACCTTGATCCATTTGCCCTGGCGGGACAGAACCTTGAGCGGATAGCCGGAGGGCAACTGGTAGAGTGTCTCATACTTGGTGTCCGGGCCCGAGCGGAGGTTGACCCCATCCTTGACCACGCTGACATATTCGGCGGCGAGAACGCCACCGGCGGTACCGCACAACATGACCACGGCCATGGCCCCGATCTTCATCTTCCCCATAAGTCCATTGTTTCCCATCTCGATCTCCTTCTGGCGTCAAACAGCTTCCTTCAGGCGTAAAAGTATCGGTATTTCAAAGTGGTTACCAATAGTCGCAAACTCTTACCAATGCTTCATCCCGTGATATACATCAGAAATTCCAGGTTTCCCCTGGCACCCTTCACCGGCGACTCCACAACACCCCGGCATCGGAGTCCTGCCTCGCGCACATATTCCTCCACCATGGCCACTGCCTGACGATGCAGGTCCCGTTCCCTGACCACCCCGCCCCTGGCCACCTTCTCCCGGGGCAGCTCGAACTGCGGCTTGACCAGTGCGATCACTCGCACATACCGCTGAAACAGTGCGGCCACCGGCTCCAGCAGCAGATGAAGCGAGATGAACGAGGCATCGATGACGGCGAGATCCAGGGCTTCAGGGATCTCCTTTGCAGAGAGGTAGCGGGCATTGATCCGTTCAAGCACCACCACCCGTTCATCGCTGCGCAGACTCCAGTCCAGAACGCCGTAGCCCACGTCGACACTGTAGACCCTGGCTGCCCCGTGCTGCAGGAGGCAATCGGTAAAACCGCCGGTGGAGCAGCCGATATCGGCGCAGACCCAACCCTGCGGTGCAATGGCAAAGGCCGTAAGCCCGGCTGCCAGTTTGTCGCCACCGCGGCTGACGTAGGACTTTTTCTTCTCCAGGGCAAGCCGGCAGTCGGGCGGAACAAGGGTCGCCCCCTTGCTGGCAAAGGCCCCGTTGACCAGGACCCGCCGGTCCGCTATCAGGGCCCTGGCCT
>Ga0256840_1000633_pt1 | contig 35297 bp, 32 predicted proteins | sample 355202metaG_FD_185969 | JGI IMG/M metagenome (GOLD analysis project Ga0256840, IMG submission 185969) | Hydrothermal vent microbial communities from Mid Atlantic Ridge, Atlantic Ocean - 355-202 | ecosystem: Environmental > Aquatic > Marine > Hydrothermal vents | place: Atlantic Ocean: Mid...
CAAAATTTAACCCCCATACTCTTTTATCAAATCCATTCATAAAACTCTGTCAAGGTAGGGTCGCATTTACAACATGTAGTTCCGCAATTCGTCCCTACAGGTAATTGACGCACTTTACCTTTACTGATCCATTTACCTAACATCCCCCTAAGAGCATCAGCATCTATATCAAAATGAATAACTAATTCATGCAGTGTTACTCTTTTTTTTTCTTTAAGATAGTTTTTTAACTCAGATAAAATCATTGAAGTTCTCTGTTCTTATCAAAAGATTTGCTTCCATCTGCTTGAAATGACTTTCCATAGATCCATAAACCAATTAAAACAGCTAGGAAACAGAGAACCAATCCTGAAATCCACTGAAAAGAATAATCGGGGTGCTGTGAATATGTAACTGCTTGATAAAAAATTGTTGCTGTCATATAAGCAAGTCCAGTTGTCCAAAGTACCACAAAAATTGACCATCCAGCATTAGTTTCTTTATATATTGCCGTAGTAGCTGCCACACATGGTGCATATAGCAGAATAAACAGCAAATAGGCAAAAGCACCTGCCTGTCCATCAAAGCTCGCCTGCATAGCTGCAAATGTAGCTATTGTTACATCTTGCTCTGCAGCGACCTTATCAAGGCTTGATAAGTCGCCAACATTTAGCCCTAAAGGGTCAAGAATATTATCTGCAACTGCTATTAGGTTTACAGGAATCGTAGCCACAGCATCTAACAAGGCTTGTTGCAGGCTGAATTCATTCTTCAACCCTGACTCTGCTGATTCCAATGCTGACATCTGACCGTACAAGGCATTCAAAGTGCCAACCACTGCTTCTTTAGCTAATATCCCAGTAAAAATCCCTACTGTTGCAGGCCAATTCTCTTGCTCAATACCCATTGGTTTAAATGCTGGGGTCAAAGAGCGGCCTATCTCACTCAATACAGATTTTTGGCTGTTTTCCTGGCCAAAACTACCATCGGTACCTAATGCATTAAGAAAATTCAAGACCAAAACCATCGGTACAATGACTTTTCCAGCGTTAAACATAAAAGCTTTTAGCCTATCCCATGTTTTAAGAGCTACGCCTTTTATTGTAGGCATGTGATAGGTAGGCAGCTCCATGATAAAAGGAGTAGCCTCTCCTTTAAACAAAGTATAACGCATAATCAAACCTGTAAGAACTGCAACTACAATACCCAGCAGATAAAGCCCAAAAACTAGATTTTGTCCGCCTACAGGAAAAAATGCAGCGGCAAATAAAGCGTAGACAGGCAGTCTGGCACCACAGGACATAAAGGGGTTCATCAGATTGGTCAAAATCCTGTCCCGTTGATTATCTAAAGTTCTGGTGGCCATAATGGCTGGAACATTGCAGCCAAATCCAACAATCATTGGAACAAATGATTTACCGGGTAGACCAATCATCAGCATAAATCGGTCCATAACAAAAGCGGCTCTTGACATATAGCCAGAATCTTCTAATGCGGACAGAAACATGAATAAAAAGCCGACAATTGGAATAAAGGTAGTTACAACCTGAATGCCACCGCCCAAGCCATTTGCCAGTAACACAACCAGCCATTCAGGAAGATCAATAGCAGTTAGAAGTATAGATAACCCATCAACAAAAATTGCTGCTGCAGACATATCAAAAAAATCTATAAAGGCACTGCCAATATTTATGGTAAACATAAACATGGCATACATCACTAATAAAAAAATAGGAATACCCAAAAACCTATTTAAAACAATATGGTCGATCTTGTCGGAAATTTGGCGGGAAACTTCATTTAATCTGCAGACTGCATTCTGAGTTAATTTATTGACAAAAGTATACCGGGCATCAGCCGCTAAAATATCAATTTCATCCTCAGTTTCATTTTCAACACGCAGTTGTATTTTTTTTACTAGCTCAGTCGCTTCTGTGCCTGCTATTTTTATTGCCAGCGTATCGTCTTCCAAGAGCCTTACAGCAAGCCATCTCAAATCACATCCATGATCATTTGCCTGTTTTGCCAATAATGGTGTCAATTTTGTGATTGCGCGCTCTAATGCAGGGTTATATTCTATTTTTACATCTGGGACTGGACAGTCAGCAACCGCTCTATCAATAACAGTTTGCAACTGTGTAAGTCCATTTCGCATTGTTGCTGTTATCGGTACAACTGGGCAGGATAATTGTTCAGATAAGTACTCAAAATCGATTTTAATGCCACGCTGCTTAACAACATCCATCATATTTAGTACTAAAATCATAGGAACGCGCATTTCTATCAACTGTGATGTCAAATAGAAGTTTCTTTCTATATTTGATGCGTCAACTATGTTAATAATGAGATCAGCCTGTTTTGAAGCGACATAATCTCTAGCAACTTTTTCATCCAGTGAGACTTGATCATCTGCGGCTTCTAAAGAGTAGGTTCCGGGCAGATCTACAACATTAATTGTTTTGCCATCAAAACTGTATTCCCCTATTTTTTGCTCAACGGTTACCCCTGGCCAGTTACCCACATGCTGATTAGACCCGGTCAATAAATTAAATAGGGTCGTTTTCCCACAGTTTGGGTTGCCGACAACACCAATTGTATAGTTACTCATAATTTTTCTATCAGTAAAACTGCGGCTTCATTTTTACGTAAAGACAGTGAAAAACCACGGATTTTAATTTCTACAGGATCACCCAGCGGTGCAAACCGTGTCACGGTAAACTCAGTACCAGGTGTTAAGCCCATAGCTAGCAATCGTTTACGATAGGCTTTGCCTGATTTATCGAATCCAACAATTTTTCCATGATCACCAACGGCAAGCATCTTTAAGTTATTTATCATGATGTTTAGTCCCTTTAAGCTAAAGTTAAAAGCAGAAGGAATTAATAATAATTCTCATTTACATTAAAATATATCACATTACAGCTCGTTTATAAAGATTATTTTATGTATGCCAGGGCGAGAATGCTCTGAAAAGGAATGTACTCGAGACGAATTGACTTTCCCAAACCTCTAGATAGAATGATATAAAATTGAATTTATTTCTTTTGAGATCTGTTCAATTGTTTATTCAGATGTGCATAATCGGATTTTAGTTTAATAATCCTAAGAAAGGCAACCAATAATCCAATGATAATTCCTGCAAAAAGCTCCACAGTAAGTGCAACTGTCAAAGGAAGAGATATCGAGGTAAAACCAAGGTTTATTTGTACTAAGTGAAAATTAAGCAAAGAAAAAATCAACGCAACAATAAAAACAAAAGAAAATATAATAAGAAGGATTATTTTCATTAGGTATCTAGTTAATGCGTTGAATATATAGATGGGTTGTGATTATAAAAAACCGATAGGCCTAGTCAATAATTTTAAAACTATCACGAGAAGCGTCTACTCGGTCTCGCAACTCCTTTCCAGGTTTAAAATGAGGTACATATTTAGCCGTTAATGAAACAGCTTCTCCTGTTTTCGGGTTTCTCCCCATACGAGGTGCTCTATGGTGCAAGGAAAAACTTCCAAAGCCTCTTATTTCAATTCTATCCCCTGCAGATAGAGTTTCACTCATTTGCTCTATAACACAATTAACAGCTAACTCTACATCTTTAAACGCTAAGTGAGGCAACTGTCCAGCTAAAGCTTCAATTAATTCTGATTTTGTCACATTCAGTCCTAAAAATAAAAAGGGAGCGCTAAAATAGCACTCCCTAAGATTACTTATTTTTCCAATTGCTTGAAGATATCACCAAGAGTAGCGGAATTAGGTGTTTCACTTCCATATTCTTTCATAGCACTTGACTCTTCATCATTATCTTTAGCTTTTATTGATAGTGAAATTGATTTTGTTTTCTTATCAACACCAATAAATTTAGCTTCTATTTCTTGACCCACTTTCAGTAATGTGCTCGCATCTTCAACACGATCTCTTTGAATTTCAGACGCTCTTAAATAGCCATCAATATTTTCTGAAAGCTCAATTACAGCACCTTTTGCATCAACTGATTTAACAACACCTTTAACCAAGCTGCCTTTTTCATTTAACGCAATATAGTTTTGGAAAGGATCCTGTTCTAGCTGCTTAATTCCTAAAGAAATACGTTCGCGTTCAGAATCAACAGCAAGGATGATAGTTTCGACTTCATCGCCACGCTTGTAGTTACGAATAGCTTCTTTATCAGCTTCATTCCAGGTAATATCAGAGGTATGAACCAGTCCATCAATACCGCCTTCAAGACCGATAAATACACCAAAATCAGTGATCGATTTTATTTTACCCGATATTTTATCGCCTTTGTTATGAGTGGCGGCAAATTCATCCCAAGGGTTAGTACGGCATTGTTTCATGCCCAAAGAAATACGACGGCGTTCTTCGTCAATTTCTAAAACCATTACCTCAACTTCATCACCTAACTGAACAACTTTAGATGGGTTAACGTTTTTGTTAGTCCAGTCCATTTCAGAAACGTGGACCAAGCCCTCAACACCTTCTTCGATTTCTACGAAACACCCGTAGTCAGTCAAGTTATTAACCTTACCTTTTACACGTGTTGCCGCTGGATAGCGTTCTGCAATTTCTTTCCAAGGATCTTCGCCCATCTGCTTCATGCCCAATGAAACACGAGTTTTCTCTTTGTCGAATTTAAGAACTTTAACTTCGATTTCCTGACCGATTTCGACACACTCAGAAGGGTGACGAATACGACGCCAAGCCATATCAGTGATATGCAATAAGCCATCAATGCCACCTAAGTCAATAAATGCACCATAGTCAGTCAAGTTTTTAACGATACCTTTAACAACAGCACCATCTTCAAGAGTTTTCATCAACTCTTCTCTTTCTGCACTGTATTCTTTTTCTACTACGGCACGACGAGACAACACAACATTATTGCGTTTCTGGTCTATTTTTATGACTTTAAATTCAAGATCGCGACCTTCTAAGAAAGTAGTGTCTCTAATAGGACGGACATCAACTAATGAACCTGGCAGGAATGCACGCAAAGCACCCACGGCAACTGTAAAGCCACCACGCACTTTGCCGTTGATTCGGCCAATAATAGTTTCTTCACCTTCAAAAGCTTTTTCAAGCTCGCCCCACGCTTTATTTTTCTTGGCTTTATCACGGGAAAGAAGAGTAGAACCTAATCCATCTTCAAATAAATCGAGAGCTACCTCAACCTCATCACCAATATTGACTTCCAGGTCTCCATCAGGCGTTAAAAACTGCCATTTTGGAATAACCCCTTCAGATTTAGCTTGCGCACTGACAATAACAAAATCATTATCAATATCAATAACAGTACCAATCAACATGGCACCTGGGCGCATTTCAGTCTTTATCAGACTTTCTTCAAACATCTCCGCAAAGCTCTCGCTCATTTCTTCTTTCCCACACCTGTTTTTTTACTCACCTTTAATAGTCAGGTAAAGCGTAAACAAGTTAATATTTTAAAAGTTAAAAAATAAAGCTGTTAATTCTTTTATCTTAACAGCTGCCTAAGTATGGTTCTTTATGGAACCAAATTCATTACCTTCTCTATTACCTGATCGACAGATAAATTTGAAGAGTCTATATAAAGAGAATCTTTCGCAGCCGTTAATGGTGCTACTGAACGTTCCTGGTCTCTACGGTCCCGCTTTTCAATCTCTTCAGTTATTCGTACAAGGTTAGCATCAATTCCTTTTTCTTTCAACTGTTTATATCGCCTATTTGCTCTTTCCTCTGCACTTGCGGTCAAATAAACCTTCTTTGATGCCTCAGGAAAAACAACAGTTCCCATGTCTCGCCCATCGGCAACTAAGCCTGGAGCCTTATGAAAATCTTTCTGTTTCTGCAATAAAACAGTCCGCACCTCTGGATAGGCAGCGATAATTGATGCAGCATTTCCTGTCTCTTCAGTTGGAAGTCTGCTAGTAATATCAATCCCATTCAATCTAACCGCCAGTTCTTCATCGCAGTCAAACTCTAATGCCATCGTTTTAGCCACATTAGCTATTTCAGCAATATCTTCAAATTTTATCTTTTCATCCAGCACTGCAATTGCCAAGGACCGGTAAATAGAGCCACTGTCTAAATAGTGCCAGCCCAATCGTTTTGCTACAGACCGACTTACCGTTCCCTTCCCTGCACCGCTTGGCCCGTCTATAGTCAATATAGGAATGTTCATTTTAGATTTAATCCCAACTGCGTCGCCAGATCACGAAACTCAGGAAAGGAAGTATTTACATTATCACAGTCATGAACAATAATTGGTGCCGTTGCCCTTAGCCCTGCAATAGAAAATGACATGGCAATACGGTGATCATCATGTGAGTCTACTTCGCCACCGCCAATTGAATCAGCCGTTTTACCCTGAATAACCATACCATCTTCAGTCGGCTGGGCGTCTACACCCAATGATTGCAATCCATCAGCCATCACCTGAATACGGTCGCATTCTTTAACTCGCAATTCTTTTGCACCTGTAAGCGTTGTCTGCCCATCCGCACAGGCAGCCGCTACAAACAGCACTGGAAATTCATCAATGGCTAGCGGCACCAGTTCTTCAGGTATCTCTATGCCTTTTAATTGGCTAGAGCGCACCCGCAAGTCTGCCACGGGTTCACCGCCTATTGAGCGCTCATTCATCACCTCAATATTAGCCCCCATTAAACGCAAAATATCAATGATTCCGGTTCGTGTAGGATTAATTCCAACATGTTTTAGAGTAACATCAGAATCTGCAGCAATAGATGCACCAACCAAAAAAAATGCTGCCGAAGAAATATCACTGGGTACATCAATATCCATAGCTATCAATTTACCCTCTGAAGTGATACTGGCTTTATTGCCATCACGCTGAACAGGGTAGCCAAAACCGTTTAGCATTCTTTCAGTATGGTCTCGCGTTGGCGCTGGCTCCACAACACTGGTTGTACCTTCTGCATACATGCCTGCCAGCAACAGACATGATTTAACCTGTGCACTCGCCATCGGCATAAAATAATCAATTGCTTTAAGTTCGCCAGTCCCTGTAATGTGCAATGGCGCAGTACCATCATCTTCAGTTCTAATGTCTGCTCCCATACTTATCAATGGCGCTGTCACTCGCTTCATTGGCCTTGAAGATAGGGATTTGTCACCCGTTAAAACAGTATTAAATTTTTGTCCTGCCAGCAGACCGCTCAATAAGCGCATTGAAGTTCCAGAGTTTCCCAGATACAAAGGTTCCTTTGGCTCTTTTAAACCATTCTTGCCTACTCCATGTATAGTAACTTCTCCATTGATAGGACCTTCAATCTCAACCCCCATAGCTCTAAAAGCTGCCAAAGTCGCTAAAGCATCTTCGGCATTTAAAAAACCTTTTACATGAGTAACGCCTTCAGCCAGCGAACCCAGCATAATAGAACGGTGAGACATTGATTTATCGCCTGGCACACGAATTTTTCCGCGTAAATGACCGCCCGGCTGGATTGTAAATGAAGTTGAATGTGACATAGAGTTATCGAATTGATTTAGAAAACGCTGCCTAGCTTGCCTGGCATACGTAAAGGTTTCAAAAAGTCGCTTGCTATTGTTATCAGCCAGCATTTGTTCTATTTTTTCCAATTCTGCTTTTAGCTGCTGAATTAACGGAATAATTTCTTTTTTGTTTGCCAGGCAAATATCCAGCCACATAGTCGGATCACTTGAGGCAATCCGGGTAAAGTCTTTAAACCCACCGGCGGCAAATTTAAAAATTTCTATCTGCTCATCTTTTTTCCCCAACAAATCCACCAAAGAAAAAGCCAAGATATGAGGCAAATGACTGGTAGCGGCAAGCACTGCATCATGATGCTCAACATCCATAATAGATACAATGGAGCCAATTTTTTGCCAAAACTGCTTGATTATATTGACAGCGTCGGTACTGCTTGAATCTATAGGCGTTATAATCAAACGCTTATTAGCAAACAAATCGGCTTTTGAGGCCTCTACTCCACTGCTTTCAGCTCCAGCAATCGGGTGTGCAGGAATAAAATTGGCAGGCACTTGACCAAAAACAGATTTTACTGCTTCAACTACACTGGCTTTGGTACTCCCCGCATCAGTATAAATAGTGCTATTGCTCCAGAATGGCTGAAGCTGTCTAAATATTTGTTCGGTAACACCTACCGGAGTGCAGACAATAACGCAATCAGCATCTTTTACCGCGGGCTCAATATCAACATAAAACTCATCAATAACGCCTAGCTTTTTAGCAGTTTGCAGATTACCTATACCTGATTGACGGCCAAAAGCTACTATATTCCGACATAGCCCCTGCTCTCTGGCTGCTCTGGCAATAGAACCGCCAATTAAACCCACCCCGATAATGCAAATTTTATTAAACATAGCTATTTCGATGTGGCCATCACTTGTTTAAATGCATCAATAAAAAACTGATTCTCCTGCTCTGTACCGATGCTAATGCGAAGATAATTGGGCATTTCATAATTGGCTACCGGACGGACAATGACCCCTTTTTTAAGCAAAGCTTCATAAATTGGTACTCCAGCCTGCTTTAAATCAACAGAAACAAAATTACCAAATGAAGTTATCCAGCTTAAACCCATTTCTTTAAATGCGGATGTTAATTGCTCCATCCCCTGGCTATTGGCTGCAATCGTTTTTGCTAAATAAGCCTTGTCAGTTAAAGCTGCCTCAGCAGCAGCTAAAGCCAGCATATTATTATTGAAGGGCTGACGCACACGGTTAAGTAAATCTGCAATTTCAGCAGAAGAGATACTATACCCTACCCGTAATCCAGCCAATCCATAGGCTTTTGAAAATGTACGGGTAATCATCAAATTTGGGCATTCTATTAGCCAGGTAAGCGAATCTGCACTATCGTCAGCAGTTACAAATTCAAAATAGGCTTCATCCAGCACACACATCACTGTTTTAGGCAATGCGTTAATAAACTGCTTTAAAGCAGATGACAATAGCAGGGTGCCAGTTGGGTTATTTGGATTGGCTATAAAAACCAATCGTGTATTTTTGTTTACCAATGCCAGCATAGCATCTAAATCGTGGCCATAATTCAATGCAGGGGCAACCTTGACTACTGCTCCCGCAGCTTGTGTTACCAATGGATACACAGCAAAAGCATGCTGTGAAAAAACAGCTTCCAGGCCAGGCTCCAAAAATGTACGGGCCACTAATTCCAATATTTCATTAGAGCCATTACCTAAAGTAATTTGATCCATAGAAATATTCAGCTTTTTTGCCAAAGCTGTTTTTAAGGCAAAACCATTGCCATCAGGGTACCGCGATAGCTCAGGCAATGCCGTTTGTATAGCCTTAATAACCTTTGGACTAGGGCCCAGTGGGTTTTCATTTGACGCTAATTTAACAATCTCTGTTAACCCAAGTTCACGCTCCAGCTCATCAATGGGCTTGCCGGCTTTATAGGGGACAAGATCTTGAACGCCCTGTAGAGCTAGCTGACTAATATTACAGTTATTATTCATATAAAATAGACATTAAATAACAGCTTTGGGATATGAGCCCAAAATATTTAACAGATTGACATTCTGCTTTAAGGATTTCAATGCTTTGGCAACATTTTCATTATCTTTATGCCCTTCGATATCGATAAAGAAAACGTATTCCCACAAACCCTGCTTTGAAGGCCTAGATTCAATATGTGACATGCTAATGTTATATTTAGCAAATGGCTCAATAATTTGCTGTAAAGAACCAGCCCTGTTACCTGTAGACACTAGCAATGAAGTTTTATCAGCACCAGTTGATTCTGGTTCTTGCTGACCAATAATTATAAAACGTGTGGTGTTATTTGCCTCATCTTCGATATTCTGTTCCAAAATATCAAGATCATAGAGCTGAGCGGCTGCCTCACCTGCAATTGCCATCTTATCTTTACTGCCGCCAATTAACCGGGCAGCCTCAGCATTGCTACTGACAGCCGTACAAACCACACCGGGCAAATGCGTATCAAGCCAATGCCGACATTGAGCCAGAGATTGCTGATGCGAAAAAACCTCTGTTATTTCACTAAGGTTTTTAGCATGCCCCATCAAATTATGGTGTACTTTATATTCAACTTCACCGCATATTTTTAATGGCGAAATGATAAACCGGTCAAAAGTATGTGCAATGACCCCACCTGTTGAATTTTCTACCGGCACAACACCAAATTGGCAATGCTGCTTTTCAACCTCGGTAAATATTTCATAAATAGAACCCACGGGGACAGATTTTATTGCATGCCCAAAATGTTTGAATGTGGCCTGTTGAGTAAAGGTACCTGGCGGCCCCAAATAGGCAACTTCTAGAGGTTTTTCCAGAGCCAGGCAAGAGGACATCAATTCTCTAAAAAAACGTGCCGATGTTTTATCTGATAATGGCCCTGGATTTAATTCCTGGATACGGCGTAATACCAATGCTTCACGGTCTGGGCGATAAAAAGTACCGGTTTCGCCTTGCGACACTTTGGTTTTGGCAACTTCTATTGCACAAGACGCTCGCTGGTTGATCAATTGCAGTATTTGACTGTCAATTGCATCAATTTTTTCTCTTAATTCAGATAGTGGAATAATCTCTGTCATCGCTGCTTATAAAACTTTATGCCTGTTCTATTAATATACCAAATGAACGATTAGCCATGCGTTCTTTCAAATTCAGCCATAAATTCTATCAATGCTGCTACCCCTTCTTTAGGCATTGCATTATAGATACTGGCACGCATGCCGCCAACTGAGCGGTGGCCTTTTAACGAGCTTAACCCATTCTTTCCGGCAAGATTTAAAAAGTCCGCATCCAACTCTGCATTGGCCAAAACAAAAGGTACATTCATTCTCGAACGAAATGCTTCTTTAACAGGATTAGAGTACAAAGAGGATTTTTCTATCGCTTGATACAGCAGTCCAGACTTAGCTATATTATGCTGTTCCATTGCAGTAATGCCGCCAGCTTCCTTAACCCACTTCAATACCAGCCCAACTAGATACCAGTTATAGGTAGCAGGCGTATTTAACATAGAATCATTTTTAGCCTGTTGAGCATAGTCCAAAACTGAAGCAATTTTGCTATCCGCATGGCCAACCAAATCATCACGGACGATCACAACGGTTACTCCGGCAGGTCCCATATTTTTCTGGGAGCCAGCATAGATAATTCCAAATTTACTGACGTCAACCGTTCGCGATAATATATTGGAGGACATATCACAGACTAGAGGCAAATCACCAAAATCAGGGATATCCTGAAATTCAACGCCGTGAATCGTTTCATTTGCTGTGTAATGCAGATAGGCGGCATTCTCGTCAACATTCCAATCGTTATAATCAGGAATCTCTGTATAACCTGATGCCTTAGAGTCTGCAGAGACAACAACCTTACAATGATTTTGCGCTTCTTTTAGAGCTTTGCTTGACCATGCCCCGGTATTGACATAACAGGCTTTATCCTTGCCTTTTAAAATATTCTGAGGAATTCCTGCAAATTGCCCTGTTGCACCGCCTTGCAAAAACAGTACTTTATAGTTAGCCGGAATATTAAGAAGCTCAATTAAATCGCTTTTTAACTCCTCGGCTATTGACATAAATTCTTTGCCGCGGTGACTCATTTCCATCACGGACATGCCTGTACCGTGCCAATTCAAAAATTCCTCTTGGGCCTTTAATAAAACCGACTCGGGTAATGTAGACGGGCCTGCACTAAAATTAAAAATTCTGCTCATTTTTACTCTTCTTCTCCTGAATTATCTTTTTCTTGGTCGGTGTCGATATCAGCATCTATATCAATTAATGCTAAATCATCCTCATCATCCAAACCATCTACGCGATCCACACCAACCACTTTTTCTTTTTTATCTAAACGAATAACTCGTACACCCTGAGTATTCCGTCCTACAATTGAAATCTCATCTACACGCGTTCTTACAAGAACGCCACCGCTGGTAATCAGCATAATTTCATCAGTTTCATTAACTAATATAGCACCAACCAGCGCACCGTTACGGTCTGAGGTTTGCATGGCAATCATGCCCTGTCCGCCACGTTTATGCTGCGTAAACTGTTCAAGCAGCGTGCGTTTGCCATAGCCATTTTCTGTAATATTTAAAACAGTCCCTTCGGAGGAAACAATCAAAGAAATAACTTTCTGTCCTTCCTGCAGTCTGATGCCACGAACACCGGTGGCTGTTCTGCCCATAGACCGTACATCGGTTTCACTAAAGCAATTGGCCTTGCCAGAGCTGCTAAATAGCAATATATTCTGTTGCCCATCCGTTACTGCGACACCTACCAAGGTATCATTCTCACGTAGGTCGATAGCTATTTTTCCATTAGTGCGCTGCCTTTCAAATTCTTTTAATGGCGTTTTCTTGACCGTACCGGCCGAAGTCGCCATAAAGATAAATTTGTCATCACTGTACTCACGAACGGTCAGCATGGCATTAATTTTTTCATCTTTCTCCAAAGGCAATAAATTAACAAATGGCTTGCCCCGGGAACCCCTGCTTGCAACAGGTAAATGAAATACTTTTAGCCAATAGACTTTGCCGGCTGATGAAAAACACAGAATAGTATCATGGGTATTAGCAATAATCAGTTTTTCAACGAAATCCAGCTCTTTAGTTTGCGTTGCCGACTTGCCCCGCCCACCCCTGCGCTGCGCTTTATAATCATCTAAAGGCTGCGATTTCACATAACCTTCATGCGACATGGTTACCACCATATCTTCTTCGGTAATTAAGTCTTCGGCTGACAAGTTAAGATGATCTTGCAGTATTTCTGTACGCCTGTCATCAGAATACTGCAGTTTAATTTCTTCCAATTCTTCACGAATCACTTCCATCAAACGTACATCACTGCCTAGGATTTCTAAATAGCCATCTATTAACTCAAGCAATTCCTGGTATTCTTTAACAATTTTATCTTGTTCTAAACCCGTTAAACGGTGCAGCCGCAAATCAAGTATCGCTTGGGTTTGCGCTTCCGACAGTCTATACGTGCCATCCTCCTGAGTACCAAATTCTTTAGATACACTATCTGGCCGCGTTCTATCAGCATCAGCATCTTCGAGCAATGCAGCAACCAAGCCTAACTCCCAGTTTTTAGCCAATAGCCTTTGTTTTGCCTCTGCAGGGTTTGCCGATGTTTTGATCAATTCAATCATCTCATCAATATTTGCCAGCGCAATAGCCAAGCCCTCTAATACATGCGCCCTTTCCCGTGCCTTACGCAACAGATAAATTGTTCTACGAGTAACAATTTCACGGCGATGATTAACAAATGCAAACAGAATTTCTTTAAGGTTCATGCAATATGGCTGGCCATCACGAATAGCCACCATATTAATGCCAAAGACTGTTTGCAACTGAGTCTGCTTATAAAGATTATTCAGCATAACCTCAGGAACCTCGCCTCTGCGCAATTCAATGACCATACGCATTCCGTCCTTATCAGACTCGTCCCGTAAAGCAGTAATCCCTTCAATCTTGCCAAGCTTAACCATTTCGGCTATTTTTTCCAGCAATCTGGCTTTGTTTACCTGATAAGGTAATTCAGTCACAATAATTGACTGTTTGCCACTGCCTTCTCCGCCACGCTCTTCAAAGTGACAGCGCGAACGTAAATGAACCCTGCCCCGCCCTGTCATATAGGCATCATAAATGCCAGATGCGCCATTTATGATCCCAGCCGTTGGAAAATCAGGACCAGGTATATGCTGAATCAAGTCAGGAATAGAACTTTCGGGGTTATCTATCAACGCCAGGCAGGCACTAACTACTTCGCTAAGGTTATGAGGCGGAATATTTGTTGCCATTCCAACCGCAATGCCAGATGAGCCGTTAATCAGCAAGGTAGGAATGCGCGTTGGCATCACCGACGGTTCAGATTCAGATTCATCATAGTTAGCAACAAAATCAACAGTTTCCTTATCGAGATCAGCTAAAATCTGATGAGAAATCTTTGCCATGCGCACTTCGGTATAACGCATTGCCGCCGCCGAGTCACCATCAACAGAACCAAAATTGCCTTGCCCATCAATTAACATATAACGCATAGAAAATGGCTGAGCCATACGAACGATGGTGTCGTAAACGGCCGTATCGCCATGCGGATGATACTTACCGATCACATCACCGACAACACGGGCTGATTTTTTATAGGGCTTGTTCCAATCATTTCCCAATACGCTCATTGCGTACAGCACTCGCCGATGAACAGGTTTTAATCCATCTCTAACATCTGGAAGCGCCCGACCTACAATGACACTCATTGCATAATCAAGGTATGACTGTTTCATCTCGTCTTCGAGATTAACCGGGATAATTTCTTTAGCGAATTCTGACATAGATCCGTTTGTTTGTGTTTATGCTGAAACAGCAATATTCCTTCGTGACACCGCAAATCAAAATAACGGCACAACTCAATAAAATAACTGATCAATTATAACAAATAAATCAACATAAAAGGAGAAAGCTTCTACAACCCGTCAAAAATAGCAAATAAAACACTACAGCTCAAAAGTAGGATGAACAGATCAGTTTTCCTCATTGAAAAGTTCTCGCAGAAAGCTCTTCATAGCAACCCAAGACCGTCTGTCTGCCTCGGCCTGATAGACGGTCCCAAAACCGGGATCATTGGCAGCAGGGTTAGTAAAGGCATGCATGGCATGCCCATAAGTATGCGTTTGCCAGTCAGCTCCTGCCCTAGTTAATTCCTGCTGTAAAGCAGTTAGCTTTTCAGCAGGAACCATTGGATCATCAGCCCCACATAAAACCAATAGTTTAGCTTTTATAGTCTGGTTTTGAGTTGGAACCTGCGACGCTTCCAGCAAGCCATGAAATGAAACCACACCCTTTATGTCGGCATTTGATCTGGCCAAATCCAACACACAAAGCCCGCCAAAACAAAACCCAATGGCGGCAATTTCCTTATCATCAACCCAAGGGAACAGCTTAACTGCATAAAGAGCCGCTTGCATTCGCCTTACCACCTTTCTGCGGTCATCCATAAACGGCTGCATTAAAGCTGAACATTCCTCATTGCCCTGCCCTAATACGCCTTTTCCATACATATCAACTGCGAATGCAAAATAACCCAATTCGGCAAGCTTTATGGCCTTTTCTTCTACAAAACTATTGCGCCCGACCCAGGTATGATTAACCATCACTGCTGGCCTACGATTTTCTATGGCATCATCATAGGCAAAAAAACCTTCGAGCAGGACATCTCCATCAAGATAGCCTACCGTATTAGAAACAATAGCCATATCACCATTCCTTAAGGACTGACAAAATCATAGGCAACCACTCTATTAACTAAGGGCTTAATTTTTTCTTTAAGGATCTTCTTATGCTCAGGGTCATTTAAATATGCCTTCATAGCAGCTTTATTCTTCATAGTGACAGTTACAGCAACATCAAATGTATCATCAACTATCATTCTGTCATTGGCCTGCACAACACCCACATGACGATTTATTATGCCTGGAAAATCATTAAGTGCCTCGCTTGCCTTAATGAAAGCGGTACGCTGCTTTTCGTTTCCGGGCTCTTTCAGCCAAACCATCACAACATGGGTAACCTTTTTATTTTCTTTTGCTGAAACTGAATAAGCTGTTACAGATAAAAAACATAGCAAACTAATTTGCATTAAAAGCCAAGCGTTTCTCATATTATTTCTCCAGATTGTTTTAATGAATTCAAAAAACCAGCCGACGCTTCTTCAACCATATCCAATACTCTTTCAAAACCATATTTACCCCCATAATAAGGATCAGGAACTTCCAGTGTATCGAGATGCGGCGCATACTCTAAAAAATATTTTATTTTATGCTGATATTCTTCAGGGCAAAATTCCATTATTATCCTATAGTTATCTTCATCCATAACCAATAAATAGTCAAAATCCTCATAGTCCCCAACAATAACTTTCCGCGCTTTTAAATGGGTAAGATTCACCCCTCTATCCTTCGCCGCTTTTTGAGCCCTCAAGTCAGGCGTATCACCCGTATGATAAGCATGGGTTCCAGCCGAATCGATAATAAACCTATTCTCAATATTTTCTGATTTAACTAACGCCGCAAACACTCCTTCCGCTGTTGGAGAGCGGCAAATATTGCCCATGCAAACGAATAAAACCCTGATTTTTTCCATGATACACCTTAAAGCCTGTAACAAAATGACTAAATTACTAAATCTAAACTGGAATTATAGCTTATTTGATCTACTATTTAACTAGGTGATCATGCCTTTATTTAATAAAAAAACATATTTTTAATGGATTGAAAAATGAGGAGAATTCAGCAATGCAATTAATGAACTGGCATTCAGTAGGTACGCGTGTTATTGCCATTACCATGGGAACACTAACCATTATGGCAACCGGGCTATTAATCCTATATGCAAACAATGAAAAACAGAAAGTAATTGAATCAAATATTGTTGAAGCCAAACAATTGCTGCTTGTTTCTGAATCTATCCGCACCAATACCATTAAAAAATGGGATCAAGGGGTTTTTAGTACCCAGCACCTAAGACAGCTTATTGAAAACAAAAACCCTACTGATGCAAAAGCTATTGTTATCGCCACAGTACCGGTTGCAACTGCTTGGAATGTTGTCCAGGAGAAAGCCAGAGAAAGCAATTTTCGATTTAAGGCACCCAGAATAGGCGCCAGAAATCCAAAAAACGAACCTGATGCCATTGAGCGTAAAGCATTGGTTTTTTTCCAAAACAACCTGTCTGCTAAAGAATATCGCTATTATGATGAGGACAAAAATGAAGCTCGCTATTTTCGTCCAGTAAAACTAGATAAGCAATGTGAGCTTTGTCATGGAAATCCAGCGAATTCACAAAAACTCTGGGGCAATACAGCTGGAACAGACATTCTTGGCTACCCAATGGAAAACAAGCGGCAAGGTGACCTGCACGGTGCATTTGAAATAATCATACCGCTTTCAGACGATTTTGCGGCATTGCAAAATAATATATGGATAGCCATTGCATTTCTTGCTGTTACTTTATTAATCATTGGATGTACCGGATACTATGTAATGAATAAAATAATAATCAGCCCATTAACCAGCCTTGCTTTAAGATTACAGGATATATGCAGTGGCGAGGGAGACCTGACAGCCCGCCTAGATGTAAAAGGGAAATCTGAATTTGCATGGGTTGCCAGCAGCTTTAATTCCTTTGTTAAAAAAATTGCAAAAACGATTAACAGCATAAGTGATACCAGCGAAAAACTGGCAACGGCTTCTCATCAATTATCCCAAATTACCCAAAAAACAGAACAAGGTGTTGCAAGACAGCTCGCTGAAACCACTCAAGTAGCCACTGCCATGGAAGAAATGACAGCAACCGTGCAGGAAGTTGCCAGAAATGCAGTTAGCGCATCAACTGCAGCCAGTACAGCTGATACTGAAGCGGCGAGCGGGAAGAATATTGTGACTGAAGCAATGGATGGTATCAATCTGCTTGCTTCTGAAGTAGAAAATGCGGCCAATGTTATCCATGAACTGCAAAATGACAGCAACAGTATTGGCGAAGTTCTCAGTGTTATCCAAGGCATAGCGGAACAGACTAATTTACTTGCATTAAATGCAGCCATTGAAGCGGCCCGTGCTGGCGAGCAGGGACGAGGTTTTGCAGTAGTGGCTGATGAAGTGCGAACATTGGCTAGCCGTACACAAAACTCAACCCTTGAAATCCAGCAGACCATCGAACGTCTTCAAAACCGTGCCAAAGAAGCGGTAGGTGTTATGGATAAAGGTAAAAAACAGGCTTTAACAAGCGTAGAACTTGCTTCTTCCGCAGGGACATCGATAACCACTATCAGTGAACGTATTGATACTATCAGTGATATGAACAATCAAATTGCCGGTGCAGCTGAAGAGCAGACAGCCGTTGCAGAAGAAATCAACCGTAACATTAATAATATCAGTGCCGTTACCAATGAAACATCAGAAGGGTCCAGAAATATATCCGAAGCATGTAAACAGCTATTGGCTCAGGCCGATCAATTAAGAACAACCGTAGGGCAGTTTAAAACATAATATTTAGCTTGCTTAGGAATGAGAATTTGATAACATCAAATAATGACTCAAAACTCATTCTCTAAATAGGATAAATAATGCTCAATAAAGTGACTTTAATCGGTAGATTAGGAGCTGACCCAGAAGTTAGATACATGCCTAGCGGCGGTGCTGTTACAAATCTAAATATGGCAACATCAAGACGCTGGAAAGATAGACAGACTGGTGAGCGCCGAGAAGAAACTGAATGGCACCGTGTTGCCTTTTTTAACCGTCTGGCTGAGGTAGCCGGTGAATATTTAAGAAAAGGCAGTTTGATTTATGTTGAAGGACGTATTCGTACACGGAAATGGCAGGACCAAAATGGTCAGGACAGATATACCACAGAGATTATTGCCGAACAGATGACAATGCTTGATAGCAAAAGCGGAGGAACAGGAAATTTTAATGACGCCTCTAACACTGGCAATAACGTTAATCCCAGTCAGCCAGCCAATCCTCAAAAAACCACCCAGACAGCTAATCAGCCACAGCCCACAGCCCCCGAAACACCCCCTCCAGCATCTTATGAAGATTTTGATGATGATATACCTTTTTAGCGAATGACCCTGTATAAAATCGTAAAATATCGCACCTAAACCTCTTTTATCATGTGTTTTTACATCTATTAGTTTTGTAAGTGTAAAGAATAGTTTGGTCAGCTAATAAAAATTCTTCTAAAGCAGTTTGTTTGTATTCTGGTTTTCATACCTTAAGCAAGCACCTGCATGGGATGCCCTGCAAGCTGTTATATAGTTTACAAAAATATGCCAGCAGGATTATGTACATGCTTTGCTATAGTTATGACATAAACATAAACATCAGCATTAAGAGAGGGTTTAAAATTTCCAGCAGTTATTAAACCCTTGCACCTTAATTTACTCATGTTTTACATCACTGATTAATTCTTTCTCTAAATAATCAGTGATGCTAATTTTAACTGCTCTTAACTAATACCTCACCACGCCCCATTTCGGCCATATCTCCGCCATAGCGTTGAACCCTGTTAAACCTTGCACCATCTTGAGAAAATTTTGAATTTAATTTTTTAAAAGAAGCAAATAAAATAGGTAAAAATGCCAAAGTATGAATTCCGCAATCATTGAAAGTAGCGGATAGCTGTGGCTGGTTCCATAGCAGCAAAGTCCCTCTGCGCATGGCATAACCCAAATAGCGCCCTGTTGTACCCATCACTGCAATGGTACCTGCAATCATTCTTGAGCCACAATAATCACCTACGTCTCCTTCTATCAACAATACACCTCTACGCATATGGTCGCCTGCACGCTCACCGACATTGCCTTTAATCAATACCGTACCGCCCTTCATGCCTTGCTTATTGCCGGGTAAAGCTGCCGCTAAAAAGTCACCGGCATTCCCTTTTATTTCCAAATAGCCATTTTTCATTTCACAGGCTGCATAAATGCCGGTATTGCCATCAACTTTAATTGTACCTGCTTTCATTTCCTGGCCTAAATAAGCACCTACATCTCCCATAACGGTAATGCTGCCGCCGTCTAATTGCTTGCCGATAAAATCCAGTTTTGAAAAACTGCCTTCGATAATAATATTTTGAGCGTCAGAGCCTTTTATCCTAAACAGTTCATCTACTCGGATTTTTCTTTTGCCATTTTGCAATTCTATCTTAGCTATCTCTGCAGGGGTTAATCCTTCAAGTAAATTACAGACCAAAGGCGACATATCTACACGCTGATCCAAGCGCTGCTTCATCACAAATGTTAATGCACTCATGCCATAATCTCCTGTAAATGAAAGTGGAATGGCCCTAATTTACCGCCATAGTTTCCAGCACTGATTCGTAAAATGCCGTTTTCTTTGCCTAAATCACAAACTGCCTGTATGCCAACGCGCATTGACTTATCAATATCCTCTTTACTTAAGCCATCGATCACAATTTCCATCACTGATTCACAGTCCATGGATAATTCGGTTTTGGTCATGCCTTTTAATGTAGGACAAAAAGCATCATTACTGGAGGCGCCCAAAGCAGGGTATTTGGATCCGACTTTAGACCCAGACCTAACTACACCGCCAGGAAATGGCATAATCACATTTGGAATTTTACGCATTTCTTCTATCGCGGCTTCACAGGCCGCTAATGCCTGTTCCTGTGATTGCGCCAACACTAAAAAGTTACCGCCGCCAACGGCCTCAATACGTCCTGTGGTTTCTTCCGTTAAAAATTCCCCATCCATGACCGGAATACGCCAATAGCGTTTGCCCATTATTTTTTTTGAGATTTGAAAGCCATCACCAAAATAGCGTAAATTTTTACCTAACGGAATATGTACGCCTTCATCTATCCCTGCAAATAATGCCGAAGTGGGCGAGGTTAAAACACACTGTCCAGCCCTGGTTTCCAATTGTTTAGCCAAACTTTTCCCACCCATTGCAAAAATAAGAACAGCAACGCCAGGACGGCCATCAGGCGTTTCAGTAGGATCAAGTACTCTTTCTATGCCTGCTTCGCAGCCGCAAGCAATGACTGAAGTTGCGAACCCCGTCATTGCCTGTGCCGAAATCATTGCCCACTTTGCATTTAACGCGGTGATAATGACCCGTGTTGCTTTCATGCCAAAAGCTTCTGCAAAAGTTTCATCAATTGTTACGCCATTGATAATCATACTTTTTCTCCCACAGTAGGATGTACCGTTATGCTTCCGCGTCCGTCTTCGGTGATTTCATCATCACTGATGGTGAAATTACCCATTTTCATGGTCATATATTTATCAAAATATTTTTTAAGATCTTTTTCTACAGATTTGTCATATTCTGGTCTAACTACATGTGTTGTACCCCAAACTGTTTTGACTATTTCACCATCTTTGACCACCAGTTCTCCATTTTTAAACACATAATCAGGCTTTTCAAACATTTTTTCACGGTTTTCATTTTCGGTATACACCGTAATGTCCGCCCAATCATCTTTGCCCAAAGCGCCTCGTCCCACTAGTCCTGTGATTTTTGCAGCACCTGCCCGAGTTAAAATAGCTATTTCCTGCATGCTGTATTCACGTTCAATTGAAGCCAATGTGGTCATTTTTTGTGCTTCCGGATGAATGGTTGCCAGCATATCGTTACGAAAACTTTTATCCATTAGCAATCGAATTAAATGGGGGTAAGAGCTAAATGGTGCGCCATTTGGGTGATCTGTGGTTAAAAAGATGCGCCAAGGGTCATCAACCAACAGGAAAATCTCCAACCCTATCGTCCATTGCAGTGCATTGACAAAATTCTGGTCCCTGTATTTGAATGGCACTAAGCCGCAGCCGGCGTCACATTCGATATCCATGCACACCCATTTATTTGGGCTGGCAATGCCATGATTGGCGTATTGGCGCTGATTATCACCTGATGCAGTTACAGTTTGTCCGAACATAATCTGTCCGACATCGACTGACATGTTTTTATTTTTATTAATTGATTCTGCAATTTGAGCTGCACCTGAAGAAAACTTAAAGTCACCCTCTGTGCCATAGCTATGGAACTGCACATGAGTTAAATGCACAGGTAAGCCATCAACACCTGCAATAGAATCCAGCGTTGTCTGTACATTTCCTGGCACACCTAAGTTACTGCCATGCACATGCAAGGGATGCTTGATACCCAGCTCTTTAATCGCTGTTGCCAGTGATTTTAGAATATCTCTAGGAGTGACATTATAATGAATATTCTTTTCATCTAGATCCAGCTGACGCTGGTTAAATTTAAAGGCATTAATGCCTCCTGGGTTAACTACTTTAATCCCCACACCTTGCGCTGCACGAATGGTCCAGGCTACATAATCATTAATCGCCTGCTGATCTTTTTTTGCGGTCATCAATCGCAAAAAATAATCATCACTCCCCATCAGCACATAGCCGCCTTTATCCAGCATGGGCACATCACCCAGCTCCATATGCGCCTGCCTAGCATTAACAGGCAATACAGCGGGTTCAAACGCTGCGGTATAACCCATTTCTGCATAGCGATAGCCTGTAACAAAGGTGCTTGGCATCGCATGGCCGGTTCCTGCCCGTCTAATATCCGTATGGGCTACAGGGTCAATACGATGGTTTTCTGGCATTAACATCCGGGCGATATTGCCTTTGCCACCGCCAATGTGGGTATGCAAATCAATCGCACCTGCCATAACAACTTTGCCTTTGATATTGTATTCTTTATCTGGCTCGGCATTTCTTGGCTTATTTACAATCTTGCCATCTTTAATATAAATGTCTTTCTGCTTGCCATTTACCTTATTGGCCGGATCATAAACGATACCACCCGTTAATTTTGTCAACATGTTAATTCACCAAACCCTGTTCAATCGCTGTCAATACTTCTGCCGTACTGGGCAGCCCTGAATCTCTTAATTTTTTTAATCGTATCGCCACTACATTATCCAAGCGGTATGCATGGCCTGAGTGATCAATTCCTGGGGTACCAACAGGAATAAAAACCTCTGGCTCCTCTTCAAACACCATGCCAGAACGTGCAACAACAATCGTAGGTATTTTTCCGCCATGCGGAGGAACTGCACTGGTATTAAAGGATTGCACCCATAAGAAAGCGTCTGCTTCGCCATTGGCAAACATTACATTTATATCGTAGAGAAACGGGTCATATTCTGGAATATCACTGGAAAAACGCATTCTAGCTGGGTACCCTGTCTGCCAGCCACAAACCTGATTTGCTGTTTGGTCCCCCTCTTTGCCGCCTAAAGGAAAACCGGAACATCTAACACCAGACGCATTAACATCTTTCACCATTTCACAAAGCATTTGTACAGTTAGTTCTGCCTGCGAAAAATCCAATGCTCCTGCTGCCCATGTAACAACGCTATAGGTCGCTTTTTTTAATTTATCTGCCACTTTTTGAAGATTGGCAACCCGTATCCCTGCCACCTGTTCAACTAAAACTAGCTGACCTTTTACCAAGGCCCTTAAAACCGCCATTACTTCTGGCAAATCCGTATCAGCACACTCTAACACTTGTGCTTTAGTTTTTTTAGGCGAAGTAGAGGCTTTACCTGACGGCGCTTTACCTATATAAATAACTTCTCGCTTGCTGGTATCCTTAAGGAACATTGACTCTTTATTCCACAGATATCGATCATAAAATTGCGGAGAAAATGCTTCTAAATCACAGCCAACAACGATAAATAAATCACAGCGGTTTTTAATTTCCGCCAATGTGGTGTTCATCCAGCCAGAATCCTGCATAGCCAAAAAATTACGTTTAGCTCCAGTAAAATTCATATTGTCAACCACAGCACCATTACGATCTGCCAGAGCCATCAGTGCGCGCATTCCATTGACATCGGTTGCACAGCCTCCAATAACCGGTTGATTAGCAATTTTTAATAGTTCAGAAGCGCGACCGATTGCCTGCTCAAGTGATACTTCTTTGCCATCTACCCGAGGCTTAGTATCTGTTATGGCCTGCTCAAATGCTGGTGTATTTACAGTACAGCCATTTTCAGCCACTTTTATTGATACGCCATCAACCTGAATAACCAGGTCATCAGTGCCTATTCCGCAAAATGGGCTGGGTACTTCCGTTATTTTTGTCACAGGGTTTACCTCTGCTCTCAGTTTAATATCCAACCTAAACCCACATTGTTAGCGCAGATCCAGACTCAATTTTCAAATATTCCTAGAATAGCATTTTTACTCTATTTCGTACAATGCAGATAGTTGATATGACATTTCACAAATTAGTACGCACTCTATATAATAAAAAGATAATATTCCGTTTATCCCACTATAAAAAACACTTCATGCTCCGACCAGCCCCCTTTTACCTGTTAATCATCCTCCTCACCCTTTCATTTCTTAATAGCTGCCAAACAACCAGCACCGAACCTAATCTGCTCCCCAGTAAAATTCTCCACTCTACTGTCTCAGTCAACTTTGCTCCCAGCGGTCGTTTATGGCGATTAACACCGGCTAAACTAGGCATTTATGTTGATTATTCTAACGATGAAGGCAAAACATATTCCATACCAATAAGAATAAATAAACAGGATCAAAAAATAAGTGTCTGGCCAGAAAACCCCGCATCCATAGAAATCAGTCAATCAGGCCGTATTAATGTTCTTTACTATGCTGATGAGGAGCAAAAATCGACCAGTTTTTTTAGCTATTCTGATGATAACGGACATTCTTTCAGCATACCTATTTTAGTTAGTGACCAGGCCCAAACAGCTATGCACTATATGGATAAAATGCTTATTGACCATGATAATAATACCTATCTATTTTGGCATGACACCCGCCATGAACTGCATGACAATAAACAGGCAGATGGCGTGCTATCACTTTATTACAGTAAGAAATCAGCTTCAGACAGCTCAAATTTTATCAATCAATTCGTCAGCAAGAATATTTGTTCTTGCTGCAGGTCTGCTACAGCGCTAAGCAATAACCAGCTGCCTGTTATTTTTGCCCGTATGGTATTTAAAGATGGCATTCGCGATCATGCATTAATCCGCATGAATGCTGATGGAGTATGGCAAAAACCTCGCAGAGTAACTCATGACAATTGGAATATAGAAGCATGTCCAGAACATGGCCCAGCCCTTGCCATTGATAGCAACAATCGCATACATCTGACATGGTTTACCCTGGGAGTAAAGCGCCAAGGCATTTTTTATCGACAAACTGATGATTTTGGTGAAACGCTATCAGACCCTATGCCCTTGGGAAATGCCAATCGATTGCCTAGCCATCCCGATATTCTGGCGTTAAATCAGCGGGTGGTTATAGTTTGGAAAGAGTTTGATGGAAAACAGACCTCATTACAAAGCAAAGAGTCAAATGATGGCGGAAAATCATGGACAGAAAAGTATTTAAATTTAAAATCAAATTCAAAAAACAGTCATCCTAAGCTAGTCACCAATAATACAGATATTTTTCTGTCTTGGACATCAGAAAGCGAGGGGCATCAATTTATAAAACTATAAAACACTGACACTTTTGGCGCTACCTATATGTAACAAGCATGATGCTGAGCTAAAACAATAAACTTACAGTCGTAAGATGGACAATTACATTTAGCAACCTATGCTAAAACCTGAATTAATTATTAGGAAAAGTCTTGCAATCAAGAGTCAATTTTCTTCACTGTAGCGTTTAATCATACCCAGTTTCAATTTTAGTTAGTCGTGCTTTCTTTTTAGCTTCAATTTTCAATTCTTCACTTCGCAATTTTTGTGGAAAATCTATTGAATCATAGGACAGATTCACGTTTAACTTATGAGATCTTTGGGCAAAAACCGCCAGGCTTAAAAAGCCTAAAGCCATAATGACAATAGAACATACCCTTTGCCTTTTCATTTTATCCACGTCCTTCACCTATCGCTGAATAAGTACCAAGAATAAAAATTAACAACTATATAAATTAGATGTGAATTTTTGATCTTACGTTTCACAAGGCGAGACTAAAGTCTCACTTCCAAATTGTTCAAGTTATTTATTTTAGACGTCTAGTTTAAAAAAAACCATCTCACTAAAATGTGAATTTTTTCACATACATTTTGGTAATATTTCACTTGCAATTTTTGAGCTATTATTTAGTGTATATAAATAAACCTAAAGTTAAGTTAAAATAGCCATTTTTTATACATCAATCAGACTTATGCTAAATAAAATATTCTTAACTCTGTTTTTCTGCTTATTAGCTGGCTGTGCAACCAGCCCAACGGGCAGATCACAGTTAATTTACATGTCTGATTCAGAAATGAGTCAAATGGGTCTGCAGGCTTTTGATCAATTAAAAACACAAAAGCCAAAAAGCAAAAATGTCCGATATATTAATTTTGTTAACTGCATTGCTGAAGCCATCACCCAGGAAACAGGCGGCGACTGGGAAGTTGTAGTGTTTGAAGACGACAGCTTAAATGCCTTTGCCCTGCCAGGAAATAAAATTGGCGTTCATACCGGCTTAATCAAAATGGTTGATAACCAGGATCAACTGGCAGCAGTTATTGGTCATGAGGTAGGGCACGTTCTTGCTAGGCACAGCAATGAACGCATGTCACAAAAAACAGCTGTCAAACTAGGGGTTACTGCGGTCTCAGCCGCTGTGGGCACACCAACCTCCGCCTTAGGCCAACTTGGCATGAGTGCTTTGGGACTTGGGGCACAATACGGCATCATCTTGCCATTTAGCCGTACCCACGAAAGCGAAGCTGATATAATTGGATTGGATTTAATGGCTAAAGCAGGGTTTGACCCCAGACAAAGCGTCAACTTATGGCAAAAAATGGCTCAGGCAAGCAAAGGTCAAAGCCCTTCTGAATTTATGTCTACCCATCCATCACATGATACTCGCATAAAAGAATTATCTGAGCATATACCTAAAGCCATGCAGTATTATCAGCACGCTCAATCAATCGGTAAAATACCACATTGCAGCAAGTAACTTTGAATAGATGAATCCAAATTTAGACCATTTACATCCCTATCCTTTTGCAAAGCTTAATCAACTGAAACAAGGCATTACAGCTCCACAGGATAAGGCGCATATTGCCTTATCTATAGGTGAACCTAAACATGCAACGCCCAGCTTAATACATGATGCATTAGCTATACACTCTGATGGTATTGCCAAATATCCTACAACTAAAGGTATTCCGGAACTCAGAACAGCCATTGCCGATTGGATTAGCCACCGCTTTACTATTGCAACATCAGATATTGATCCTGAGAATCAGGTATTACCCGTTAGTGGTACACGGGAAGCATTGTTTTCTTTTGCTCAAGCCGTGGTTGATTTATCCAGACCTGATGCAATAGTCATCATGCCTAACCCTTTTTATCAGATATATGAAGGTGCGGCCTTGCTTGCAGGTGCAGAACCTTATTTTATAAATACCACCGAAGAATCTGGCTATTTACCCAATTTCAATTCTGTTTCAGATGCAATCTGGCAACGCTGTCAGCTTATTTATATCTGTTCTCCTGGGAATCCGACCGGTGCGGTAATACCCGAACAGGAACATAAAAATCTAATTTCATTAGCTGAAAAGTTTGATTTCATTATCGCATCAGACGAATGCTATACAGAAATTTATGACGATGAAAGCAATCCTCCGCAAGGTCTGTTAGAAACAGCTTATAATATGGGCAATACGGCCTTTAAACGCTGTGTTATGTTTCAGAGCCTGTCAAAACGCTCCAATGCGCCCGGCTTAAGGTCCGGTTTTGTTGCCGGAGATGCTGAGGTATTAAAACAGTATTTTGAGTATAGAACCTACCAAGGCTGCGCTCTGCCTTTTCCCACGCAATATGCAAGTGCCGAGGCATGGAAAGATGAGGAACATGTACAGGAAAACAGAGTTTTATACCGACAAAAATTTACCGCATTTATAAATATTTTAGAAGATACCTGTATCATCGGTAAACCGCCAGCAAGCTTTTATATCTGGCTAAAAACGCCGATTGATGATGCAGACTTTGCACAGCAATTATTTGCTCAGCAAAACATCACTGTTTTGCCCGGCAGCTATTTATCCCGTGAAGCACATGGCTTTAATCCAGGCAAAAATCATGTCCGAATTGCTTTAGTCGCTCCAGTAGCGGAATGCATAGAAGCCGCCAATCGAATTAAACATTTTATCAACACATTAGACTAAAAATTATGTCCAATTTAGAAAATATCATTAATGACGCATTTGAAAACCGTGCAGACATCACTCCATCTTCTGTATCTGCAGAAATACGCTCAGCGGTTAATGAAGCTATCAATATGCTTGATGCCGGTACAGCCCGTGTAGCTGAAAAAACCACAGGCGAGTGGGTCGTTAATCAATGGCTGAAAAAAGCAGTTTTATTATCCTTTAAAATTAATGAAAACCGCGTAATAGAAGGCGGAAATACACGCTATTACGATAAAGTAGAAGCTAAATTTGCTACCCACTCGCCTGAAGATTTTGCAGAAGGCGGTGTACGCATAGTACCTAATGCAGTGGCAAGACGAGGCTCCTATATTGCACCAGGGGCAATATTAATGCCTTCTTTTGTTAACATTGGCGGATATGTTGATAGCGGTACCATGGTTGATACCTGGGCTTCTGTGGGTTCTTGCGCCCAAATCGGAAAAAATGTTCACTTATCAGGCGGAGTGGGCATTGGCGGCGTTTTAGAGCCGCTACAGGCGGGCCCTACCATTATTGAAGACAACTGCTTCATCGGTGCCCGTTCCGAAATTGTTGAGGGTGTTATTGTTGAAGAGGGTGCTGTTATCTCAATGGGAGTTTACATTGGTCAAAGCACAAAAATATATAACCGAATGAGCGGTGAGATTATATATGGCCGTGTTCCAGCTGGTTCTGTTGTTGTACCAGGCAATCTGCCGTCTAAAGATGGAGCTTATAGTTTGTATTGCGCTGTCATCATCAAACAGGTTGATGAAAGAACTCGCAGTAAAACAAGCCTTAATGAATTGCTTCGCGATTGATTAATATTTTATTGTGCCGGCAAAAGCCGGCGCAATTATCTTCTTTATTTTAGGCAATTGAAAATAAATCCCCATCCATTTTGCGTAGATTTTTTTGCCAAGGGCGCATTGCTGGCTATATAACCGCAGCAGCAACACCTAAGGCGGACAAAAAGGCAAGCAAGGTGGGTGGATTATTTGTTTCCAGTTGCCTTATGCTCCAAGGCAATTTATTTAGGTTCATTCAACAAGCCCCATTCAACACTATTTAACACAAACTATCCTGAACAAACATCCACTTATCATGATAGAATTCGATTTTTGCAACCCGTAGCAACATTTTAATCATTTGGAGAAAAGTGTGAAAAAGTTCAGTTTAATTCTTCCCATAATAATGTTTATGTGGTCGGCGAGTTCCAGTGCTCACGGACCTGTTCGCCAAAAACTAAAAGAAAGCATGACAATTGAAGCAAGCCCAGAAACTGTGTGGAACAAACTGAAAGATTTTGGCACTGTCAACTGGCTTCCAATGGTCGAATCAATCGATGCAACTGGAGGAAATGTTAAGGGTGCCACTCGCATATTGCATCTAAAAAATGGCCAAACTGTTACTGAAGAACTAAAAAAGTACGATGCAAAAAAAATGAGCTACGCCTATAAAATTAAAGATATGAGCATCGTTAAGACCATAAACCATGCGGGTGTAGACGAGCCTATCAAAGTTTTGCCCGTTACTGACTATGCCGCGACCATCACAGTAAAAAGCAATGGTAAAAATAGTGAGGTACTATGGAAAGCTGCCTATTATCGTGGCTATATGAACAATAATCCACCAGAAGCTTTAAATGAAGAGGCTGCACGTAAAGCTGTTCAAGCAGTATTCCTGGCTGGACTACAGAAGCTGAAAGCAATAGCCGAATCTAACCAGTCAGCTGACCGCTCGAAGGCTTCAAATAATAGTGCATCCACCACCACTGAGACGGCTGCAGCCAGCTCCGCAATAGATCAACAAAGTGAGACCTCTTCGGATGCCGACTACCCTGCTACTAACTTTGAACCTAAAGTTCTGTATCTAGACGAAAAAACAGTTCAGAAAAATACAACTGCTTTTGATGCCAATTATCCAGCCACAAACTTTGAGCCTAAAGTTTTGTATCTAGATAAAAAATCACTGCAACAAAGCGCTATGAATAAGGGAGAAACAACGGCCTTTGACCCTAAATATCCAGCGGCTAGCTTTAAGCCAAAAGTTATTTTCCCCTAAACCCTATCCCTTTTATTATTGTGCCGATACCACTGGTCGGCGCAGTTTTCGCTTTCTATTGTTCTCAAATATTGTCAATCTATCTGAGTATGTTTTTAATCCGCGATTCTTCATAAACGCTGATTCTCTGCTAATATCTTTCAGAGAATCACCTTACTCTCAAAACCTCTGAACATGTTCGACTTAGGGTAGATTAAAAGCCTATAAATTAAGGAGCTTACATAATGAAAAATATTGTTGTTTTCGGATACAACAGCTTATCTTATGAAGCAATCTCTAGGCTTGATCAGAAATCGCATGATATTCTGATTATTGAAACAGATTTATCTTTAAAAAAATTAGCAACAGAAAAAGGCTTTAAAACTGAAGATATAGATTTTCGCTGTGATGATGACCTTAAATCTATTGGCATAGGTCAAAACATAGACGTTATATTTTGCTTTCTTCCTGAAGACTCCTGCAATGTTTTTTTAACTCTTTCAGCACGTGCCATTGATAAAGATCTGGATATAATCGCCATTGTCGGCTCAGCTCAGTCAGCTGAAAAACTTATTGCAGCCGGAGCAAATAAAATTATTGACCCTTATCAAATTTGTGGTCAAAAAATTCATGAATTAGTCATAAAACCAGACATCACTAATATTATTGATCATACTGTTTTTGGCCGTGATGATTTGCATATTGCTGAAATAGTTATTCCTGAAGGAAGTCCCCTTGAAAATACCTACAGCAGTGAATTATCACTTAGTGAACAGCATAATTTGGTTATGGTCGGAATAGTCGATAAAGAACTTGGCGAGGAAGTGCATTTTTGCATCGATGAAAAAGACCACAAACTTGATGCAGACGATATAATAATAGTTTTAGGCCCATCTCGGGAAATTAAAGCATTTAAGAAAGAGGTTGCATGTGTTTGATCTAATTAAATTCAATCCTAGAATATGGTTTTTTCTGGGCTTTATCAGCTGTGTTTTAATGCTGGCAACCGGCGCTTATTTTCAATTTGTTGAAGAAATGGAGCCTTGCCCTTTATGCATCTCACAGCGGATTGCCATTCTTTTGTCTGGCGTTGTTTTTTTGATTGCAGCCATCCATAACCCCAAAAATACCGGTGTCAAAATCTATTCTATTTTAGGCACAGTAAGTGCGCTGTTAGGTGCCAGCATTTCAATTCGCCATATCTGGATACAGAACCTGCCTGCCGACGAAGTTCCTGAATGCGGTCCAGGCCTTGGCTATGTTTTTGAAAACTTTCCGCTAATGGATACTATTAAATTGATGTTTAATGGTTCTGGCGAATGCGCTGATATCCTATGGACATTTTTAGGCATCAGCATTCCTGGCTGGACTTTAGTTGCCTTTTTAGGACTGGCCACTTTAAGTTTATTGCAGCAATGGAATAAACCCAATAATACTTAAAAACTAAGCCAAAGTAATTATTTTTACCCTCTCAATGAGAATGCATTCCCTAGATGCATTCTCATTGAGAGGCCATAGATACAGTCTAAATCACTGGAGAACCAAAATGAAACTACCTTTTTTATTAGCCAGTTTATTTCTAGTCTCATGTGCAGCCATCCCTCCTACTGACCAATCAGCTTTACAGCAAGCAATAAATGGCAAACACCGCTCAGAACAGCACAAAATCCGTGACCAATACCGCCATCCGGAAAGGACACTGACTTTTTTTGAAGTCGAGCCCAATATGGCGGTAGTAGAAATATGGCCTGGAGGAAAAGGCTGGTATACAGAAATTCTTGCACCCATGCTAAAAGACAGCGGTACATATTATGCTGCACAATATTCCAATGATTCGGGCATAGCTTATTTTACAAAGAACTTAAAAAAGTTTAATGATAAAATTAATGCTCAGCCAGAAATCTATAGCAAAACCATTATAGGCACATTACAGCCACCCAATCAGATAGATATTGCGCCAAAAAATTCAATAGACCGTGTACTCACTTTTCGCAATGTACATAACTGGATGAGAAATGGCCAGGCTGAGATTGTATTTAAGGCCATGTATGATGTCTTAAAAACTGGAGGCATATTGGGCATTGTCGAACACCGTGCTTTAACAGGATCTAAGCAAGATCCAAAAGCACTATCAGGCTATGTTACTGAAAAACATGTTATAGCCTTAGCTGAAAAAGCGGGCTTTAAACTTGCCGCCAAATCTGAAATTAATGCCAACCCCAAAGATACGACCATTCACCCCAAAGGCGTTTGGACACTGCCCCCTACAATGCGCTTGAAAGATCAGGATAGAGAGAAATATCTAGCTATCGGTGAAAGTGACAGGATGACGCTTAAATTTGTAAAAAAATAAATTACAGGAAAAATAATAAAATTACTTATACACCTTAACAGACAACTTTATTCCTTTTTCTAATAAAAAAACTTTAAACTAATATTGACTTACCTAAGCACTTAATAAATATTGCATTTTAATTCTGCCTCTATTTTACACAATTTAATGGGATAGCAATAAAAACAAGCAGTAAAGCAACATAAAAAGTATTAATCCACAAAGTTATCCACAGATTCTGTGAGTAACTTTTTTTATTTAGCTTAAGGCAAAAGGAAATAAATAACCCACTCAATTCACGAAGTATTTTTGCTTGTATTTGTTTTGTTGCTGAGAGCGAACAGTAGATTTTTTAACTTTAACAATAAGTGCAAATACGGTCAAAATGAAACTTAACTGACCCGGGGTATTCATTTCTGCTGTCTAAGTACAACCATCTGTTCAAAATTATGAATACAGATGTAATTATTCAAAAAATCATCATTAATGGCCAACTCTTCTGAACAAAAAAAACTGATTATTCAAGTCGCCATTCCTATCCCAGTAAACCGTATATTTGATTATCTAGCACCAAAAGGGACTACTTCCATATCTCCAGGCACACGTGTTCTGGTTCCCTTTGGAAACGCTAAGAAAGTAGCTTTTGCTGTAGGCATTATAGAAAATAGCAATATTAAAAATGATCGTTTAAAGCCCATCATTGAAATTTTAGATGAATACTCCTTGCTCAGTGAACAAGATTATCAATTAGTATTATGGGCTCAGCATTATTATCACCATCCCTTAGGTGAGGTTTTTAGTGCTGCCTTTCCCGTTTCCCTCAGAAAAGGAAAGAAATCCGTTGTTGCTCAGGAAAAACACTACAAACTTTCTGCTAAAGGTAAATGTTTAAACCCTGAACAATTAAAAAAAACGCCCAAACAGAAACAGATATTCAAGATGTTTCAGCAGCCTGTTCTGAGTTTAACTAGCGCAGACCTGGCTCAACAGCACAAGAATTGGCGACCTGCTATTAAAGCCCTGCTAGAAAAGGATTTATTGAGTATAGAATTGCAAGCCAAAGCATCAAAAAAAATATTCGATAAAACTGAAACGGCATTGCAGGCAAATGAACAGCAGTCCAAAGCGATTAAACAGTTAATTGCAAGAATAGGGCAATTTTCTGTCTGTCTATTAGAAGGTGTTACTGGCAGTGGCAAAACTGAAGTGTATATGCAGGTAATTCAGCAAGTACTTGATTTAGACTTGCAAGTTCTGGTATTACTGCCCGAAATCACCTTAACCCCCCAGCTGCAGGATCGCTTTAAACGAAGGTTTTCTGCCAATTTATCTATATCTCACTCCAAACTGACTGACAATCAGCGACATTGCGCCTGGTTAGAAATGCAGCAGGGCCATAGCTCAATCCTTTTGGGAACACGTTCTGCTCTATTTACGCCATTAAAAAAACCTGGACTTATTATTTTGGATGAAGAACACGACTCATCATTTAAACAGCAAAAAGGTTTCCTTTATTCTGCACGTGACCTTGCCATTGTAAAAGGTAAACTTTTTAATATACCCGTTATTTTGGGCACAGCAACCCCATCATTAGAATCGCTTTACAACGCACACAATAAACGTTATCAGCTAATACACCTATCTGAAAGGGCAGGCACTGCGGTGAAACCAAAATTATTGCTATTCGATATTCGCAATAAAAGATTGCAAGACGGACTTTCAGAACCGTTAATTACACAAATAAAAAACACACTGGCTAAAAATGAACAGGTTTTATTATTTTTAAACCGACGGGGCTATGCACCCGTACAAATTTGTCATTCCTGTGCATGGGTTGCACGCTGTCATCATTGCGATACCAGCTTAGTCATTCATTATGAAGAAAAACGCTTACGCTGCCATCACTGTGGCTATCAGCAACATTTAACTCCTCATTGCCCTGCCTGCAAAACAGGTGAACTCAAAGCATTAGGCCTAGGTACTGAACGAGTTGAAAAAAGCCTGCATGCTCTATTTCCGCAACAAAAAATAGTGCGTTTAGATAGAGATTCAACACAGAGAAAAGGATCGCTTGAAAATCATCTTGATCAGATTAACCAAGGAAAAGTCGACATTATTCTAGGAACTCAAATGCTGGCTAAAGGCCATCACTTTCCAAATGTGACTTTAGTTGCAATTTTGGATGTAGACAGCGGTCTATTTAGCATTGACTATCACGCCACCGAAAAACTGGCACAGTTGATTATTCAAGTTGCAGGACGTGCCGGGCGGGCAGAAAAGCCCGGAAAAGTGATTCTGCAAACCAGACAGCCGGACCATCCTTTACTGAATGTACTGCTAAAACAGGGCTATAACAGCTTTGCCCAGACAGCTCTGGCTGAACGGCAACAGGCCATGCTTCCACCTTTTAGCTCTCAGGCTCTGTTAAGAGTTTACGCTGGCAACCCAGCAGATCCGCAGATGCTATTAAAAAAGGTATGCGAGATTATTCAAAATATGGAATCCTACAATACTCTAGTTTTAGGCCCCGTTTCTGCACCCATGGCAAAACGTGAGGGTAATTATCATTTTCAATTATTATTGCAAAATAATCACCGAAAAAAACTTCAGTCACTGTTAGGCCTGCTTGTTCCGCAGTTATATTTATTAAAGGAAGCCAGAAAAGTACGCTGGTCTATAGATGTTGATCCTGTTGATTTGTATTAAGGCCATTTGATGGATAAAGCACCTACATACAACCTTAACCGAATGCATGGTAGCTTAAAAAAAGACACGAGGTTAGAACGCCCTTTGAAGCTGTCGAATGTTGGTATAGAATAAAGCAGGACAAGCTCAGCCCTCTTTAGACGTGCTAAAAAAAATTGCAAAAGCAATGTATGTTAGTACTGACTTCTTGCTATTTGAGGAACATGAACGTGGTCCCAGTGATGATATGACTTTACAATTCGAAGCCATCAGCCAATTCACAGAGGAAGAAAAGGAAATTACCAAAGCCTTATTGGAAAGCCTGATTTTAAAGCATGATGCCAACCGCTTTTCAATGACTGGGTAGTTCAGGAATGACCGGAGATTTTAATTATCATTTTGAAAGGGACTTAACCAAGGCAATCAGTATATCAAGGGGTCAGCCATGAAATCAATCAAAAGATTCAAGCAACCACAATAAAATATTGGAGCAATAATTAAAGTAGTCTTGATCGTAAACTTGATTCCTAAGAGATTTGGTTATAAATCAAGTTGGCCGACCCCTTGATACTG
>Ga0256840_1000634_pt1 | contig 35227 bp, 33 predicted proteins | sample 355202metaG_FD_185969 | JGI IMG/M metagenome (GOLD analysis project Ga0256840, IMG submission 185969) | Hydrothermal vent microbial communities from Mid Atlantic Ridge, Atlantic Ocean - 355-202 | ecosystem: Environmental > Aquatic > Marine > Hydrothermal vents | place: Atlantic Ocean: Mid...
CAAACGGAACAGCCCTTTTTCCTGTTGCCAAAGGAATGGACGGAAAACTTATTTTTAGAAATGCTCCTGTAGAAATTGATGAAGCCTTGCTAAAATACATCGCAAAAGAAACCAAAGGAAAATATTTTAGAGCAACAAGTAATAGCAAATTAAATAAAATTTATGACGAAATAAATAAACTAGAAAAAACAAAAATAGAAGAATTCAAATACACCAACTTTGAAGAAATGTTTAGACCTTTTGTACTCTTAGCAGGATTTTTAATCCTCTTTGAAATGCTTTTAAGGTTTACCGTTTTTAGAGGATTTTTATAATGTAAAACTTTGTGTATCTCTGTGACACTCTGTGTAACTCTGTGAAATAATTATGTACCAATTAGAAGAAAAAACATATTTTACCTACTTTATAGCAATAGCCCTTTTGCTAGTTGCTTACCTTTTGGTATTTCTTTGGAAAAAGAAAAAGCAAAAACAATTTGCAGACCTAGATTTGTTAGACAAACTAAGTCCAGAACGCTCTAATTTTAAATCCGTTTTAAAAATTATAATGGTTGTTTTAGGATTATCCGCTTTAATCATTGCATTGGTAAATCCTAAAATGGGAACAAAACTCAAAAAAATTAAACGAGAAGGAGTAGATATTGTCTTTGCCTTAGACGTATCAAAATCTATGTTAGCACAAGATATTGCACCAAGTAGATTGGCAAAAGCAAAGCAAATTATTTCTAAAACCATAGATAAATTAGGTTCAGATAGAGTAGGAATTATTATTTATGCAGGAAATGCCTATCCGTTATTACCTATAACAACCGATCAAGCAGCTGCAAAAATGTTCTTGCAAAATGCGAGTCCAGATATGGTTTCCAGTCAAGGAACAGCCATTAACGAAGCCTTACGTTTAGCCAAAACCTATTATGATAATGAAGAACAAACCAATAAATTTTTAATCTTAATTTCCGATGGTGAAGACCATGATGATAGTGGAAATTTATTAATAGATGATTTAGCAAAAGACGGAATAAAAGTCTATACTATTGGCGTTGGAACAGCTAAAGGTGGACCAATACCAATGAAAATGGGAAATAGTTTTTTAGGCTATAAAAAAGACCGTAAAGGCGAAGTGGTTATCACCCAAATGCACGATGATATTTTAAAGAAAATAGCTAATGAAGGTAACGGAAAATACCTCTACGGAAACCATACACAAAAAACCGTTGATGCCATTGCCGAAGTATTAAACAGCGCACAAAAAAAAGAATTTGAAACCAAACAATTCTCCGATTTTAAAGATCAATTTCAATGGTTTATCGCTTTGGGAATATTGTTTTTGCTATTCGATATTTTTATGCTCGAAAGAAAAACAAAATGGATACAAAAATTGAATTTGTTTAATGAGAAAAAGGATTGAGAAGATAGAAAAAAGAATAGAGAGTAGAGATCTAATTTATCTATTCTAACCTATGAACTTGTGGAAAATAAAAGAAAAATGAAAACAAAAAGTAACATATCAAAAATGTTTAGCGCAGCAATACTAAAAAACAGTAGTATCTTACTACTTATTTTATTTACAAGTTTTAGTTATGCCCAAAAAGACAAAGAAAAAACTAAAAAAGAAGCCTTAAAAACCGAGGCTAAAAACTTTGTACGTAAAGGGAATAAATTATACAATCAAGGGAATTATAAAGCTGCAGAAAACGCCTATAAAGAAGCCATTGCATTAAACCCTGATTATGATAAAGCAAACTATAATTTTGGAAACACGCAATTTCTTCAAAATAAAATAAAAGAAGCCAAAGAACAATATGATTTAGTTACAAAAACCACCAAAGACCCTTTTATAAAAGCAGATACCAAGCATAATCTAGGCAATATAGCTATGAAAGATAAAAAATATGCTGAAGCTGTAGAAGCTTATAAAGAATCTTTACGCAACAATCCTAATGATGATGAAACTCGATATAATTTAGCCTTAGCGCAAAAATTATTAAAAGAGCAACAAAAGAAAAATGATAAAAACAAGGATAAAAATAAAGACGATAAAGATAAAAAGGACAAGGATAAAAAAGACAAGGATAAGAAAAACGACAAAAAAGACCAAAAAGACAAAGATAAGAAAGACGATAAAAATAAAGATAAGGACAAAAAAGACGACAAGAAAGACGGCGACAAAGACAAGAAAAAAGATGATAAAAAAGATGATGGAAAGGGTAAAAATGACAAGGATAAAAAAGAAAAACAGCAACCAAAACCACAACAAAGTAAATTATCTCCAGAGCAAGTAAAACAATTGTTAGAAGCAATGAACAAAGAAGAAAACAAAACGCAAAAGAAAATGAACACCAAAAAGGCAAGAGGCAGAAAAGTAAAACAAGACAAAGACTGGTAGAGACGCAATATATTGCGTCTCCACAGTCCACAGTATTAAATCAACAAAAAAATGTATTTTTGAAAAATTGAAAACAACCGTTAAACATATCATTTTATTTTTTGTGTTAATTACATCATTTGTAGTTAAAGCACAAACATTTTCTGCCAAAGTAAGCAGAACAAAATTGGCTGCAAACGAACGATTGCGTATTCAATACACTATTGACAAACAAGGTGTAGATGATTTTAGACCGCCAAGTTTTACCAATTTTAAAGTAGTTGCTGGACCTATGCAAAGCACCAATTTTCAATATATTAACGGAAAACAAACCTTTGAAAAATCGTTTACATATACCATTCAACCAACAAAGCAAGGAGTGTTTACCATTCCTCCTGCAACAGCTACTTTTAACGGAAAAACCATTCAGTCTAATGCTGTAAAAATTACGGTTACCAAAGCGGTTAAAAAACCAAAAACAGCCAATGATCCAGATGTAATTGCTCAAGAAAATATTTTTTTAGTTGCCGAAGTTTCCAAAACAAATCCGTTTGTTGGCGAAAGTTTAAGCGTTGTTTATAAATTGTATATGGTTACCAATAATGCAGCGGTAAATAATGAAAACGAAACAAAATCACCTACATACAATGGTTTTTGGAATCAGAATATTCAAATAAAACGATTAAAAGAACAAAAAGGAATGTACAAGGACAAAGAAATGACCTATTATGTTCTTAGAAAAGACGTATTAATTCCACAACACGCAGGAACATTAAAACTAACTCCTTTAGAAATCGAAATTTCTGGTGTAGTAGCATCGGGAAAACCAAGAAGAGACTTTTTTGGACGAATGATTAGAGGACAAAAAAGAATAAATTTAAACTTATCAACAGGAACAAGAACCATTCGTGTAAAAGCCTTGCCAGAGGAAAATAAACCTTCAAATTTTGATGGTGCAGTTGGACAATTTAATTTTAAAGTCAATCAAACTAAATCCGTTTTAAAAGCGAATGAAAGCGCACAAATTACCGTTCAAATAACAGGAAAAGGAAATTTAAAACTCATCAGTTTACCAAAAATTGAAACACCTAAAGGTTTGGAACAGTATGAACCAGAGCATAAAGACGGAATTTACACACATCTTTCTGGTCAATCTGGTTATATAAAAGACACTTATACTATTGTGCCACAATTTAGAGGAAAATATAAAATTCCACCTTTGAGTTTTTCGTATTTTGACCCTAAAGAAGCAAAGTATAAAACCCTAAATAGTAATCCGTTAATTTTTGATGTTCCTGATGGAAAAATTCCAGATGAAAACGATACTATTTCTAATGATACTAAGTTCAATTCCGTTGTAACGGATAATGATATTCGCACAATTCATACCAAAACCAAATTAGCAAGTATTCAAGAAAAAACTCCTTTTTTTAAATCGGATTTATTCTATTTATTATTGTTACTACCAATGTTAAGCATACCAATTAGTATCTTTTTAGGAAACAAAAAAAGAGAACGAGATGCAGATGTAGTAGGAAATAAACTAAGAAAAGCCAACCGATTAGCCAAAAAATATTTAGCAGATGCTAAAAAACAATTAGGAAACAAAGAAGCTTTTTACATTGCCTTAGAAAAAGCCTTGCACAATTACTTAAAAGCTAAATTACAGGTAGAAACAAGCGATATTAGTAAAGAAAAAATAAGTAAATTATTAGTTGATAAATCAGTAAATCAACAAACTATTGACCGTTTTATAAAAACATTAAACGATTGTGATTTTGCTAGATACACACCATCAAGTAATTTACAAATGGAAAAAGAATACCAACATGCTGCTGAAATTATAATGGAATTGGATAAACAGTTGTAGTTTTTAGTCTTTGGTTGGCAATTATCCGTCATTACAGAAACTCTTAATAATTGGTAATATTTATAGTGAAATAGCATACAAAAAACCAAAATAGATATGAACATCATAAATAAAAAGAATAAACCTATTAAAAGTTTGAGTGATTGGAAAAAAGAGATCCCTAAAAAAGATTGGGTTGAAGGAAGAAGCGCATTCTCGTTAGCCAATTTTATTATAAATGAAAATGGCTTAGAGTTAGTTAAAGATACTTTGAAAGATATCCTAAAGGATGAAATAATCTTTGAAAAAGGAATACCTGAATACGAGGTGAAATTTGATAAATTTGGAGGTAGAGGTAGATATCACGATTTAGGAATTTGGGGAAAAACAAAATCTACGAATAAAAGCTTCTTCATAGGAATTGAATCAAAAGTTGATGAAACTTTTGGGAAAACAGTTTCGGAAGCATATATATCGGGAATTACTAAAAAATTGAATAAGAAAAACACAAAGAAACCTCAAAGAGTAGAGAAATTACTTGAACAAAATTTTGGTAATAAAATCAAAAGTAAACATTTTGACCTAAGATATCAATTATTATATGCGACAATGGGAACATTAGAGGAAAAAGCAGATATATCAATTTGTTTTATTATTGTTTTCAAAACTGATTCGTATGATAAATATAAAGGAAAAGAAAATTATCGAGATTACTGTCAATTTATCCATAATGTAGTTTCTGAAAAAACCCCTTGCTTAATTGATAAAATGGAAGTCAATCAATTGACTATTGATGGTAGGAAACTTTATATTGTATATTCAGAAATTGATACAAATTAAAAAAACGAACGGCTAATAACGTATAAAATTAATTGCTTGGTACGAGTTTGCTTACTAAAATCCTCGCAGATTTTCCATTCGGTTTGTATTTGTTAAATTTGATGCTTAAACAATGTAACTAATCTTATACAATACCATTATACTTAATGTAATAACAGAGAAAAAAATGAAAACAATAAATTCTTTAAAATCTAAACAGAAACAATTAAAACCATTTTGGCTATTTATTGGTTTGTTTTTATTTATGGTTCAGTTCGTTTTTTCACAAAATGCAAACACTCATTTTGTTGAAGGAAATAAACTGTATCAGCAAGAAAAATACGCTCAAGCAATAGATAATTATCTTAAAGTACTTGAGCAAGGACAACAATCTGAAGACGTTTATTACAATCTCGCCAATGCTTATTATAAAACCAATAAAGTTGCTCCTGCTATTTATTATTACGAAAAAGCCTTACAATTAAACCCTTATAATAAAGACATTAAAGTAAATTTAGGCTTTGCACAACGTATGACTATTGATAATATTGAGGAACTACCTAAAACCTTATTACAAAAAATTTCAAAAAATACTATTGAGCAATTATCGTATAATTCTTGGGCTTATATTGCGGTGTTTTTATCCTTTTTATTTGCTGTATTATTTTTAATGTATCACTTTTCTTATGGAACAGGCAAAAAAAGATTGTTTTTTATTAGCAGTACCTTAAGTTTTATCTTTATGTTATTAAGTGTAGCGTTTGCATTTAAAACTTATCATATAACATCAAACAAACAAGAAGCGATTGTTTTTGCACAACAATCTGATATTAAAAATGTACCAACCTTATCCGCTGAAACCGTTTTTCAACTACACGAAGGTACTAAAGTTTCTATTCTAGAAACCAAAGACAATTGGAAAAAAATTAAAATTACCGATGGACAAACAGGCTGGATTGTAGGTTCTGAGTTGAAGGAGTTGTAAGAAATTTTAACACCTAGTAACATCGTTTTAATACCAATTCTATTTCAAAATGCGCTAAATAAATCTATAATAAATCGAGCCAATCCTTTCAATCTATGTCTGAAATCTAGAAAATAGTTATAACTACAATTTAATACACATACATTTTGTATTTTTGACTAAAATTTTTCATGCAGATAGAAAAGCAATTCATACCACAAAAACTCGACACTTCAGTATTACAAAACGGTAGTGTTACCTTTAAAGCACCAAGCAATATCGCCTTGGTTAAATATTGGGGAAAAGAAGCCAATCAGATTCCTAAAAACCCTTCCATTAGCTTTACTTTAAGTGCTTGTTTTACAATAACTACTTTAGAATTTACCAAAATAAAAAACAACAATCACTTTAATTTTGAAGTGTATTTTGAAGGAGAAAAAAAAGAAGAATTTAAACCAAAAATACAGACTTTTTTAGAGCGAGTAGCAACATATTTGCCTTTTTTAAAAGACTATCATTTTAAAATAAAAACAAGAAATTCTTTTCCGCATAGTAGCGGAATTGCTTCATCTGCAAGTGGACTAGCAGCTTTGTCATTATGTTTACTGCAAATCGAAAAAAAATTAAATCCATCTATTTCTAAAACCTATTTTAATAAAAAAGCCTCCTTTTTGGCACGTTTAGGTTCTGGAAGTGCAAGTAGAAGTATTGAAGGAGAAGTAGTTGTTTGGGGAAAACATCCAGCAATTGATCATAGTTCTAATGTATTAGGTGTAAAATTTCCTTATCCTATTCATTCTAATTTTAAAAATTATCACGATACCATTTTATTGGTTGATAAAGGAGAAAAACAAGTATCGAGTACCGTTGGTCATCAATTAATGAACAATCATCCGTTTGCAACACAGCGTTTTAAACAAGCTTTTGATAATTTAGATAAGATATCTGTTATTTTGCAAAAAGGAGATCTAACCGCTTTTATCGCCTTAGTAGAAAGTGAAGCGCTAACGCTTCATGCAATGATGATGACCAGTAATCCGTATTTTATATTAATGAAATCCAATACGTTAAAGATTATTGAAAAGATTTGGAAATTCCGTAAAGAAACTAAAGCAAACATCTGTTTTACCCTAGATGCAGGTGCAAATGTGCACGTTTTATATCCTGAAAATGAAAAAGAAAAAATTTACAATTTTATCACATCAGAATTAATAGAACATTGTCAAAATAATCAGTATATTTGTGATAAGATTGGACTAGGAGCAAAATTGTTCTAAAATTGAATTTATTACTATGAAAGGACCACTTTTTTACGCTAAAATTTTACTTTTTGGAGAATATGGAATCATTAAAGACTCTAAAGGATTGGCAATTCCGTATAATTCTTACCAAGGAGCTTTAAAAACAGAAGCCGTTTTAACCGAAAAAGCCAAAGATTCTAATCAAAAATTAGTCGCATTTTATAATTATCTGACTACCATTGATACTGCTATTGTTCAATTTAGATTAACAGCTTTTAAAACGGATTTAGAAAATGGAATGTACTTTGATTCTAGTATTCCTCAAGGTTACGGTGTTGGAAGTTCAGGCGCTTTGGTTGCTGCTATTTATGATAAATATGCAGAGCATAAAATTACGGTTCTAGAAAATTTAACCAAAGATAAACTACTTAAATTAAAAACTATTTTTTCTACAATGGAATCCTTTTTTCATGGAAAAAGTTCTGGTTTAGATCCGTTAAATTCATATTTAAGTATTCCTATTTTAATCAATTCTAAAGACAACTTAGAAACTACAGGAATTCCTATGCAACAAGAAGGAAAAGGAGCTGTTTTTTTATTAGATTCTAATCAAGTTGGAGAAACCGAACCTATGGTAAACATCTTTATGAACAAGATGAAAAAAGAAGGTTTTAGAAAAATGTTAAGCGAAGATTTTGCTACATATACCGATGCTTGTATAGATGATTTTCTTCATGGAAACATAAAATCGTTATTTGGAAATGTTAAAGCACTTTCAAAAGTAGTTTTAACCAATTTTAAACCTATGATACCAAAAGCCTTCCACCAATTATGGCAACAAGGCATTGAAACAAACGACTATTACCTTAAACTTTGTGGTTCTGGTGGTGGTGGTTATATTTTAGGTTTTACACAAGATTATGACAAAGTAAAAACCATTTTGAAAAACTATAAATTAGAATTGGTTTATCGGTTTTAATACCATTTTGGTATAAGACACAAATAGAATAATTTGAATTTGTATATTGCCTATTTACCTTGATTTTTCTTGTGAAAATCATAATTATATTTTTAAGTGCGGACTAAAAAACAGTACGGAAAATTATCTACGGAATATAAAGTTAAAATAAGTTTCAACTATAATAAAAAAAATAATGAAAAAAAATAAAGCATTCAAAACATTCATAATTATCATTTCTGTAATTATTATATTCTTATTTCTTGATTTTATTTTTGGAAGTCTTATTGCGGGTTGGTCTAATCCAAAATAATTTATAACAACTTAGAATTTAAAAATCATTACTGAAATTAAAAGCAGAAATGAAAAATGTTAATGACAACTTGATGCCATGAATACTATTAGTTTATATCAAAAACTTTTACCTTGTTTACATTATTTTTTATAATTAACACACAATACTAACAAATCAATTTATACCCATAACCACGTACGTTTATAATTTGTACGTTTTGGTCTTGGTTTAGTTTTTTTAGATAATCCTTTTTTCTAAATAATTAATGATTTGTGCGTTTTGTAAAAACAGGTCAAAAACCTACACTATTCATTATCAATGTTTTAATTTTTTCAACCCCTTAAAAAATACCTAGGACTAGGTATTGTTTTGTGTTTATTAACGTCTTATCTTTGAGCACTATGAAAATGATTCTAACATATTCTCAGTTCTCAGTTCTCAGTTCTCAGTTCTCAGTTCTCAGTTCTCAGTTCTCAGTTCTCAGTTCTCAGTTCTCAGTTCTCAGTTCTCAGTTTAAAGCATAAAAGTTTTAAATTTTATTCTTCTGGTTTTACTTAGCTTTTTTAAGCAAAGTAAGTCGGAAATATTTCAAACAGCGACTTTAATAACTGTATGAAAAATAATTAAAATTTAAAAAAATGAAAAATTTCATAAAAACAAGTCTATTTTTAATAATAGCAAGTCTATTCTTTTCTTGTGATAAAGAGAATGATACATATATAGACGAACAAAACAATATTTTAAAGGATATTCAGTTAATTACATATCATGGAAACAATAAAAGTGCAAATACTGGATATTCCATGCTTTACTTTAAAGATATGGAAACCTTTAGACAAACCATTAAAAATTTGGAAATAGAAGCCGAACAACATGATGATGCTTATATTGCAGCTTATCCTAATATGAGTGCAGATGAACTTACACTAAATGAAAGTGAAGTAGGTTATGATTATTATGAACCGTTTAAAAATTTTGAAAAGCAGTATAATTTTAATAATTCAATGTTTAAAGGATACCAAATTGCTTTAAATAATTGGTTAAATACTGAAGATTTAAAACCTGAAGATGATCCAGATATTGCCTATCTAGAATTAGAACCTGAAGAATTAGTAGTTTTAAATGATGACGGTGCCGTTAAAATTGGCGATGATATTTATTTTGTTTATAATGGTGGAGAGATAATATTTAATGATATTTCTGTAAAAGAATTTTCTGGTGTAATTGATACTATTTCTACCAATACTGGTTTTGATTTTTCTGGTTTTGATTTTACTGGACTTGACTTTTCATTTGATTTAACTTGGGGTGATATTTTAGGGTTTAGTGGTACGGAATGGGCAGATTACTCAGATATATGGGATCCTGCAGAAACTTGCTTTCAAGACGCAAGAACAGAAGACCAATGGAGTGTTGGAAGTAAAAAAAGGTTAAAAGGAGTTGTTAAAGCTGTCGATAGCCAAACTTTTGGTAAAAAAATAAAAGCTAAAAGTAAATATTATAAAAAATATTGGGTTGGTTGGTTAGAAAACAGAGCAAGTAGCTTAAAAGCAGCACTAAATGGTAGTGTAGAAAATTCTTGTGGTGATAATAATTATTATTGGTTTGATGAAGATGTTAACTACACCTATAAAACCAATAGTTTTAAAGCAAAGTATAAAGTAACTCCAGAAGATATTGGTTTTTCAAATTTTTATATACCATATAACTTACTTGAAGGAGTACATGAAAAAGGAGGGAACAGACATGCTCATATCTTAGAACCATAAAAAATGAATAAATTAATTATTAAAACAGCTATGAGTATTGCACTCATAGCTTGTTTTTATAACTTAAAAGCACAAAACAGTGCTGACTTTTTAAAAGACTATATTAAATTTAGTGCTTTTGGGCAATATACTGTAGAAAAAGAAGGCGTTGTTTTTAAAGAAGACCCAACGGTTAATTATAGTATAAATAAATATGTTGTACAACATTTTGGAGTGTCTTTTAATGTATATCAAACTAAACATTGGAATTTTAAAACAGGGTTAATCTTTAAATTTAAACTTATTGCTGAATCTTTCCTATGGACTGGTGAGCAAACGGGTGCAGAATTTGATTATAAATTCAGTTCCACTTTTGATTCGGCTTCTAAAATGAATGCTATTCCTTTAATTGCAGAATATATTATACCTATCTCAAAACGAATAAAATGGGAAATAGCTCCTAGCTTTACTTTTGCTTATTTTACAGGTCAAGAAGGTGGTGGCGGTCATATTTTAGGTTTCAACCCTAATCCAATAGAAATGTACACTTATTTTGACGGTTATGACAAAAACCCATTGTTTACAAGTGCAGAAATAAGTACTGGTTTTTATTTTTTATTTAAACATTTTATGTTGCAACCAGAATTTAGATATAGTAAAAGTTTTAGAGATGTTTTTACAGGTCATTATACCATAGAAAATCTGAGAACAGAACCACACAATTCAAAAGGCACTTTTAAACAATCTGGTGATTATTGGGGTTTTTCTTTATCTATATATATTAAAAAGAAAGGTAAGAATAAAAAGAAATAGAATGTTATATTTAAGCAGTAGGTTTTTTAATAAAACAGCTATGAGTATTGCACTCATAGCTTGTTTTTATAACTTAAAAGCACAATACTAACAAATCAATTTATACCCATAACCACGTACGTTTATAATTTGTACGTTTTGGTCTTGGTTTAGTTTTTTACGCAGTTTGGTGATGAAAACATCCATACTACGTGCTTTAAAAAAGTCATTATTTCCCCAAAGTTTATTTAAAATATAATCTTTATCTAAAATGTTATTTTTATTGAGGTATAGTTGGTGTAATAAATCGGTTTCTCTGCTGGTAAGTTTTAAAATGGTATCGTTTATCTGTAATTTTTGTTTTTTGTAATGGAATTGATACAAACCAATATCCACTTTATCACTATGAGTAAACGAAGTGTTTGAACGCATTACAAGATGCTCTATCCTAACGATAAGTTCTTCCATAGAAAAAGGTTTTTTAAGATAGTCATTTCCACCAGAATGAAAACCTTCAACCACATCAATAGTTTGTGATTTTGCAGTTAAAAATAAGATAGGAATTTGCTGATTGTTTCTCCTGATTTCTTTCGCTAAGGTAAATCCATCTTTTTTAGGCATCATCACATCTAAAACCAAAATATCTGGTGATTTTATTTTGTATTGTTTTAAAGCAACCTCACCATCAATACAATAAATAACTTCAAAACCTTTATTTTCAAGGCTTTCGGAAATGATTTTACCTAAACTTAACTCGTCTTCGGCTAATAGTACAGTTATCTTTTTTATCATTTTACTAAAGTTATTTTAAAGCTTGTTTGATTGTCATCAGTCAAAATGATGCTTCCTTGATGTTTTTCAATAATTTTTTTGGTGTAGTACAAACCAATTCCAAAACCTTTTACATTGTGTGTGTTTCCTTGTGGAATTCTATAAAATTTATCAAATAATTTATCTTGATGTACTTTGTCTATTCTTCCGTTATCTTTTATAAAAATTTCAATTGTTTTTGGGAATGATTTTAAACGGATTTCAATCAAATCACCACCATATTTAATGGCATTATCAATCAAATTATTGATAGCATTTTCAAAATGAAAGGAATCTAATACTAATAAAATAGAAGGTGCATCGGTTTTAAACAAAATTGATTTTGTACTGTTTAGTCTATGTTTTTCAACTATTTGATAAATTAGTTTTACTACATCAATTGGTGTTTTTTCTAAATGCAACTCATCTTGATCTAAAATTGATGTCTCTAACACTTTTTCAACCATCAATTGCAATTTATTGAGTTGATTTTTAGTGATACTTAAGTACTCATTGGTTTTATTGTAGTTTTTTTGATGAATAAATTCTTTAATAGAATTGGTTGCCAAACCAATGGTCGTAATAGGTGTTTTAAATTCGTGTGTAATATTACTGATGAAATCATTTTTAATTTCAGCCAATTGTTTTTGCTTTTTAATGATATAGAGTAAGTAAAAAAGAGATGAAATAATGGCAGTTGATAACAAAAAGGATAACAAAATTCCTAAAAACCCTTTTTTTAAATACTTCTTGGTTTGGTTTGGGTAAATTAATTCAACTTTCTCATTTCTTTTTAAATAAACCGATTTTGAAAGTGTTTTTATAGTGTTTAGAGTATCTATTTTTTTATTAAAAGCAACTATTTTATTAAATTTATAATGATTCAATTGATAATTAAGTTGGATTTTTTTTCGATTAAGTTCTGTTTTAACTAAAGAATCTAGAGTTGTAAATTCTAAAGAATTATTAGATATTGAATTAAATAATTTACTAATATTTCTGATAAATTTTATACTGTCTGTAGCTTTTCTTTTAGAAAATTTAAAATTACTTTTAGGATTTGTTTTTTTATTATCAAAAGAGTTCCAATCCATTTTTATTTTAGATTTATCTTTAAACTTTCCATCAAAAATATATACTGTAATTTCATTATCTTTTTTGTTTGATGATTTATTTTTTAATGATAAACTTAGACTATCTTTTAATTCTTGATTATTTGCATTCATCAAAACTGTTAAATTTGATGATGATGAATTTTTATTTAAGGTAGTATTAAGAGAAAGTGTATCAAAAATAGGAGCTGTTTTAATTAATTCTGAATAGTAAAGATCTGTGGCATTATCTAAACTTATTTGTACATCATTAATAAATTGTTGTTTATTTTTTTGATAATTTTTATAATTAAAAAAAATTTGTGTTCCAATACTTATTACAATAGTTGTAATAATTAAGTAAAGTAACCAAGTATATTTTTTTGAATTCATAGTTCAAAGGTACAAAGTAAAATGTATTATTTATATTTGCTTAACATTCATTAACACTAAATAACACTCATTAACCTAATGAAGATTATCTTTCAATTATATTTGCACAACAATCATAAATTACTATAAAATGATAAAAATTAAATATCTAAGTATCGTTATTTTTTTACTGAATGTATTTGTCCTTCAAGCACAAAATTTTCAAGGAAAAGCCTATTATCAAACCAAAAGAAATTTTGAGATGAAAACATCAGACAGCACCAAAATATATGATGCTATGCAAAAGCAAATTCGTGAAATGATTAAAAAGCAATTTGAAAAAACCTATATTTTAACCTTTAACAAAACAGAATCAGTTTATAAAAAAGAAGAAAAATTAAACAAACCTAAACCAGCTCAAGGGTTTTCTATTGAAATTGTAGATGGTCATACTATTTTGTATAAAAACTATAAAGAAAATAGTTATACACAAGCACAAGAAGAGTACGGTAGAAAGTTTTTGATTTCCGATAAATTAAAATCATTAAAGTGGAACATTACCAAAGAAACTAAAATGATTGGTAAATACTTGTGTATTAAAGCAACTGCCACCAAATTTATTAATGATTACGATGAAGATTACAATAAAAAAGACCAGCAAAAAGAGCTACAAATTGTGGCTTGGTACACACCAGAAATCCCTGTTGCTCACGGACCAGAATTATACGGAAATTTACCTGGTTTAATCTTAGAATTACACGAAGATAAAATGCACTATGTATGTAATAAAATTGTATTAAATCCATTAGAAAAAATTAAAATTATAGCTCCAAAAAAAGGAAAGAAAATCAATCAAAAAGATTTTGATGCTATGATGGATAAAAAGCAAAAACAAATGATGGAACAATTTAAAAATAATAGAAAAAAAGGAGATAATGGATCAACTTTTAGCATACAAATTGGTGGATAAATTTGATTTTTTCTCGCAAAGACGCAAAGATGCAAAGTTGAGAATGAAAAATTAATTAGTTCATGTTTAGCACGTTTTTATAAACAGAGTAACTAAATCCATTCAGCTTTGTGGACTTTGTGCCTTCTTTGTGTTCGTAGTGGTAAAAAACAATTTTAAAATAGGAAAAAATTAACAAATATTTATCAGTCAGATATTTAAACTAGGTTTAAATTTGAAGAACCAAAAAAATCAACCATGATACGTATTATTATTAAAATTACTTTAGGCTTTTTACTGCTCATCAGCTCTTTTATTGTAAAAGCACAAACTTTTCAAGGCAAAGCCATTTATCAAACTAAAATGCAAATGAGTGCTGATTTTAAAAAACGAATGGACACTACCAAAATACCAGATGAAAGAAAAGCGTTCATTATGCAAATGATAAAAAAACGGATGGAACGTGTATATGAATTAGATTTTAATGCCAAAGCATCCATATATAAAGAAGAAAAATCTTTAGTTGCTCCATCAGAAAATGAACGTTTTAACAGAAGTAGTAACGATGTGTTATTTACAGATATTAAAAACAAAACTTTTGTCAATAAAAAGGAAACTTTTGGAAAAGTATTTTTAATAAAAGACAGCCTTTCTACCTATGATTGGAAACTTGAAAAAGAAACCAAAATGATTGGTAAATACCTTTGTTTAAAAGCAACTACCGAGAAAGTAGTTAAAAACCGTATGAGTAGATTTAGATCTTCCTCTAAAAAAGAAAAAACCGATTCTACCACAGTAAAAACACCTAAAAAAACAAAGATTACCGCTTGGTACACTCCAGAAATTCCCGTTGCATCTGGTCCAAAAGATTTTTACGGATTACCTGGTTTAATACTTCAAGTAGATGCAGGAAATATGCAATACTTGTGTACTAAAATTGTTTTAAATCCTAAAGATAAAATAGAAATAACAGCCTCTAAAAAAGGAAAAGAAATTTCACAAGAAGCATACAATAAAATTGTAGCGAAAAAGGTAAAAGAAATGCGTGAAATGTATAAAAATAAACGCAAAAAAGGTGATGGTACTTTTGGAAGACATCGTCATTAATTTTTAAAAACTAATATTGCTTTTTAGACCTCACAGGTTTTAAAAACCTGTGAGGTCTTTTAAAAACGCTCAAAAGAACGTAAAAAACACCAAACCCATGAAAATCAAACTAAGCATCCTTTTTATTTTAATAAATTTTTTATCTTATGCTCAGTTAAAAATTTCTGGAGTAGTAAGAGACAGTATAGGTAAACCCTTAGAAATGGCAAATGTAATTGCTATGAATACAGAGGACAATTCACTTGAAGGTTATTCCATTACCAATGCAAAAGGTGAGTATAAAATCAAAATCTCAAAACCTGCAACCATTTTGCTTAAAGTAAGTTATTTGGGTTTTGATTCGCAATCCAAAATTATTGTAATTAGTGATCAAGAAACGGTAAAAGATTTTGTTTTAACAGAATCTAAAAATAATTTAGATGAAGTAGAAGTTACCTACGAAATGCCTGTAACTATAAAAGGAGATACCATTGTTTATAATGCCGATTCGTTTACTTCTGGTAAAGAAAAAAAATTAGGCGATGTGCTTAAAAAATTACCAGGTGTTGAAGTAAATGCTGATGGTGAAATTGAAGTAGAAGGAAAAGCCGTTTCAAAAGTAATGGTAGAAGGAAAAGATTTTTTTGATGGTGATACTAAATTAGCCACAAAAAACATTCCCGCAGACGCTATTAAAAAAGTAGAAGTCCTTAAAAATTACAACGAGGTTTCACAAATGCGTGGTTTAGGTGATGATAGTGATAAGATAGCCATCAATATTAAATTAAAAGAAGGAAAAAAGAATTTTTGGTTTGGCGAAGTAACCGCAGGAATTGGAGAAGGCGATGATAAAACACGCTATTTAGCGCATCCTAAACTGTTTTATTACAGTCCTAAAAAAAGTATTAATATAATTACTGATATGAATAATATGGGAGAAATTCCCTTTACCTTTCGAGATTATTTTAAGTTTTCTGGAGGTTTTAAAAATATGATGAAAAGTGGTGGAATAAACATTTCTTCTAGCAGTTTAGGTTTATCCTTTTTAAAAGATAATAAAGCCAAAGAAGTAGCCAATAAATTTGCAGCTATTAATTTTAGTCAGTCTTTAAATAAACATCTTGACTTTAACGGATTTGCTATTTTTTCTAATTCTGAAAATGAGTTACTCACCAATAATTCAACCACTATTAGAAGTACTAATCTTACTGAAATCACAAAAAACAACAGCTTTCAAAAAAACAATCTAGGGTTATTAAAATTGTCTTTTGGATATAAACCAAACACCAATTTTCAACTAGATTACGATGTGATTACGAAGACTTCCAGTTTAACGGAAACCAACCAAACCAATTCTTATACTTTTGCCAATGGAAATGATGTTGTGAATAGTAGTAAGGAAGAAAAACCGTTTTCAATCAACCAAAATGCCAATATATATTATACTTTAGATGATAAAAATATCTTTTCGTTTAGTGGACAATATTTGTATGAGAAAAACAACCCTTTATACACTTCAATAAACAATACACAGCGGTTTAGTGAATTGCCAACGGATAATACGGTAAGTAAATTCAATATTTCACAAAACAAAAAAACAATTACAAGTCAGTTGCAAAGCACCTTAGATTATTACTATATTTTAAACAATAAAAGCAATTTGAATTTCACTTTAGGTTGGGTAAATAATATGCAAAACTTCCAATCAAATATGTATCAAACATTGGATAATCAATCCATTTCAAACTTTAATGATACTTCTTTAAAAAACGATGTTCTTTTTAATTTTACTGATGTATTCTTAGCTTTACATTATAAATTAAAAACAGGAATTTTTACTTTTACTCCAGGGTTGAGTGCGCACAAATACCTTGCTAAAAACACACAATTAGGTACAGAAACCAAGAAATCGCCTTTTTATTTATTACCAGATTTTACAGCAAAAATTGCATTGAAACGTTCAGAAAGCATTCGGTTAAATTATAGTATGAGTACTAATTTTACAGATATTAGTAAGTTGTCTGAAGGTATTCTATTTAATTCATACAATTCTTTATCTTATGGAAACAGAAATTTAACCAATGCCTTATATCACAAATACAGTGTGAATTATTTTAATTTTAACAGCTTTAGTTTTACCAATATTCACGGTGGAATTACTTATACCAAAAAACACGAAACTATAAAAAGATTTTATCCTATACTTACCAATTTTGACAGAAAAAGCACTTATTTAAACAGTATTGATCCAGAAGATAATTTATCAGCTAGGCTCGCTATTTCTAAACGTTTTGGAAAATTAAAAGCTAGAATATCAGGTAATGTTTCCGTTGCAAATACCAACCAATTACGAGAAACTCCTTTACATGAAATCAGGTCAATAAACACTAAAAATACCAATCAGAATTACACTGCAAGTCTAACAACTAATTTTAGCAATTTTCCAAATTTTGAAATTGGATATAAAGCATCCATTAACAAGCAAAACAGCTTAAAGTCTATTAATCATCAACCTTTTGGGAATGTAGAAATTAGTTTTTTAAAGAATTTTATTTTAACGGCAGATTATAAATTCAATCAGTTTACAGATAGTCAAAACAATACCAATATTTACGATTTTTTAAATATGGATTTATACTATCAAAAAGAAGGTTCACAATGGGAATTTAAAGCATCTGCTATCAATTTATTAGATACCAAAAGTATCAATGACAATAATTTTTCCGAAAATTTTATTGCTACTTCGCAATATATTGTACAACCTAGATATTTATTGTTTTCTATTAAATATGATTTGTGAAAAAACATTTTATCCTAAAGGCATTTAACAACCTATTTAAAGGGACTAAAAATATTCTTGCAAATTTTGATACAAAATTAAATGGTATTATTCCCAATCTGGCATTTGAGCATCTTCAAAAAGAAGGTTTCTATTTTCTAAATTATTCAAATCTACGGTAATAATATTCTTTTGTGAAAGTCCATCATTTGAGGTGTTTACCATGATTATTTTTGCCTCATTTGGTGAAAATCTTGGGTCTAAATCATTTGTTCCAGGTATTTTAAAAGTAGAATAATCGGTTGATGTGTTACTGATTAAATCATAAATAAAAAGATGCGAATTTAATTGTCTATATGATGAATTTTCAAAAGCAGAAATATCATAAGTATAAAGAATTTTTTGGTTATCAACCGAAATATTTAGACCTCCAACAGCACCATTTACATTGTTTAGTATGGTTTGTAAAATAGATCCACTCATATCAATAGTAAATATTTCACACTGATAACCATTGTAATTATTGGTTTTAAGAGCAATAAAGCTTCCATTTGCACTCCAATCACATTCTGTTATCAGATTACCATTTCCTGTTTGATATATTAACTGATTACCACTACCATCTTTATTTATTTTATATAATTTATCAAAGCTAGAATAGATCAATTTATTTCCGTTTAAAGACCAAGAAAAATCTATTTCACTTTGTTTAAATGCTGTTGGTTGTATGGTAGCAGTAACTTGTTGTACACTTTCTCCGTTTGGTTGCATGATGAATAAATGTGTTTGAGAATTAACTGTTTTTAAAAAGGCAATTTGTTGCGTAACGGTATTTTTTCTTGGTCTCCAACAATTCTCATTTGGAGATGTAATGGCAATTTCATTTCCGTTTTCATCTGATGAATAAATCACATTATTTCCGTTTATAACACGAACAAATAAAAAGCGGTTATTGGGAAAATTATTAGTTTCAAAATTAAATACTTCAGAAAGCACTTCATTATTAATTCCGTCTGACGCAACTATTTGCCAAAAATATTTAATTCCGTATTCTAAATTAGAAATTTCATAAGATGTTTCTAAAATGTTTTCAATAGTAATCACATCACTATTTAAGTCGTTTTTAATGATAATTTTATAATTAATTTCATCTTCATCTGGGTCAACAGCTTCACTCCAAGATAATTGCACACTTACTCCTTGATTGGTGCTATTGTCTTGTGGTAATAATAAGTTGGGTACACTTGGTGGTTTGTTAAGTGCATCAGATTTATCTAGTTCTATAATAACATGAACACTCTGATCTGCCTTTACAGTAGTTGGTTCAAAACCAGTAATAAACAAATCTTTTTCAGCTTTTACAGAATAGTCTCCTTCTGCAACATCTAAAAATTCATATTCTCCATTTTCATCTGTAAAAGTAGAAGTATTTGAAGGACTAATACTCACTTTTGCATTGGTAATAGGTTCAAAAGTATTGGCTTCAACAATTTTACCTGTAATGATACCAAATTGTTCAAAGTCAATTTTATCTTCAGAGCAGTTCCATAAAAAAACACTCAAAAAGCCGATAATTATATAATTATATTTTTTCATAATTTTTTATTTATTGTTAAAATAGATGTTAAGTCCTAGACCATATTTCATAAAACCATCATTTCTTTTTCCATAGATTTTTCCATCAATTTCATCGGTGAATAATTGTGATTTTTCAATAAACATTTTTAATCCAAAATTTTTATGAACTAAATATTCAACTCCAATTCCTGCGTGAATTTTAAAATCATAATGTTTAAAATCATTAAATAATCCTCCACCACCAAGGTATAAAAATGGAGTAAATTTATCCTTAGGTAGAATGGTATATTCTATACCTAAATCTGCGGTATAATAATTTTTAGAGAAAATAGGTGAATTACTTAATTTAAAACTAGCCAATCGTCCTTCAATATTAAATTTTGTGTTTTTAAAAAAGTATTTATATCCTAATTGAACACCATTAAAAGTATAAGTGTTGTTATTATAATCACCATCAAAATAAGTCGCAAAATATGAAGTAGTAATGATGTCTTTTCTCCTATGTTCAAGCATTTCTCTTTCAAATAATTTGGTATTGCTTGCTATTTCTTTTTCTTTGTTATACACTTCTATTACAGTATTTACAGTATTATTATTTTGGTTTGTCTCCCAAATACGGTCTTTTACACCTTCAATAATAAGTGTTTCAACTGCTTTTTCAATAGCTTCTTTTACGGCTAGCTGTCCTGGTTCATTTTGACTCACACCTGTTTCTACTTCTAGTAAACGCTTAACGTTTACAAATCTAAAAAGATTCACATCTATAGCTTGTGAAAGAATAGTTTTAGAAATATAGACTGTTTTTAAAATTTTACCATTTGCAGTAGAAACAGCTCTAAGGTAAATAGTAATTCTATCTTGTCTATATTGTGTTGATGCTCCAGCTCCAAAATATCTCGCTCCAGCTCCACCTGTAATGATATTAGAATCATACGATATAATTCCACCTTCTAACAATACATTGGCAAATAAAAGAGGAGGCAAAGAAGTGTCTTTTTTTATTCCTTTCTTTTTATTGTCTTCATTTCTAGTAGAACGAATAATTTGCCTTTCGTTAAGCAGGTTACTTACATTTTCTCGTTCAATAGGTATAAACCATTTACTATCTTCTAAGGCTTTAATTAAAATAGTGGTTGCTCCTTGAGTTACTGCAGTACTGTAACTCACACCATTTTCAACTTGTTTGTATTGACCAGTTTGATCTCTAAATTTATAAACACCAACAACAATAGGTTTCTTAGGTGTTAAACTATCTAATAAATTACTGTGATAGACTTCTTCTCCAAAACGAGCAGCTTGCTTTTTTGTGGGTTGATTAAATAATACCGAACAACTTGTTAAGAATAAAAAAAGCAGACTAATATAAAGTACTTTTTTAATTACCTTCATCTTAATTAGGGATTATTATGGTGGTTTGTTCTCCTGTGGTTATATCAAAAATATTAAAAGACATACCTTCTGATGTAGGTGAAATTTCCACAACTAAATTTCCAAAGGTAAAAGTACCTACTTGAATGCCTTCATCACCAAATTTATCCTTAAATAAATCTCTAGATATTTGATTTAATAATTGTCTGTTTAGTGATTCAGAAAACTTATCTAATTCACTTTTTTTATCTTTTGTAAAACCCTCTTCTTTAAATTTGTTTTGCGAATTGGCTTGATTTAACAACCAAGTTGCATTAAAAGGATTTCCACCTAAAAAAGATGGATTAATAGGTTTGTAAACAATTTCTTGTGCGTTTAATTGAAACAATAAAAACAAGAAGTATAGCGTAAAAATATTTTTTTTTGTTTTCATAACATTTTTTAAAAGGTTCGTATTTTGTTTTTGAGTAATTTTTGTTTTAAATGATACTTATAAATATACTTATTAGCTTCTTTAGCTTGATGGTATAAAAATTTTTCTTTGGGTTGTGTTCTAAATTTATAGATTGTTTTATCGTTTATAATAATGTTTATCTCACTGTTTCTTCCTCCAATACTAGGTTTTTCATCAATTAAAATAATAAATGGATATTGAATACCATTAAGCTGATTTACTTGATTAAAATAATCGTAAAAGTCTTTTCCTAATTTTGTCATTACATTTTCAACTACTAGTCCAGATAATTCAATATTTTCTTCTGCTATTTTATCACTACTGTACTTTTTATCTATGAGTGTGATTTCTACTTTATCTTTTGATAATAATTTTTTTTTATTTCTGATGTATAAAAAAATTTTAATATTTCCTTTATCACTTATATTTAACTGTAATTTAGATAGTAGTTTTGTTTTATTTGAAAGGATTGAAAACTTTCCTGATTGTTGATTTTTAGAAAGATTCCCATTCACGTCTTCTTTTAAAGTTAGTAAGGTATAGTTTAAATCTTCATAATTACTATGTGTGTGATTCATTGCATTTGCATAGACATTAACTAGATTGTCTTTTTGAATAATTTTAATTTTAGCAACCACTTGCTTCTCTTGAGATATTAATGCAAAGGGTACTAACAAAAGAACGAGTAAGTATTTTAAAATTGTCATTTAATAATTAGTAATTATAATAGTTTGGTTACTTGTGTTTTGAGAGATTCTCATGTTTTTTGAAATACTGTTTTCTCCATAAATCAAAATATCGTTATTGTTTCCGTTTTGGGTTGTTCTTACATTAGATTCTAAACTACTGTAATAAGTAAAATATTCATAATTATTTTGATTTCCGTTTTGTTGAATGTAATGTGTACTCTCTTCGTTTATAGAAATTTCAGATTGATTATCATTACCAATTTGTAAAACCACAACATCTGAATTATCAATACTTTTTTGAATAACATTTTGGTTAATAGTGTTGTTGGCTTGTTGTAAGAAATAGTTTTCTATAATATTAGTATTATTATCTACTATGTTTTGAGCTTTTGTATTGAAACTTAACAAAGTAACAAATACAAATAAATAATATATCTTTTTCATTTTTTTAGCATTTTAAGGTTTTATTTTAAAGCAAAGTTCATTCATATTAATTAATATTGCAATGATTTGAATCAACCAAACCGATGATATAAATCATTAACTTTTTTTTTAGAATAAAATTTGAATCAAAAAAGGAAGGCGTAAACCTTCCTTTTTCTCTTTTCTTTTTCAACAATTTTTACGCTATTTTATTTAGGGAGCGTATTTTTTAGTTACTTTGATTAACAATTGAACTGTTTGTGTTTCCTACTTGATTAACAGTATTAGAATGACCTTGACCTGATTGATTAGTTAAACTATAATTACTGTTTCCATTTTGCAATGATAATACCGTATTATTATCACCTTGTTGGATTGCACTACTTATATTCAAATTACCTATTTGATCTGAGTCTACACTATTACCATCACCAAATTGTCTTGATAAATTTGTATTCCAATCACCAGTTGAACTTAAATCATCATGGTTACTATCACCTAAAGTAATTACTAAGGCAGTATTGTGATCTCCTATTTGTTCTGATTTTGCATCATTATCATCACCTTCTTGGTAAATATCACTAGTATTCCAATCTCCTGTTTGATCTGTATCAGCTGTATTTCTATCTCCATATTGTCCATAAGCACTATATGTTAATGGTGGACTTGGAGCAACACTTGTACCACTGTGATTATTATCACCATCTTGATTTACATTAGAATCATTATCATCTCCAACTTGAATTTCTCTAGAAATATTTGTATTTCCTGTTTGAAAAGCATAAGCTACGTTATCATTTCCTATTTGATTTTGTGAAGCTACATTTCCAAAAGCATAAAACATTCCTTGATCTACAGTTGCATCATTATCATCACCTGTTTGTGTTTGTGTTGATAAGTTTGAACCTCCTAAACTTAAGTCATTTTGAAAAGCTAGCGCTTTGTTACTATCACCTACTTGAGTTTGAACAGCAGTATTGAAAGTTTGCCCTTGATAAATATCTGCATCATTACTATCACCTGTTTGAGATTGTGTAGCAACATTACTATCACCATGTTGAACGGCATTAGCATCATTTAACATTCCATTTTGACTTTGAGTTGCATTGTTAAGCATTCCTACTTGATCTGTATCTGCATCGTTTGAATCACCTACTTGTAATTGTGAAGAAGTGTTTATATCTCCATCTTGAATTGCTCCAGCAGTATTGGCGTCTCCAATTTGTACTTGAGAAGCAGTGTTAGTGTCTCCATCTTGATCAATGTCTGCATCATTAGTATCACCAGTTTGATGTTGTGATGCTGTATTTCCATTACCTAATTGGTCTGTCATTGCAGTATTACTTATACCTGTTTGACTTTGAATAGAACCATTAGTATTTCCAACTTGCATAACAGTTGCATCATTCAAATTACCAATTTGATCAATGTCTGAACCATTAGAAGTTCCAACTTGATCAACATCTGCAATGTTTGTATCACCTAATTGTAACACATCAGAAGTGTTTGTTAAACCTGTTTGATCAACAGTTACCGTATTTGCGTTTCCAGTTGACGAGACTACACTCGTATTAGATTGTGCAAAAAATAAACTTGTAGCACTCATAAATAGCGCTGTAAAAAATAATTTTTTCATAATATGAATTTTTTTATGATTAATAATGATGCAAATATCTGACAGATTTAAAGTTATTGCAATGACTAGAATCAGCACCTAAAATGATTTTAATCATTATTATGTAAAATAATAAGAGAAATGTTTGTGAATAATTGGTAAAATAGCTTATTTTTGTGAAGAATTAACAACTACCTATTAGTTTAAGTAAACAATAAACAATTTTTAAACTAACAATAATATAAACGTTTAAAAATTTATAAAAATGGTAGTAACTTCCCTTAAGAATTATCAGCAAAATCAGTTTGTTAAAAAACGTGATGGATTAGTGTTTGTAGATGAATGTGGTATTATTTATCATTCAAATCAAGGTGTTAAAAAGCTTTTTGGTTTGTCTAATGATATGTTATTTAAAAAAAATATAGCCGTATTATTTACTAAAGACTTTTCAAAAAAAATTTATACTTGTATATATAGGTGTATTAGCAATGAAAAAATCCCTTTAAAAGAAAATTATTTAGGTATTTCAAAAAACAGTAAAGAAATACCATTAAACATTTCCTTTAAAAAATACAACTATTTAGGTGTTCAAGGTGTGCTATTGCGTTTAAGTAAAATAGATAATCAAATAGCTAAAAATAAAAAGTCATTACTTAACGAGTATAAAGAGCATGCCTATTTTGTTTCTAAAACATCTCATGAATTGAGAAATCCTTTAACTACAATCTTAAATGCAACCACTATTTTAGAAAAAATTCAAGGTGATTTGAAGTATAAAGATATTCATAAAAAAAACATTCGTAGAATTAAGAAATCCATCTCACAATTAACCCATATCTTAGATGATTTTTTAACCATTAACAAAATTGAATCAACGCAACAAGATCAACCTTTTTTTGAAACAAATGTGAAAGTTTTTACAAAAAAAATTATTGAATCACTTCAAGGAGAAAATTCAAAAAATATATTGATAGATTATCAACATGTTGGTCAAACAAGCATACAAACACACAGAGATATGCTGTATAGTGTTTTAACCAATTTATTATCTAATGCAATAAAATATTCTTTTAAAAACGGTAGTGTTCAGTTTAAAACAGAAGTAATAGACGACAATAGATTACAAATTATTTGTAAAGATAAAGGAATTGGTATTCCTCTTGATGAACAAAAAAAATTATTTAAAAGGTATTATAGAGCAAAAAATGTAACTCATATTCAAGGAACAGGTTTGGGTTTAAGTATTGTAAAAGAGCACATAGATAGCATTGGTGGAACAATTTCTTTTAAAAGTGTTCAAAATATAGGAACTACTTTTGTTATAATATTACCTATCAAAACAATTGTTTTAGAGCACATATCTTAGTGTTTTTTGATACAAGAATCTCTTAAGTTCTAAAGAAAATAACCAAAAAGCGACTTTCCTAACCTTAATTTACAATACAATTTAAAAAATGAAAAAGATAGTTTTAATAGATGATGATAAAGACATACTAGAATCTACCGTAGATATTTTAGAACTTTCAGGTTATGAAGTATATACAGCACAAAATGGAAAAGAGGGTATTATTCAAGTAAAAAACATTCAACCGCATATTGTTTTATGTGATATTAATATGCCAGAATTAGACGGTTTTGATGTTTTTAGAATTTTAAATAGAATGCCAGAAACATCAAGTATTCCCTTTGTTTTTTTAAGTGCTAATAAAGCAAACAGAGATATAAGAAAAGGAATGAATTTAGGAGCAGATGACTATTTAACCAAACCTTTTAAAGAAATTGATTTATTAGACTCTATTGAATCTAGAATATCAAGAGCAAATAAATTAAAACAAGAATTTGAAGGGATTAAAGGAATCAATAAATTCATTAAAGTTGCGAATGATATTATTCCATTAAATATTATTCCTAACAATAAAATAAGACGTCAGTTTAAAAAAAATGAAGTTATTTTTAATGAAGATGACTATATTAATTATATTTATTTTATTGTAAAAGGAAGTGTTAAGAGAGTTTCTACAGATTCTCATGGAAAAGAATTTTTAGATGAAATTCACCATCAAAATGAATTTTTTGGTTATTTGAATTTTTTTAACAACAATCAAGGAAAACATAAAAAAACAGCAATTGCCTTAGAAGAAACAGAAATTGCTTTAATACCTAAAAAGGATTTTAATAAACTTATTTCTAAAAATAGAGATGTTGCTACTACCTTTATTAAAATCTTATCAGGAAAAGTTTTTAATAAAGAAAAACGCTTATTACAATTGGCTTACGCCTCAGTTAGAGAGCGTGTTGCAAGTGCTATTTTAATTCTTTTAAAAAAACAAAATAAAGTAATAGAAAAAAAACGATTACATATTTCTAGACTAGATTTAGCCAATGTTGTTGGTACTTCTAAAGAATCATTAATAAGAACGTTATCCGATTTTAAAAAGGAAAAAATCATTCTTACAGGAAGAACAGATATTGAAATTATTAACGAACCAGCACTTATTAGAGCTTCTGAAGGGTTTTAATAGAATTATAATTAAATGACTTTTGTCAGTTTATAATAAATGGTATCTTTGCAAAATAGCAATTACTATCCTTTTGAACAAAACAACTTCTTTTTTAACCGATTTTAAGCAACTTACTAAATTTGGATTATCGCTAAGTGTGGTAATTTCTTCCCTTTCAGGATATTTATTAGGAGCACATACTATAAGCATAAAAACCATCCTTTTATTAGCTTTTGGAGGTTATTGTATGGTTGGAGCATCTAATGCCTATAATCAAATTATTGAACGTGTTCCAGATAGTGTGATGCCAAGAACACAAAATAGACCTTTACCAAGTGGTAGAATGTCTGTTAAAACGGCTATGACTATTGCTGTTATAATGACCATTTTAGGAATTATTGCTTTATATATGATTAATCCAAAAACAGCCATGTTTAGTGCTATTTCGGTTTTTTTATATACCAGTGCTTATACGCCTTTAAAACCTGTAACTCCTTTGTGTGTTTTTGTTGGTGCTATTCCTGGAGCAATTCCGTTTATGTTAGGATGGGTTGCAGCAACCAATCATTTTGGTATTGAAGCAGGAGTTTTATTTGCTATACAATTTTTTTGGCAATTCCCACATTTTTGGGCAATAGGTTGGTTACAATTTGATGCTTATAAAAAAGCAGGATTTAATATGATGCCAACCAATGAAAAAAATCATGTTGCCACAAGATTAACCATTATTTATACCTTATTAATGATTGTTGCGTCAATTTATCCCGTTTTAAAACGGACAGGTGAATTTTACATTTTACCTATTACAGCAATTATTGTCTTTTTATTAGGCTTGGTTATACTTTATTACGGATTAAAATTACATAAAAATCAAGATGATAAAACGGCTAGAAAATTAATGCTTTCAAGTGTTTTATACATCACACTCATTCAAATAATATTTGTCATCGATAAATTTTTACATTAAACTTATGATAACCGACTTAAAAACAAGAGAAAAAACCTTTAAGCAAATGTTGTATTTTGCTCTAGTTGCACTAAGTATGTCTTTTGCAGGACTTACAAGCGCATATATTATTAGTAGAAAAAGAGAGGATTGGGTTACTTTTGAATTACCAAAAATATTTTATTTAAGCACCTTACTTATTGTTTTAAGTAGTGTTGTTTTTTATTTTGCTAGAAAAGAAATGCAAAAAGAAAATAGAGCAAAAACCAATTATTTATTAATTGCATCTATGTTATTAGGAATTGCATTTATCTATTTTCAATATCAAGGATATTTAGATTTAACTAAAGCTGGTTTGTTCTTTACAGGAAAAGACAGCAACGTTTCTTCATCATTATTTGATATTGTAGCCTTTGCTCATGCCGTTCATGTAATAGTAGGTTTATTGGTGATACTTGTATTATTAATCAACAATTACAGAGGTAAATATACTGCTGCAAATCATTTAGGAATTCAATTAGGAGAAATTTTTTGGCACTTTTTAGGTGGACTTTGGGTGTTCTTATTTTTATTTTTTCTTGCAATTTTATGATAATTATCATAAAGATTTATATATTTGTGTTTTTATGACTTATTATCATATAAAATGAACTAACTTAAATCAAATAAATAATGGAAGTAACAATCCCAAATAAAACCACAGGAACAACTTGGAATGGTGGAGGCGACAGACCTTTTAACTCCAGTTATGGAAAAATGATGATGTGGTTTTTCTTAATTTCTGACGCTTTAACCTTTGCAGGGTTTCTAGGTGCTTATGGTTTTATGCGTTTTAAATTTTTAAATGTTTGGCCAATTGCCGATGAAGTTTTTACACACGTACCATTTACGCATCAATCTATGCCAATGATTTATGTGGCATTTATGACTTTTGTATTGATATTTTCATCAGTTACAATGGTTTTTGCAGTTGATGCAGGTAAACACATGAAACAAAACAAAGTAGCACTTTATATGCTATTAACCATTCTTGGAGGTATTATTTTCTTAGGCTCACAAGCTTGGGAATGGAAAAATTTTATTCAAGGTGATAAAGGAGCAGTTGTATTAAACTCAGGAGATGTTATTCAATTTGTAAACAAAGAAGGTGAACAAGTTGCTTTAACAAGTTTTGCAGGAGAAAATCATTCAAATAGAATACAACATACTAAAACAAACGGTATTTGGAATAAAGAGGAAGCTACTCTTCCTAAAGTTAATTTAGATCAAGTTATTGAGGGTTTTAAAGCAAATCCAGATATTACAATACGTACACAACAGATAAATCAAGCTACAAAAACTAAAGTAATACTTAGTAGAACTGAAGCTGAAAAAGTGCTTCAAAAAGCAAAACAAGTAGTCTATGGAGCTAATTTAAAAGTGAATGAGTATGGTTTAACCTTATTTGGTGATTTATTTTTCTTTATTACTGGTTTTCATGGTTTTCATGTATTTTCAGGAATTTTAATTAATATTATTATCTTGTTTAATGTTTTAGTTGGAACTTATGAAAAAAGAGGTCATTATGAAATGGTTGAAAAATCTGGTTTATATTGGCACTTTGTAGATTTAGTATGGATTTTTGTTTTCACTTTTTTCTACTTATTTTAATCTTAAAAAAACTTATTTATGTCAAATACACAAGCACATTCGCATAAAGCACTTATTTGGAAAGTCTTTGGAATACTTACCATTATTACCTTGGTTGAGGTTGTTTTAGGTATTTATAAACCAGCATCATTACATTTATCTAAGGTTTTAGGAACAAGTCCGTTAAATTGGATTTTCTTAATTCTTACCTTAGTAAAAGCCTATTATATTGCATGGTTTTTTATGCACTTACACGATGAAAAAAAATGGTTTAGAAGAGCTATAGTTTGGACTTTACTACTCTATATTTTGTACTTAACTTTTTATGTATTGACAGAAGGTGGAGCAATAGGAGAAACTTTTACAGGAGCATATAAGGCACTTACACAATTTCATTAAAAGGGAACGAATGCCAATTTAATAAAAAATTCAATGTCTGAAAAAATTTCTTTTCAGACATTTTTTTTAATTTTATCCTATGAAAACTTCCGTTACTAAAAAAAATAAACAAAAAAAAGTTTGGCTGTTATTGGCGTTGCTTATAGGTCCTTTGGTATTTTATTTAATGATTTTAACAGGTCAGAATAAATTTAGGTATTTACCTAGTTTACAACAAAATGTACTAGATATTTCTAGTTTAGAACCAAATCAAAAGGTTGGTTTTAAAGATAAAATAAGTATTGTTTCCTTTTTAGGAAGTGATTTGTTACAACATAAAACCAATGCGTTAAATTTAAACGAAAAAATTTATAAGCGATTTAACGGATTTAAAAAGTTTCAGTTTGTAGTTATTTTACCTAACGGAACAGAAGAAAAAGCAAATCAATTAAAAAAGGAATTGGCTTTTAATACCAATATTAATCATTGGCACTTTGTTTTTACGTCAAAAGAAAACATAAAATTGCTTTTTAATAGTTTTCATACTCCTTTTTCTTTAGACGAAAACGCTTATGTGCCTCAAGCATTTATTATTGATAAAAAAATTACTTTAAGAGGACGAAATAAAGACAAAGATTACAAAGATGGTTTCCTTTATGGCTATAATGCCGAAACCGTTTCACCAATTCATCAAAAAATGGTAGATGATGTAAAAATTTTACTAGCAGAATATCGTTTAGCTTTAAAGAAAAACAAGAAAAAAGAAGTGTTTAAAAATCCGTTTAAAATTAAAAAAAATGAAGAATAAATCATATATAGGAATTGCTTTTATTGTACTTGTATTTGGAATTTATGCCATTCCAAAAATTGTAAATACCATCAAAAATAATGAGATAGTAACTACAGACAAAGAAATTGAAAAACTATCCAATAAAAAAGGAGCATCATTGCTTATGAAATTTGAAAAAGTGCCAAGTTTTAGTTTTACAGATCAAAACGGTAAAATTATTAGTAATAAAGATTATCACAATAAAGTATATGTAGTGGAATTCTTCTTTACTAGTTGCCCAAATATTTGTCCTAAAATGAATAAAAACATGGTAAAAATTCAGAATACCTTTGCTAAAAACCCCAATTTTGCCATTGCATCAATCTCTGTAGATCCAGAAAGAGACACACTAGAAACGTTAAAAAAATACGCAGAAGAAAAAGGAGCAACCATGAAAAATTGGCACTTTTTAAGAGGTGATATAGACAAAGTATTTCAATTATCTAATGAAGGATTTAAACTTTACGCAGGTAAAAACACTAAAGCTGAAGGTGGTTTTGAACATTCTGGTCTATTTGCTTTAATTGATAAAAACGGATATATAAGATCACGTGTTACCAAAGTTGGCGAAAACGAAAATCCAATAAAATTTTACGATGGTTTAGACGATAAACAAGTACAATGGATTAAAGAAGATATTGCTTTACTTTTAAATGAGTGAGTTTTTTATTAAACCTGTCTTATGTCTTTCGTCTTAAAGCAAAGCGGTCTTAAATCTTTTAAACATCAGACTTCTAGTTAAATAATAAAACAAAAAACCTTCTAAAAGACCAATATACATTCCTGTAAAGATGTCAAGCGGAAAGTGAACACCTAAATAAACTCTACTATAAGCAAAAAGCATTGGCCAAAGTATTAAAAAACGAATGTGTTTAAAATATGGTTTCAATAACAAAATAAAGAAGGTAGTCATTGCAAATGAAGTTGTAGAATGACCAGATACAAAGCTAAAACTACTTCTATGTAAAACAGCACGAATAGAAAGCTCTAAATCAGAATCACTACAAGGTCTTAAACGCATATAATAATGTTTAATAAGATTTACCAGCTGATCTGAAAAAGTGATAAACAAAGCAGATAACAATAAAATAATCAAGCCTTTTTTTAAACCAAAAGCCTTAAAAATTAAAAATAAGATAAAGACAAAAAGCGGAATCCAATGTTTTTGTTCTGTAACCAAAAGCCAAAACCAATCCCATTTTTCACTTCCTAAGCCATTTAAGTAAGTAAAAACTTGTTTGTCAATAGCCACAACAGCATCAGAAAAAGGCGTGTTGTTTAAAAAACCAAACATTATTTAAGGTTTCTTTTAATTGGTCCAGCAATATCATCAAAATTTTCTTCAATAGACGTTTTTGCTTTTTTTACCTCTTTTTTAATATCAGAAACAATAGAAGTATCAATACCAGACTGTTTTGCAGTATGATTAATTTCACGTTTAATATCATTAGTAGCATCTTTAATTTGGCGCATTCCTTTACCAAGGTTACGGGCAATTTCAGGAATTTTATCCGCACCAAAAACCATGACTGCAATTACAATAATAAAAAAGGTTTCAGAACCACTAATAAATAAAAACATATTGCAAAGATAGTTTTTTTTGAATAAGCTAAATTATACTTTTTTAAAAATTGAAAATAATCTAAAAAACTCAACCAAAAAGTAAATACTGAAAACTGAAAACTGAAAACTGAAAACTGAAAACTGAAGACTGAGAACTGAAGACTGGGTACTGAAGACTAACGACCAAAAACTACAAAGACAACTTCTCCCCAAAAGCCAAATCACCTGCATCACCCAAACCAGGAATAATATATCCTTTATCGTTCAGTTTGTCATCAATTGCTGCAATCCATAAATGCGTGTTTTTAGGAAAATGATTTTTGATAAATTCAATACCTTCACTAGCTCCAATTACGCAAACTAAGTGAATTTCTTTTGGTATTCCGTGCTTTTTTAGAGCTTCTAAAACAGCAACCAAAGAATTTCCAGTTGCTAACATAGGATCTGCCAAAAGGAGTGTTTTGTTATCTAACGATGGCGAAGCAAAATATTCAACTACAATTTCGAACTCCTTATCATTATTAGGATGATGTCTAAAGGCAGAAATATAGGCATTCTCTGCTTTATCAAAATAATTTTGTAAACCTTGGTGTAATGGCAAACCTGCTCGTAAAATAGAGCATATTACTAATTGGTTATCTACCAAATTAATCTCTTTAGTACCTAAAGGAGTGGTGATAGATTGTGAATGATATGCTAATTCTTTACTCAATTCATAAGCTAAAACTTCACCAATACGTTCAATATTTCTTCTAAATCGCATCGAATCTGTTTGAACGGTTTTGTCTCTAATTTCTGACAAAAAGGTATTAAGTATAGAGTTTTGTGTATTTACTTGATGAACAACCATATATAAAATATTTTGATACAAAGATACAAAAATCAATTTTTTGGAATGCTTATTGCTAAAGAATAATCGAGTAAAAAAAGTTTGTAGAGTGTTAAAAAAGGACTAACTTTACAAAATATTAAAATATTAATCATTAAAAAAAATTAGATTATGGGATTATTCTCTTTTATTAAAGATGCAGGAGCGAAAGTTTTTGGAATTGGAAAAACAACTGCAGAAGAAGCTGCAGATGCAGCAGAAGCAGCAAGAGCTGTAGCAGCAGACAAAGCAAATCATTTAGTTAATGCTGTAGATGCATTAGGTTTTGAAGTAGTAGATTTAGATATTGAAGTAGATGGAGACACTGCTTTGGTATATGGAGAAGCTGCAAATCAAGAAACTCGTGAAAAAGTAGTTTTAGTTATTGGAAACACAGAAGGAATTGCTGCTGTTGATGATAGAATGACAACTGCTATTGAAGCTCCACAAGCTCAATTTCATGCTGTTGTAAGTGGTGATACTTTAGGTAAAATCGCTAAAAAGTATTATGGTAACGCTATGAAATACCCTGTTATTTTTGAAGCAAACAAACCAATGTTAACGCATCCAGACAAAATTTATGTAGGTCAAGTATTACGTATTCCTGCATTAGACTAAGTTTAATTAAGCTTAAACATTTAAAGACTGCCTATTTTGGCAGTCTTTTTTTATCTCATAATTTTAGTAAAACGGAATAGTTTTTGTTTTATATTTGTAATTTATTTAATGATAAACAACTACACTTAATATTCAATATCAATTGATAATCATAAAAAATAAACAATGAAAAGAATTAAACGCCTTAGTATAGTAGTTTTACTTGTTACTGTACTCACAATATCAGTTTCTTATACTTCTAATTTTTTTGAAATTGCCAAGCAAATAGAAATCTATACTTCAGTTTTTAAAGAACTGAATATGTATTATATAGATGATATTAATCCTGCTCAACTTACTACTGATGCAATAAATACATCACTAAAAAACTTAGACCCTTATACACGTTATTTTGATGAGCAAGGTGTAGAAGATGCTATGATAAGACGAAGAGGTTCTTATGGTGGAATTGGAGCAAGTTCGTCTTTTATAAATAAGGAATTGTTTATCCGTGAAGTTTATGAAGGTACTCCTGCACAAAAAGCAGGTTTAAAAGCAGGTGACCAAATTATTAAAATTGATGATGTTTTGGTGAAAGATTTTGATGGAAAAGCAATCAATTCCCTTTTAAAAGGATTACCAGATACTAAAGTAACAGTAAAAGTCATTAGAAATAAAGAAAAATTAGATATTGAAATTACTAGAAATAATATTGATATTGATCCTGTTCCGTTTCATCAAATGATTGATGATGAAGTTGGTTACATGGCATTTATTAAATTTAACGCAAAAGCATCAAAACGTGTAAAAGAAGCGTATGACGATTTGAAAGATCAAGGAATGAAAAAACTCATTATTGATGTGCGTGGAAATCCAGGTGGTTTATTAAACGAAGTAGTTAAAATTGTGAATTATTTTGTTCCTAAAGATCAAATTGTGGTTACTACAAAGTCTAAAGTAAAAAAATGGAATAAAACTTATAAAACTAGGAATAAAGCGTTGGATTTAGAAACTCCTATTGTAGTATTAGTTAATGGGCGTTCTGCATCAGCAAGCGAAATATTATCTGGTTCATTACAAGATTTTGATAGAGCTGTAATTATTGGTGAACGTTCTTTTGGTAAAGGATTGGTTCAACGATACAGAAAATTGCCTTACGGAACACAAATGAAATTAACCATCTCTAAATATTACACACCAAGCGGACGCTGTATTCAAGAGTTAGATTATACACATAAAGACCATAAAACTGGTTTTGTTCCAAAATTTGACCCTAAAAATCGCAATATGTTTAAAACCAAAAATGGTAGAAAAGTATATGATGGTGGAGGCGTTGAACCAGATATTAAAATTGAAAAAACTAAACAAACCATAGCTACTAAAGCTTTATTTAGAAGTGATGCTGTTTTTAAATTTGCAACGCAGTACCAATACAATCATCCAGATATTGGTAATGCATCTGATTTTACCTTAAGCGAAACAGATTTTAATAATTTTATAAACTTTATTAAAACTGAAAAAACAAGCTTTAAAACTAAAGCCGAAAAAGAGTTTGAAAAAGCCTTTAAACAAGCAACAAAAGAAGAATATAATACTGATATTCAAACAGGATATAACCAATTATTAGAAGAAATTAAGACAAAAAAAATTAGCGAACTTCTAGTAAATAAAG
>Ga0256840_1000635_pt1 | contig 35219 bp, 32 predicted proteins | sample 355202metaG_FD_185969 | JGI IMG/M metagenome (GOLD analysis project Ga0256840, IMG submission 185969) | Hydrothermal vent microbial communities from Mid Atlantic Ridge, Atlantic Ocean - 355-202 | ecosystem: Environmental > Aquatic > Marine > Hydrothermal vents | place: Atlantic Ocean: Mid...
AAAACTATTAAGAGAACTTAATCTCTTAAGTTTACCTTTAAGTAACACAACATATCTCCTAAATCACCCTTTAAACACAAAAAAACACGAGTTTACTATAAAAGTATTCCCGTGTTTTTTCTTTAATATTTCTTTTAATCATCTCTACAATAAGCCAAACCTTGTAACTATAAGTACAAAAGTTAAACGATAATGTAGGAATGGAGGTGCCAAGCGGGCTCGAACCGCTGTATACGGTGTTGCAGACCGCTGTATAACCACTCTACCATGGCACCAATATTTAATGTATCAGGATTATAAAGAAAAAAAAAGTAATTTCAAATAGAAATTACTTTTTTTATTTTATTTACAAGTAAAAGTAGATAATAGATATTCATACTTAGATGTATCATTAACTGTAGTAGGAATAGCTAATGTTAGGAAATAAGCTTCTTTTCAATTACAAATATGTGCTGTTTGTAAAAATTTTAACCTAGGAGTATCTAAATTATACTTAGCATCAAATATATAAAGAACACTTAATTCTCAATCATTAAAAGTAATATCCTTAGACGATATCTTTGTATAATCAATATAATCAGTTTGAGCTCAAATATTATTAAGCATTGAAAAGTCTTTTGAAGTAGTGTATTTATTTAAATTATCTGAAAGAATCAAAAGATTATTTGAAAATCAATTAACAATATTTTTTGACATTACAACCATTTCAATCTTTCAAGATTTAACTTTAGGTAATATTTTATCTACTGATTCAATTATTTTCCAGTTTGAAGGTATTTCAATAGAGATATTATCAGTTTCAGTTTTTATTAAACCCACATCACTGTTAGAGGTAGTATCTGAACATCAAAATAAAAAAAGACTTAAACTTAATATTATAAATATTTTTTTAAACATAAAAGTATACTTTAAGAATATAATGTAATTAATTTAATTAATCAATTGAATCATCAATCTATAATTATTGGTAAACTCAAAAATCAAAATATTATTAATAAAATAATAAATATAATTATATTAAAATATTTTTTTTCATTATTGATTAATAATTTTTTAAATAAAAAATAAAAATAAAAAATTAACGAAATTAACAATAATATATATATAAATCCAAGCCATTCAATCAAAATATTAGAATAAAATCATGCTCAAACAAAATAAAAAATAACAAAAAATAAAAAAGAAACAAATACCAATATAAATCTAGATGCTTTATATCTTTCAATAATAATAGCTTTATCATCCAAAAATTTATCTTTTATATTTTTTTTAAATCCCATACTTGATTTTTTTTAATTTAAAATTATATTTAAACTTAATAAAGTTTAAAATATAATATTAATAAATGAGTTTAACACAAGAACAAATTGAAAAATTATCAAAAAATTTAAGTAAAATAAGTGTAGATAATGAAAAAATAGCTTGAGATGTGAATTGAATACTTAATTATATAGATTTATTAAATGAAGTTGATACAAGTTGAATTCAACCAACAATTTCAGTTGTAGAAGATAAATGATATTTAAGAGAAGATATAATAGAGGTGAAAGAAATAACAAGAAAAGAACTTTTAGCTTGCTCTAACCAAAAAATTATTGCAGATCAAATAGCTATAACAAATATAATGAAATAATTATGATAAAAGAACTTAAATTACTTAATTTTAGAAATTTTTCAGAATTGAAATTAGAATCATTAAATAAAGAAAATTTTATTATTTGAGAAAATTGAAAATGAAAAACTAATATTTTAGAAGCTATAAGTTTACTTTCAAATAATTCTATCACATGACTTAGTTTAGACGAACTAGTTAAAAAGTGAGAGGATTATTTTTTTATCGAATATAAAACAAATGAATGATCAAAAATATCTTTTTCATATATAAAAGAAACAAAGAAAAAAGTATTTATGTATAATAATAGTAAAATAACTAAAAAGAAATTTAATCAAATAACTAATAAATCAGTTATATTTTCTCCAATAATAATGAATATGATGTATTTATCTCCTAGTTTAAGAAGAGAATTTTTAGATACTATACTTAAAAATTCATTTGATAATTATGATAAATTATTAATAGATTATAAAAAGATTATTAAACATAGAAATAAAACATTAAAAAGTATTTATGAAAGTAAAGCTAATAAACAAGATTTAGTATTTTGGGATGAACAATTTATTATTAAAGCAAATGAAATATATAAATATAGATATAAAATCATAAATTTTCTAAAAGAAACAATTTCAACTACACTTGAATATTTTTCTTGAAAAATAACAAATATAGAATTAATTTATGAAACAAAAGTTACAGAGAAAAGTGTAGAAAAGAGTATTAAAAAATATTTAGAAAAAAATATAGAAAGAGATATAATCTTATGGAAAACACCTATTTGACCACATGTAGATGATTTTGATATTATTATAGATTGAAGGTCATTATCACATTTTGCATCAAGATGAGAAACAAAAAGTATAATTATATGGTTAAAATTATTAGAATGAATATTTATAGAAAAGATGACAAATAGAAAACCTATATTATTAATAGATGATTTACTAAGTGAATTGGATGAAAATCATAAAAATATGCTTATAAAAAAAATAGAATATTATCAAACATTTATTACATCTATTAATAAATTAGATAATAAAAATATAATTAAAATATAATTTTATAATTTGTAAAGCTTAAAAATAAAATTTTGTTTTAAAAAAGCCATTTTTCAGTAAAATAATTATATATTTTAACATCTATTTAACATAAAATATGAAAACCTCTAAAAAACTTATATTATCTTTTTTAGCTTCTAGTATTCTTTCTATATCATCAGTATTTGCTGCATGAATAGATCATTTCCAAGTTGATTTTACACCAAATACTGCTGAAGTTGGTGAAGCTATTGATTTGACAATAAAGGCTGTAGATAAAAACAATATAGTAATTAAAGATTATGATTGAACTATACTTATTTTTTCTGAAAGTGATCCCGAAGCAGAATTACCAAGTGCATTAGAAGAAAATACATATACATATACTCTTTCAGATGAATGAGTTATTAAATTTGAAAATGCTGTTAAATTTAAAAAATCATGAACTCAAAATATTAATATATATGATTTAAATGATGATACGGTATTTTGAATTGCTGAAGCAGAAATAACTGAAGCTACTGTAATTCAAAATGTTGATATAGAAATAGTTTCACCTGAAAACTGATTAACTATTTGAGAAAATAAAATATGAATTTCTTGAACTACTCAAAAAAATCATCAAGTTAAAATAATTTTAAATAAAGATAATGAAATAAAAACTACTAGTAATGCAGATTGAATATTTGAGGTAGATGTAACTGATTTAGTAGATTGAGATAATATATTAAAAGCACAAGTTATGGATGCTGATTGAAATATAATATGAGAATCAAAAGAAATAAGTATTAGAGTAGATATTGATAATTTAAATATAAAGAATATAAAAGTAACTCCTCAGTCTGTTGATCCAGAAAATAGTTTTGAAATAGAAATTGTTGCTAATCCAAAATTGAATTCAGTAGAAGTTATATTAAATGATGTAGTTACTAGTTTAGAAGAAATAAAAGATTGAGTCTATACAGCTAAAATGTATGCACCAAAAGATTCATGAACATATAAAATTGATGTTAAAATTACAGATGAATTAGGTCATGAAAAAACTGAAATTTGATCTTCAAGTATTACTGTTAATGAAATTCAACTAAAAGCAGCAGATGAAGAAGTAGTAACTGTTATAGAACCTGAAGTAATAAGTACAAGTACTTGAACAAATGATGCAAAAAAAGAATTAAAAATAAAATGACTAAAGTTAGTTGAATTAAAAACTAAATCTATACTAAGTTGGGATCCTGTAGAATGAGCAGATAGTTATAATATTTATAAAAAACTTGAGACTTGAAATCTAGAATTAATTACAAATGTTGAAAATACTACATTTGAAATTGTAATGTGAAATGAAAAAGAATCTTATGATTACTTTGCAGTTAAAGCCGTTGCTAAAACTGATAGTTGAACAATATATGAAGGTTCATTATCTGATGCAACAAAGATTAAAACGTGACCAGAAATATTAATACTATTTCTCCTTTCATTATTCATTTGATGATTAGTTTTAGTTATAAAACAAAAAAATGCATAAAAAAACTCTGATTAATCAGAGTTTTTTTATTTTTCAATTTTAATTCATATATTTTCTCTAGAACTAATAACCATTTGTGGAAATGGAATTTCAATTCAAGCTTGTTTAAATGCTAAATTAACTGTTTCAGTAACATTAGATTGTGAACTAAAATATCAATCTTTTGAATTAATCCAAAACCTTAATGATAAATTTATAGAACTATCAGCCATTTCAGTTATATAAACATCAGGGTGAGGTGCCTTAAGAACATTTGGAAATTTTTCTATAACTTGCATCATTATTTTTTTAGCTTTCAATATATCAGTATTATAATCAACTCATACATTTACATCAACTCTTCTCTTATCATTAGAGTGAAAATTTGAAATATCTTCTTCTAAAAATTTAACATTAGGAACATAAAATATTACTCCATCAAATTGTTCTATAGCAGTAAATAATGCATGAATTTGTCTAATTGTTCAGACTCTTCATCCAACTTCAACTACATCTCATAAATGATAAAATCATTGAGTAACCATAAGTATTCATGCAATGAAATTTGTTAAAAATATTTTTAAGGTAAAACCTATACCAAATCATAGACCTCACATAAAGATTCACATATCAATTCACAAAATAGTCAGAGTAATTGCAAATCATATAGATAAAATTGCTATATTAACAGTTCTTGATAATACTCATACTAATTCTTCCCTTCATTTTTCTTCTCATGCATAACTATTTTCTAAATAATTAGTCATTTTAGCAGTTGCAAATTTTGCTAAAGCTAATGTTCAAATAGCTGCAAGTCAAGCAAATACTATATTTAGAAGTAAATCTGTACTAAAAAAAGATAATATTATATTAGTATTTTGTTGTGATTTTTCTAACTCATTAGCTCAAACTGCTGCGAATGATAATTCAGAAAAAAAGATTATTCACAAAGTATAAATAAGTGAAAATATTTTAAATTGTCTCATAAATAAAAAGATATACGTTAAATTATATTTATAATATTAACATATATCTCTATATAGTGCAAATAATCAAAATTTTTTATTTTATAATTCTGAAATTATAATCATCAGGAACATATGTTCATTTTAAATGACTCATACATTTTATAACATTTTTATGCCAATTTTTAGTATCAGTAGCATAACAATATGTTCATTTTTCTTTACATGAACTTAATCATAAAACTTCTCTTCAAGCTCCAGACATTTCTCATACTGTTAAGTAATTTTTAAAATATTTATTATCCAAAGTATGTAAAATTAAATATATTCAGGCATTTGCAGTCTTAAGTGCTTTCCTATCTCATCTATCATTATTTCATACGTTTCATACATTATACTGACTAGCTAAATTTCTTCATAAAGTAGTCTCTGCTAATCAAATACACATTATAAATGAAGGGTCTATGTTTCAATCTAAAGACTCATCAACCCACATTTGCCAATTTCTAAAAGCAGGTGCAGCATAAGTATTTATTAAATATTTTTGTCTATCTATTTCTGTATCTCATATCAATTTAAATACTCTAGAATTAGATGTTTTCTTTTTAAAATCATATCATCTTCTATTTTTAAAATCTGAGTAAAATTTAAATTCATATTTATCAGGTATTTTTGTAAACTGAATATAAGATAAATCTAGAACACTAAAAGGATCAATATATTTTTTGTCTTTGAAAACTTCAAAATGTAAATGAGGTCATGTTGACATAAATCATGCTCATAAAGTTCAAAATTCTCATCAAGTCTGAGCAAATACTTCTCATTTTTTAACAAAATCAAATTCTTTAACTAATACATCACTAACGTGTCAGTAAACTGTCATATATCAATCAAAATGTTTAATAGCTATATATGCATAATCCTCTGAATCTGGTGGAGTTATATGAACAACATATCAGTCTGCAGGTGCTTTAATAGGAGTTCATTGAGGTGTAATTATATCAACTGCTTCATGAATTGAACCAAAATCTTTTTTATATTCAGGATCATGAAAATATGCACTTATTCATTTATTAGGTTGTATTGGCCAATCAAATTTTATATCATACTCTTTTCAAGATTTATTTAATTTTGATTCAGAATAAATCATTTTATTTATATTTAGACATTTTCATGACAAAGCTCTAGATTCTGCTGTATTCTTTGATACATCAACAAACTTACAATTATATTTTTTTAATATATCATTTCTTATAGCATTAAATCTAATTTTTTCTTTAAATGATTTTAATTGCAATTTTTTTTCAATTTCCAATTTATCATATATATATTTAGAATAATATGATTGTTTTCATTTAGATACTTCTAGGATTTTTTCTTTATATGCTTTTTTATCTGATAAAACTTTTTTTTCTATAATTCACATTTTTCTTAAAGTCTTTAAACTTCATTCTTGTTTAGTAAGTTTTACTTTTTTCATATATAAATCTGAAATAAATTTTCTATGATTATCAATAAGCTTTTTACCTGCTACTTGTATAATTCACTTAAAATATAAATCATTTAATAAATCTGCTATATTCTCTCAATTCAGTAAAATACTTTTAATATTATCTACTTTTTTATCATCATAAATAGTATTTCACTTTTTATAGATATAAATTAAATATTCTCTCATTATCTCAGTATTTTCTTTTATTTTCTTTTTTAATATTTCTATAGTTTGTCAATTTACCTCTATTTCTCTTTTAACAGCAATTACCCTTTTGTTAATATTATTAACTCTTTCTAAAGTATCTGATATATCATCATCCAATTGTTTAATTGATTTTTCTAAAGATGTAATTCTATCTAATGTTTCTAAACGTTTATCTTCTATTTTTTCTCTTTCTGTTTTAGCAGAATTTCATATATTATTATATAAATCAACCTTCTTTGAAATCTTAAATATATCTGTAAATTCATTTGTGAAATCACCTAAATTAGACTCAAACAATAAATCATATTGTTTCTTTTTAAAATTATCCAAAATAGCTCCTCTCTGAGAATCAGTAAGAGCATATGACCAACTAAATGGAAATATAATTAAAAGTAAAACGGAAAATGTATATATTTTTTTATTCAAAATTTATTTTTTAAATTCTAGTATAAAATCTCTAATAGTAGTAAGTATATATTTAAATTTATCTTTATCTTCTTCAAGTAAAGTAATTCTAAATCATTCATAGCTTGAATTAAATCAACTTAAAGGTACAGAACATATTCAAGTTTTTCATAACATATAATAACAAAATTTCTTATCAAATCTAGTACTTCAACTAATAGCTGTTTTAATTATTTTTATTATTTCATTATTATTAATTTTTGGTATAAAATCTTTATTTAAATTATCAATATTAAAAGCAATTGATAAATAGAATGCTCATTTAGGTTTTATAAGATTTATTTCTTTTAAGTCTCATAAATATTCTTCAGCCAAAATAGCTCTAGATTTATAATTTTCAATTCTTTTATTTAGTGAAATCTTATAATTTTCATTTTCATATATTTCAGGTAATACAAATTGAGGTAAAGTAGTTGAACATACTTCTAAAAGTTTTGAAGCTAAAATAGAAGAAATATATTTTTTAAAATTTTCATCTTTATCTTCATTATATACTTCGATCCAACCACACCTAGAACCAGGCCAAGGTAGATCTTTTGATATTCATTTCATAGAAATACCTGGTACATCTCAAATAATATCTGAAAGCAAAACTCTATCTTCATCATTATAAGTTAGTTTTTCATATATTTCATCAAAAATTAAAAACATATCATATCTTTTAGCTATAGATACAATAGATTCTAAAACTTGTTTTGAAAAAACTGCTCAGGTAGGATTATCTGGATTAACAACTAATATTCCTACAATATTTGGATTATATTTAACCTTATTTTCTAATTCTAGTAAATCAGGATTCCAATTATCATTTGGATTTAAAGAATAAGTAATATGGCTACTTCATGCATGGGATGCTTCAGCTGATGAGTGTGTAGAATAAGCAGGATTAGGTCATATTACTCTAGAATCAAAAGCTAAACTTTTATATACTTTATTTATAGCATCTCATAACCCATTAAAAAAAAGAATATTATCTTTTGTGATATTTGGAGTTTTTGATGCAATATACTCTCTTGCAGATTCTAGTCATCTTGTAGGACAATATCAATATACTTCATCTAATTCAGAAGCATTTTTAACTATTTCCTTCATCCATAATGGTATTTTTTCTCATTTAACAACTGGATCTCAAATATTTTCCCAAGAAATATTGATTCAAAAGTTTTCGATTTTTTTTGCTACCTCAACTATCTCTCTTATTTCATATGAAAGCTCTTTATGTCATATATGTAATAAATTTTTTCTCATAAATATTAATTATTGTCTAAATTTTGAATAAATAATTCTAAAAATGTAAATATTATTAAAAGTAATGTTCAAGTTAATAAAACTCATGCTCATATTCCATGAAAGAATATTGTTAAAGCTATTAAAAGTGATACAAAAAATCATTGCCTAAAACTAGATAAAACGTGATATAAATAAACCCTTCATCTATAATAAATTTTTTTTATAAAATAAAAAATAATTGATAATATAGATGATAAACCTAAAATAAAAGTAAAAACTATAGATGTGATAGCAAAAACTTTATATTGATAAGGGTCAAGATAATTAAAAATTAATATAAATGTAATTAAGCTAAATAAAAACATTATAAAAATAATTAACAAAAGTAGTCTTTTCTTCATATAAATAAGAAAATTATATAAATATTATTACTATAAAATATACTCAAAATACAAAAAAATTAAAGTTTTTTAATAAAAAAACAAAAATTTTGTAAATATATTATTTATATGTTAAAGTAATATAAATAATATTTAAAAACAACTATGCAAAAGGAAGCAATTATAACAAGAAACTATCTTACTGAGAGCTCTACTGTAGATGAAATATTTGAATGAATCAATAAAGAAAATTTTAATTCTGAAGAATTAAAACAATTTATTCAAAATAATATTGATTTTTTCTCATCTAAAAATTTTAGACAAAAATTAATAGATAAGTGAGCAGAATGAAAAAATAAAAATGATATGATAATGATTATCTTTTTAATTACTTTTATTGATAATATAAATTATAATCTAGATGTAAATCAAAATATATTAAATGAATTAAATAAGACAAAATCAAGAGTTGATGAAATTGTTAAATTAAATGAAGAACAAAAAAAAGTTATTTCATTATATATAAAAAAAGATATTCAAAGGAAAAAATTAGAAGAAGAAATATCTATATACAAAGAAATAACAAAAAAACAATCTAATAACTTAAAAGAAAATATTTGAACTATAGAACTACTTGAAAGTACAATTGAAAAACATAAAAAATTATGATTACAATTAAACTCACTAATAAAAGAAGCTAAAGAGGTTTGAATATTTATTGAAGTAGCAAATAGTAAGTGAGAATTAAGAATAAATACTCTTGCCATAAGTGCAATTGAAAAACAATCTATACATATACCATCAGAAAGAACTTCTGCAACACTAAATGAAACAGAAAATAAATGAACTATTATAAAAGCTTGAGATTATAGAAATATTGAAGAATTTAAATTTAAAGAAATAGTAGATGAAAATACACCTGAAGAATTAGAAGAATTTTCTGATCCTATTAGTGTAAAACTAATACTAGATAGAGTCTCAGAATTAGAAATAAGCGAATCTACAAACGAAGAAGAAATAAAAACATTGAGAAATGAATTAAATAAAGAAAAAAAGAGTAGAAAAAAAATCGAAAAATTAAAAAAATCTCAAGAAACTGAAATAAATGAATTAAGGGAAAGACTTAATAAACAAGAAGCATTATTATTAAAACATAGGATTAAAACTTCATGATTAACAATTGCTGATGACAAAAAAGACTAATTAAAATTAGTCTTTTTTTATTAATCACATGAATTTTTAGATTCCATACACTTGTCCCAATCTATCTTTTGACTATCGTAATAAAAAATTGGTATAACAATAAGTGTCAAAATACTACTTACAAGTAATCACCATATAATTGTCCAAGCCAAACCAGACCAAACTGGATCTCACACAATAGTAGCAGCTCAGAAAACTGTTGTAAGCGATGTTAAAATAATAGGAGCAAATCTTACATATCAAGCTTTTAATAATGCATCTTCAATAGTAAGTCAATTTTTCTTAAGTACATTTATATAATCAATAAGTATAATTGCATTTCAAACAACTATTCATCAAAGTGCAATTATTCAAATCATACTTGTAGCTGAAAAATATTCATTTTTAAATAAATATAGCAATGTAAATCAAGGAAAAACTCAATAAAATGATAGTAAAAATGTAATCATTATTATTCAAGCAACACCAAAACTAGCAAATTGTCATACTAATAAAAAGTATATAGCAAGTAAGCTAAGTCACATTGCAAGTCATAAATCTCTAAAAGTATCCATAGTTAATTCCCATTCTCATCACCATTGCAGTACATATTTTTTTCAATCTTTTAATCAAACATATTCTATTTGATAAGGAGACCATGATTCTACTTCATAATCATCTCACAAAAACTTATCATCCATTAATATTCAAAATAATTTTATAACTGGATATATTAAACTATTATCTCCCATTTCTCAATAAATATAATTTGTTTTTTCCCTCTTATCCGTATTAATTTCAGGTGACACAAAAGTATACTCTATTTTTGAAATACTATCCAAAAATATTTTTTTACCTTGTTTATTTGTAAATGATATTTTATTTAAAAGTTCTATTGAATTATTTTGATTATTTTTAACTCATAAAACTAAATTTGTTGGTTCTCTTGAATTATCATTTGAAATTAAATTTATTCACATTCAATTAATAGCTATTCAAAGTGTATAAGCTACTTGTTCACTTGTTAATCAAGCTCTTGAAATAGATTCTTTATCTAATTTTATATTTAATTTTCTATATGTAGTGGATAATGAATTTCATAAATCTACTAACTCTTGTTCTTTTGATATTTTTTTAATCTCGTCTTCTACCTTCTTTGTAAATAATTCTTCATTTTGGGTACTAGCATCGGTTTTAATTTTAGCAAGAAATGTAGCTCTAACTGGTGGACCAGGTGGATCTTCTAATAATCTTACTTGTAAATCTGGATATTTTTCTAAAATATATTTTCTGAAATATGGCCTTATTTTTAAGGTATATTCTTCTGAAAAAATCCTATTTGAATTATATTTATCTTCATATTCACTTGGTGATAATAAATTTATTCTTGCTGATAATTGATTTTCTCAAATTCTAGACAATCATCATCTAAATAAATTTGCAAAATCTCACATAAATGCTTGACCAATTGTTACAGAAGTCTCTTTAACTAAATTTAAATCATCAGGAATATTTTTATTATTTTGATTAAAAAATAATAAAATATCATTTTTAACATTATTCATTTTTTCTACACCCCATCATCTTGGAGCATCTATCCATAAATATATTTGATTTTGGTTAGATTTTGGTAACATTCTAGCTTTAAATATTCCTGCATAAATAGGTCAAACTATTATTATAATTAAAGCTAACCAAAAAACTAATCTGAACCTTTTTCTTTTCTTTTTACTTATATCATTATTATTTAAATATTTTTTCATAAAATCTAAATAAATTTTTCTAATATCAAATTTATTTTCTTTTTCATCTTCTATTTTTTTATCTTTTTCTTCTATATTTTTAGCTCATAAAAAACTAAGCCATGGATTTATAGTAAAAGCTATTGCTAATGAAATTAAAAGTGCCATTATAGCAAATTGTGGTATTGGTCACATATATTCTCACATCATTCATCAAACCGCAAACATAGCAGCAAAAGCAAATAACCTAGAAACAGTTGAAAGTATAACTCAAACTCATACTTCTTGAGTTCAGTCTAAAACAGCTTCTAATTTTGTTTTTCAAGTATGAACTCTATCACTTAAATGTCTTGATATATTTTCAACAACAACAGTAGAATTATCAACTAACATTCAAAGTACTAATATTAATGCAAAAAGTGTGATTTTGTTAATATTTTCTCACATCATATATGCAAGCAAAAAAACTAATCATAAAGTCAACGGAATAGAAACTGCTGTATTAAAAGCATCTTTTCTACCTAAATATAAAGCTAAAACAATAAAAACTATTATTACAGATTGGACTAAATTAATTAATAGCATATTAGTAGCATTTCTAGCTGTATCTCATTCATTTTGAATAATATCTAAATTAATATTTTTAGGTAACTCTTTTTTAATATCTACAATTCTTTTAATAACATCATCAGTTAAAAATACTGCATTAGTTCAACTGGCTTTTCAAACTCATAAAAATACAGCTTCTTTATTATTATAAGAAGATATTTTATGTATTTTTTTAATACCAACTTTTATATCAGAAATATCTTCTAAATAAAGAGTGTTTCATCAAATATTTGATATAACAATTTTTTTAATGTCTTCTATATTTTTTACTTTAGCTTCAACTCATACAAATATTTTATCTCAAAATGCATTATCAATATTTCAAGATGGTAAATTTAGATTATTCTTTTTTAAAACATCATATACTTGCATTATATCAGTATTTCTAGATTCTATTTTTTCTATATCTAGGTTAATAATAATATCACTTTTATATCATCAAACTATATCAATAGTTGTTAGATTTTTAATAGTTTTTAATTTATTTTTTATAATTGTAGCAATAGAACGTAAATAAATATACTTTTGTTCATCGTTTAATTCAATTCAATTATAACTAATAGCATAAGTAATCTGAGGAAGTGTTTCTGGATCAATAGTTGTAACAATAGGGTTTCAAACACCAAGTGGTTTTAAATCCATATTTTCTTGAAGTTTTTGTTGAAGTCTAATTTTTGCTTTTTCTGCATCTTGTCATACCTTAAATTTTACCATTGCAGCTCAATAATTATCTCAAGCAGTTCAATACACTTCATCTATTCATTCAAGTTCCATTATTTTATTCTCAAGTGGAGAAATAATATATCTTGAAACTTCTTTACTAGATAATCAATTAGCAGGTACAAATATACTAAAAGCAGGTACAACTATAGTTGGATTATATTGTTTTGGTATCAAAAAATAGCTTCAAATTCATGAAAGTAATGTTACCATAACCAAAACTATAGTAAGTTTTGAGTTCTCTATAAAAAATTTTGCTATTTTTGCAAACATAATTTAAATTAATTATTAATTATTTTAAAACCTGACCATCATATAAATTTTCTTTTCATTTAACAATAATAACATCTCAAATATCAAGTCAATTTACTACAGAATAATTATCATTTTGTTTTAATATTTCTATATTTTTAAATTTTATAATTCAATCATTTAATACATAAACTCATGGAATCATAAAATGAGAAATAATTGCATCATTTGTAATAAGTTTTTCTTTTTTTAAGGAATTATTATTGAATACTACTCTTGTAAAACTTCAAATAGAAATACCATTATTTTCTGAAATAGTAATTTCAATTCAAACTTTTTTTGTTATAATATCTTTTGATAAATTTATATTTGAAATATATCAATGTACTTGTTTAGAAGTTCAATCAATATTTAATAAAACTCAATCATTCAATTTAAGTCATTTAGCTACTTCTTCAGATATATTTACATCAATAACTAATTTATCAGTATTTGAAACAGTTAGAAGTGACATTCATCATCATACAACTAGTCATACTTCTACCATTTTTTTTGTAATAATTCATGTTATTGGTGAAAATATTTTTCAACTATTTATCATAACTCATGCCGAATCTAATTGTCATCTTGCTTCATCTATTTTTGCATCAATTTCAGATAATTTTGATTGTTTTTGTTTTTTTAATGATTCTAATCAAGCTAATATTTCATCTAATTGTTTATCACTAACATTTGATTTTGTCTGTACTTCATTAACTTGTCATTTTGACATCTCAGTATATTGAATCAATGTATCTTCAGCTAATTTAACTTGTTTTTCAAGTAAATCAATTTGCATATTATAAGTATTATTAAAATCTGCTAGATTTTGTCTAGATCACTTTAATCATAAAACATAATCTCAAGATACTGTTAATAAACTAGCTTCAACATTTGATCAAAAAGTAGAAATCTGATTTTTATAAGAATTAATAGTTGTAGCTGGAAAATAAACATTATCAATAGATGCATCTAAAACATCATATGTAATTGATAGTAAAGATTTTATTTCTTCTGCTGTTTTTTCTCATTTTTTTAAAGCTATAAATATCACATCATTACTAGGATTTTTTCAATCTATATTTTCATCATAATATTTTTTATAATCTAGATATACTAAATTTACTACTCTAAATTTTTGTTTTGATTCATTATATAATCAAGTATTTTTTGCAGCTAAATAAGTTTCAAAACTATCATTTTTATGTTTATTTTCTTCTGTAACTCATAGTAATTCATCAACAAATTTTACAATATTTGTATCTAAAATAACTGATCAAACAATAGCATCTTTCATATTATCATAAATATGCGTTTTTTTAGTTTCCAAAACTGATTTTGTATGTTCTAAATTAGCATTAGCAGTTTCTACTCAAGTTTTAGCCGTATTTAATTGAGCATCTGTTATTTTTTTTGTATCACTTAATCAAGTAGCTAATCATTTTTTTCATAATTTTACTTGTTCCACTTTGGCTTCCATAGATTTAATTTGTTCATCAAACATCAATCTAGTATCATTTTTCATTGAAATTAAAGTATTTATTATATTTCAAGCTGATGAATATCAAACCTTTGCTTCACTTCAATCTAATTTAAGTAATAATTGTCATTTATTAACTTTATCTCATTCTTTCACATATATATTAGTAACTTTTCCACCTACTTTTGTAGCTAAATTAACCATTTTATCTCATTTAATATATCAAACATATGAATTATTAGTATCAATAGTTCCACTGAATACAGTTCAAGTACTATAATATATAGTATTTTCAGTTTTCTTATCAACTCAACAAGAAGATAAAAATCATAACCCTAATAAAAATATTAACATATATATTTTTTTCATTTTTTTTATTTTTAAATTATATAATTATTTTTCAAATATAGTTTTCAAAGATTCGATTATTTCTAATATTTTATTATCAGAAACTTTATAAAAAACTTCTTTTCAATTTTTTTTTGATTCTACTATTCCCTCCAACTTCATTTTTCATAAGTATTGAGAAATTTGTGATTGAGAAATTGTTGAACAACTCATTAATTCAGATACGTTTTTTTCTTCATTTCACAAAAAACATAAAATTGCTAGCTTATCCTTATTAGAAAAGTTCTTCATAATAAGTGAAATCCTATCTGCTTTATGTATTATATTTTTCATATAAATATATTAATAAATTATAATATGTTAATATAATATGCAATAAAATAAAAAAGCAAGTTAATTTGCTTTTTTATTTTATAATATATTTATATTAATTTATTTCTAACTCTTATCTTTTCTATTTTTTCACATTTCATATCAGATCAAATTTCAAAAATAACTCAATTTACAACATAATTTTTATCTAAACACTGTTCTATTTTCCCCTTATTTAATCATGTTAAAAATCTTTTTTCAACTGATTTATAATCTGCTCAAATAACTGAATATAAAGGTCAATTCATTCAAACATCAGATAATATTCAAGTTCAATTTGGTAATATCAATTCATCATTTGTTTGGATATGTGTATGTGTTCCAAATAATGCACTTATTTTACCATCTAAATGAAATCATAAACCATATCATTCTGCTGTTGCTTCTTTATGAAAATCAACAATAATTCAATCTAATTTTTCTCATTTTAATTCTTCTAATATATCATCTGCAACTTCAAATGGGTTATTAACTTTTTTATTCATAAACACCTCACCTATCAAATGAATAACTAATAATCTTTTTCAATTTTTTTCCACAATTTTATAACCTTTTCAAGGAATTTTATAATCTTTATGTTCATAAAAATTTGCTCCTCTAATAACTTTTGAATTTGTTTCATTTAAATAATCTTCTATTTTTGATATATTATCAAAAACATGATCTCAAGTAGTCATTACATCAACACCTAAATCAGAAATCTCTCTAGCATGTTTTTCTATAGCTCACCTACCAGACGTAGCATTTTCAATATTTACTATTATAAAATCAGGTTTATGTTTTTCTCTCAATATAGGTAATTCTTTAGCCAATGCAGCTCTTCAAATTCTACCAAATACATCTCAAAATACTAATACTTTCATTCTTTTTTCTAATAATTATTATAAACTTTATTTTAATTCTCTTTTATAAAATGATGTAAAAATCATAATCAATATTCCATATATAAAAACAAAAGTTCAAAGTGAAAATAAAATATTAAATACACTAATACTTGTTCAATTACTTATTAATAAAAATCAAATATATTTTAATGGTAACATTAATATAAAAACTATACTTAACAATGCTATAAGTTTAAAAAATTTTAAATATCATTTAGTTAAATGAAAAGATTCTTTTATATATTTGAATACACTTTTTCATTCTTCATTTTCTTCAGAAAGAATAAAATACGAAAAAATAATCCTAAAAAATAAATAAATTAATAATAATATAGAAAAAATTAAAAATATAAAACTTAATATTGTAAAATAATTATTACTTCATCAAGATACTAATATATTTAAATCAGATATATTACCAGAAAATAAAACAAGAATTCATGTTAAAATTAAAAATATAATAGCTGGTATAACTAATATTAATAAATTTAATAATGTTAGATTAAAAAATTTAATAATCTTTTTTAAATTGAAAAAATCTAATCATTTGAAAGATATTTTTTCTCAATTTAAATATCAATTTGATAATTTAATCAAAAGAAAACTTGAATAAAATAATGAAAAGATAAAAAATAAACCTCAAACTAAAAATAATATATTTGTAAAATCTAATGTAAGTGATAAAACAATAATATAAGCTAATGATTTATATAAATATACTAAATTTATTATAAATGAGTCAAAAGTATTAATAGATATTCATGCTAATAAATTTCTATAAATATCTAAAAAAGATACTTCTCATAATATTTTGTAAATAAGAAAGAATGGAAAAGATAATGCTAATCATAATAAAATTCATCCCAAATATATAACAATTTTTTTCAAATTCCAATGAATTAAAGATTTAAATAATAAAAATAAATCTGAAAACATATTCAAAATGAAATTGTTCTTTTCTTCTTTTTTTCATTTTAACACTTTTTGTACAAGTTTAGCTATCATTTTTTTTAATTATTATAAGTAATAAATTTAATAATATGATAAGTGAAAACAGTAAATTTGCAATATAAAGTGAAAAATATAAAATACAATTAAAAGATAGTAAATATAAAAATCAATTACAAATAAAATAATGAAAAAACATGAAATTATATTCTGAGTAATAAAAGTACCATTAGATTTTATAATAATCTTTATATCTTTTTTTATTGCAAAACAAATTAGGTTAATAACAGACTTAATACCTAATATTAATCTTCCTATAAAAACAATTGAAAATGATGCTTTAATTAATTTTGCATTACTTGGTTCGTTCTTATATATATTAATTTTAGCTCTTCATTCATTATATTTCATAAAAATAACATCATCAAAAATAAAAGAATTTTTATGAATACTTAGATATTCAATATATTGGTTATTATTTTTCTTTGTAATAATATTTTTATGAAAATGAATAATATATGAGGTAGAAATACCTAGATTAATTGTCTTATTTACTTTTATTATATGAACTATATTAGTTATTTTTGAAAGAATAATATTAAATAATATAGAATATTATTTATTAAAAAAATGAATATTATCAAAGAAAAAAATACTTATTATTACAAATAAAGATAAAAAAAGTATTTCAGAAATATTAAATGATATTAAAAAATCCAAAGTATATAAAATAATATGATATTCAAATAAAAAAGATATAAACATAAAATGATTAAGGTTTATATGATCAGTAGATAAAATACAGCAATTATTTGAAAATAAAAAATGTGATGAAGTATTATATATTGATAGTGATTATACAAAAAAAGAATTATTTATATTATGGGAATTAACAAGAATTTTTTGAATAAGGTATAGATATATTACAAATTCATTTGATATAACCAAAACAAATACAACTCTATCTTTAATAAATAATATACCAGTAATAGAAATAAAAAATACTCCTTTAGATAATTGGTGAAAAGTTAGTAAAAGAATATTTGATTTAATAATGTGAATTCTATGACTAATATTATTATTTCCTATTTTTCTTATCACTTCTATCTTAATAAAAATAGAAGATCCTAGCTGACCAATAATATATAAAAATAGAAGAATATGACAAAATTGAAAGGAATTCAATTTATATAAATTTAGATATATGAAATGGAAATTTTGTATAAAAGATGCTTATAATAAAAAGTGAAATCATAATGAAGCACTGAAGTATGAAGAAAAACTTATTAAAAATAAAAGTACAAGAAATTGACCATTATATAAAATAAAAAATGATCCTAGAAAAACAAAAATTTGAAATTTTATAGAAAAATATTCAATAGATGAATTACCTCAATTTTTCAATCTAATAATATGAAATATGAGTTTAGTATGACCGAGACCTCATCAACCTAGAGAAGTAAATAAATATTCTTTAGATCAAAAGAGATTATTAACTATTAAACCATGAATTACTTGAATGGCTCAAGTAAATTGAAGAGAATCTAATGATTTCAATAAAGAATCATGACTAGATATATTTTATATAGAAAACTGGAATATATTATTAGATTTGAAAATTATACTAAAAACTTTTTCTGTAATATTTTGAAGAAAATAAAAATACAATATAAAATTTATTTATATTGTATTTTTATTTTAAATATTTAATTTCAATCTCTCTTTCATCATCTATTAATGTTTTAGTTAAATTAATTTCTATATCTGGAGTATAATACTTTTCTATTAATTCAGGCCATTCTACAATAATAACTCAATCATTATTATCTAAAATATCTTCAGCTCAAATAGCAAAAAATTCATCATAACTATTTAATCTATATAAATCAAAATGATAAATGTCATTATATTTATTATAATAAGTATATGTTGGTGATGTAACTTCAAACTCATTATTCAAAATATCATTGATAATATATTTTGAAATTGTTGTTTTTCAAGCTCATAAATCTCATTTTAAAAAGATTATAGTTGGCTTATTAATCTGAATTTTAATAGTATTTAGATTATTTATAGAATATTTTATCTTCATAACAAGTAAAAAGTAAGTATAAAATTTGCTTAAATAGTTTTTATAAGATATAATTTATTTATACATTATATAACTTAATAAAAAGAATTTTATGGAAACTTTAATAGAAGTAAACAAAAAAGACGTAAATGGTATATTTATTTTTGCATTTAATGGTGAATTAGATGAGACAAATGCAGATAAAACCTTTAAAAGTATTTATGATCAAATCGGAGATTTTGATTGAAAAAATATTATTTTTAACTTAGCTGGTTTAAAATATTTAAATTCAAAATCAATTGGTTATATTGCTGATGTTTTCTCTAACATTGAAGATGCAGATGGTAAAATGGTAATTTCTAACTGTTCTGATTGAGTTAAAGATATACTAGAATTAGTTGGTATTACAACTATAATCCCAACAGTTGATACAGAAGAAGAAGCTATTAAATCAATTTAATAATAGAAGAAAAGAGATAATTTAAAATTATCTCTTTTTTATTTAACTATTTTTTTTAATTTAATTTCAAATTCTCATAAACTAAAGTCATTTGCTCTATTTTCGCAGTCTTTTTTCATTGATAAGCATAATTCTGGAGTTAAATAATTAATTCATTTAATTATTTCATCAATATCTCATCATTTAGGAATAAGTATTCAAGTTTTTTTATCAATAATTGTCTCTTTAAGTCATCATTCATTTACTCATAATACAGGTTTTCAAGCAGACATACTCTCAACTGGACTCATTCAAAAATCTTCATCAACTGGTATATAAATTGTAGCTATACAACTCCCTACATAATCTGTAAATCATACATTTCAAGCTAAAGTAATAAACTCTATATTAGAATATCAACTTGCAGATGCAAAAATTTTAATACGAGATGGATCATTTTCTCAATATATTACAACTAATTTTTTATCAGGCATTTTTTTAAAAGCTTCAACAACCTTATCTACCCTTTTAGCATCTGATAATCTAGCAAATGATAAATAATAATTCCCTTGTTTCTTAAACTTAAATTCATTTAAATTTACAGGTGGATATAAAACTATTGAATCAAGTCATAAAAAATCTTTAATTCTTTTTTTTGTATTTTCTGAATTAGTAAGTATTAAGTCTATTTTTGATATATCTGACTCATACATTTTCTTAAAAAAATACGATAAAATATTAAAAACAGGTCTTAATAGAAAAGGAACTTTCTCTAGATAAGAATATCTCAAATCATATAAATATCTAGGTGGAGTATGACAATAATATATTTTCTTAGTGTTTTTAGAACAATTTTTAACTGCACTTAAACTATCTCAAGAGAATATAACCGTATCGTAATCTTTTAAAAATCTAGTATTAAAAAGAAAAGCCCATTTAAGTTTTATATGCCTAAATCATTTTCTAAAAATCTCACTAGAAACAGATATCATTCTTCATTTAAATCATTCTTTTCTTAAATCAAAACTTCAATTACTAAAAAATCATGATGCTAAATCTGCATTTAAAGCTTTAGCCATCATTAAAATTAATCTTTCTCATCATCATTTATACAAGAAGGTATCATGTAATATTATAGTTTTATTATTTTTCATTTAAATTATACTTTTTAATTCATTAATTAAATTTAAAGCTTCAATAGGTGTTAAATTATTTATATTAATATTCTTTATTTTTTGTGTAAGTTTATTATTACAAAAATCATTTTTCTCAACTAAATCAATTTCAGAATTAATAGTTCATAACAACATTTGTTTTCAAGAAATCTTGTTATGTTCTAATTCTAATATTTGTAGCATCTTCTTAGCTTCTAAAATAGTATTTCTAGAAAGTCATGCAATTTTAGCAACTTCAAGTCAAAATGATTTTTTAATTCATCAAGGAATAATTTTTCTTAAAAATACTAAATTTTCCTCATTTTCTCAAACAGCTACAGAAAAATTAGAAACTCATTTTAACTGTTTTGATTTATCTATTAATTCATGATAATGAGTTGCAAATAATGTTTTAGCTTTTATATTATCATGATTTTCTTTTAAAATAGCCCGAGCTAAACTCATTCAATCATAAGTAGATGTTCATCTTCACACCTCATCTATGATAACAAAAGAGTTTTTAGTAGAATTATTTAAAATATTTGCAACTTCTTGCATCTCAACCATAAATGTAGATTGTCCTAGAAATAAATTATCAGATGCTCATATTCTTGAAAATATTTTATCAGTAATAGGTATTTTAGCAATATTAGCAGGTACAAAACTTCAAATATGTGTCATTAATACAATTAAAGCATTTTGTCTTAGAAAAGTAGATTTTCATCACATATTAGGTCATGTAATAATATGAATATAATCCTTATTATTTAAATCTAGATCATTACTAATAAAATCTCTTTCACTTAATTCAATAATTGGATGCCTTCATCAAATTATACTTAAAGAATTATCTTTAGTAACAACTGGTTTAGTATAATTTCAAGAATATGCTATTTCTGACAAACTAGATTCAAAATCTATAAATGCTATTTTATCACTTATAGATTGTATTTCACTGAAACTGTCCAATATTTGTTCTCTTATTTCTAAAAATAATTCATATTCTCTTTCAGCTTTTTTTCATTCAGCAGATAATATATTTTCCTCAAATTCTTTCAATGGTGGTGTTATATATCTAGAAGCATTAACTAACGTTTGCTTATGAATAAATAAATCTGGTATTTTTGAAATTTGACTTTTAGGTATTTCTATAAAATATCATGAAGCATTTGTATATTTAATTTTTAATGAACTTATTCAATATGTTTCTGATAACTCTCTCTGATAGTTAACTAACCATTCATTAGAATTATTAATTAATCAATTTAAATAATCAACCTTTTCATCAAATCAATTAGAAATAATTCATCATCACATAATATTTCACTCTGCATCTTCTTTTATAGAATCATTAATTAAATTTATAATATTTTTTATATTTTCCACTAGATACAATTTAAGCTAATAATATATAAAGACATTCTAACTAATAGCATTTTTTTGTAAAGTAATATTGTAATTTAAGAGATTTTAGATATTCTAATTAAAATATAAAAACTAACTTTTTTAGTATAAAAATGATAAAAATTAATAAAAAAGATTCAATAATAGATATAATTATAAAAATAGATAATTGTAAGAATAAAGAAATAGTTCTTGATTTCCCATTCTGACATCCAATTATACATAATTATATATCACTAAAAATATTAAAAGCCAAAGCAAAAAAGAAAAATATAATAATAATAACAAATGATAAAACTGCTAGAAAAATTGGTAGTAAACTTTGAATAAAATATTCAAAAATAGGTGATACAGATTTATTAGAATACAATTATACAAAATTAGAATATACAAAATATATTATAAAACGTTATTTTATCGAATTAACTCAAATTTTTTCAGATAAAACAAATAATATCACATTTGAATATCAAAAAAAATATTTATTAAAAAATTGAAAAATCTGATATTTTTTAATTTGATTAATTAGCATCGTACTTTTATTTTTCTTTATATTTTATTTTGCAGTAAATAAAACATATATATATATTACTCCAGAAATAAATATAAAAACAAAAGCTGAAAATTTTATTTTTAAAGAAGTATGAAGTGATGAATTAGTAGATAATAATATAATTAGATTAAATAAAATATCTAAATTAATATATTTAACTAATACATTTTGAACAAGTTGAGTAAATGAAAAAAGCTTAAAAAGAAGTAAATGAACAGTTACATTTTTTAATGAGTTGAACGAACCAGTTGATTTATTACAAAATACTAGATTAATAACAAAAGATTGAATTATATTTAGAAGTGATACTAGTATAAGAATACCTCCATCTACATATTCATCAACATGAATTATTATTCCATGAAAAGTTAATATACCAGTAACATCTACAATTAAAAATATCAATTGAAAAGTAGTTTGAAACAAATCAAATATCGGTGACTGAATAAAATTAACTATACCTTGATTAAAAAATAATAAAGATAAAATATATGCATATACTTTATGAGAAATAAAGTGAGCAAATAATAAATACGTAAAACAATTAACTAAAGACGATTTAAAAAATGCAGAAAATATACTTGAAACAAAATTAAAACAAAAAGCACTAAATGAATTAAAAAAACAAATAACAGATAATAATAAAAAAAATAATATTATAGAAGAACTATTATGAATAGATTGAGTACTTCAATATAGTGATTTCAAAATAATATGAGAAAAAAAATTAACAATTTGAGAAAAATTATCTGAATTTGAATTAGCATGAACAATAAAAATTAGTAGTTATAGTTATAATACAAAAAAAGTATTAAATCAATTATCTACCACTATTCAGTCAACTTTACTAAAAGACGTAGAAACATTTTTATTTATTAATGAAAACTCTCTTAGAATTTCAAATATCATATACAAAGAAAAAAGACCATTTAAAATAAAAGCTACAGCTGAAGTAGAAGCGTTTTTTTCACATAATTTTTTAACAAAGAAAAATAATTATACAGACAAGCTAAAAAGTATTATATCATGATTACCAAAAGAAAAAGCATTAAAAGTATTAATTAATAATTCTAAAATAAGTGATGTTTATATAGAAATAAGACCATTTTTTATAAAAACAATCTCCAAAATTTCTGATAATATAATAATAAAAGTTGTAAATAAATAAAAAAATAAAGATTTATAAAATCTTTATTTTTTTATTTAACTTCTATTTCATTTATATCATCCTCTTGAACTAGAACTTCTAGATGAACCTCATCTTGAATTTCAACCTCTGTATCATCCTCCTGAGCCTCATCTTGAAGATCAACCTCTATATCATCCTCTTGAACCACCTCTTGAACCTCCACCATCTTTAGATTTTGCTTCAACTATAAGTGGTTTTCTTGGATTTTCATCTTTAAAATGCCTTAAAATAATATCAGCATCTGCATCTTTAACATTAATAAAAGAAAATTCTCTCATAATATCAATATTACCAACATCACCCATTTTTGTATTAGTAGATTTTTCAATAAATCTAATTAATTCACCTGGATTCATTCCATCTAAATTACCTCTTGCTACAAATAGTCTTCTTTCTCACTCAACACCTGATTGACCTCTTCTTTCTCTACCTACTTCTCTAGAATCACCACCAAAACTTTCTTCTTTTAAATCAGAATAATGAGTAGTTGAGAATTCTTTACCGTAACCTTCTTTTAAAATTGCAGCTAATACTTCAGCAGGATTTTCAGATAATTCTAATAAATCTTTAGCTAAATCTATATAATGTAAGCTTGAAATATCAGTTAATAATTCTTTAGTTTGATCTTTTAATCTTTTCTTTTTAAATTCAATAACATCTGAAACTTTAGGTAAAGTTCAAACTTTAATTTTTGATTTAATTGTTCTTTCAACCCAAGATAACATTCTTGAATCTTTTCTTGAAACAAATGATATTGCTTCACCTTTATTCCCTGCTCTACCAGTTCTTCAAATTCTATGAGTATAAGTTTCTGGATTATCTGGAAGTGAATAATTAACTACATGTGTTAAATTATTAACATCAATTCATCTAGCAGCAACATCTGTAGCAACTAGAATCTTGATTGCACCATTTTTAAATCTAGCAAGAGTTTTTTCTCTCATTTTTTGATCAATATCACCATGAATACCTTCAACCTTATAACCTCTTGTCATAAGTTTTGCAGCAACATTATCAACATCAGCTTTAGTTCTACAAAAAAGAATACCATAGAAATCAAATTCTACTTCAATAACTCTACATAGAGCTTCAAATTTATCTCTTTCATTAACTTTATAACATTTTTGTTCAATATTTGAATTAGTTAATTCTTTTCTTTCAATAGAAACTAAATCATGATCTTTTATATATTTATTTACTATATCTTTAATACTTCTAGGCATTGTAGCAGAAAATAATAATACTTTCTTTTCTTTAGGAGTATATTCAATAATTTGTTCTATTTCTTCCTTAAAACCAATATTTAACATTTCATCTGCTTCATCAAGAATGAAATATTTTAAATTTTCAATTTTTAAAGTTCTTCTTTTAGTTAAATGATCAATAACTCTACCTGGAGTACCAACAACTATTTGAGGATTTCTTTTTAATCCCATTAATTCATCTCTGATATTTTGTCCACCATATAATAATTGTACTTTCACTCATGAATCTGCAAATGATTTTATTTCATTTGCAACTTGTATAGCTAGTTCTCTAGTTGGGGCTAATACTAATGTTTGAATATCTCTAGAATTTATATCTAATCTTTCTAATACAGGAAGAGCAAATGCAGCTGTTTTACCAGTACCAGTTTGAGCTTGACCAATAATATCTTTATTACCATTTAAAAGTAATGGAATAACTCATGCTTGTATAGCACTTGGAAATTGATAACCTTTAGCTGTAATTTTAGCTAACATTTTTTCTGATAAACCTAAGTCTGCAAAAGTAGTTTTATTTGTAGTATCTTCAGCATCTATTTTTTTATCTTCCTTAATTTCAGCTTTAACCTCTTCAGTTTTAACTTCAACTTTTTCTTCTTTTTTAACAGCAACTTTTTTTACTGTAGTTTTTTTAGCTGTAGTTTTTTTAGCTACTTTTTTTTCTACTTCTTCAGTAGCAACAACTTTTTTTTCTATTGAATCTGACATATATTTTATATGTTAATAATTATAACATCAAAAAAGAAGAACACGCAATTAATGCAAGTTCTTCTTAGGGTGAGGTAGAACTTCCAATAACTATTGAATATAAAAAAATTAATTTTTGCGTAGTGTTAGTTCACTTCAACTCAAATTTTTCCCTTTATATTGAGTTATTCGGAACTTCTTATTTTTTCGACAACGAGAGTATATATAGTAATTTTTTAATTGCAAATCTTTTTTAAATTATCTTGACTTTATTAATTTTTATTCTAAAAAAATGTTTTTAATTTTTTACCATAATGTTTAAATAATGAACTAGTTCATCAATTTATTTTTTCATTTTTATCTAATTCTAAATGTGCTATATAGTTTTCTGCAATTTCTCAAGAGCTAGCTTCTATTTCTAATAAATCTGGAATTCAATCATACTTATCAAAATCAAATTTAATAGCTCATAAAGCATATGCTACCCTATTTTTTACTTTTATTCTTGTTTCATTTAATTTTAAAATCTGTAATAACTTATAAAAAACTATTGAATTGAATAATATAAACTCTTCTTCATAACAATCTCTAAGTACATTTTGATCTTTACTTTTTTTATCTTTCTTTTTAATTGTACAGTAATGATCTCAATGATTTTCTCATTTTGATACTTTATGTCTTATTCTTAAACTAGATTTTTCTCAGTTATTATACTTTCATTTCTCAATATCTTTATCTTCAGTATCAAAATAAGTATCAGTAACTCTTCATTCAAATGTCTTTTCTGCTCACCATTTATCTAATAATGTATCTCATAATTCAGATGTATTAACATCTAATATTTTAATTTCTTTTTCTTTTTCGAAATTATTTCATTTATTATCACTTAATTTAATTAAATTATAATTAACTAAAAGCATTAATAAATGTGAAACAGTATTATTATTTCATAAAATATTTTCTATTTTTGATTTAGTTATATCATGAATGTTTCATATATCATTTGGTATTTCAATACCATGATCTCATAAAAAATCATTAAAAACATCAACATTTATAGTAGAATTATCTTTATTTACTAAAGTATCAGTATATTTTTCAATCATATTGACTAAATATTAATAATATATATTAAATATAATTGTAACTAATATTTAGATTATAGCAATAAATTTTATCTGATTTATTAATTTAAAAAATATATAATTTATCTGTTTTCAAAATATTTTTTTAATCTTTTTAATCAAACTTTTAAATCATTCATATCTCTACCGTAACATATTCTAAAATGTCATTTTCATCATTCTCAAAAAGTTAATCATGGAACTAAAGAAACTTTAGCTTTATCCAAAATCCTCATACATTCTCTATAATCTCATTTTGTATACTTAAATTTAGGAAAAATATAATATGAACCATTTGGAATTTTAAAGCTTATATATTTAGACATTTTTTCTAATTCTCAGACGACAAAATCTCTTCTATTTTCTAATTGTTTATTTATTTTTTTAGCAAATTTAAATAAAATATCTAAATTTTGCATAATAGCATACTGGCTATGAGAAGGTGCACAAGTCACTAAACTATCATGTATTTTTAATACTTCTTTAATTAAATATTTATTAGCTATCATATAACCAATTCTCCAACCTGTAATTCAAAAAGACTTTGACCAAGAATTAATAATTACTAAATATTTTTTATACTTATCAAATAATTTTAAATGTGAAAAATTCTCTCATTTATTATTAAACATAAAATAATTATAAACTTCATCAGTAATCAAATAAATATTTTTTCATTTAATATATTTTAAAATTTTTTCTATATCTTTTAAATCAATAGAAGTTCAGGTAGGATTATTAGGATTAACCAAAACTATTGCTCTTGTATTTGAATTTATAGATTCTTTTAATTTTTTAAAATTAATTCAAAACTTTTTATTTAAAGGACAACCTATATGTTTAGCTCAAGATATTTTTACAATATTATTATAAGAAGCATATGTAGGTTCAAACATTATAACTTCATCACTAGATTTTGTAATAATAGTTAAAAGTAAACTAGAAATACCTTCTATTGCTCATGAAGTAATAAGTACTTCTTCTGATTTAAAATTTGATCCATATTTAGGATTATATAATTTAACCATTTTTTCTCTAAGCTCTAATATCCCTTGTGATAAAGTATAATCTTTAGCTTTTGTATCATTAGTATAATCACAAATAGATTTTTTTAGTTCTTTAGGCATATCATACCATGGAATTCATTGTGATAAACTAATAACTCCTTTTCACATATTACTAGCCTTTAATTCCATTAATTTAATAAGAGACATTTCCTCTTTTTTTAATCTATACTCACCTAATTTAAAACTCATAAATATTTTAATTAATTATATTTACATAATAATAACATATAATTTATATTTAAAGAAAAAAACTACTATAAATAGTAGTTTTAATTTGTTTTACTTAATTCATACAAAAAATCTTCAAAATTTTCTTCTATTAATTCTTCTGTAATATATTTATTCATATCTCATAAATCTCAATGTTTTTGATCTCTTCATTTATGATGAGAGTCACTTCAAAAAGTTAAAATCATTCAATATTTAACACTTGTATCTATAATTAATTTAACCCATTTTTCATTTGCTTGTGAATTTATTTCAATTCAATTTAATTTATCTTGATATTCATCAATAAACTTTAAAAATCCTTCCTCATCATTATTAAAAGTAAAATTTGGATGAGCAAGTGATAAAAAATATTTATTTTGAATAGATAAATCTCATATTTTAGAAACAGTTGGTTCATATTTAGGAATTTGCTCCCATCATATATTTCTAAATTCTCAATCTTTTTTTAAACATTCTTTAATAAACTCTCATTTATCCAATTTTTTTCATATAAGTCTTGATAAAAGTTTTTCTAAATCATCTTCTTTTTGAAAAATATAATCTTCTATATGAAAATTATTGATATTATCAATATTCACATCTAAATTTTTATAAAATTTTAAAAATTTATCATAATCTATATTAAATCCATTTTCTTCCAATCTATCAATTTGTTTTTTTATTTTTATCTTTCTTTTTTCTCTAACTCAATCTAAGATATCTCTAATTTCTAGTCAAAAATTATCAGAATAGCATGTTAAATGTAAACTTTTATCATTTATATCATCAAAAGCAGATATCTCTACTCAACAAGTCGAACTTATTCAATTCATTCTAGCTGAAACAACTAAATCTTCATTAACAATATCATGTTCAGTAGCTGAAATAAAATCAATTCATTTTTCTTTAGTTTCTTTTAATACTTCATTATTATTTCTAGATCAATCAGATAATCTAGTATGAAAATGCATATCTATTTTTTTCATAAAATTATTTTAAAAAATATTTATTTAATTAATTCTTGTTTAATCATTTTTCATAATTCTCTATCAAAATAAAAATTATATTCTACATATTTTTCTCAATTCAATATTCTAGGTAACCAGATCTTATCATCTTCCCACATTTTATCATAAGGAATATTATCTAAATTAAACCAAAATGGTTTAATTTCATCTGATTCTATAACATTTCAAGTATAACTAAGTATATTATATAAATGTACATCTAAATTATCAATATCATCACTGAAATAAAAATGTAGCACACCTAAATATTCTAAATCTTTTTTATCTATTACAATTCATATTTCCTCATTAGCTTCTCTTATCATACACTCATCTATAGTTTCTCATTTTTCTTGTTTTCATCATACTCAATTTAAAACTCATGTAGCAAAACCTCTCTTTTTTTCTCATAAAAATATTTTTCAATTTTCTATAAGTATTCATAATGTATTTTGAAGCATTTTATTATAATTATGTATTAATATTTTAATTATACATAAAAAAAGTATTAAATAAATATTTAATACTTTTAGTAACCTTCACATTTTCCTTCATTTGTAAAAATTCTAAATATATGCTAAAATATTAATAATAATTTATGATTAAAACAGAATGGTTATTGATATTGTAAATAAATCATTTTTGTTAGATAAATCTCAAAAAATATACTTGATAGAAAAACTAAAAACAGCTAATACTTTATATATTCAATCTATTATATGAATTATAGAAGAAGAGAATAATTTTATGCTTACACTTCTTAAAAAATACAAAGAAGATAGCAATAATTATAGTATATGACAACTAAAATGAGAATTAATAACAAAAAACTTTGAAAAAATTAGAAATCTTGAAAAACAAGAAGAAGATGATTTTTTTGATATTGATAAAGAATTAGAATTAACATAATATTAAATATATATAATGACTACTATTGAAAATAACAATAATGAACCTATTAAAATTGACCCATCTAAACAGCAAGAGCAAATAGATAGAGATTTTGAGGATATTGTAATAGAATTTCAAAAAATGACACATGAAGAAAAATGAGAGTTTATTAATGCAATATCAGATAAAGACCCTAATTTTAAAAAATTAAAAGAAGAATTAAAATCATATTTTTGGTCTCAAATAGAAAATGTAGAATATAATACTATTCAAGAAAATACTCAAATAATAGAACAAATTGAAAATGAAACAATTAAAACTAATGAGTTAATAGGAACTCAAAAATGATTTTTTGAAACTAATAAAGATTTTACTAGTTTTAATGATTTAATGACTGAAAAAACTATAAATTGAAGTCCTGTAATGATTTTAGATGATAATGTATATGATGCATTACTTAGATATGAAGATAATACTGAACCTCTTATAAAAGCATTAGCACATAAAGAATTAAATCAAGCTAATAATGAGTTAGAAGCAAGTAAAAAAGCTATTTCTACAAGTATGCAATATAAACCTGAAAATATGAATAGAGCATATCAATATTCATATGAACAATTTGAAACTAAAAAAGATAAAATACTAGAAGATTTTAAAAGTGTAGCTGAGGATTTTAAAGATTTAATGAAAACTGATGCTTGAAAACTCATTATATCAAATACAGCTTTTACATCTTTTGAAAGTAAATTAAAAACTGATATTAATACTCAACTTTGATATGAAGAAAATACAGAAAATGAAACAACTTTAAATATTGAAAACAATACAAAAGAACTACTTTTAAATTTATGAGTAATAGAAAATAAATTTAATGAAAAAATAAAAAACTTTTTAGCTAATCAAGAAGATTTAAAAGGTAATGATTATATTACTTGGCAAAAAATACTATATACTGATTTTCCAAATCAATTAGAAGAAAGTATTAGTGATGAGATTAGATTATATAGTAAAAAAGTATGAGAAGATTTAATTAAATATAATACTTCTATAATTAAAGAAGGATGAATTTTTAATCTACCTATTTGAGATTGAAAAAATATTAGATTAGATTTTTCTGAATTATGAGATGTATCAAATTTAGATAACAAAAAAATATTAGAATTATATAATTCTAATTTTGAAAGTATTTATAGAAATGATTTAAAAGAAAAAATAGCTGATTCTATTTCTGATATATGGAAATCAATGAAAGAAAACCCTTGAAAAACTGCTATTGATATTACTAGTATCATTTTTGCTTGAATGTGAGCAGTTTTAGCATCAGCTTGAACCTGAACAATTTCATCTATATTAATAGCTTGACCTACTTTTACTGTTCTTGATAACTGATATAGAGCTTGAATGTATGAGGTTTTTGATATAGAATGATGATGGGAGGCATGAGTTTGAATTGAAGAAAATGATACAAATAATGATATTCTTAGGAAAAAGCTATTTGAACTTGGTTGAAATACTGCTTTATTTTGAATGTTTAAAGCTACTTGATTATTAGAAAAGAAATATCTACCTGAAATAGATAGTCAATTGAAATCTATGGCTATTAGAACACCAATAGAAGCATGATTTTTTACTTATTATGCAGTTGTATCAGAAAACTTACAGAATACAATTAAAAATGATTGAAATACAAATGAACTTTTAAATGATTTTTCTGAGATACCAAATTTTGATATTTTAATGAAATCATATATCTATAATCTATGATTTATTACAGCAGTAAAAGCCTGAGCTATACCAGCTGAAAAAATGGTTATTGCTTGATATCAAAAACAATTAAATAGTGAATTGTGAGTATTAAAAGAAAAATGATACTTAATAATGAATACATGAGAATGATATGCATTTTTTCAATGATTAAATAGAGTTGATAATATTTGACTTAAAAGTTTTGAAAAATTTATAGCATTAAATAAAAAAGTGAATTATATTGCTATGGAGCAGTATAGAAAACCTGAAAGTTGAAGATGATGAAAATCAGCTTATTCTACCACTTTTAGAGAACAAAAATTCCAAAAACTAGAAGAATACTCAAAAGAAGCACAATCTTGAAAAATTGATTATGCTTTGAATGATAAAATTATATGAAAATCATTAACAGATAATTGAATCTGAAAAAAATGAGAAAATGTATGAAAATGATTACTTGAAAAATCTTGATTTGAAAAATGAGAAAAAATAGAACCAAAAACTAAGTTTGAGAAGAAAGCTATAAAAGAAATGGAAAAAGCTAATATAATTATTTATACAGAGTATAGAAACTGATTTAATAGATTTTCTAAATGAGAAAATTTAACTCAAATTTTTCCAAATATGAGTTATGAAGCAAAAATTAAAATTCAAGATATTTATAAAAATAATATTTCAATTAAACCAAAAAAAGAAGGAAAAATTTAATTTTCCTTCTTTTCTATTTTGTAATTAACTATGTAATCTGCAACATCCCACATAATATTAACAGCATTTAAAGTTGCAACCATATATTCATCTGAATATATAAGTATTTCTTTTCAATTTTTATTATATAATTTCCATAATCAATTTTCTAATGTAATTTTAGAATATCATTCTCTAATGTATCATGCTTGTAATGAATCTTCATATCATGGAGTATCTCTGAAATAATCTACATTTGTGTATCTTGTTCAATCTAATTTTGTAATGTATACTAAATTTCAAATTTTACTTTCATAAATGGCATATCAATTTCTATCTGGAATTTTTTTAATTTCAATAGTTTGTTTTTCAATAGCTTCTTGAACTTTACTTCATTCAAAGTCTGGAAGTTTTTTAAGTTTTTCAATAAACTCTTGTTTAAAATCTTCACTTAAAGCCTCTGTTTGTTGTTTTGTTTCACTTGAAACCAAAATAGTAGCTATATTATTTTCAGTATCAATAATAATTTTTCAAGTTTTTTCTGAAACATTAGGAAAACTATCAAGTCTTCTTTCATAATGAGTTGGAGTTTCATTATTATTTACTTGATGATAAATATCAGGAGATGTAGAGTTTAAATCTGCCATTTATAATTATTATTTATATATTCTTAATTTTATCATTTTTTAAAGGAAAAAGCAAATTAGTATTTTTGAAAAATTTATAGCATTAAATAAAAAAGTGAATTATATTGCTATGGAGCAGTATAGAAAACCTGAAAGTTGAAGATGATGAAAATCAGCTTATTCTACCACTTTTAGAGAACAAAAATTCCAAAAACTAGAAGAATACTCAAAAGAAGCACAATCTTGAAAAATTGATTATGCTTTGTATGATAAAGTTATATGAAAAACTCTGATTGATAATTGAATTTGAAAAAAATGAGATAATGTATGAAAATGATTATTAAAAAAATCTTGATTTGATAAAACTGAGATTAAGGATTTTAAGGAATGAAAACTTAAATGAGAGAAGATTGGTGAAAAAAGAGCTTTAAGGGAGATGGAGAGAGCTAATGAAGTGATTTATAAGGACTTTACTGATATACAGAAATATATGGAAACATATCCTACCAATAAAGAGATTAAGGATTATATGTTAAGTAAATGAGTAGATAAGAAAAATACATTAAAATTAATAAAGATACTATCAAATTGATAGTATCTTTTATAAATTATCCCAGTTATCATATACTTCTTGCAATGTTTTTATATGCTTATCCATAAATTTTCACCACTTGTAATATTCTCAAATTGATTTATCTGAAAAAGGTTCTAATTCATTTCAATTTACAATTATTTTGTAAATTCAATTTCATTTATCTACTTCTTTAAATTTTCAATGAGAAAATCACAAAAATGCAGGATATGATATTTTTTTATCATCTCTTTTTCATTTAAAGCTAAATAATAGAGTTCAATCAAAATTATGTAAACAAAAAAATCCCCAAAATGAGGATTTTAATAAAAATCTTAAATGGCAGCCCGCCAAGGGTCAAGTTAGAACTATTTGAAATTTTAACCATAGACACCATAGATTGTTTAAAATATTTATGGGAAGAAATGACCTATGTTGAGCCAATTTATAATAATAAACAAGAAAAAACATCAATTTAACATAGACTTTTAAAATTTTTTAGATATATATAATAAAAATATTACTATTTAATAAAAATAAAATATGGAACAAAATTTAAAGAAGAAAATGTTAGACGATTATGGCATAATAGTAAAAAATGGGTGGCTAAAATAGAGAGTATTTGGTAATATAAAGCCAAATACTCTTTAACTTTTAAAACAGTGAATAAAAGTTACCAAAAAAGGTGCAAAAAATGCAAATCAGATAAAATTAAAAAAGACTGATTTAAAAGATGAAAACAAAGATATAAATGTAAACTTTGTGGTCATATTTTTCAGAATAAAACTAAGAAACAAAAAATAGATATAAATGAACTATGGAATAAATATTGTTTCAGAAAACAAACTTATGCTGAATTAGCAAAAGATTATTGAGTTACAGTAAAAACAATTCAAAAATATTTAGATAAATATGAATTTAAAATATCTAAAATTAGGCTTAATTGTAAAAAGTGTGTGGCTGAGATGATTAAATTTTACCATGTAAGAGAGATAAAGTGAGTTTCACTTTTCTCTCTTTTTTTAGCCCTCTATGAAGACTAATTTTAGGTTTAATATGT
>Ga0256840_1000636_pt1 | contig 35199 bp, 37 predicted proteins | sample 355202metaG_FD_185969 | JGI IMG/M metagenome (GOLD analysis project Ga0256840, IMG submission 185969) | Hydrothermal vent microbial communities from Mid Atlantic Ridge, Atlantic Ocean - 355-202 | ecosystem: Environmental > Aquatic > Marine > Hydrothermal vents | place: Atlantic Ocean: Mid...
AAATCTATTCAGTCTTGTGGTTTTTTAAGAAATTCAAAAAAGTTTCTGTTTATTTTATTTACTTGTTTGTCAGTTGCTTGAGCAGACATTAAAATAGCAATAAGAAGTTGAAACTCATTATTGTAAATTAACTCTGTTTTAGCATCAGGAAACATAGTATTAAGTGTTTCAGCAAAGTATGGAATATCTTTTTTAAGCATTTAATAATTTATTAGCTAAATTTATTTCTTTTTGTATTAAATCATCTCTTCATGGTATAAATACTCATTCTAAAACTATAATACAGTCTTTATATTTCTTTAAATTAAAATTAAATCATTTTTCTAAACATGCTAGAGCATGAGGAGTTTTGATTTCAGGATTATTTGAATAATAATTTTTATTTACTACTGAAAAGTGTATTTTATTTGGAAATTTTACTTTTTCAAATTCTAAGAAAGGTATTTTATTTTCTTCAGCATGATTTATATCAAAAGTAAATCATGTTTGTGGTAGTTTTTTTAATAATTCTATCATTTCATTTGCTTGTCTATAAGATTTTTTTCTTATATCCATATTTTCAAAAGAAATATATTGTTCTATTTCTTTAGATATTGAATCAAAATCTGTATCATCAGGGTGAAGTGTAAAGTGTTTAAAGTTTGGTATTGTTTTTAAACAATATTTTATCCATTCTATATCTTTTTCTTTAAATCATATTAAATGAAGAGTATTGTATTCATATTTAGATAATTTATTTAATTCTAATTCAGAAAAAATATATCAATGTTTAACTACTATCTCTACTCAATTAAATCATTCAAATTTTTCTAAATGATTTAAAGTTTCTGTTAAAGAATAATTATAATACCGAAAATTTCATACTCATATACTTATTTTATTTTTCATTTATTTTTTCTTTATTTATTATTTTAATTATAATACTAAAAAATTAATTTTAAAAAAGAAAAAATGTATAATGAATGATTCTATTTAACTGAAGCTGTTTGAAATAATGCTTTTTCTTATGAAAAAAGAAACAATAAAAAACTGTATATACCTAGTTTAATAAATGCTAAAATAGATGATATTTTATTACAAAATGATAAAGAAAAAATTGCTTTTGAAGATTTTGGTTTTGATGATAAATTAAGTACAAATTATTGACTTAAAAATTTTTATAAAATAAAGTGGAAAAATAAAGATATATATCTTTTTGATAATCATAATCATGCTTATTTTTTTTGGTATTTAGCAAGAAAAGAGTGAATAATATGAGATAATAATATTTTAATACATATAGATGAACATGCTGATACTAGAGATAACGATAAACATTTATTAAAACCTGATAGTTTTGATTTAGATAAAGTATTTGGGTTTACAAATAAAGTTTTAAATGTAGGGGATTATATTATTCCAGCTCAAGAAGAGGGGATTATATGAGACATAGTTCAAATAAGAAATGAAACAAATTTAAATGATTATTTAGAAAATAAAGATAAATATAGAGATAATATCATACTAAATTTAGATTTAGATTTTTTTCAACCTGATATTGATTATATAGATTTCGATTTAAAGAAAAAAGTAGTTTTAGATGCTGCTAAAAATGCAAAGATTATAACTGTTGCTACTTCACCTTTTTTTATTAATCAAGAATTAGCTGTTAAAGTTTTTAAAGATATTTTTAGCTAAAATTATTTTGCATTTTAAAAGTTTTTTAATATAATCTTCCCATAATTTATTTATTAATTACGCAAATTATGACTGTTGCATTAAACAAAGAAAATTTTGAAGAAACTATTAAATCTGGAGTTACTTTAGTTGATTTCTGGGCTGAATGGTGTGGGCCTTGTCAAATGATGTTACCTATTTTAGATACTTTTTCTGATTCTATGGGTGATAAAATGACTGTTGCTAAAGTTAATGTTGATGAATCTCCAGAAGTTGCTGGTCAATTTAGAGTTATGTCTATTCCTACATTAATTGTATTTAAAGATGGAGAACCAGTTGAAACTTTAGTAGGTGTTCAACAAGCTGATCAATTAGAAGCTGTTGTTTCTAAATATTTATAATATTTGATTTAGAAAAAAGAGAAAACTTACGTTTTCTCTTTTTTAATTATATAATCCCTTTAACTGCACTAATATTAAAGCTATAATTCATTTTTAGACTTCAAATTATTCATACATATCATTTATGTCAATCTATATTAACTTGCTTAATTATTATTGTATAATCTTTTAAAAAGTTAAGTATATTTTCTTCTCATATAAATATATTTATTCAATTATTTAAATGAAATGATTGAATAAATTTAGAAAAATTAAATTTATCTTCAAGCATTTTAATGATAGAAAAAATGGAATCTCATAATCTTTTGTGATTTTGTTCTAAAAATATTCATGTTCAAGAATGTTGAGAAATATGTTTATCAGGAACTATAAAGAATGCAATTTCATCTGTACTTTTTGCTAGTTCAAATGTTATTTTATGAGTTAAATCGGATAATTTTTCTATTTTATCTTCTCATATTTTTATATTTGATTGATGTAAAAAATAATCAGGAGAACTTTCCATTAAATAATTAACAAATGCTCTTAATCATTTTGAAGTAGGAAGTCTTCATGCTGAATTATATGGTTGATATACTAATTCTAAAGTTTCAAGTTTTGCCATGTCTCATCTAACAGTAGCTGGACTAACTCATAAATCGTATTTTTGTAATAATAATTTACTACCTAAAACTTCTCAGGTTTCAATATACTCTTCGACAATTATTTTTAATATATCTATATTTCTTTGTGTTAATTTACTCATGTCTATTTTATTAAATCTAATATTTGTGCAATAGTTTTTTCTATGGTAATTGTTTTTATTACTTGATTATAATTAATATTATTTTTTGGTAGAGGTAAATCTTTTTTAATAGTTTCATAAATACTATTTACAGAAATTGGAGAAAAATAATTAATTGTATCATTAAAAATTGATTTTATATTTATTAAATCACTAGCTAGTATATGACTATTGTAATATAATGGTTCTGTTAATCTAAACGGAAATGGTTCATAAAAACTAGGGAAAATTGTTCAAAGTGCATCTTTATAAAAAAGAATTTTTTCATTTTGTTTTATGATAGATACAAAATGAATATTTTTTTGCATTTCAAGTTCTAATATTAATTTTCTAAGGGGGATATTTCTAGCTATATTCTTTCATAATATCACTAAATCTATATTAGTTCATTCTTTTTTTAATTTTTTAAAAACATGAATTAATTTTTCATAATTTTTTTCTAATCATTCTCATCATGAATAAATATAAAAAGGATTTTTAATATCATATTTTGTTTTAATATTTATTTTTAAGTCTTCTATACTTTCAAGTTCTTTTTTATTTGGGAAGAATCAATTAATTAAATTTATCCTTTCTTCTTTTATATTAAATTTTTCTATTAATTCATTATTTGTTTTTTTATCAAAGCATATTATTTTACTTGATTTTTGTAGATTTTTTTCTAGTAAATATAAATATATATATTTATGTAGGTAATTAGAAAAATTATTATAATATATATCTTTTAACGAGGGTACTAAAGTGTAATAGTCTCATTTATAAAAGATTGGTTTGTAATGATTAAAAAATAACATTAAAGAATTTTTATCAGCTTTAAGTATACTATTATAATTAAATTGTTCTGAAAGAGTATTATTTTTTATTCAAACATTTTTTATTATACAATTATTAAAATCAAATCATTTTAAATTTTTATTAGAATAAATAATAAATTGATTTGTAGAATCATTTAAAATTAATCATTGAGTTAATTCAATAATATATGATGAATATAAGTCATCAGTTATAAATCTTAAATCTAATCCGATTTTCATTTTTTATGTTTATTATTTTATTTTAAATTTTTATGATTATACTCTAAAATATAGTTTTTAAAAGGTTTTTTATGGAATTAAATGATTATATTGAAAATAACTGAAATTTTTGAATTTTAAAATTAAGAATTATACCAAATGCAAAAAAAACTATGATTGCATGACCTATGGCTGATTGAATACTAAAGATTAGAATTAATTCAATACCAGAAAAATCTAAAGCAAATAAAGAATTAATATCTTTTATTTCTAAAACTTTAGAAATAAAAAAGATAAATATAAAAATTATATCTTGATTAACTTCTAAAAATAAAACACTAAGGATTGATTTTTAGTATTTTATTTATATAATTATACTTAATTAATATTAATAAAATTATATGGAATATATACTTATTATAATTTATTTTTTCTTTCTATTATTCTTATATGTTTTCATAATGAAAAGGATGAAAAATGTCAGTCAAAGACATATGAAGAATACATGAATAGATAGCTTATGAAGATGATATACTATTATAAGAAGAAGATTGATAATAGTTTTCACTATTTTATTTATTATATCTAGTTTTTTAATTTTTAGTTTTTTCCATAATGACTTATTTTTCAAAATATGATTATACGATAATCAGAAGACATTGGACACTATTACTTTTTAGGTATTTAAAAGTTCTAGTTTTTTTATTCATAGCATCTGTTTTATATTATATATCTTTAAAATTTATTGATACTATTTGATATGAAATAAATCATTATTTTTTATTTCCACTTATTTTTTTAATAGTAAATTACGCTTTTATAAAGCTTGCTTTAGGTTATATCAAGTTTTATAATGATTTACTTGTTATTTATAGGTGACATTTAATAGTTATTAAATCATCACTTATTTATAAGGATAATATTGAATTTATAGATATAAATAAAATCACAAAATTAGATACTTATTGTAATTGAATTATTCCAAATTTTATGTGATTTTGAAATTTAGTAGCTGAACAACAAAGAGATGAAGTAAGGACGTTTCATTTTGTTCCAGAACCATTTAAGGCATTGCAAATTTTAAATGAAGAAAAACAAAAAATTTTAGAAGAAATGAAACTAAATACATAATAATATATTAAAAATAAATGAAAAAGATTTTAGTTTGATTAAGTTGATGAGTTGATTCTGCAGTTTCAGCTTATTTATTAAAAAAGCAGTGATATGATGTTACAGCTTGATTTATGATTAATTATATGGCTCCTGAATGAGAATATTGTCCTACAAAAGATGATATTGAGGTAGCAAAAGAAGTAGCTGAATTTTTAGATATTCCTTTTTTTACTTTTGATTATAGAGATACATATACAGAAAAAGTTTTAGGTTATATGTATGATTGATATAAAAAATGAATTACACCAAATCCAGATATAATGTGTAATAGTGAAGTTAAGTTTAAAGTCTTTTTAGAAGAAGCATTAGAACATGGTTTTGATTGAGTAGCTATGGGGCATTATGCTAGAATACATAAAGATAATAATTGAATTTTTCATTTAAAAAAATGAGTAGATAATAACAAAGATCAATCATATTTTTTAGCATGATTAAATCAATTTCAACTTAGTAAGGCTCTATTTCCAATTTGAGAATTAAAAAAACCTAGAGTTAGAGAAATAGCCCTGGAAGCATGATTACCAAATGCAAAAAGAAAAGATAGTCAATGAATATGTTTTGTATGAAAAGTAGATTTAACTAAGTTTTTAGAAAAGAAAATAGCTCCAAAACCATGATTAGTAAAAGATACTAGCTGAAAAGTTTTAGGAGAACATAAATGAGTATTTTATTATACAATAGGTCAAAGAAAATGACTTGATATTTGAGGTCAGTCAGAACCTATTTTTATAGTAAAAAAAGATATAGAAAAAAATGAAATAATAGTTTGAACCTCTAGTGATTTACAATTATATGATGACAAACTTTTTGTTTCAGAATTTCATTTTTTATGAAAAATAAATTTTGATTTTCCACTTGAAGCTAAATGTAAAATTAGATACAGACAAGCTGATCAAGAATGTATTATTTATAAAGAAAAAAATAAATATAGAGTAGAATTCAAAGAAAAACAAAGAGCAATAGCAAGTGGTCAGATATGTGCAGTATATTTAGATGATGATTTGGTTATGAGTGGAGTTATAAATTAAGAATTAATATTTATATTAATTCTTTTTTTAATAAAAAACTCTCAAATCTTTAAAGATAAGAGAGTAGTTTTTGTAACGATGTTATGCTGATTTTTTCAGCATAACATCGTAATGTGGGTTATTTGCAACAATTGCACCAGCATGCTTGCTGTGAATCGTACATGAAGTTGTTGTACAACCTATGAGTGCACCAATAGTAGAATCAAGATCAATAGATAATTTTGCAAAACTTAGTTTACCATCTTTCAGCTTCATACTGAATTTACCAGTTAACTTAGTTTTTGCATCATCCGTAAGCATAATCATACTTGAAGGAACGCTATCTTTACTTAACTGCATTGTAAGATGTTTTTTTGCATAAGAGATGATCATAGAGATAGGCTCTTTGATTTTCTTTGCAAAAAGTTTTTTACTGATTTGTTTTGTAAAGAGAAGTTTTCCATCATGTGGATCACTAAACGACATTGTCCATGATTTTGGATCAAGCTCAGCTGCAATAGATTTACCATTTAATGCTAACAGATCAGTTGGTTTGAATTTGAAGAGAGTTTGTTTTGAACTTCCTTTACCAGTTGAAATGATCATTTTTGATTCTTTATGATAGATAGTTGCATCTTTCATTCCTGCTGCATGTAAAACACTGATTGCTGCTGTTGCTGCTACTAGACCTAATTTTAGTGTACTTTTTTTCATTGTAACCCTTTTTACCACTTTTGTGGATTTTTTTCTCAACTACATACAATTACTTTTTAGGGTATTTGAGTAGATGGATCGGTATAATAGTGAAAAGAAACTAATAGTCAAATTTTTTTTATAAAAAGAATTACGTTTAAAATTTAATCTATTTTTTCTCCACATTTTTTACAAAATTTAGCATCATCATCATTTTGAGTTCAACATTTATTGCAAGTATTAGTATTAGTATTTATATTTATTATTTTTGTTGACTCTATAAATATTATTACTGTTATTGTAGATAGTATTGTTACAAGTATTGGTCATAAAAACATTAAAAATACTGCCATTGTTTTTCATATAAAAGTAACAGGAATCATATTTCAATATCAGGTAGTGGTCATTGTTACAATTGCCCACCAAAATGTTTGTGGTAATGAAGAAAACATTTCAGAATTTCATGAATAATATTCTATATAATATGTTACAGAAGAGAATAATACTAATATTATAAGTATTAGAACTATTGCTGTTATATATTCTATTTTATGTCTTTTAATTCAATTTAATACCTTTGATATAATTGGTATTCTTTCTATTAATTCAAAAATTCTAAAAATTCTTAAAATTCTAAATAATATAAATATTGAATAAGTTCATACTCAATAAATAGCTATTAAAATAAAAAATGGTAAAAATGATAGTAAATCTAATATATTTATGAATGTAAATGGAAACTTTCTTTTATTATCAGAATTATACCATCTATATATATATTCAACTAAGAAAAAAATTGATATAATTAAATCAGCAATAAAAATTTGAAATCAATAAGTATGGCTAAAGTTTGGTATTGTATCTAATCATACAAGTATTATTGAAAATAGTATAAAAAGTATAACTATATAATTTGCCCATAGTCATATTTTTGTATCAGTTTTCTCAAAAAGAGTGTTTTTATCATCATCTTTTACTAGGTATTTAACTTTTCATTTTATTCAAAGTTTTTGTTTTATTTTATGAAAAAACATAATTATTTATTATTTAAGTAATCAGTATTATTAATATTTATATTAACTGGAATAGAATCTTTTATATGTAAATCTGTTTGTGGAAAAGGTATTGAAATATTGTATTCATTTAGAGTTTCATAAATAAGTTTTAAAAACTTTGATTTAGTCATATAACTATATTTTGCATCATTTCATTTTACCCATACTATTAGGAAAAAATTTACACTACTATCTCACATTCAAGTCATTATAATTTTTGCTTTTTTATCTGCTACATCTTTTATATGAGGTAGATATGATTTTTTTAAGTTTCATAATATAGCATCTTCTACATCTTTTATTTTTGTTCAATAAGCTACTCAAAATGGTATTTTAAATCTAACTATATCATCACTTAGGGTCCAGTTTATAATATTATTTTCTACTAAACTTTGATTTGGAACTATTATATTTATATTATTATTTGTTCTAATAGTTGTAGATCTCATATTTATATTTAAGACTGTTCATCTCAAATCTTCTCAAATTTCTATATAATCTCATTCTTTTATACTTTGCTCAAACATCAAAATAATACCTGAAATAAAGTTTGAAACTATTGTTTGAAGTCAAAATCAGATTCAAACTGATAGTGCAGAAATGATCATTGTGAAATTTGATAAATCTATTCAAATAGTTTTTAAAGCAGACAATAATACAATTGTAATTATTACATAGTATCAAATATTTGCTAAAATAGTTATAGTTCAGTATGAAAGATCTTTTCTTTTTCTTTTCATAGAATATATCCATCTTTTATAATATTTACCAAAAGTGAAACCTATAAAAATAATAAAAGAAGCACTTATGAATGTTAAAATACTTATTTTAATATTAGTTGTTTCGAAAAGAGAATAATTTATAAAATCATATATTTGGATAATATATGGTTTTACAAATTCATAAAATGCTGATTTTTCAATTAATTGAGTTAATATGAATCATAGTAAAATAAGAGATATAATTGTTATTGTAAATTTATATATCCTTTTTTTTATGAATTTTTTATCTATTAATAAGTTCATATTTTATAATTATAACTATATTATTATGTTTATTTTATCATACATTATTATAAATTTCAAAAATATAGCTTAAATATATGTAAAATAAAAGAAAATGATTTTATTTCTTGAAAAGATATACTTTATATATACAATAATTAAAATAATTAACTAATATAATAATTATGGATACAAAACTACAGCAAATATTAAAACAACAATTTAGATTAGAAGATTTTAGGGAATGACAAAAAGAAATTATTGAAAGTGTAGTAAACTGAAATGATACACTTGTTTTTATGCCTACAGGTTGAGGTAAATCACTTACTTATCAATTACCAGGTATTTATAGACAAGGAGTATGTTTAGTTATTTCTCCACTTATTTCACTTATGAAAGATCAAGTTGATAAACTTAATGAGCTTTGAATAAAAACAGAACTTATAAATTCAACTATTGATAAATATGACATTTCTATTATTTTAAATGATTTATCTAATCCAAATACAGATATAAAATTTTTGTATATAGCTCCTGAAAGACTTAATAGCTCAGATTTTTTGAGAGTTATATCTAAAGTGAAAATTTCATTAGTTGCAATTGATGAAGCTCATTGTATTAGTGCTTGGGGACATGATTTTAGACCTAGTTATATGAAAATTAGGTGATTTTTGGATAATTTAAAACAAAATTGAGATTTTCCAATTATGGCACTTACAGCAACTGCTACAGAAAAAGTAAGAGAAGATATAGTAGTAAGATTGGGAGTAGATAAACCTAATTCTTTTACTGCTTGATTTGATAGAAAAAATATAACTGTAATAGTTAGAGAAATATCGAAAAAAGATGAAAAAATGGAAAAAGTAGCTGAAATTTTAGATAAAACTAAATGAAGTTGAATTATATATTGTTCATCAAGAAAAGCAGTTAAAGAAGTTTATGATAGTTTAATAGAAAATTGAGTAAATGCTTGAATTTATACTTGAGCTATGACTCCTGAAAATAGAGAAGTAGAACAAAATAGATTTATGAATGATACTTATAAAGTAATTGTTGCTACAAATGCTTTTGGTATGTGAATCGATAAAAAAGATATTAGATTTGTAATACATTATAATCTTCCTTGAAGTATAGAAAATTATTATCAAGAAGTTTGAAGAGCTTGAAGAGATTGAAAAAAAAGTTTTTGAATAGTTATTGCTTCGTTTGGTGATACTAAAATACAAGATTTTTTTATAGAGAATACTTATCCTACAAAAGAAGAAATTTTAAAAGTATATGATTTTATTTTTAAATTAGATAAAGAGTGACATGGTAAATGACAAGTTATCTTAAAAACGCAAAGAACTATTGCTGCTGAAGCTTGAGTTGATAGTGATATGAAAGTTTGAAGTGCATTAAAAATATTAGAAAAATATAATATTATTAGAAAAGGAGTTAGTGAAAATGAAATGGAAGAAGGGTTTAGAGGTAGATGATTAACTACTGTACAAGAAAAAAGAAAACATTCTCATTTGCTTATAGATTGGAAACATCAAGAAGCATTAAAAGATGAAGCTTATTACAAACTAGAACAAATTAAAAAATTACTTTTTTACCCAACATGTAGAAAAAGATTTATATTAAATTATTTTTGAGATGAAGAAGATTTAGCAACTTTACCAGATAATTGTTGAACTTGTGATTTTTGTCTAGAAAAAGAAAAATTTTCAAATATAGAAATTGAGGATTATGTAAATACATCAGTTTTTGCACTTGTTTTAGATGTGGTGAAACAAAATGATGCTAGAATATGAGTTGGTATGATGACAAAATTTTTATGGTGAAGTCGTGATGCAAAACTTATTGATTGGGGACTTGATAAAAAAGAAAATTTTTGAGCATTATGAAATTTATCAGCAGATTTAATTCAAGCTGTTATTGAAGCATTAATATCTGAAGATTATCTTGAAAAAACTGATTGAAAATATCCACTTTTATGAATAACTGATACATGAAAAATTGCTATTAATAGAAATGATTTTTTAAAAGATGATAATACAGAATTACAACATTATATTAGAATGAGATTAGGTTCTAGTAGTTCAAAAAAGAAGAGTAAAGCTAATAAAGAATGAAAACCTAAAGCGCAAAAATGAGAAACTTATAATGAAACCTTTAGGTTGTATCAAGAATGAAAATCAATAGATGAAATAGTAGAAATTAGATGATTAAAAAAACAAACAATTGAAAATCATTTAGTAAACTTGTATTCTACGTGAAAAATGAGTCTAGCTTTAATTATGAAATTAGTAAAATTTAGTAATGTAAAAGTAATAAAATGAGTTTTAAGTGATTTTTTCTCTAATTGATATGAATGATTGAAAGATATAAAAGATAAGTGCAATGAAGAATGAAATAATGTTTCTCGGTTGGAAATCAATATAGCTCTTGCTATGATAGAAAAGTGAGATTTATAAAAATATTTTAAAAAACTAGTTTGTCAAGCTAGTTTTTTTGTTATAGAATATTAGATATGATATTATTATTATAGTTATAATTTTATAAAAGATATGTAAATGGATTTTTGAAGTCTTATTAAAAAATGATCTGCAAAACCAAGTATTAAAAAAACTTCTACAAAAAAAGTCAAAGTAGAAGATTTATTTGCTACATGAAGTTCTGCTTGAATCAATAATAAGTCTCATCTAGATTCAGATTTAAATGTAACATGATGAATAAGTAAAAGGGAAGAGGATACAGTTGTTATTGATATAGTAAATGATATCTTTTTAAATGCTTTAAAATTTAAAGCATCTGATATACATATAGAGCCTAGAGAAAAAGAAGTAAATATTAGATTTAGAGTTGATTGAAATTTTGTTGAATATAAAATGATTCCTTTAAATTTAAGAGATTCTATAATTGCTAGAATAAAAATAATGGCTTACCTTAGGATTGATGAACATAGGTTACCGCAAGATTGAAAAATAGCATATAAATTATTTTGAGGGAAATCTATTGATATGAGAGTATCAGTTTTACCAACTATTTATTGAGAAAAATGTGTAATTAGATTACTTAAAAAAGATGATAAACCACCTCAACTTAAAAATTTAGGTATTATGCCATATAATTTAGTTAAAATAAAGAAACATTTAAAAGATAATTATTGAATGATACTTGCAGTTTGACCAACTGGTTCATGAAAATCTACAACTTTATTTTCAATTTTAAGTCAATTTAATCCAGAAGAACAAAATATATCGACTTTAGAAGATCCAGTTGAATATAGAATTAAATGAGTTAATCATACACAAATAAACCCTGCTATTGATTTTACATTTGCTAAGTGACTTAGAAGTTTACTTAGACAAGATCCAGATATAATAATGGTTTGAGAAATAAGAGATGAAGAAACAGCAAAATTAGCAGTTGAGGCATCTATTACATGACATATCGTATTTTCTACAATACATACAAATTCAGCAACACATACAATACAAAGACTTGTTAATTTAGGAGTAGATCCATTATTAATAAGTTCAAGTCTGAGAATGATTATTTCACAAAGATTAGCTAGGAAATTATGTAAGAATTGTAAAGTTTCATATACTGCTAGTGATAAAGTTAAAGAATATATTGTTTGAAAAGTGTGAAAATATATAAAAAATAAAGAAGTTTTAAATTTGTTTAAAGCTAATCCTGAATGATGTGATAAATGTAATCACACTTGATATGAGGGTAGATTATGACTATATGAAGTATTAGAAATGACTGATAAATTGGAAGCACTTATGCTAAAAAATGCATCTAGGTTACAATTAGAAATACAAGCAATTTGAGATTGAATGGTTCCAATTAAAGAAGATGGACTATTGAAAGTTGTTTTAGGTGAGACATCACTTGAAGAAATACTATCAGTCTTATGAACTTAAAATTTAAAATTGTCTAGTTGAAATAAAAAAATTTGCTAATATATTTTGCTAAGTATAATGTATTATGATATTATTAATTAGTACAAATAAGTATGAATACACGTTTAGAATTACTCTTTGAAAAACATAATGTTTCAGATAAGGATAGGTATGAAATAAATCAAATTTTTTGATTATTACCAACAAATAAACAGCAAAATATTCTAAAAAACTTTGATATAATGATTTTTAGATTTGAGCAAATACATAAGGAAATTAATTTAGAAAGGAGAATTCTAATTTGAGACTTATTTAAAGATATAAAATCTTTTTACGAAAAATATTGAAATCAAATATGAGATTTATAAAAATAAAAATAAAGTAAAAATGTCTAAAAAATTTAAACATCTAAAATCACAAATTGATGTCTCTAGTATAGAGAATACTCCTGTTCATCTTTATGATGAAGAAAGGTTGCCAGAATCAAAAAACCATTTTCAAAAAATTAAAGAAAAGCATTCTTCAAATTCTGAAATTGTTGAAGCAGCAGATAAAATTATAGTTAAAATTGAAAATATCATAAATTTATGAAAAAAAGATTTTTCATGAGAAATTATGCAAGCTGCGAATAATCCAGATTATTGAGATAGTATCAAAATTGCTTAAAATAAAAAAAATCACAGTTTTGTGATTTTTTTTATTTTGATATATTAACTAATCAATTTAAGGTATTTATAGTAATTACTTTATTTTCTACTTTATTTTTTACAGTTATTTCTAATACTTTATCTTTATCTTGATTACAGTTTAAATCTGAATTTATATCTAATTTTAAATTAATTCATGAAAATTCTATTGTTCAAGTGCTAGTCATATCTCAGTAACTGCTTTTATCTTCTCAATATTCTCAACATTTAATAGAATTGATTTCAAAAGAATTTGGTACTAGTAATATAGACCTATCTATTATATTATTATCTTTGTCATAAGCTTCCCATGAGATAGTTCAACTATTGGTTTTTGAAAAACTAATAGCCCATTTACTAGGTACTGTTAAATCAGTTCATATTCATTTTCATGATAATGCATTGTTCCTTATAGTTTCGTAACTTGTTTTTATTTTATTAGCAAAGATATCTAATTTTTGCTTATTGCTTAATCTATTGAAATCTATATTTGCAACTGAAAATGCTAATATTCATAATATAGTTATTCATACCACTAATTCAATTAGAGTAAAAGCAGATTTATTTTTATATAAAATCATAAAATAAAGTTGTAAAAAATTAAAAATCTTTTAGAGTAAGTATGTTAATAGTTTATCTATAAAAAATAAACTCACAACTTTATTTTCTATTTTTTGTTACCTATGAAATTTTTATTAAACATATTGTGAATTATAACATTATTTGTTTTAACGTTAAGTGATGCATTAGCAATTAATGCTCCGAGTAATTTAAAAATTGATTCAATAGAGAATACTTCTGTTAATTTATCATGGGATACTTCTTCTGGGGCATATATGTATTATATTTCATATTGATTAAATGCAGGATGATCTTATGATAATCAAACTGATTTTATAGACTCAAATACTTGAGTAATTAATTGATTAGAAACTTGAAAAACATACTATTTTGTTGTTACAGCATTAGATGAAAACTGAGATGAAAGTAGTTATTCAAATGAAATTGCTTGAGATACATGAGTAAATATATTTAGTTTAGAATCTATTGTTGTAAATACTTCAAATAGTTTAGAGTTAAATTTTAGTAGAGACTTAGATACTACTGAAAATACAGAAAGAGAATTTAAAATTTATAATAAATCTGATAATTTAGATACATTTGATGTTATTTCTACTGAAATTGATTCTACAAATCCTAATAATTTAATTGTTACTTTAGATAGAGAATTACAATTATGAGTGGAATATGAATTGGTTGTAATAGCTATTAAAGATATTAATTTAAACAATATAGAATCTTGAATAGATAGTATTGAATCATTTATTTTTAATAATGAAATTATAAATACTACTGAATCATGAGGTATTATAACAGAAAGTTGAGTATTAGATGAAAATAATGAAGAATTAAACTCTGCTAATTCAGACTCATGAACAGTTGATAATTCTACATGAACAGTTGTTATTAATGAATGACCTTCTTGATCTAATATTGATACTAATGAATTAAATAATACAACATTAGGGGCAGCATGAAACACAAATCAACTTCCTAAAACATGACCTGAAAATATTTTAATATTAGTTTTATCAATTATATTATGAGCACTAGTATTTGTATTTAAATATAAAAAAGCATAATAATAAAAACTCCTTAAAATAAGGAGTTTTTATTATATAGTATTTATTTGATTTATTGGAATTAAAAGTCATATAATAGTTAATTGTTTTATTTTTATTAAAATATTATATTTATTAACTATATTTTTATATAACATTAAATTATCTCATAACTCTGAACTTTTATTTATTATAGTACTTTTTACTAAGTTAAATTTAAAATCTTTATTAATTTTAGGGTGTGAATTACAAACTCTAAAAATAAAGTTTAATTCATTATGTATTTGTTTATAAGTTTTTGTTTTTTCTATTAAAGTATTATAGAAAAGATTTTCTGAAAAATCTTTCTTTTTTAATATAAGAATTTCTTTAAAAATTTCATCATGTTTATTTAAATAGTTTTTTGTACTTTCATATATACTAGGAATTTGATTATTTTTTTCTTTAAATTGTATTATTATTTTTTTTTCTAATATCTTTATTTTTTGCTTTAATAAAAACAAAAAGATTAGAAAAAATGAGAAAAGACTTAATAGTATAATTAATATATAATAGTTCATTGAAATGTATTAATATTTTAAAATATATTTATTGTTAATATTTTAACATAATAGCTTTTAAAAATCAAAAATATGATATATTCATTGTTTATTGCCATTTTTTATTGACTAAGATACTATTATTTATATAATGCTATTGACAGGTGTTACAAGAATTATATTGTAGCATTTTTTTATTACTAATTTTAATAGTATGATACAATTTTTAAAAGATTCTTTTAGAGAATTATCTCATGTAGTATGGCCTACAAGAGAAGAAACTAGGGCTTTTTTCTTAGTTGTTTTAATTATTTTAATAACTTTTTGATTATATTTATTTATTGCTAGTACGTTCTTTTCAGAATGAATGCTTTATCTTAAATCAGTAGTTGAAAGTTTTTCTAATTAATTTTATTTATATAAAATAATTTAAATATAATGTTTAATAAACCAGAATGGTACGTAATTCAAGTAGTATCTTGAACTGAAGAAAATGTTAAATCATCACTTTTTCAGAGAAGAGAAAGTTTTTGACTTGAAGATTTTCTTATAGATGTTTTTGTTCCAACTCATGATGTTGTTTCTGTAAGAGCTTGATGAAAAAAAGTTACAAAAAAGAAAAATATTCTTCCTTGATATATATTAGTTCAAATGAATGTTACTAATGAAAGTTGGTATATTGTGAGAAATACTCCAAATGTAACATGATTTTTATGAGCATGAAATATTCCAGTTCCTGTTTCATGAGAAGAACTTGAACAATTAAAATGAAAAGTTGAAGAATATTCTGAAACTTTTGAAACTAAATATAAAGTTGGAGATATGGCTACTATTATAAAATGACCATTTGAATGAAATGAATGAATTATAATGGAAGTTTTAGATAAAAAATGAGTTGTGAAAATGAATGTTAATTTAATGTGAAGAGATACTCCTGTTGAACTTGAGTTTGCTGATATTAGAATTTAATTTCAAATAAAAAATTATTATGAGAAAAATTATTTTATTTATAATATTTTTGATTAGTATTTTTATTGTAAATTTAATATTTTATTTCTTATCAGATGATTATAAATTTTTTTTAAAAAAAATTAAAAATCCTGAGGAAATAGTTTATCTAGATGATAAGGTCTATGATGATAGTATAGATGATAAAATATTAAATAATGCAGAGGTTGTAGTTACAAATAAAGGTAATGAAAAAATATTTGAATTAAAAGATGAAACTTGAATTATAAGTTTGAAAAAAGAAATTGTTTTATGAAAAAATTATAGAAACATATTAAGTATTTTTTCAATATATAAATTAAAAAAATTAGAAGTTAATTTAAATTTATTTGATATTACGAATGAATATCCAGATAATTATTTTGAGTATTATTCTAAGGACTTAACTTTATATTTTTTCCCAACAAAAGATTATAAAGATATGTTTGATATATTCGATGTTTTAAGTAAAGAATGACCTTTTTCATTAAGTGAAGTAAATAATTTTTGAGATAATTCATTTTATATTAATTTAGATAAAAATATCAAAGATAGATTTGTAAGAGTTATTATATCTTATAATGGTATAGTCTTTTGATTAAAAATTAAAAAAACTGAATATAGTTTAGTAAAAGAAAAGCTAAATTCATTAAAAAAATAATAATTATTATTAAATAACTAAAAAAAAATGAGTAATACTGTTTTAGTAACAAAAGAAGGTTTAAAAAAATTAGAAGATGAATTAGAACATTTAAAAAGTGTTACGAGAGTTGAAATTGCAGCTAAATTAAAAGAAGCTATTTCATTTTGAGATCTTTCTGAAAATTCTGAATACGAAGATGCTAGAAATGAACAAGCTCAAGTTGAATTAAGAATATCTGATTTAGCAGATCAATTAAAAAATATTGAAATTATTAAAGAAGATACTAAATGATGAAAAGTTAGTATGTGATCAATTATAGAAATTGAAAATTGTGATAATAAAGAAAAAGAAACATTTAAAATAGTAGGTTCTACTGAAGCTGATATATTAGCTGAAACTCCTACTATTTCAAATGAATCATTCGTATGAAAAGCAATGCTTTGAAGTAAAAAAGGTGATAAAGTAAAAGTTAAAACAAAATCAGGTTTATTTGAATACAAAGTTATTTCTATTAAATAGTTATTTTTTTAAAATATTATTATGGATTTAAATATATATTATGATAATTTAATTTTAGTTCCAGCTGTAACATTTGTTGTTACTGTTTTATTAAAATGAATATCAATAAAAATTAAAACGGGTAAATTAGATATAGCATGAGCTTTGTGAAGTTGATGAATGCCTTCAGTTCATTCTGCTGTTGTAGTTTCTTTAGCTACTGCTGTAGCTATTAAACATGGTATAGATTCTGATTTATTTGCTATATCAATGGCTTTTACAGTAATTATTATTTATGATGCAATAAATGTTAGATTTGAAGCATGACAACATGCTATTGCTATAAATGAAAGTATTTGAGAAAAAAAATTCAAAGAATCATTATGACACCTTCCAAGTGAAGCATTTGCTTGAAGTGTATTAGGTATAATTGTTGCTATAGTATTGTATTATATATAAAAAAAGAATTTAGTTTTAAACTAAATTCTTTTTTTATTCTACAGTAACACTTTTAGCAAGATTTTGAGGTTTATCAATATCTCTATTTAAATTTTTAGCTATTTCTACTGAAAATATCCATAAAGGTATAAGTGGTAGAAATGGAGTTAATATAGGATGAGATTTAGGCATTTCTATAATATCATCATATATATCTTTTGTAGTGTCTCAAGCAGTTATTATTCATAGTATAGTTCCATTTCTAGCTTGAATTTCTTTCACATTAGAAATAGTTTTTTCTCTCATTATACTTTTAGGATTTATAACTATAACAGGGAAGTTAGGGCTTATTAAAGCTAATGGTCAATGTTTTAATTCTCATGTAGAATATGCTTCAGCATGAATATAACTTAATTCTTTTAATTTAAGACTACATTCACATGCTGTTCAATATACTATATTTCTTCATAGATAGAAAAAATTGGAATATTTAGAATATTTATCTGCTAATTTTTTTATATGATTATGTTGTTCTAACATTCATTCAAGTTTTTTATCTAAAGATCATAATTTTTCTATAATATTTTTAGATTCTTGTACTTGTAAGTCTCTTTTTAATCACATATCAAGAGACATAAGTAAAAGTACTGCTAATTGACCAATAATGTTTTTAGTAGATGCAACTCATATTTCTATTCAAGATTTAGTATATAATCATGAATCACACATTCTAGCAATAGTACTTCATACTACATTTACTATTCAAAAAGTTTTACATCACTTTTGTTGTACCATTTTTACGCACTCTCTAACATCAGCAGTTTCTCAAGATTGAGACATAAAGATATATAAAGTATTTTTATTTGGTATGAATTTTTCATATAAAAATTCACTAGATACTCTTACTTCAGTTTTTAGTCATGATAATTCTTCAAACCAACTTTTTCATACTACTCATGCAAAATAACTTGATCAAGAAGCTATTATTTCAATACTTTCTATGTTTTGTTTTCATAATTCTTCAAGTGTCTCATTATGAATAGATTTTGTTTCAAAATTAATTCTTCATTTTAAAGCATTTCTTAAAACAGAAGGAATTTCATTTATTTCTTTTTCTGTAAATGTTTCAAATTTTCATTTATCAGCAATTTCAGTATTTTCATCTATTTTCTCGTGAGTTTTACTTATTTCTTCTCACATTGAAAAAACAGAATATTTTCAATTTTTTATTACTATTGTTTCATTATCTTCAAGTGTAGTAAACTCTGTGGCTATTTTATTTAGGGCATTTAAATCGCTTGAAAGAAATATTCAATCTTTTCATACTCAAACTATCATAGGACTTCATAACTTTGCTCATACTAAGGTATTTGGGTCTTCTTTATCTATTACTGCTATAGCATAGGCACCTACTAATTGTTTAGTTACTTTTTCAAGTGTAGTTACAATATTTCAATCAAACATATCTTCAAATAGTTTTGCTACTACTTCTGTGTCTGTTTCTGAGTAAAAATTATATTTTTTACTAAGTTTTTCTTTTATAGATATATAGTTTTCAATAATTCAATTATGTACTACGTAAAATCTATTATTGTTTGATATATGTGGATGAGTATTTAATTCTGTTACTTTACCATGTGTAGCCCATCTAGTATGAGCTATTCAGTTGCTATAGTTTTCTAATTTATTATTATTTTTTTCAATTTTTGTTGCTAAGTTTGAAACTTTTCATACAGCTTTTTCAAGAAAAATATCTGATGAATTATTTATAGCTAAAATTCAAGCACTATCATATCATCTATATTCTAAATTTCTTAGTCATTCAACTAAAAATGGTATAGAATTTTTAGTTCAATTATATGCAAATATTCAACACATAAATTTTATAGTTAATTATTATTTTTGTATATTTAATGATATTTTTTTAATTAATATATGCAATAAAAAAAGATAGTTTATGTTAAAAACTATCTTTAAAATATTATACTCTTATTTTAGTAATTTTTTCAGCATGTTTCATACAATAACTAGGAATACATTTTCAAGTTATTCATGCAAGTAATGGAAGGAACCCCATAAATGCAATTAAAGAATCTACATCTAATGATGGACCTTGAACTATAATTGAAGATATATAAAATAGAAATATACCAAATATTATTTGTATAATTCTCATATATTTTTTCTTTAAAATACACATTTTAACTATTCACATAATAAGAGGAATAATTCATAATGATACTAGAGCATATTTTACATATTCTAGATTATTTTCTATATTCATGAACAAGAAAGTTGTTTCTATTTTATCTCATTGAAATATTAAATTATAATAAAGAGTTAGTATTAAAATTAAACCAAATATTATTCTACCTAATCTGATAGTCATATCAGAAGGTCTTTTTTGCATAAAACTTATAAATCACATCATAGTTTTTGTTTATTAAAAAATATTAATTACTTAAATAGTATAGAAAGTAAAAAAAAAGTAAAATTAATTTTGACTTTTATTTAGTTTATATATAATACACAAGCTCTAAGAGTAAAAATACTATTGGAATGTCGCCAAGTGGTAAGGCAACGGACTTTGACTCCGTTATGCGTAGGTTCGAATCCTACCATTCCAACCATATTATATTTAACTTTTTGCAGATTGTTAAATATTATAAGTTAGAAGTTAGAATTCTATTGTAGGGATAGAATCTGATACTAGAAGATTAACTTATGATTTATAAAATTTATTAAATAACTATAAAAGCTATGTTAGCTGTAATCGAATTAGGATGAAATCAATTCATTGTTAGAACAGGTGAAATTATTGATGTTAAAAAATTACAAAAAGAAGCTGGAGATAAATTTTCAGTAGAAGCATTATTAGTAACTGATGAAGAAGGTAAAGAAACTAAAGTTTGAGTACCAACTGTTAAAGGTTCTAAAGTTGAATTTAAAGTTTTAGAACAATTTAAAGGTGAAAAAGTTAGAGTTTTTAAGAAAAAATCTAAAAAAAGATATACTAGAAATAAAGGGTTTAGAGCTCATTTAACTAAATTAGAAGTATTATCTGTTGCATAATTAAATTTTGAAAATCTTATTTCTGGAGTATAATATATCTAGAAATAAGATTTTTTTAATATTTATTTTTTAAAAAATAATTTTGGTCAGAAAAGATAAAACGAGAGTTAATGTAAAAGCTCGTTTAAATAGACATCTAAGAATTGTTAAGGAAAATATATGAGTAGGAGGAAAAACAAAGATTTTAAATACTGGTTATGATTTTAAGTTAGTTTTATTTTGTATACTATTTATAACTCCAGTATATCCTACATTAGCATCATTTATGTATAATACTTCAAGATATGATTTTTATAGGTGAAATATTGATGAATCGTCTATTATTGAATCATATTATTGATGAGAAGATAATTTAAGTGAGATTAATAGTCCTATATTGGAATCTACAGATTCTTTTATTTCTGTTAATACTATATTAAATGATGAGAGAGATTTAGCTGGAACTAATGAAATTGTTGATTATGAAGTTAAACCAGGGGATTCTTTTTCTGTTATAGCTTATAGATTTAGAGTATCAACTAATTCTATATTATGGGCTAATGATTTCTCAAAAAAACATGTTTTACATCCTTGAGAGGTTATTAAAATTCCACCTGTAACATGATTAATACATCAAGTTAAGAGTTGAGATACTATTTCTTCTATTTCTAAGAAATATGATACAGCAGAAGAAAAGATAAAAGAACAAAATTGATTAAGTGATTGAGAAAAATTAATTATTTGAGATGTTTTAACTATTCCATGAGCTATTAAAAAAATACCTAAACCAGTTTATAGAAAAAAAACATACTCTTATACAAAAAAAGCATGAAAGAGTCAATATGTTAAAAAAACTTGATCTTATAAATTAACATGGAGAAAACCATATTCTTGAGCTGCTTGAAATTGTACTTGGTATGTAGCTTCTTATGCAGATGTTAATTGGAGGTGAAATGCTAATCAGTGGATAAAAAATGCTAGATCTGCAGGACGTACTATATCAAAAACACCAAAAGTATGATCTATAGTTCAATTAACGGGTAGATGATATAATAGAAGATACTGACATGTTGCATTAGTTATGGAAGTTACAGCTACTGATATAATAGTTAGTGATATGAATTATAGAAAATTATATGAGGTTACTTATCGTAAACTAAAAAGAACAGATAGAGCAATAGATTGATATATATATTTAGATTAAAAAAAAGATTCGTGAGAATCTTTTTTTATTTTTTCATAGCATTTGAAATTTTGTATACAACTTGATTTATTGGATTTAATGCTTTATGTAACTTTTCTCTTAATGCTATATAATCTTCTTTTAATAATTGTAATAAAATATGTGCTGTAATGTTATTTTCATATTCAGTATATGCATGAAATGCAAGAGGAAATATTTTATAGGTATGTGTTATTTCATTATCAATTTCTCAAATTTTTTGTTTTTGTGTTTGTATAATTTCAAGTGGAGAGTAATGTCATTTTTTAGGATCTAAATTATTAGTTATATTTTTATTATATTCTTTTAAATATTCTAAGTAGCTTACATATTTACATGTTTGATATGTTGCTTGTTTTAATAAAATAATTTTTTGTACTGAATTTTTATCATTTGAATTTGTACATTTTAAACTATTAGACATATTATCAAGTTTTGATATATTTGAAGAAAGTTTACCAGCTATATTTTTTGATACACTAGATCAATTTTTAAGTAAGTCATTTTTAATTAATAATAATGATTTTTTTTGTGTACTTAATAATCCACATTTATAAATAGTGTTCATATTATTTCTATGTGTATTTTTTACTTTTTCAAATGAATATTTTGATGCAATTTCAGGGTAGTTATCTTTGATTTTAGCTATCTTGGGATTATATTCATAATCATTACATATATTTTGAACTCTTTGTTTATATAATTCATATCAATCTTTTGATGAATATGTAGAAGTATTATCTTCAGCATACACTAATCATGTAATTATAATTGATGATAATATTAATGAAATGAAAATTTTCATATTTTATTTGGTTAAGTATAGCTTTATTTAATTATATTAAAATTATTCAAATTAAAAGTTTTTTATTAATCATTTATTTTTGATAACTTCTTTGTTTCATATTTTTTTATAAATTGTATATTTTCTATATTTTGATAAAAAGTTTCATGTTTTATCAGAAGATATCATTATTTTAGCATATCATCATAAATTTTTTACATAAAAATATGATCATATAGTATTATCTCAAAATGTTTTTATATCAGTTACTACTCAACTTGAAGTTCAATTTATATAACTTACTGGAGCTCAATTTAATATTTTTATAGTTATATCACTATTTTCTGTAATTATTTCTCAAGTATGTGTTTCTCCTTTTTTTAATGTAATTATAGTTTTATTTGTATTTTCAAATATCAATTTATCTCAATTATCTAAATATAGACTTTTTATACTTATATCTAAAGTTCAACTATTTATTGTATTTTTTATTTGATTTTCAGTCTTAAATTGTTTAGTTAAGGCTGAATTTACTTTTAAATTTTTATTGATACTTGTACTAATTCAAACGAAAGTAACAGTAATAATTAAACTTAAAAATGTTGCCCATATTAATATAGATGCTTTATTATTACTTTTTTGCATAAAATAGGAATTTATGATAATATTTTAGTAATTATAAGTTATAACTTTAAAAATACAAGTTATGGTCGTTCCAAAAACAAAAAAAGTGTCTGATTTATTAAAAGAAGAAATTCTTGAAAATGAAGAAAAAAGAGAGTATACTTCAGATAAATTTAAAAAAATAGAAGATAAAGTTAAAGATTCTTTAAAAAAACAAAAAACAGATGATGCTTTAAATGATATTACTATCTGAGCATTAGTTTTAGGTAGTTCTGATATTCATTATGATACATTTGAAGATTATGTAGTCGTTAGATATAGAATTGATTGAGTTTTAGTAGATATCTTTAGACTTACACATAAAGAATATAAACCAGTACTTGAAAGACTTAAATATTCATCTTCTTTGAAATTAAATATTACTAATATACCACAAGATTGAAAATATGATTTAACTATTGATGATAGAAAAATAGATGTAAGAGTTTCTACTTTACCTGTTTGAGATTATGAAAATGTTGTATGTAGAATATTAGATAACTCTAATGCAATTATTGATTTTGATAAATTATGATTTTTTTGGACAACAAAAAGAATGTTAGAAAAAGCTATTTCAAAAAGGAATTGAATGATATTAGTTACTTGACCAACTGGTTCAGGTAAAACAACAACACTTTATACTATATTAGCAAAACTTAATACAAGAGATAAAAAAATTATTACTTTAGAAGATCCTATTGAATATAGATTAGATTGAATTATTCAATCTGAAGTAGATGAAAAACAATGATTTACATTTAAAACTTGATTAAGGGCTCTTTTAAGGCAAGATCCTGATATTATAATGGTTTGAGAGATTAGAGATAAAGAAACACTAGAAACAGCCACTCAAGCAAGTTTAACATGACATCTAGTTTTATCTACGTTACATACAAAATCTGCTGCTGAAACTCTTGATAGAATTGTTAATATGTGATTAAAACCTTATGTATTAGCTTCTGCACTTGATACAATTATAGCTCAAAGACTTGTAAGAAGAATTTGTCCACATTGTAAAGTAGAAAAAGAGAAATCTCAATTAGATATAAGTATTATTGCTAATATGATGAAAGAAATAGGAATGAGTAGTGTTTTAACTAAACACATTAAATTATATGAAGGGAAATGATGTCCAAAATGTAATAATAGTTGATATCAATGAAGAATTTGAATATATGAGATTATTTCTTTAAATGAAGATTTAAGAGATTTAATTAGAGAATGAGCAACATCTGATGAAATAATTAGAAAAGCTAGGGATTGAGATTTAATTACTATGAAAGAAGATGGGATATTAAAGGCAATTAAATGATTTACTACTATTGAGGAAATACTTAGAGTTATTTAATTTTTATTCAATATTTTTTTCATTCAGATATTGCATAATTAATTCATATAACTTCTCAAATACTATTAATTATTGGTCATCATGAAAATCATTGTTTTATATTATTTGATATTTCAAGTAAGTTAGATAAATTATCTAACTTACTTTTTTTATTTATTAAAATTCATGTATTATAAATGATTTTTAGTGATTTGGGTTCTACTCAAAAACTATAAATAGTTCATTTATAGTTTTTGATAGATTTTTTTATTGTTTTAGTATTAGTTACATTTATTTTTAATATTGCAAAATCATTTATTGTATCATTTTTTATTATTTCAGAATTATATTTTTTTCAATTATATATAACTGTATTATTTTTTGTTAATATATGGCTTACAGTTTGAATTTCTCAATTTTGTGATATAAAAAATCAAGCTCAGATTCATCAATCATTTATATCTTTAAATAATCAATTAGGATTATTTTTATAACTTATTAACTCTTGTTTTGGTAATATTATTACAATACTTTTTTTTATATTATTTATATCTATTTTTTTATTAATAAAAAAAGTATTGATGACATAAATTCATCAAATAATATAAATAGCAGCTAATAAATAAATTATATATTTCATAACTATATTTTAATATAAAAATAATATTTGCAATTTATATTTAATAAATATTATTAATATAGTATTTATTAATAAATTGAAAATAAATGAATCAAATAGTAAAAGATAAAATGCAAAGAGAAATAATGGTTGTTAATGCATCTGTTTTATTTAAAAATTTTCCTAGAGAAACTAGATTTTATAATGCTAATGAACATAATTTCTGAAAAATTATGGTTGATAATTATGAATATATGGTTAGATGAGATGCTGAAAAGAATAATAATTTTAAACAACCTCTTCCTTATGGTGCTATTATCGATGAAGAAAATAGGATTTTTGTTTATCAAAGAGGTTGAAGTTGAAGTAATGCATGAGAATCTAGATTACACTCAAAAATATCTATTTGAGTTTGATGACATATTGAAAGAGAGGATGAAGATGCTAAAGATATTTTATCTAATACTTTGGTAAGAGAAATTATTGAAGAAATTAATACAAAAGAAGAAAATATAAAAAATGTTGATTTAGTTTGATATATAAATGATGATTGAGATGAAGTTTGAAAAGTTCATATGTGAATTTTTTATATAGTAAGAGTTTCTAATTCTAATTTTGATTTATTAGATTGAGAACTAGATAATTGAGAGTTTGTTACATTAAGTAAATTAGAAAATATGATTTTATCAGATGATTATGATTTAGAGTCTTGGTCAGAAATAGTTTTTGAATCATTAAAAAAATACTTAAATAAATAATAAAATAAAAAATAGCTTTAGCAAGCTATTTTTTTGTATATATTTTTTAACTATGATATTATTAATAGGTAAATTAGTTTATTTTATTTATTTATAATAATTTTCTATGTGAAAAGAATGTAAATTAAAAAAGTTTTTTACTAAACAATGGTCATTCCTTATGGCTGGTATTGTTTTTGGTATTGCGCAAATCATTTATATGGTTTGATTATGGGCTCCACATTTTAATGAAGCTATTACTACTTGGAAGGTTAAACCTATTACTGTAACTACAGATTTAGGTAAGATGTTTAGATGACTTGAGGTATGAGTTAATAATTTATTTTGATTTCAATCTGAATTATATGGTAATTATGCTGTAGATTCTGCTATGTCAGTTACTGGTTGAGCATTTACCCCTTGACTTGGTACTGCTATTTTGGGTATGATTATTGGTTGATTTTTAGTTGTATTATTTGAAAGACAAAATAAACTTTGGGTTAAATATTCTGGTAGATTATTATTAATTTCGTTTATCGGATGAATGTTTTTTTCATATGGTACTAGATTAGCATGAGGTTGTACTTTAAATCATTTATTAGGATGAGTTCCTATGATGAATATACATTCACTTGTTGCTGTTATGTTTATGAGTTTATGAGGTTTAACTGGTTTCTGGTTAATGACTAAATTAGGTTTAGCTAAATATTTTAAACATCAAGAAGAATTAAGCTATGCAAAAGACCAATATGAAAAAGGTACTAATGATGGTGTAACATATGATCCAAATTATAATCCTTGGAAAAATCCAATGGTATGGTTAGGTTTAACATTTTTACTAACATTTGTATGAATTGCTATATATGGTATGTTATTTTCTCCTGAAATGTTACAACATTTAAAATGAGGAAATGTTAAAGAATTTGGTAAGTCTATTGCTGATAAAGGTATGATGTATGTAATTATTACATTATTTGCTGGTATTATGGCATGATTTGCAATGGCAAAATCAGGTTTTGGTACAGAATGTGCTTTAATCTCAGTTGAAGCTTCAGCTATGATTAGAAGTGATGAAAAAAAATGGAATAAAATGGGATTACCTAATATTACTAGAACATTATTTAAAGGTTTACTTCCTTTACAAGGGGTTGCTGCTATGTGGGTAATTGTATCTGTGTTTGTATTAGTAACAGTTTATTTCTTAGGAATGAAACATGGTTTTACTGATCCAACTAAGTATAAATTTTATTTAACTGCATGAGTACCTGTTGGTTGATTCTTTCTAGGTTTTGGTGCGGTATTACTTATTGGTTGTGAAATTAGATCATATATGAGATTAGGTATGTTATATCTAAATACATTAATTGGATTTATTGGTTTTGCAGTAGGTTATCTTCCATTTACTCTTTATTATAAAGAACATGTTGCATTTTTAAATGCTACTATAGTACCTTATCTTAAAGCAAATGAAATATTTACTGTTCCTGAATTAGTTACTTCTAATCCTACTGGTCAAGTAGTAGTAGCTGTATTATGGACACTAATGTTAATTGGTATTCTAGCTTGGACAATTAAAGCTGGTAAGAGGTATATGAATGTAAAAAAGAGTTCAGAATTTTTAACTAAAAATACTGAAGAAATTCATACTGAATATGGTGATACTATGGAATGAGAAATTAAATATAAATAATTCAAAATAAGCTCTGTAATAGAGCTTATTTTTTTGTTAATATCTATATAATATAGTATTATATATACATATATATTAATAATTTGAAAATGCATTTAGATTTAACACATACTTGGGTAGGATACTTAATTTTAGTTTTTTTTGTTGTAGGATATTATTTTATTGCTCGTGAGGAAAAATATCGTATAAATAAAGCTAAGCCAGCTTTATTTATTTGAACGACTAGTTTTTTATTAATTTGAATATATTTTGCACTGAATTGATATGATACACACTTATTAAATGAAGAAATTGAGAAATTAATTGTTGAAATATCTCAAATATTTTTCTTTTTATTAGTTGCTATGACTTATATAGAAGTTATGGTAGATAGATGAGTATTTGATGTTTTAAGAAAAAAACTTATTCATAAATGATATACATATAAAAAACTTTTTTGGGTAGTTTGATTAATAGCTTTTTTCTTATCTCCAATAGCAGATAATCTTACTACAGCTCTTATTTTATCAACTGTTGTTATTGCTATATCAAATGATAAAAAATTTATAGTAGCTTCTGCTATAAATATAGTTGTTGCAGCCAATGCCTGATGAGCATGGTCACCATTTTGAGATATTACAACTCTTATGGCATGGACAGAAGGTAAAGCAGATTTTCTAAATTTTTTGACTCTTTTCCCAGCAGCTTTTTTATGATGGTTAACAACAGCATGATTTTTATCAATGTTTTTACCTAAATGAAAAATAGATTCATGACATCATAAAGATGCTCATCTAAAGTTAGGTTCAAAAATAATTATTTGATTATGAATATTAACTATAGTCTTATCTATCATTAGTCATCAATTTTTACATTTGCCAGCAATGTGGGGTATGATGTTTTGATTGTCTTTATTACAATTATTTTCGTATAGATTAAAGGTTAAACATTGACATGAAAAATCATTTAATATATTTCATTCAATTAAAAAAACAGAAATAGACACTTTGATATTTTTCTTTTGAATATTAGCTGCTGTTTGATCATTAGATTTTATATGATATTTAAAATATATTACTAATTATTATGAATTAGTTTGAGTTAATGCTTGAAATATATCTGTATGAATATTATCAGCTATTATTGATAATATACCTGTAATGAGTGCAGTTTTAAAATCACCACTTGAAATGGATTTAGCTGGATGGTTAATGCTTACATTAACTGTATGAATATGAGGTTCGCTTATTAGTTTTGGTTCAGCAGCTTGAGTAGGTGTTATGGCTAAAATGAAATGAATATATACTTTTAATTCTCATATGAAATTTTTTCCAATTATTTTAATATGATATATTGTATCAATTGGAGTATTTTATATACAGTTTTATTATTTGGGATGGTATTAAAAAAGTTTAGTTATTTTGTATAACTAAACTTTTTTATTTTAATTTATTAACTAAATCTGAAATATTATTTATTAAAATAATTTCAGATTTTTTTGTTTTTATATTAGTTTTAGGAGAAAAGATATATTTAAATCACATTTTTTCAGCTTCTTTAATTCTTTTCTCTAAATGAATAGGTTTTTTAACTTTACCTGTTAAAGATATTTCTCCTATATATATTGAATCTTTAGGAAGAGGTTTATTTAATTTACTTGATATAATAGATGCTGCAAGACTTAAATCTATACCAGGTTCCTCTATTTTTAATCATCTAGCTATATTTGTATAAACATCATGAGATTCAAGTTTTATAGGAGAGTATTTTCATAGTACAGCTACTATTAAGTCTAGCTTTGAACTATTTATTCATCTTGCTGACCTTTTAGGATATCCAAACTTTGTATATGTTGTAAGACTCTCTGTTTCTATAATAATTGGTCTTGTTCATTCAATAGTTATAGAAAGGCTAGATCATATAGTTGCTTCAGTAGAATTTATAAATTCTAATCATGGATTTTTTAAATCAACTAACCCTTTTTCCTGCATAGTAAAAATACCAATTTCAGAAGTTGCTCAAAATCTATTTTTAAGAGCTCTTAGGATTCTAAGATTATCATACTTATCTCATTCAAAATAAAGAACAGTATCTACCATGTGTTCTAATGTTTTTGGTCATGCTAAATTTCAATCTTTATTAATATGTCATATTATAAATACAGCTGTATTAGTTGTTTTTGCATATGAAACTAAAAGCTCTGTTATATATCTAACTTGAGATACACTTCATGTAACACCAGTAATATTATTTGAATGCATTACTGATATAGAATCAATAATTAATAATTTACATGGATTTTTAGAAAGTGTCTCTAATATATTTTCTATACAACTTTCTCATAATACTTTCATATTATTTCAAGTAATTCATAATCTATCAGCTCTTGATGATATTTGATAAGGAGTTTCTTCTCCTGATATATATACTATTTCTTCATCTATTAAATTACCTAACTGAAGAGTTATAGTTGATTTTCAAATTCAAGGTTCTCATGATAATAAAACTACTCAACCTGGTATTACTCATCAACCTAATACATTATTTAATTCACTAGACTTTGTAACTATTTTTTCTAGAGAGTTATCTTTTTTTATTGTTTTGATATTAGCTAATTCTTTAGCTTCTCATTTAATAATTCAATTTTTTCAGCTTATTTTTGATTCTTTAAATTCTTTTAATGAATCCCATTCTTTACAAAATGAACATTGTCATTGCCATTTAATAGATTCATTTCAACAGTTTGTACAATGGTACATAGGTATATATTTTATATTATAAGTATATATTAAGTATATAAAATATATATATTATTGCAAATTTTTTATATTGCTTAATATTTTTTTTTAGTTATGCTTTCAGAAATTAGATTTTAATTAAAAAATATATGGCAAAAGAAAATGAATTAATGTATGGTAAATTTCAAGGCTGAGATAAATTTTGATTTTTTATTCCAGAAGATAGAGAAGCATTTGGTGGTGATTTTTATGTTGATGCTGAAAATTTTGGTTTAGCTCAGGATTGAGATAAAGTTGAAGCTAGAGCTTTAAAAAAGTTCAAAGGAAAAAAACCAGAAGCAAAAATAATTACAGCTTATGGTAGAACAGCACAAAAAAATCAAGCTAAATTTATTGAATGAGTTTATTCAGGATGAGATGGTAATTTTGGTTTTATAGATGTTCCAGGAGAAAAAAAATGATTTTTCGTATATTGAGCTAAAAAGAATTGAGCTAATGATTGAGATAGTGTTAAGGCAGAATTAGTTGATTTTAATTGAAGAAAAGAAGCAATAGTTGTTAAAATACTTAAATCTGAAGAAGAATTAGTTATTTGAAAATTTCAAGATAGGGATAAATTTGGTTTTGTTATACCAGATAGAAGTAATAAAAATGATGTTTTTATTGCAGGAGGTAGAAAAAACTGAGCAAAAGATGGAGAAATGGTTGAAGCTAGAATTATAAAAAGAGGTGGTAAAAATGCTGAAGGTGTTATAGTTAGAATTTTAGATTAATCTTTAATTTAAACATTAAAAAAATAAATAGTCAAATAATCTTTTGACTATTTATTTTTTTAATTTATATTTAATGTATTAATAACTTAATTTTTATACTTATGGCTGATAAAATTGTTTGAGAATTTAAGGATTTTTGAGGTTTTTGACTAATAGATGATGAATATCTTATTATGAATGGTGATGAAAATGGAGCTATGTCTGGTGATCAAGTTGAAGCTATAAATGTTTCTACGAATCCTAATATGACTATGTATAAAATTATTTCAGTGATTGATGAAACGAAAGATTTAGTGGAAAGTATTTCTGAAAATATAAAATTTTTAAAATGAATTTACCGTAAGTCATTAAATTGAAAATGATGATATGTTAGATATTCTAGAACTGAGAAAGATGTTTTTATTTGAAATTGAGATATTTTATGATTAAAAAATTGAGATAAAGTTACTTTTTCTATTTTAACGGATGAAAAGTGAAATAAAACATGATTATTAAAAGAGGTTGTACAAAAAGCATGAGATCAATTAAAATGAGCTATTGATTTTTTCAATGATGATTCAAGAATAGATATATTTAAAATTGCTTCTGAAGAATGAGCTAGAGTTGTTTGGCCTAAAGAAGTTGTAGATGAAGTTGAAGGACTAGACTGAAATATAGATGTAAATGAGATTGAGAAAAGAGAAGATTTAAGAGAATTATTTACTATTACTATTGATTGAGCTGATAGTAAAGATTTAGATGATGCAATTAGTATTGAAGATTTATGAGAAGACTGATATAAACTATATGTTCATATTGCAGATGTTACTCATTATGTAAAAGAAGATTGAAATCTTGATATAGAAGCATTAGAAAGAGCAACTTCAATTTATTTAGTAGATAAGGTTATTCCAATGTTGCATGAAAGATTATCTAATGATTTATGTAGTCTTAATCCAAATACAGATAAACTTACTCTTACTTGTGAATTGTTAATAGATAATGATTGAAATATTAATTTAGAAGATTCAAAAGTATATGAATCAATAATTAATACAGATTATAGAACAACATATAAAGAAATTGAAGAATTAAGAGAAAATAAAATTTGAGAATGAAATGAATTATTATTTTGATGAATTATAGATAATACATTAGTTAAATTAATAAATAATTCTGAAAAACTAGCAAATATTCTTAATATTAATACTAGAGAAAATGGGGAACTTGAATTTGATTTTCCTGAAACTAAAGTAATTTTAGATAATAAATGAAATCCTATAGATTTTAAGCCGTATCCAAAATATCCTTCAAATGATTGGATTAAAGCATTTATGGTTGCTGCAAATAGAACTGTTTCTGAAAAATATGAACAAACTCCTTTTTTACATAGAACTCATTTATCACCAAAAACTGAATTAATAGAAAAATTAAATGAAATATTAAATTTATTAGAAACTAATTTAAAAATTTCAACTAATCCAAACCCATCAGATTTTTCAAAATTATTATTAGAAATAGAATGACATTCAAAACAAAGATTTCTAGAAAAAACTATTTTATTAACTATGCAAAAAGCAAATTATACTCATGAAAGAGAATGACATTTTGGTTTAGCTATTGATTATTATAGTCATTTTACTTCACCTATTAGGAGATATCCTGATTTACAAATTCATAGAATTATAAAAGAATGTATACATAATAATTGAGAATTATTAGAAGATAGAAATTATCATTATGAATCAATTTTAGAATCAGTAGCAGAAAAATCTAGTATGCAACAAGATTTATCAGTAAAAATAGAAAGAGAAGTTAATAAATTGATGTGAGTTAAATATATGAAAGATAAGATTTGAGAACAGTTTAATTGATATTTTGCTTGAATTGATCAGAGATGAGTCTTTGTTGAACTTGAAAATACTATTACTTGAGTAATTAGAGATGAAAAAAGGTATAAATTAAATTCTATTTGAGAAAAAGCAATATTATTTAGTTTAACTGACAGTAATTGAGATGAATATAATGTTTGAGATTCAGTTAAAATAAAAGTTACTTCAATTGATGAAGAAAAAATGATTATAAATTTTGATATAGTTTAATAATAAATATTAATTAAAATATTATGGCAAATGTAAAAATTAAATATCTTTGATGAATTGAAGATGAAAAACAATGATCAAGCTTAACTTGATCAGCTACTTTAATGACAGCAGATATATTTGATTGAATAAAAGTTTTAATTGATTTTTGAATGAATCAATGAGGTTTAAGGGAAACTGAATTAAATAATAAAGTAGATGAACAAGCTATTGATGCTGATTATTTAGTTGTTACTCATGCTCATATGGATCATATTTGAAGATTACCATTATTGGTTAAAAAATGATTTAAATGAGAGATTGTTACCTCTAGTATGACTAAGCAATTGATGGTTATTATGCTTAGTGATTATGTAAAACTTACAAAAGATAAAATAGAGTCATTAGAAAAAGATAATAAAAATAAATGATTAAAATTAAGAAGATTTTTGAAATTAGTTAAGTTAGAAAAAGAAATTAGATCAAATTGATTAAAAAAAGAAGAAAAACAAAAAAAAGAAAATACTTTGTCTAAAATAGTTTGAAAGTCTAACTTGAAAACTTTATTAAAAGAAGCTAAAGACTATCTAAAAAAAATGGAAGTTGAGTCAGAATTAGATATTGAAAAAGCTTTAAATAATAGTATCCCTACATTATTATATGATATAGATGATGTATATAAAACAATGAAGTTGGTATCAACTTTGGAAGTTTGAGAAGAAATGGATTTAATGAATCATATTTGTTTAACTAAGATAGATTCTGAGATAATAGACGAAATACCAGAAATGGTTAAGAATAATAATTATGATAAATCAATTTTTATTATGCCTCATTTAAAAAGTTCTATTATATCAAAATGGAATTCACATATTGAAGAAGTTTATGAAATATCAAAAGAAAATAAAGAATTGAGAATTAAATTAAGGGTGGCATTAGGTATTAAAAATAAAGAAACAGAGTATATTAATAATGATGATTTTACTTACTCTGAGGCAGTTACTTTTTTAGATAAATATAGTATTGCTTCAAGAAAGGATATTGATAAATTAAAAGATTTAATTCCTGAATTAAGATATACACAAGAAGATGTCGATAAAGCTACTGATTTGTTAAAAAGTGCATTTAATCAACCTAATGAAAAAGTAGTAGAAGCTTTTAAACTCAGGTTTTATGATGCATGACATATAGAATGATCAGTATCTTTAATTGTGACAGCTGTTACTAAAAAAGTAGAATATATTGCATGATGAGATTTTAAAAAACAACATTCTAATAATAATGTGTATAAAAAAATAATAAAAGAACATAAAAATTTTTGATTCTCATGAGATAGATGAAAAACTACTGATCCAAATCTTTCGTGAACACCTGAAATTCCAGATTTAAGATTTGATTATTATCAATCAGAATCTACTTATTCATGACGTAATCACCCTTCAAAAGATGAAGAATTTATGA
>Ga0256840_1000637_pt1 | contig 35186 bp, 33 predicted proteins | sample 355202metaG_FD_185969 | JGI IMG/M metagenome (GOLD analysis project Ga0256840, IMG submission 185969) | Hydrothermal vent microbial communities from Mid Atlantic Ridge, Atlantic Ocean - 355-202 | ecosystem: Environmental > Aquatic > Marine > Hydrothermal vents | place: Atlantic Ocean: Mid...
CTCTATATCTATATTTTGGAACCCACACAATATGATATTGGTAATGCCATACCACATGTGATAATTTACGAAATCTACTCATTCTTTTTCTCCTAGTTTTTGTTGTGGCGACAACATGACTAGAATGCATGAGTAGATTTTATTTGCCTCTCCAGACGGAGCCTTTCGACCAACTCCACGCCTAAGGACGTGGTTTAATTTTTAATCAAACTCGACCTATGCTGCTTTAAAATTTATTTCCTTTCATCAAATATCTAAGCCTATGTAATAATAGCGAATAACAAATAACCTGCGCATAAAAAAATATAAAAACGATTATATGCTGATGGGCTTTCACGAGACTTCCATCAACAAACTCCCATTCTAAATCAGTGTCAATCATAAGCTCATTAAAAATATTCATCAGCTTTCTTTGACGAGACCATCGTTGAAAACCAGGGGAACGAGCGCAGTTCGACCTGGCAACAATCCCGTCACGGACTATCAGTCCAAGCTTGGCAGCGTAGGAATACGCAACTATTAAGGTGCAACCCTATATGTTTGAGTATAAGACTTCCCTGTTTCACAAACATCTCGACTAACTGGACTTTCACAAGACGTATCGGTAAATTCTGCTTTTAATTCCCCTGCCTCTGTAGGTACAAAGTAAAACCGAAAATTAGGGTCAGAGCTAATCGCAATATCCGTTTTAGCTGTTAGAATTGGCTTGTCATTAAACGTGACTTTTATCTGTTGAATAAAATGTGCACGACGCTTAAATCGTGTCACCTGATCCATTTGCATACCAGTAATATTAGGATGGCTAATGAGTAATTGCGCCATAGTTGGCTTGCCATCTTGGATTTTTTTATCGAGTCTAAATTTCATTTTCCCTAAACGTGCCATAGCCGCATCATAATCTGCACCAATCGGCGCGGAACAGCCTCCACTCGCTTTAACAAACTTTTTAACCATATAATGTTCGCCGGTATTCATTTCAGCAATCGCACGTATATAGCTGTACGTATTCACTCGAACTCGCATAGCAATATCCGCCTTGCCGCTATCGGGGGTAAATTCAAACTCACCAACAAAAGGAAATGGATTTTTATCAATCACTAATAAAATACGCTTAATATACTTTTCTTTAGTCTGTAAGAAGCTCGCTGTTACTTTTATCGGAACTAAAGCAGGATCTTCGGCACGTACTGGCGTGCTTAGCTGAATAATATCATCACCTTTTAATAGCTGTTTCCCAGCAAAGAATTGCTGCTTCAAAACTTGATTCCAAAGGTTTTCATCTTTTGCAGCATATGCCATAGCTGGTAGTAAAAAAACCAAAACGAAGCAGAGTAATTTTTGTAATTTCATAAAAGGTTCCTATTTCCTGATATAACAATAAACGGCGCTTGTGCTATTAATCTAAAATGCTAATCTTCCCATTCTAATTCAGCAAACGCACTACTTAAATTCTTTTTATGGAATTCATTAAATAATTGCCACTGAGCTTTAAATATCGAATCATCATCTTGCAAAACATCTTCTAAATATTTGCCTTGCTTGATTTTAGCTCTCACATTAGTCGCTAATTTTTGTAAGTAGTGTTTTTCTGCTTGTACACTTTTCGGCCAATCACGATCAATAGGTCCATGCCCTGGGATAACGACATCAAAAGACTGCTTTTCTAATTCAGCAATCACGTTTAACCAGCCTTTTAAACTGCCATCTAATACAGGTAAGTGCCCGACAAATAACAGATCAGACATCCATAAGGTGTTGGTTTTTTTATCAAACACCGTTAAATCATTATCAGTATGTGCTGTAGGATAGGCTTTTAATTCCAGTATCCGCCCACCTAAATCAAGTTTTAAAAAATCTTTAACCGAAATACTCGGTGGAATAATGTCTTTTTCAGTCAAATTAACCGCTATTTGTTCCATAGAACGTGCAATATAAAATGCCCCTCTTGCCGCCATTGCTCTACTAAGTTTTGCATGACCAATAAACTTTATATTAGCAATATCTTTAAACGCGCTATTACCAAAAATATGATCAGGATGTACATGAGTATTAATCACATAACAAATAGGGGTGGCTGTTATTTTCTGAATAGTCGATTTTAACAAACGCCCTTGCGCTGGATTACCACCACTATCAATGACCGCGACACACTTTTTACCCACTATAAAACCTATATTAGCAATGGCATCATGATTACGTACATCAGGTAATTCTATCGGCCCTTGATGAACATAGATGCCTTGGGCAACTTGCTTTATGCTAAATGCTGCTATGGCAGCATTGCTTGTGATAACAAATAGTAGGAGAAATAAATAACGCACAACAATTTGTTCCCTATAATGATAAGTGGATGTCAAGTTAGCCCTTATCTTTCATGCACAAAGATAAAAAAGCTCGAATAGCACGCGACTGCAATACCAACTTAGGTGCAATAATATTTAATTGCCAAGTCAGCCCTTTTGCGCTGCCTATCCTGCGAGACGTTAGCCCTGCTGCCTCATTTTTTAGCGCCATCGCAGAAGAAAAGCCAATACCTAAACCTGCACGCACGGACTCTTTAACGGCAGAAACGCCGGTTACTTCAATATTGACGGGGGCATTAATATCAGCTTTGATTAAGGCTTCTTCTACAACTTGCCTAGCCCCCGAGCCTAACTCACGCCAAATGACTTGGTGTTCAGTAAATACATCTAAGGGCACATAATCAGGATACTCTAATGACAATATGTGATTATCTGGTATAACAATGACAATTTCATCTTGCTGCCAAGCAATAACCTGATAATTACTCGGCAATTCCACACCCTGCAATGACCCTTCAATAAAGCCTAAGTCTAAGTTATATAAATTATCTAATGTTTCAGTGGTATCCAAAGTTTTAATAAAAACCTGTACGCCTTCGTATTGAGACTGCAATGCAACGACATACTCAGGCAAATAGAAACTGGCTATGGTCATTGTTGCGCCTATGCGTAAGATGCCTGTACTGATTTGTTGCAAGCTACGCACATATTCATGTGCTTGCATATAGCAGCTATCCATTTGATTTGCATATTTTAATAGCCCTTCACCAGCGGCTGTTAATTCAATTTGGTGTCCTTTACGCTCATACAAAGGCTCGCCTACAAATGCTTGCAAAAGTTTTAACTGGCCCGAAACAGCAGGCTGACCGATATGTAAATGCTGTGCAGTTAAGGTAATACTTTTTAATCGCGCAACCACTGAGAAAGTCAATAAATGTTGAGGGTTCAAGGTCATTATCAGTGTATCTATGTATTAAATGATATTAAAATGGATAATATCATTTTTTTTGATATTCATCTAAAGAAAAGATTACTTGAACTTAATATGACAGATTTGTTAAAGTGGATAAAATTTGCCGAAATATAATAATGATTAAAGTTTTGGCACACATTTATGAGCAATCTTCAATAAACGGAAAGAGCTGGAGGAAATACGAGTGGCAGTTATTACAATAAGCCCAGATCAAATCACCAAAAAGAAACGCAAAGGCCCTAAAGGCCATGCGATTGATCTAAAGGCACTAGAAGAAGTTCAGGCACTGTTGGCAGGTGAATCTCGTCAACGCGATTTATTGATTGAACATTTACATAAAATTCAAGATCAATATCAACATATTTCATCTAAGCACCTCGTCGCTCTCGCGCATGAAATGAAGCTTTCTCCCGCGGAAATTTATGAAGTGGCTTCTTTCTATCATCATTTTGATATCGTCAAAGAAGGTCAAACGCCCCCTCCTCCTTTAACTGTTCGTGTATGTGAATCTCTTTCTTGCGCGATGGCTGGTTCAAATGACCTGATTACTGCGCTAGAAAATGGTTTAAACCCAGATAATGTACGCGTACAAAAAGTGCCTTGTGTAGGTCGCTGTCAACACGCCCCAGTTGCTGTTGTTGGTCAAAATCCAATTGATGAAGCAACACCGATTAATGTGCTTACTGCAGTTGAGAAAAAAGAAATTACAGCCCCCATCACTGATTATATTAGTCATGATGATTATATTGCAGGTAATGGCTATCAAACACTTAAAGGCGTTTTAGACGGCTCTATTGAGGCCGAAAGTATCATCAAAAAAATGGAAGATTCTGGTCTACGTGGTTTAGGTGGAGCTGGATTTCCTGCTGGTCGAAAATGGCGTATTGTTAGTAGCTTTGATGGCCCACGCTTAATGGCCGTCAATATTGATGAAGGCGAGCCTGGTACGTTTAAAGATCGTCATTATTTAGAGTCAGATCCTCATCGCTTTTTAGAAGGTATGTTAATTGCCGCTTTGTGTGTTGGTTGTGATGAAATTTATATTTATTTACGTGATGAATATGCAGGTTGTCGTGAAATTCTAACGCAAGAAATTGCTAATTTAGAAAATAGCATTTCTGGTTTACCACCGATTCACTTACGTCGCGGAGCAGGTGCTTATATCTGTGGTGAAGAATCCGCAATGGTTGAATCTATAGAAGGAAAGCGCGGTATGCCTCGCTTACGACCACCGTTCTTAGCTGAAGTTGGTTTATTTGGTCGCCCTACTCTGGAACACAATATGGAATCTGTGTATTGGGTACGTGACATTGTAGAAAAAGGTCCAGAATGGTTTACTTCACACGGTCGTCATGAACGTAAAGGTTTACGTTCCTTCTCTATTTCAGGTCGTGTTAATAAGCCAGGCGTGCATTTGGCACCAGCAGGCACAACGATGCGTGAATTAATTGCAGAATTCTGTGGTGGTATGCAAGACGGGCATGAATTTTACGGTTATTTCCCAGGTGGTGCATCAGGAGGTATTTTGCCTGAATCAATGGCTGATATTCCTATGGATTTTGATACACTTAATGAACATGGCTGTTTTATCGGCTCTGCAGCTGTCGTTGTTTTCTCTAAACAAGATAGCGCTAAAGAATTAGCAATCAATGCCATGAAATTCTTTGAAGAAGAATCCTGCGGTCAATGTACACCTTGTCGCGTAGGTACTGCAAAAGCAGCGAAACTCATGGAACAAGAAAACTGGGATACGGACTTACTAGAAGAGTTATCTTCAGTGATGGTCGATGCCTCAATTTGTGGCTTAGGCCAAGCGGCTCCAAATCCATTACGCTGTGCGATTAAGTACTTCCCTGAAGAGATTAAATAATAGGTAAATAGACATGGCTGCAAATCCAGATACTTTAAACAACCCTATGATCAACTTCACTCTCGATGGTGAAGCTGTTTCTGCGTTTGCGGATGAAACCATCCTGCAGACAGCAAAACGACACAATAAAGAAATCCCTCACCTATGTTACACAGAAGGCTTACGCTCAGACGGTAATTGCCGTGCCTGTGTCGTAGAAATTGACGGCGAACGTGTCTTAGCCCCCTCTTGTTGTCGCATGCCTACCGAAGGCATGAACGTACAAGCGAACAGCGAACGTGCGCTTAAATCACAAAAAATGGTACTTGAGCTACTAAAATCAGACCAACCAGAACAAATAGGATCGCCTTACAAACTCAACTCTGAATTAGATCAGTGGGTACAAAAACTCAAGGTAGGCGAGCCACGCTTTGAATCACGTGCACAACCAGCCGCAGATTTATCACACCCAGCCATTGCTGTGAATATGGATGCTTGCATTCAATGTACACGCTGTTTACGTGCTTGCCGTGAAGAACAAATGAACGATGTTATCGGTTTCGCTAACCGCGGCGCGCACGCTGAAATCGTGTTTGATATTGCTGATCCTATGGCAGCTAGTAGCTGTGTAGCTTGTGGTGAATGTGTACAAGTTTGTCCAACGGGCGCATTAATGCCAGCGAACAATGTTGGCCTTGAAACACCTGATAAAACTGTTAATTCAACTTGCCCTTATTGCGGCGTGGGTTGCTTAATTAAATATCATGTAAAAGACGATAAAATTCTTTATACCGAAGGCCGTGATGGTGATACTAATAAATACCGACTTTGTGTTAAAGGGCGTTATGGTTTTAATTATATCCACAACCCTCTACGTTTAACTAAGCCATTAATTAGGCGTGAAGGTGTAGCAAAAACCACTGAATTACTAGACCCAAATGACTTGGATAGTGTATTCCGTGAAGCGACGTGGGATGAAGCTTTAGACTTTGCCGCAGGCGGTTTGAAAAAAATTCGTCAAGAAAAAGGTAAAAAAGCATTAGCCGGATTAGGCTCTGCAAAAGGCAGTAATGAAGAAGCCTACTTATTCCAAAAATTAGTCCGTACAGGATTTGGTTCTAATAATGTCGATCATTGCACGCGCTTATGCCATGCCTCTTCGGTGGTTGCCTTATTAGAATGCTTAGGTTCAGGTGCGGTATCTAACCCTGTTGAAGATGTAAAATTAGCGGAAGTAGTTATTATTATTGGTTCTAACCCAACGGTAAACCACCCAGTTGGCGCAACCTTTATGAAGAATGCGACCACAACGGGTACCAAGATTATCTTAATGGATCCAAATCGTACGGCAATTGCTAAATATGCCTCACATCATTTAGCGTTCCGTCCTGATACCGATGTGGCTATGCTAAACAGCCTTATGCACATAATCTTAGAAGAAGGTTTACAAAACGATGATTACATCGCTCAGTACACCGAAGATTTTGAGTTTATGAAAAAGCATTTAAAAGACTACAGCCCTGAAAAAGTAGCTCCTATCTGTGGAATTGATGCCGATACCTTACGTGAAGTAGCAAGGTTATATGCAAGCTCAAAAGCCTCGATGATTTTATGGGGTATGGGGGTTTCTCAACATATTCATGGCACAGATAATGCGCGCTGTTTAATTGCCTTAGCCTTAATGACAGGGCAAATTGGTCGGCGGGGTACGGGCTTACACCCTCTACGTGGCCAAAACAACGTACAGGGTGCATCGGATGTAGGTTTAATACCTATGGTTTACCCTGATTATGCGCCTGTTGAGCACTTTGAAAATCAAGCAAAATTTGAAAAATTATGGGGCATGGCATTAGATTCTAAACGTGGATTAACGACGGTAGAAATGATCCATGCGATTTTAGATGGGGAAATTTTTGGTATGTTTGTCGAAGGTGAAAACCCTGCCATGTCTGACCCAAATCAAAATCATGTGCGTGAAGCCCTGTCAAAACTAGAGCATTTTGTTGTCCAGGATATTTTCTTGACAGAAACAGCTGGTTTTGCAGATGTCATCTTACCTGCCTCTGCTTTCTATGAAAAAACTGGCACCTTCTCCAATACGGATCGTCGCGTACAAATGGGTAGGCAGGCGGTTAATCCACCAGGCGATGCCAAGCAAGACCTATGGATTTTACAAGAAATTGCTAACCGCTTGGGCTGTGACTGGAATTATAAGGGACCTGAAGATGTCTTTAATGAAATGCGTCTAGCCATGCCAAGTATTGCTGGGATGACTTGGGATAGATTAGAAAATGAAGACTCTTTAACCTACCCACTAGAAAATGTTGGTGATCCGGGCGAGCAAGTCATTTTTACCGATGGCTTCCCTAGAGAGTCAGGGCGCGGTAAATTTGTCCCTGCTTCCTATATTCATGCCGATGAAATGCCTGATGCAGAGTATCCGACTATCTTTATCACAGGTCGTCAACTTGAACATTGGCATACTGGCAGTATGACACGCCATTCTCCAACGTTAAATGCGATTGAGCCAGATCCAGTGGTCATGATACACCCAGAAGACTTACAAAAATTGGGCGTAGAACCTGGAGAAATCATTACCATTAAGTCCAGACGCGGTAAAATTTCTGCTTATGCGCGTGCTGATATAGGTATACAAACAGGCACTATTTTTATGGCATTCTGCTACAACGAAGCAAGTGCTAACTTAATTACCAATGAAGCACTAGACCCATCGGCTAAAATTCCAGAATTTAAATTCTGTGCCGTTAAAATGACTAAAGGTGGTGAGATAGCAGTACGCCTTAACTAAGCACTGTACCTCTTAAATTTTTTAATCTCTAAAAGGTAACTTCTCATTGTTATCGGGTACAAAGAGTGTTGTAGATACTCCGGAATGAAGCGCATTATTTACATGATGCGCTTCCTATCGTCGGCACACCCTACATGACCTTTATCGCGCCAGTGGTGGCGCGTTAAGCCTTTATTTTTTAAGTCTATATTTTATTGTGGAATAATACACATTATTTGCAATTTTTACACGTTACAATCAATCTATTAAAAATATAGAAAACACCAAAAAGCATCACAAATTAAGCTGATAAAATATATGGGAAACATACATACTCTTCCATTTTCAATAGATACAGCTTCTATTACTCAATGGCTAGATTCGCTTAATTTAAAACAAACAGTGCAAACAGTAAATAAAATTTATACTGTTCTTAAAAACCTGAATAAATCTCCTGCTCAATATCAACAACACTTGGCAACACTGTTAGATGCACTAACACCTATCACAGTTCAGTTATGCACTGATTTGCAGACCCTATTTTGCACTACGGATGACCGTTTAGATGCAACAAAACGCAAAATAGCACGCCTCAGCATCAATTCATTACGCTATTTAGCTTTCTTGCATTACCAGCTGAGTCTAGAGACAGAACTTGCTTTACACATAAACCGATGTATAAAAATTTGTGATTTATGCTTAACACAAAGCACTTTAATTTATGAACGCCCATCGCAAGAAATATGGAAAATCGTTGGACAAATATACCAACTTGCAAGTGATAAAGCCTTACTTGAAGCGCTAAATAATGATTCTACGGCCTTTTTCAACCAACAAGACACCGTTAGTAAAAATATTAGAACTATTCTATTATTTAACCTATGTAAACCCTATTACTTAAAACAAAATGAAATATTACGCCTACATACCTTGCTTGATCAATACAGCGACCAGCTTATAATCAAACATCAATACACAGAGACTTGTACACATAGCTGGAACTATAGTCTGCCAGGTCCAGCAAAAATTACTAACCCTGGTATTGATGCTGAATTTAGTACGCTATACTTAGATAATCAATTGTTACACCCAATTCTGCAAGAAAAAAGTTTTTCAGTTATTGCAAAACTGATTGCACAAAAGAGGTTACTTCCTCAGCTCAGTAAAGAAAAAGCTATCCGCAAACAAATAGCCTATGGCATTAACGCAGTCTATGAGTTAATTGAACAGCACAAGCGTACTAGCAAAATACAGCAAACATCGGAACAACTTTTATCACTTGCAGATAAATTAGAACTACAACCTTTTGACTACGAAAAAAAACTAGAAAAAGTATCTTCAACAGGTATCTGGAAAAATAATAAAGCACTGATAAATACTAAGCCGATCGCCTTAATAAAAGAAGGTTTAGATTCAGACTTTCTGTTAGTTGAGCTTAATTCTTTCTCAGGCACGGCAGAAGATATCATTATTATTGATGGTGATCATAAGTTACAATTAGGTATTATTAGACTTATCTCGCAACTCAAAAATGAAAAACAAAGCTACCAAATACTGGTCGAAAAAATCGGTTCAGAACTTAAAATAGTGACCATAATAAATCAAAATAAAACACAAAAAGCGATCACGTGCAAAACCCCTAACGATGAGACTTTACTATTCGTCATGCCAAACAAGTACTCTACAGCATCGACAATCAAGCTAAATCAGCAACCTTTTATCCTAGCTAGGCTTTATGAAAGCACTGAGAATTTTATGATGTACCAGATTCAGGGACAACCGGATTAGATATGCCATGCGGCACATGTGCGGTAGAAATATGCTGTGCTGCGGCTTCACAATGACTTTTTTGGTCATCAAAGAATATATCTGCACCAAAGGCTGTTAAAAATGCCTGCTTTGTCATTCCCCCCAAGAATAAAGCCTCATCAATACGAATATTCCATTGCCGTAAAGTACGCACCACTCGCTCATGAGCCGGTGCTGAACGCGCTGTAACTAATGCTGTACGAATCGGTGATAAATCTGCTGGAAATTGAGCCTGTATGCAATGTAATGCCGCTAAAAAACCTTTAAAAGGTCCATCCGTTAACGGAATATGTGCCGAATTTTTTTCATTTTCAGCAAAGGCTGCTAACCCTTGCTGCTGATAAATGCGCTCAGATTGATCAGAAAAAAGCACTGCATCACCATCAAATGCAATACGTAACTGCTCACAAGTAGATGGATGCTGTACACCAGATAAAATTGTCGCCGCAGCATAACCAGCCGCTAATGCATTAGTGACATCTTGGGCATTGGCAGATAAGAATAAATGCGCACCAAAGGCCGGAATATAACCAAAAGGCGTAGCACCACTGGTAAATGCTGCACGGGTAATATCTAACTCATAATGATTAATCGAATTAAAAATACGTAACCCTGTATCTGCTGAATTTTGAGATAATAAAATAACCTCTACTAGAGGTTTTTTTCTATCCGTCAAAGCATTAATTGCCAAAAGCTTTTTAACTAAATCATAACCAAAACCTGGCTCTAAAATATCGTCCTCATGTGCGACTTGATAAGCACAATAAGCTTCTTTACCTTCTGCTTCAAAAATATGATGGGATTCGTCAAGATTAAATAAAGCTCTTGAAGAAACCGCTACGACTAATTTGTCTTTAAATTCCATTACATTGTCAATGTATCCATAAGATCAATCATAAATTCCATTTCTTCATCATCAACCACCTGCCATTCTGTAAAACCTAAGCTATCTAACACATTTTTACCTTTTTCATCAGCAGCCATTTGTACTAAAGTTTTTTGTATGTTTTCATGCTGATCTAATAACCTAGGACCAATCATTATAGAATGATGAATAACACTGATTTGACTGCGCACTAATATTCGTAGTTGTTTTTTAATCATATTAGATAAGTCATCGTATGCCTCAGCCAAAAAGATCCCTACATCGGCATTTTTTTGCAATAAATGCTTAGCAACTAAGACATAGGTATCGCAAGGTACCATTTCGACATTACTTGTATCTAAATCGCCCGGCTCTAACATTATCATACCCATCATATGTACATCAGGGTCTTCTGTCACTGCAACTTTAGTACCAGCACTTAAATGTGCAACATCTTCAACGTGATTATCAGCATTCACGGCAATAATCGCTTCATCTGACACACCTACAGGTCTAACTAGAGGCTTAAATCCTTTTTCTCGCACCAGCATAGCTGCATCAAAAGGATTGGCATAAATCAAATCGACATTATTTTGTTGAATGGCTGCACGTTGATCATGGAAATCATTGTACATTTCCAAATGAATCGCATTGTCTGTTTGTTTTTGTAACCAAGTATTAAAAATATACCAGCCAGAAAGGTGGTCTGGCGTAAAATCAGGACTAACCGTAAATTGATAAGACATAAGCCTCTCCGCCTTTAAAATAAAGTAGGATAGAGCTTAATACACTCTTCTACTTTGGTTTTGGATGGTTTGCGACGCACGGATGTGTAGCCCACTACTACACCATTTCTTACATTTGGAATGACAGTCGCTTTAACCCAATAATAGCCACCATCTTTGCGTAAGTTTTTAACAAACCCTTGCCACTTAACGCCTTTATTTACCGTATCCCATAAATCTTTAAAAGCCGCTGGAGGCATCTCAGGGTGCCTTAAAATTGAGTGGGGCGCACCAATTAACTCATTTTCTTCATAGCCTGACATCTCTACAAATGAACGATTAACATGGGTAATATTTCCTTTTGTATCCGTAGTAGAAACGATCAGTTTACCGTCAGGGTAAGGTGTTTCAATTTCAGTATATAAAATTTTCCTACTTAAGCCGCCATACATCTCAAGCGTTACTTCGGTAAAGTCGCCAGTAATATCTTCTGCTTTCATATCATGCAACATAGTTATGCCTTATTTTATATTGATAAAAAGAGTGCTGCAGTGAAATAGCCTGCCCACCTTTTAACTTAATAATTCAGCAATATTTTCCGCTGCACGTTTCACATCCAGAAAAATCAAACCTAATTTTGCATTAGACTTAGCAAGTACCGTTAGTACGGCTTCATCACCCGCATAGGTCATTAAAACATAGCCTTTATCACCTTTAATTAATACTTGCTCTAAAGTCCCGCGGGCTAATTCTTGTGCCGTTCTATCCCCTAAAGATAGCATAGCCGCACTCATTGCCCCGACTCTATCTTCATCTAAATTAGCGGGCAATACCGAAGCCATCATTAAACCATCGGTAGAAATAATACCCGATGCTTCAATATCAGCAGAAGTACCATTTAACTCACTTAATGTAGAAGTTAACATTTCTTCACGCATAATTCTTTCCTTTCCTTTTCTTAAATAATAAATTATTTATTTTTGACATAACGAACACTTAAAAACCAAACCAAACTGATAAACTCAGGTTGATTAAAATGTGGTACACCTGAAATAGCAATAACAAAACGGGTATCACCAATAAATAAAGGCCATAAACCTAACTGGCTATGACCTGATGCATTAATAACCCCCCAAGCTTGACTATTTAAACCTAAATTTTTTATTAATAGTCCAGTACGTCGTGCATGGACCATGGAAATTTCGGCACTTAGAGCTGAAATCTCTTCTGCAACCTCATGTGCATAGCCATTACAAGCCAAATAAAAGCCTTGGTCATCCGCTAATAACACTTTTCCTTCTTCTGAAATTTTACTCAATAACTCAGGTAATAAATCTTCTAATGCGCCTGTGGGAACTTCACGTTCTTCTTTAATACCTTGTACCCAACCTAATTGCTGACAGCGCTGCAATAATGCAATACATTTTTCAGAGTTATCATTATTCATTAATCCTTGTAAACTCGACATATCTAATTTTGGCGTTTTAGATTGTACTAATAAATTGCGCAAAAACTTTCTAACTGAATCCTCTTCTACTGCAGAGACTGCATAATAACAGCCTGCAGGCGTCAAATAGATATATAAATCCTCTGCCAATTTAGTATCACTCATTAAGCTACTCCTCTATGCCAGGATCTAAAGAAAACATTAAAGCTTGTACTAAAATAGATACATCCTTTTTCTCTCGTGCATCTACAGAAAAGACAGGAATACTCATATCAAGTTCCTTTAATTGCTGATGGTAATTATCAATCGTTGGCTGTGTACTGATATCCATTTGAGTTACACCGATAGCTACTCCTGTTTTCTGAATAAAGCCCGCAAAAGACTTTAAAAAAAACTGCATATCTTTAAAAGGATCAGTGCGTGAATTATCTAATAATAAAACTAAGCCAATGCCTCCGGCCGTTAAAATATCCCACATGAAATCAAAACGTTCTTGACCCGGTGTGCCATATAAATGAATTTTTTCACCTTCATTTATATGCATAATGCCATAGTCCATAGCCACCGTAGTTTCAGCCTTTCGTTCCTTGGTCATATCACTAGCCGACTCATCGGTTTTCACCAGTGGCACATCACTGAGAGAGCTAATAGCTGTAGTTTTTCCTGCACCAACTGGACCAGTAAAGATTATTTTATATTGACTCATGCTTACTTACTACCCTCTAAGCTTATTTAAAATACGACTAAAAAGACTTTTCTTTTTTACTGATTTTATTGAAGGTACTTTAGCTGAAATAATGATATCTGCCTGCCTCTTAGATTGGCCTAAAATACCAATAGCATAAGCAGCACTTATAAAAATAAAAACAAATTGCGGCTTAACCTTAAGGTCACGAATAATATCTAGTACCGATCTAGGGCCCGCAATCAATAAAGCAGCAATACGCATTGCATGTGGCGTAATAAAAAGGCGCGTAAAATTAGGCCACTGCTTAAGGTAAACAGGCTCTGTTAAATTTAGTGCTTGCGGATAACGACCTTTGGATGTCCAGCATGCCAACTTCCAGATAAAGGCATTCATTTCCTGAAATTTATCTAATTCGCTTGAAAAATCTTCTTTTTGGTGATTAACCTTCGACAAAGTCATCACGCTAGTACCCGATGATGCAGGCATCGAATTGACCTCAACACCTGCAAAAGCACGCAATTGTTGATCATCTGCATTCAACCAAAGTTCATGGCTATGTGGCAAAATAATGAGCGGTTTCCAGCCAGAATTAAGTTTAATAATTTGCTTTTTTTCATAAGCCACTTGAATGGAGGATTGTACATAGCCCTGATAGTAATGCTTTGGATTATACCTTGCGTTATGCCACTGCTCTGAATCGTTAAAATCAACCCCTCTTACTATGCCGATAAAACTGGAAAAATTCTGCTCATTAATCATCATGGCAGCTTTATGTTTTGCCGTCTTCTTCTGCTCTATAGGATTATTGAAAATCTTTTTCTCTGTGGATAATTCAAAAGGCGTTTGTTTTTCAGTAGAAGGCTTAAGCTTACTCGCTTTGACTTGCTCAACCTTTACTTCTGTGTAGCTAGGTTCTTCCCTTTTCTTTAATTTTGTGGTTTTTTTCTTTTCCCTTTTTAGCCAGTCATTAGCCTCTTTAAGAGCTGCTATCATAGTTTCAGTTTTCGCAGGCTTTTCGACAAAAATTGTATGTTCTATCTTTAATTTTTCTAGGGATAAAATGATAATAGGCCTTAAAGGCTTGCGTGCCAAACAATGATCTAAAGTAACTCTCGCATCCATTGCATCTGCATCAATAATATCAACGTTAGCTTCAGGCTCGTCAACAATTCGAGCGATACCTTTACATGGCCCCTGAATAAACAGAGTCATTGTTTTATGCGTTCTGCCATCCATCCCATAAAGCGCAACTGCCAAACGATCAATCGATTTACTTTTCATTTTATTGATTAAAGTAAGAACTTAGAGCATCCCATTGTAGCTGCATAGGATGATTAATATTTGCCAAAGCTAATTGCATTTTGTTAAAACCAGCATGGTCACCAGTGGACTGATATAACTCAATTAGATCGACATGTAGTTCGCTACGCTGTGGTGTTTCTATTATCGCCGACTCTAACACTTTAACTGCCTCCCCTAACTGACTATATTCAACAAAATCACGTGCAACTTGTAAGGGGTCATGGTTTTCATTTTTATCGCCTTCATTCCCTTGTACCAAAATCAATTTATTGTTAGATTCTCGGCCTGGAGTTAAAACGCTATAAATATTACCTTGAATTAATTGAGCTGTATTGAGATAAGTCTGTAATTGCCCAAACAGTAAAGGGGATAAATGTTTTCTTGCCCCAGCTAACATTCTCTGTTTAATAGCACTCCCCCTTCCCTCTAAAACAATAAAGAAATCCATTAAAGCTGCCGACAATTGCGTTTCACTATTGTTCTCATAACACAATATGATTCGTTGCAGATGGACAAGTAAATTTCGAGGTTGCTTTATAATGGTATAAACCAAATGCTTTAATATATCATCATTAGCACCATAAAAATAAAGTTGCTTATTATTTTCCAATAAAAAACTCGGCTCATTAAAAATATCATCCGAAAAGTTCAAGGCGAGAACCTTACCACTTACGACCAACGAATTAATTTCTTGCATCTGTATTCCTCGTTCAATTTGATAAAGTGTAGCTCAAATTGAGTATAATTTTAGTTTATTGGTAAAATATGCGTGTTATATCACATGCTAGAATAACAAATGGTATCTAGCTCTAAAATTTCTAGTTAGGATTTTTTGAATGCCTACCAGATTCGCTATATGATACTTACCGCGTTCACCTAAAACCTAACCCTTATGAATCATCCTGAATTCCCACTATCACCTGAACTTATACACTTAAATCATGCTGCTGTTGCACCTTGGCCAAAACGAACCAGTATAGCAGTCAAAAATTTTGCAGAACAAAACGCCCAATATGGATCTTCTTTTTACCTAGACTGGCTAAAAAAAGAAACCAAATTACGCAGGCAATTACAGATTTTACTGAACGCTCCCAGTCAAAATGATATTGCTTTAGTCAAAAATACCTCTGAAGCTTTGTCTTTCGTAGCTTATGGCTTAGATTGGCAAGTCAGTGATAATATTGTTTCCAGTAATGAGGAGTTCCCTTCTAACCGTATTGTTTGGCAATCTTTAGCTAATCAAGGTGTCGAATTCCGTGAGGCTAATTTAAGCAGTAAAAAATCACCCGAAGATGCATTATTTGCTTTAGTTGATCGGAATACACGCTTAATCACCATTAGTTCCATACAATTCGCCAGCGGTCTGCGTTTAGATATAGCTAAAATTGGTCAATTTTGCAAAGACCATAATATTTTATTCTGTATAGATGCTATTCAAAGCTTAGGTGCGGTGCAATTTGATGTACAAACGTGCCAGGCTGACTTTGTTATGGCTGACGGTCATAAATGGATGCTTGGCCCAGAAGGTTTAGGTGTTTTTTATAGTTCAGTTACAGCAAGAGAAAAGCTAAAGCTCACTCAATACGGCTGGCATATGATGGAAAATATCCATAACTATGAAAATAAGCCTTGGGAAATTCATCCAACAGCACAGCGTTTTGAATGTGGTAGTCCTAATATGCTTGGCATACACGCATTATCTGCTAGCTTATCCTTATTACTCGAAATAGGTATGCCCGAAGTTGAGCAAAAAATATTGGCTAATGCACAACACCTAATGAGTACTATTCAAAACCGTGCTGATTTAGAGCTGTTGACTCAGGAAAATTCACAATTACAATCCGGTATCGTTGTATTCAAACATAAAACGATAGCCAACGAAACCCTATATAGCCATTTACAAGCTAACCATGTTATTTGCACTATACGAGGCGGTGGTATTCGTTTCTCTGCGCATTTTTATAACACCAAAGATGACTTAGATAGAGCGCTAGCATTGATTCCCTACGCGTAAAAAACCTGAATTATATACTTTTATAACCCCCCTATTAGAACAGTAATTATGACTCAAGAATTTATTTCAACTAAACCCATTCCAACTAACGAAAGACTAATTATGGCGCTTGATTTTCCCAGCATCCCTGAAGCGCAAGCGATGGTTGAAAAGCTAGGAGACTCAGTGGTTTTTTATAAAGTCGGTATGGAAATTTTCATGTCCGGTGACTATTTTGCGCTTATTGAATGGCTAAAATCTAAAAATAAGAAAATATTTGTCGATTTAAAATTTTTTGATATTCCAGAAACTGTAGCTCGCGCAATTAAAGCTCTCAGCAGTAAAGGTGTTGATATGGCGACGATTCATGGTAATGACTCGATTATGGAAGCAGCGGCAAAGGAAAAAGGTAATTTGAAAGTATTAGCAGTCACTGCGTTAACTAGCTTGGATCGTGGTGATTTAGATGATTTAGGCTTTCAGTGCGATGTTCAACAGTTAGTTTTATCACGTGCTAAACGTGCATTAAGCATAGGCTGCGATGGCATTGTTTCTTCTGGGCTAGAAGTACCTTTATTGCGCGAAAATTTAAATCACAAATTACTTGTGATTACTCCTGGTGTACGTCCTGTTGATAACCGTATTGATGATGATCAAAAACGCGTAGTCAGTGTCGAACAAGCCTTTCAGAATGGCGCAGATTATATTGTCGTTGGCCGGCCTATTCGTGATGCCAAAAACAGTAAAGTAATGGCTGATAAAATCCAAGCGACAATTGCCGCTCAATTTTAATTTAAAATACATTATAAATCACCCACAAGATTAGGAACGTGGGTGATTTATATTATTTTATTTGCCTGTTTTCGTTTTGGTGACTTTTTTACTTAATACTCTATATTGAGATTTTAACTTCAAAATATGAATAAATGCAGCTAAAAACCCAATAAAAATACCGGCAAATAACTCTATCGTTAAAGCTACCGCTAAAGGTATTTTAATACTTGTGATATAAAGATTAATTTCTACTAAATGAAAATTAAGTAATGAGAAGGCAAGTGCGATAACCGCAATTAATAAAAAAAAAGCTAGCACTATAATCCGCATCATAACATCTCTCTCAAACTCAGTATTAGTCAGTTATTTTATATTTATGCCGAGTTTCATCAACTCTATCTCGCAATTCCTTACCCGGCTTAAAATGTGGCACATATTTTTCCGTTAAAGAAACCGCATCGCCCGTTTTAGGGTTACGCCCCATTCTTGGTTTACGATGATGCAGAGAGAAACTACCAAAACCACGCACTTCTATACGCTCATTAGTGGCTAATGATTGACTCATTTGTTCTAAGATACATTTTACTGCCAGCTCAACATCCTGCAAGGCAAGGTGGGGTTGTTTTTTAGATAATTGCTCAATTAATTCAGATTTTGTCACGCTATGTCCTAAAATATTCAATTGACTTTTAAAACCAATTCAATAAACCCTATGTCAGGTTTACTATTGCCTTAAAACTCAGGCAAAAAAAAGGGACTTAATCATTTATAACTAAGCCCCTCCCTTTAGGTATTATTTATCCAATTGCTTGAATAAATCACCCATAGTTGGTGTACCAGCTGCAGCTTCTGAGTACTCTTTCATAACTGTTGCTTCTTCATCAGAATCTTTTGCTTTGATAGACAAAGAAATAGATTTATTTTTCTTGTCAACGCCGATAAATTTAGCTTCAACTTCATCGCCTAAAGAAAGCAATTTAGTCGCATCTTCAACACGATCACGTTGAATTTCAGAAGCACGTAAGTAACCTTCAATACCTTCCGCTAGAGTAATAACGGCACCTTTAGCATCCACTTCTTTAACAACACCTTTTACCATACTACCTTTTTCATTAATAGCAATGTAATTCTGGAAAGGATCCTGCTCTAGTTGTTTGATACCTAGAGAAATACGCTCACGTTCAGCATCAACTGCTAAAATAACGGTTTCTACTTCATCACCTTTTTGGTAATTACGAATAGAATCTTCAGGTGTATCTGACCAAGAAATATCAGACATATGAACCAACCCATCAATATTGCCATCTAAGCCGATGAAAATACCGAAATCAGTAATTGATTTAATTTTACCTGAAATTTTATCACCTTTGTTATGTGTAGCAGCAAACTCATCCCAAGGATTAGTACGGCACTGCTTCATACCCAAGGAAATACGACGTCTTTCTTCATCGATTTCAAGGATCATAACTTCAACAGAGTCACCTAAAGCAACGACTTTAGATGGGTTAACATTTTTGTTAGTCCAATCCATTTCAGAAACATGCACTAAACCTTCAACACCTTCCTCAATTTCAATAAAACAACCGTAATCAGTTAAGTTGTTAACTTTACCCGTTACACGTGTACCTGCTGGGTAGCGAGTAGCAATATCATGCCATGGATCTTCTGCCATTTGTTTCATACCTAATGAAACACGTGTTTTTTCTTTGTCAAACTTAAGAACTTTAACTTCGATTTCTTGACCAATCTCAACACACTCAGAAGGATGACGAACACGACGCCATGCCATATCAGTAATATGCAATAAACCATCAATACCACCTAAGTCGATAAATGCACCGTAGTCTGTTAAATTCTTAACAATACCTTTGATGACCGCACCGTCTTCCAGTGTTTTCAGTAACTCATCTCTTTCTGCGCTGTATTCTTTTTCTACAACAGCTCGACGAGACAAGACAACATTATTACGTTTTTGATCGATTTTGATAACTTTAAATTCAAGATCGCGTCCTTCAAGGAACGTAGTATCTCTAATAGGACGAACATCAACTAATGAGCCTGGTAAGAAAGCACGTAGTGCACCAACAGCAACCGTGAAACCACCACGAACTTTACCATTAATACGACCAACAATAGTTTCTTCGCCTTCAAAGGCTTTTTCAAGATCACCCCAAGCTTGGTGTTTCTTCGCTTTATCACGTGAAAGTAAAGTTGCACCTAATCCATCTTCGATTAAATCTAAAGCGACTTCAACCTCATCACCAATAGCAACTTCAAGATCACCTTCAGCATTTAAAAACTGCCACCTTGGAATGACACCTTCAGATTTTAACCCCGCACTAACGATAACTTTATCGTTATCGATATCGACGACTGTACCTTTTAGCATTGCGCCTGCGCGCATTTCCGTTTGTTTTACACTTTCTTCAAATAATTCAGCAAAGCTCTCGCTCATTGTATTTATGTCCCAGACCAGTATATGTAATCCTGATCTCTATCTCTGTAGTTAAAAAAATAGCTGTATATCATCACACAACCACCAAAAGTATTACTTAATAATCAAAGCCAGGACTTTATTTATAACCTCATCGATACTTAAAGCAGATGAGTCCAAATATAAAGCATCCTCAGCGATGGATAACGGAGCTGCTTTTCGTTCGCTATCACGACGATCACGCAACTCTATCCCTCGAGTAATTTGATCAAGATTAGCATCAATTCCTTTTTCTTTCAACTGTTTAAATCGTCTTTTGCCTCTTTCTTCAGCACTCGCCGTTAAAAACACTTTAAAAGGAGCCTCAGAAAAAACCACAGTCCCCATATCTCTGCCGTCAGCGACCAAGCCCGGTAACCGACGAAAATCTTTTTGTTTTTGCAATAAAACTGCTCGCACCTCAGGATATGCTGCAATAGTGGAAGCTACTGCCCCCGTTTCTTCACTAGGTAATCTATGGGTAATATCGACACCATCCAACTTCACAGTGAGCGAATCATTGCACTCAAATGCTAGTTGCATTTCTTGTGCGATTTGCGCAATGGCTGCCTTATCAGCTAAATCAGCTTGCTTATCCATAGCCGAAATAGCGAGTGAGCGATAAATTGAACCGCTATCTAAATAATTCCAGCCTAGTTTTTTGGCAACTGCACGACTTACCGTCCCCTTACCAGCACCACTAGGCCCATCAATGGTTAAAACAGGAATCGTCATACTTTTTCCTCACTGCTTATATCTAGCCCGAGCTGACTTGCTAAGGTAACAAAGCTTGGAAAAGAAGTATTTACATTAGCACAGTCATCAATAAGAATAGCATCGTTTGCACGCAAACCCGCAATTGCAAATGCCATAGCAATACGGTGGTCATGATGAGAAATGACTTTTCCTCCACCTATTACTCCACCTTGAATAATCATGCCATCTTCTGTAGGTTTCGCATTAACACCGAGTGTTTTTAACCCATCTGCCATTACCTGAATACGATCACTTTCTTTGACTCGTAATTCTTTTGCACCTGTTAAAACTGTTTCGCCTTCTGCACAAGCTGCCGCAACAAATATCACGGGGAACTCATCAATTGCCAATGCTACTAAGTTTTCTGGAATGGCAATCCCTTTTAGTTGTGCACTTTGTACCCGAATATCAGCCACCGGTTCACCGCCAACTGTACGTTGGTTACTTAATTCGATATCCGCCCCCATGAGCTTTAAAATATCAATTATCCCAGTCCTAGTTGGGTTTACACCCACATGCTTTAAGATTAAGTCTGAGTCCGGAGCAATAGAAGCACCCACTAAAAAGAAAGCCGCCGAAGAAATATCGCTAGGCACATCAATATCAGTTGCCGTTAATTTACCTTGTCTTGATATTGATACTTGACTGCCTTCTTTCTTAACTGGATAGCTAAAGCCCACGAGCATTCTTTCCGTATGATCACGCGTTGGTGCCGGTTCAATAACCGAGGTAACGCCCTCTGCATATAAACCGGCCAATAATAAACAAGATTTAACCTGAGCACTTGCAATAGGCATATCGTAATGAATGCCATGTAAACCAGCTTGTCCTCGTATTGTTAATGGTGCCCTACCTTGATCGGCACTCTCAATCACTGCACCCATTTGACTTAAAGGGTCAATAACACGTTTCATAGGGCGGCCTGACAATGACTCATCACCCGTTAATACCGCATCAAATTTTTGACCGGCTAACAAACCACATAACAAACGCATTGAAGTACCTGAATTACCCAAATATAGAGGGTCTTTAGGTGCTGTCAAACCATCTAGTCCGACACCATGAATTGTCACATTACCATTAATAGGCCCTTCAATTTCAACTCCCATTGCTTGAAAAGAGCGCAAAGTTGCCAAGGCATCTTCACCCTCTAAAAAGCCAGATACATGAGTGATGCCTTCAGCCAATGAGCCTAACATAATAGAGCGATGGGAAATTGATTTATCACCCGGCACACGCGCTTCACCGCGCAAATGACCGCCTGGTTGAACGGTAAAAGTAATCGATTGAGTCATAATTTTTGGTATTGATCTAAAAAACGTTGGCGCGCATTTCTGGCGTATGTAAAAGTATCGTACAATTCTTTGGTTTGGTTTTGCTCAAGCATTTGCTTTATGCCTTGCAACTCCATGCATAGCTCTTGAATCAAAGGCATTATGTGTGCTTTATTGGCCATACAAATATCCAGCCACATGGTTGGGTCACTTGATGCTATACGGGTAAAATCTTTAAATCCACCGGCAGCATACTTAAAAATATCCACCGTTTCATCTTTTTTACCCAATAAATCAACTAAAGAAAAAGCCAAAATATGCGGTAAATGGCTAGTCGCGGCTAATACGGCATCATGCTGCTCTACACTCATCAGTGAAACATCACTGCCAATGGCTTGCCAAAAGTTTTGTGCTACACATAAAAAATCAGGATCAGCTTGCTCAGCAGGCGTTAAAATCAAGCGTCTATTTTGGAATAGATCATCTAAAGCGGCTTCTACACCACTGTTTTCCGCACCTGCAATCGGATGCGCCGGAATAAAATTAGTGGGAATAAAGCCAAATACGTCTTGTAGTGCTGCAACGACATTACCTTTAGTACTGCCGGCATCCATATATAATGCCTCATCAGACCAGCAAGGCGCTAATTGCTTAAAAATAACAGGCATCGCTCCCACAGGCGTAGCAATCACAATGCAATCCGCACCTGTGACAGCCTCAGCCAAATCAAAGCTATAGCTATCAATAACTTTTAATTCTTGCGCGCGTAATAAGTTAGCACTGTCTTGCTCACGACCATAAGCACTAATCTCTTTGCATAGTTTATGCTTTCTTGCTGCTCGCGCAATAGAGCCACCAATCAGCCCTACACCAATAATGCAGAGTTTATTAAACATCGGCTAAAACAGCTTTTAAAGCCCGAATAAAAAATTCATTTTCAGCTTGAGTACCAATACTAATACGCAAATGATGAGGCATTTCATAATTAGCGACAGGGCGAACAATCACACCTTTATGCAATAGTGCGGTATTTATTGCACTCGCATCACGCTTTAAATCAACCGAGACAAAGTTACCTACTGATGCAACCCAAGACAATCCTAGATCGACAAAGGCCTTTGTTAATTGCTTCATTCCAGCATTATTAAGCGCTACTGTTTGTTGCAAATAATCAGTATCACTTAATGCAACTTCTGCTGCCTCTAAGGCTAAAGCGTTATTATTAAATGGCTGTCGTACGCGGTTAAGAATATCTGCCATTTCAGGACTCGATAAACTATAGCCTATGCGTAAGCCTGCTAAACCATAGGCTTTAGAAAAGGTACGCGTAATCACTAGGTTGGGATATTGTGCTAACCACGCAATTGAGTTGGGATAATCTTCTTTAGAAACATACTCAAAATAGGCTTCATCTAAAACGACAATAACCTGCTCAGGCACTGCCGCCAAAAACTTACTTAAAGCCTGCTCGGTCAGGTAAGTTCCAGTAGGGTTATTCGGATTGGCAATAAAAATTAAGCGCGTTTTATCAGTCATTGCCGTAAGCATACCCGACAAGTCATGGCCATAATTAATCGCAGGAATTACTTTAGCCGTTGCGCCAGCCGATTGCGTTACTATAGGGTAAACAGCGAACGCATGTTGCGAAAAAACTACTTCTGAATCTGTGGTTAAAAAAGCTCGCGCTAAAATTTCTAAAATTTCATTAGAGCCATTACCTAAAGTAATTTGCTCGCTTGTTAGCTTATATTTTTCTGACAAGGCGGCTTTTAATGCAAAAGCATTGCCATCAGGATAGCGTGATAATTCCGAAAAACTTGCCTGTATCGCGGCCAGCACTTTTGCGCTTGGGCCTAACGGGTTTTCATTAGAAGCCAGCTTAATAATTTCGCTCAACCCTAATTCACGCTGTAACTCAGAAACAGGCTTTCCGCCTTGATAAGGAACTAATTTTTGTACGCCAGAAGTGGCTAATGCACTGATACTTTGCATATATTTATTGATATTATTTGGGGGAAAGGCGGATAAAAATCCGCCCTATATATTAACTGTTAGCTATAAAACTGCCTTAGGGTAAGACCCTAAAACCTTAATCATAGTAACACGAGGCTGCAATTCATCTAGTGCTAGAACAACATTCTGATTAGTTTTATGTCCATCAATATCTATAAAAAACAGATAATCCCACAAACCTTGGCGCGAAGGACGAGACTCAATCTTAGTTAGGCCAATATTATGCTTAGCAAACGGCTCTAAAATACTATATAACGCCCCAGGGTTATTTTTTGTAGAAATCAATAATGAAGTTTTATCTTGCCCTGTAGAGTTAGCTGTTAACTTACCAACAATCACGAAGCGCGTGGTATTATTTAGCTCATCTTCAATATTGCATTCTAGCAAATTAATATTATAAATTTCTGCCGCTAATTCACCCGCAATAGCTGCTGCGCCTTGTTGTGATGATGCAATTCTAGCGGCTTCTGCATTACTACTGACTTCCGTACAACGAATATTGGGTAAGTTTTCTTCCAACCATTTACGGCACTGTGCCAATGATTGTCTATGCGAAAAAACCTCAGTAATCTCACTTAAATTTTTAACATTAGACAATAAGTTATGATTAATTCGAAGCGCAACTTCACCACAAACCTGTAATGGCGATATAACAAAGCGATCTAAAGTATGTGTCACCATACCTTCAGTGGAGTTTTCAATAGGTACCACACCAAATTGACAATGACCACTTTCTACCGACTCAAAAATTGCTTCAATTGTAGGTACTGGCTCGGCTTTTACGGCTTGACCAAAATGTTTAAACGCGGCCTGCTGAGTAAATGTACCTTCCGGCCCTAAATAAGCTACTTGCAAAGGCTTTTCCAAGGCTAAGCAGGCAGACATTAACTCACGAAAAAACCGGGCTGCTGTATCATTACTTAAAGGCCCTGGGTTTAACTCTTGAATACGCCTAAGCACTAAGGCTTCTCGATCAGGACGATAAAAACAAGTTTCTTCACCGTTAGCTATCTTTGTTTTTGCAACCTCTTCGGCCAACGCAGCGCGCTGGTTAATTAACTGTAATATTTCCTGGTCAATAGCATCAATCTGATCTCTTAACTCAGAAAGGGGAGTTACGTTACTCATAGCGTCAATATAAAGTAATTTAGTGAGTTCGTTCAAATTCAGCCATAAACTGAACTAAAGCCTCCACGCCTGATTCAGGCATGGCATTATAAATACTTGCGCGCATCCCGCCTAATAAGCGGTGTCCTTTTAATGCCAAAAATCCCTGTTCTTGAGCGGCCTTAAGAAAAACAGACTCCAGCCCCTTATCAGCAAGAATAAAAGGGACATTCATACGTGACCTGTCAGCAATAGCAACAGCGTTGCTATACAAGCTAGAGCAATCGATAGCCGCATATAAATTTTGTGCTTTGCGTTGATTGACCTGTTCGATACCAGCAATTCCACCTTGCGCCTTTAACCACTGCAATACTAAACCGACTAAATACCAACTATACGTTACTGGCGTATTAAGCATGGACTCATACTTTACTTGCTGTTGATAATTAAACACATTAGGCAGGGTTGATTGCGCCTTACCCAGTAAATCCTCTCGAACAATGACAACCGTTACCCCGGCAGGCCCCATATTTTTCTGAGAACCCGCGTAAATCAAGCCAAATTTACTGACATCAATCTGACGCGATAAAATATTGGACGACATATCCGCAACTAAGGGCAAACTCCCCACATTAGGAATATTGGCAAACTCAAGGCCATGAATGGTCTCATTCGATGTGTAATGCAAATAAGCTGCTTGCTGATCTATATTCCATGTTGATGGATCAGGTATAGCAGTAAAATTATTCGTTTCAGCACTAGCGGAAACAACAACATCACAATAATTTTTAGCTGCTTTTAGCGCCTTTCCCGACCATGCGCCTGTGTTAACATAGCAAGCTTTGTTTTTGTCGCCTAAAATATTAGTCGGAATAAATGAAAACTGTGCAGTAGCACCACCTTGTAAAAACAATATTTTGTAATTATCAGGGATTACCATTAACTCTCTTAAATCACGATGTAAAACCTCAGCAATACCCATAAATTCAGGACCACGATGACTCATCTCCATCACCGACATACCCGAGCCTTGCCAGTCAAGCATTTCAGCTTGAGCCTGCTGTAAAACAGATTCAGGCAGCATAGAGGGCCCAGCACTGAAATTATAGGTTTTACTCATTTTCAGGCTCACCCTTATGAGGGTCTAGAGTATCTAGTGGCTCATCTATTATTTCCTGAGCCTCAGTATCAACTGACTCATCTAGTTCTTCAACTAAACCATCAATTTTATCAACACCTACTAATTTTTCCGTCGCATCTAAACGAATAACTTTAACACCTTGGGTATTACGACCTACAATTGAAATCTCATTAACTCGGGTACGTACTAATACGCCACCACTCGTAATTAGCATAATTTCATCATTATCTGAAACTAAAACAGCCCCAACTACGTTGCCATTTCGTTCAGACGTTTGCATTGCAATCATGCCCTGACCGCCACGCTTATGACGCGTAAATTCTTCTAATTTAGTACGCTTACCATAACCATTTTCAGTAACATTGAGTACTGTACCTTCCGAAGATGTAATCATAGAAATAATCTTCTGCCCCTCACCAAGGCGCATACCGCGAACACCCGTTGCCGTACGCCCCATTGAACGAACATCCGTTTCGCTAAAGCAGTTTGCTTTACCATTACTACTAAATAACAGAATATTCTGTTTGCCATCAGTCACAGCAACACCGACTAAGCTATCACCTTCACGTAAATCAATGGCAATTTTACCGTTAGATCTTTGACGCTCAAATTCTTTTAGAGGTGTCTTCTTAACGGTTCCGGCTGCTGTTGCCATAAATACAAATTGGTTTTCACTAAACTCACGCACCGTCAACATGGCACTGATTTGCTCGTCTTTTTCTAAAGGCAATAAATTAATAAACGGCTTACCGCGCGAGGCACGACTTGCAATCGGCAGCTGGTACACTTTTAGCCAGTAAACTTTACCAGCAGAAGAAAAGCACATAATCGTATCATGTGTATTAGCAACCACTAACTTTTCAACGAAGTCTTCTTCTTTAGTCGCTGTTGCAGATTTACCACGACCACCACGACGTTGTGCCTGATAATCCTCAAGTCGCTGAGTTTTCACATAGCCTTCATGTGACATAGTAACAACCACATCTTCTTCGGTAATAAAATCCTCTTCAGACAAACTTAAAACATCTCTGACAATCTCAGTACGACGCTCATCAGCATATTCTTCCTTAATATTTTCTAATTCTTCACGAATCACTTCCATTAAACGAGTTGCACTGCCTATAATCTCCAAATAGCCATCAATTAATTCTAATAATTGCTTATATTCATTGACGATTTTCTCTTGTTCTAAACCTGTCAAGCGATGTAAACGCAAATCTAAAATAGCCGAAGCTTGTGCCTCAGAAAGACGATATTCAGCCCCATGTATACCAAAGATTAACTCTAAACCATCCGGTCTCGAACGACTTTCATCAGCATTTTCTAATAAAATAGCAACTAAACCAGCATCCCAATTTCTAGATAAAAGCCCGGCTTTAGCTTCTGCAGGATTTGCAGCCGCTTTAATTAAAGCAATCATCTCATCGATATTGGACATAGCGACAGCCAAGCCTTCCAATACATGCGCACGTTCACGCGCCTTGCGTAATAAGTAAATGGTACGACGTGTCACCACTTCACGACGATGATCCACAAACGCATGCAGAATTTCTTTTAAATTCATGCACTTTGGCCGACCATCTAAAATGGCAACCATATTAATACCAAATACAGTTTTCAGCTGTGTTTGTTTATATAAATTATTCAGCACAACTTCAGGTACCTCACCACGACGTAGCTCAATAACCATACGCATACCGTCTTTATCAGACTCATCACGCAGACCTGAAATGCCTTCGATTTTAGCTTCTTTAACTAATTCAGCAATTTTTTCTAATAAACGGGCTTTATTAACTTGATAGGGTAGCTCGGTAACAATAATCGCTTGCCTACTGCCGTCTTTGAAATCTTCGAAATGACTGCGCGCACGGATATGTGCTCGCCCTCGCCCCGTCGTATAGGCATCATAAATCCCAGAAACACCATTAATAATCCCAGCCGTTGGGAAATCAGGCCCTGGAATATATTCCATTAAATCTTTAATACTAACATCAGGATTATCAATAAGTGCCAAACAGGCACTAATAACTTCAGCCAAATTATGGGGGGGAATATTGGTTGCCATACCTACAGCAATACCAGAAGAACCATTCACTAATAAAGCGGGAACTTTTGCAGGTAAAACGACAGGCTCTGATTCCGAGTCATCATAGTTAGAGGCAAAGTTTACCGTTTCTTTATCTAAATCTGCTAACATTTCATGCGCAATTTTTGCCATACGCACTTCGGTATATCGCATTGCAGCAGGCGAATCACCATCAACCGAGCCAAAGTTTCCTTGACCATCAATCAACATATAGCGTAAAGAAAACGGTTGTGCCATACGTACAATCGTATCGTAAACCGCCGTATCACCATGAGGATGATATTTACCGATCACGTCCCCAACGACACGGGCAGATTTTTTATAAGGCTTATTCCAATCATTGCCTAACACACTCATCGCATACAAAACGCGTCGATGAACCGGCTTTAAACCATCCCTAACATCAGGAAGTGCACGTCCTACAATAACGCTCATTGCATAATCAAGGTATGACTTCTGCATCTCGTCTTCGAGATTAACTACGGTAATTTCTTTGGCAAATTCTGACATGGGTCCATCTATATAAAAAAGCTAATAATTCGATTTATCGGCAAGTGTTTCTTAAATAATCTAGCCTTTTATAACCAGATCAACATGAATTGCAGCAGCCGCTTATTATAGCAAGTTTAGACGCTTAAAATTAATAAAACTTCTTTCCTGACGCCAATAACTCAAAGAATTGCCTGACATCTTCTTGTGCTTGCAATAACAGAGTGAAAAACTGCTTCTGATCTAAGCTAATTAGCGACTTGCGCTCAAAAGGAATGGCTTCCCACAACTCACTAACCAAATCTTGGTCATACACCAGCGCCGTACAAAAAATAGTCGCTATATGCAGTATTTGAGCATCTAAGCGGTGTGCTAAAGCTACTTCAGGCGTTAATTGATAAGCAATCGCCTCATGCAAAGAATCAGGCAAAGCCCAAGACTTAGCTAATTCACCCCCAACATCAGCAAAAGTAAAGTCGATCATTTCTTGCTCAATAACAGGCACTAGCTCGGCATTATAATCAGCCAATTTAAGCACTTTTGACGACAACTCAGGAAGCTTCTGATAGAGAACTAGAGTACCAATTTTATGCAATAAACCAGCTAAAAATAAGCGCTCTGCATGCAAAACCGAACTTTCTTTCGCTAACAATTTAGCGACTACCCCACACTGAACACTTTGCAACCAAAAATCAGTCATATCTACCAAATCGCTAGGTATATCATTAAACACATCTACCACAGAAGTGGCTAAGACCAAGCTTTGTAAGTCCTTAATACCAATTATCGTAACCGCCCGACTAATCGTATCAATACGCGATTGAAAACCATAAAAAGAACTATTAACCAATTTAAGTAAACGCATACTAAGCGCAGGATCTTTAGCAATAACCTGACCTATCTCAAGTGCAGTAAACCTTGGGTCATTGACCATTTTTTCTATTTGATGATAGATATCAGGCAAAGAAAACAAAGTAATACTGCCCTGCACTAAAGATTCAGCTGTCAAAGTGACATTAGCATCAACCATGACTTTTCTTATACAGACTTAGAACATGCTTTACATATTTCTGAGTTTCGGGATACGGTGGGACTTGATTATGATATTTTTTGACCGTATTTTCCCCCGCATTATAGGCAGCAATAGAAAGCTTTAAATTATTATCAAATAAACCCAACAAATACTTTAAATATCGAGTGCCAGCAAAAATATTTTGCTTCGGATCTTTACGGTTTGTGGCACCATATTGACGTGCCGTCGCAGGCATTAGCTGCATTAAACCCACAGCCCCAGCACTAGAAATAGCTTTTGCATCATAAGCCGATTCTGCATGAATAACTGCATGTACTAATTTTGGATCTAAACCATGCTTTTTAGCTGCGGCCGCAATGATAGGCGTATATTTCTTTTTGTTTTTTTGCAAATGTTTAAATGCACCCGCATAACCCTTAGGTTTGCTACGAATAATCAGTTTATATTTTTTATGCTTAGGTTCATCAGTATAATAAACACTACCATCAGCAGCAGTATATTTATAGACATCAGCCGAAACAGCAGATGCAACCACCAACAAACTAATAAAAATTAACAACGCTCGCATTTGCTTAGTTATCCGCCAAATAACCCGCAATATCTTCCTTGGAGAAACCAATTTTCTTTGCCACTCGATGCGCATGACTAACGCGTGAGATTCCTGGAATTAGCTTATGAGTTGGATTTTCACCAACAAACTCAACCTGTAAAGCGACCCCCTTATGCTCTGCAAGAAAGTAATCAACTAACTGATGATTATGGGTAATGAGAATCGTATTGTTACCTTTTTGATAGAAACCATTCAATATATTCGCTGAAGTTTCCATTTTTTCTTCAAAAGTTGTCCCTTCAGATAGCTCATCTAAAACGACTAAACTTTTCGCTGTACTTGCTAAAAATATATCTTTAGTACGTTTTAATTCTGTACCAAAACGCCCCTCACCATCATCTAACTGACTAATTTCAGGGACTTGATAAAAAATCCTGTCTGCAACCGTTAGTGTTGCTTGCGTCGCGGGGACATAACTACCAATCTGTGCCAGCACCTGAATTTGCGTTAAGGTTTTACAAAATGCCGTTTTACCACCACTATTTGGACCAGTAATGAACACTAATTTTTCAGTATCAATAGCAAAATCATTCGCCACATAAGTAGGGTCAGCTTTGCTTAAGACTGGATTCTTAGCATTTTTCAAGTTAATCTTATGATGCTCAGCAGTAATCAATTCGGGCAAAACCATAGACTCAGTATTGACCTCCGCATACTGCACTAAAGACAGTAGCTCGTCAATCTTACCTAGAACATCTAACACCTTAGCTACGTCATCCGATTGCCGATACTCTTCACGCAAAGGTTTAATGCAAGTGTCTCGGTCAAAGCCGCCAATAATAGGAAAATAAACTAAAGCGAGCGGTACAAGAAAAATAGCGAACATAGGCGAAAAGCTCAGCAAACCAATCGGCACGAATAAATTAACGACAATTAAAGAGGCAAATATCAAGCCAATTAATAATGGCTTAAAAATACGCGGTTTAAAAATAATAGCTGGACTTAAGCGTTTTCTATCTAATTTGCTTTGTATTCCTTTTTCAGTAATATAAGCAGGACCTGACATTAATGAATAAGCACGTGTTTTAGTAAATGCTTTAACCTCGTTCAGCAGCGTATCAAGATAAGTACTTTTCGGTTTCTCAAGTGCCAATAAGCCAGCGACAAAACCTAAGATAAAACGAGTTCCGCGTCTATATTGCGTATAACCATAACCCTCAATCTCTGCAGCATCTCTCGCTGTACCGCCTGATCCTAAAAATTTAGCAAATAACAGCTGATAAAAAGGCTTTTCATCTTTTTTAGCATTTTCCACTAAACGCTGGAAAGTCGCTTTTAACTCAGGGTTTTCTTGTATTTCTTTAAGTGCTTCTTGCTTATCTACAATCGCTTGTAAACTATCCAAGGGTTGCGCTAAAGATCGATACAATACCGCTTGCCCAATCGTCGTTTGAGCATAATTAATGGTATTGAAAACATGATCAACCTCAATACTTTTAAATGCGCCGGCATCTAGTACGCCTGCTCCTATTTTTGCTGGTTGGCTAATCCGAACTTCAGGCCACCGCCCATTCCACGCTTTTAAAATAGTCATATTATTATTTTTTCTTCTTATTTTTATCTAATAGACCAAAAACAATAATGGCAGAGACCACTATTCCCGACATCATAATATTTTCCTGCGTAGCACCTAATAGATAGGCTGTGCCACTGCCAATTCCCATACCTACACCGGTAAAAGCTAGGCTGCGCATTAAACGACAGAAAGCGCAATTATCTGGATCATAAGCACGCATAATTAATTCGCCTTATTTTCTATTAAATCGACCATAAGTTGCACATTTTCATCTGAATCATTTAAACAAGCAATATAACGATACTGCTCCCCCCCAGCTTCAAAAAAAATAGCTTTATTAGTCATATTAATTTCCTCTAAAGTTTCTAAGCAATCAATCACAAAGCCAGGACAAATAATATCAATATTTTTAAAGCCTTCCTCAGGCAAAGCCATTAAGGTTTCTATGCAGTAAGGCTGCAACCACTTAGCCTTACCAAAACGCGATTGAAACACCACGCGCCATTTATCCTCTTGCAAGTTCAGCTTTTGAGCAATTAATTCCGCTGTTTTAATACATTGATAATAATAAGGGTCGCCTTTTTTAGTTAAAACATCTGGCAGCCCATGAAATGACATTAACAAAAGTTCGTTGGCAGGCTGATTTTCCCACGCGTGTTGAATCGAGCCAGCAATTGAACTTATATATAAAGGATGTTGATGATAATCACTAATAAAATGTAATTCAGGAATATAACGCCATTGCATTAATTCCATCGCGACTGCATCAAATACACTTGCTGTCGTCGTTGAAGAATATTGTGGATACAAAGGCACAACAGTAATCTGCTCACACTCCGCTTTTTGTAATTTATGCAATTGAGATTTCAGTGATGGTGCCCCATAACTCATCGCCATGGCAACAGTGACATGTGGATTTCTCTTATAATGTGCAGAAACTTTATCGGTTAAATCTTGCGTCAAAAAAGTGAGTGGCGAGCCTCTATCCGTCCAAACCTCAGCATAAGCAGCTTTAGATTTAAAAGGTCGAAAAGGCAATATAAAAAAGTTTAAAATCACCCACCAAAGCGAGCGCGGTAAATTAACAACTCGGGGATCACTTAAAAATTTACGTAAAAACCGTCTAACAGAGCGTACTGTTAAGTGCTTAGGAGAGCCTAAATTAACAATTAAAATGCCACGCTTTTTTTGAGCCACAACAGCGATTCCTTTAGCGATTAATTAAACTTAAAAATTCTGCTCTGGTACTCATTTCTTTACGGAAAATACCCGTCATTACGGATGTTGTCATGACTGAATTCTGCTTTTCAACACCCCGCATCATCATACACATATGCTTTGCTTCAATCACAACAGCTACACCTTTAGCCCCCACAGCTGTATCAACCGCATCCGCAATTTGCTTAGTCAACTTTTCTTGAATTTGCAAACGACGTGCATACATATCAACTATTCTAGCTAGCTTAGATAAACCTAATACTTTACCTTGTGGTAAATACGCAATATGACATTTACCAACAAAAGGTAATAAATGATGCTCACATAAAGAATAAAGCTCAATATCTTTTATGATCACCATATCTTCCGTGTCGGCTTCAAAAATAGCCCCATTCAAAACTTCTTCTAAGGTTTTGTTATAGCCATTATTTAAGAATTCAAAAGCTTTGGCAGCTCTTTTAGGTGTATCAACTAAACCTTCACGTGTTACATCTTCGCCGATTGCTTCAATAATTTTGCTGAAATGCTCTTCCATCATTCGTCTCTAAAATAAAATAGTTGTTAAGTATACATCATCCCTGTACTAATTCTAATGCCTGTAAGACAACATTCTCATCTGCACCCACCCTAGGCCCATAAGTACTTAGATGTCTACGCCATGCTCTTGCGCCTTGAACCCCATGAAACAGGCCTAAGATATGTCGCGTTATACTATGTAAACGTACTCCCGCAGCCAACTGCTCTTGTATATAAGGCAACAAAGCGAATACTACCTCCTTACGTGATATAACGGGCGTATCTTGCTGGTAAATCAATTTATCTACTTCCGCCAACAAGTAAGGATTATGATAAGCCTCTCGACCAATCATGACACCATCAACACCCTGCATTAGCTCAATACTTTGCTCTAAGGATTTAATCCCCCCATTAATAATTATTTCTAAACGTGGAAAATCTTGTTTTATTTGCTGCACAATATCATAGCGTAAAGGAGGAATATCCCTATTCTGTTTAGGTGATAAGCCCGACAACCAAGCTTTCCGTGCATGCAGAATAAAAGTACCACAACCACCATCAGCCACTTTAGCAATAAAATTGACCAACTCCGCATAAGAATCTCTATCATCAATGCCTATACGTGATTTTACCGTGACCGGGATATTAACCACTTGTTGCATCGTAGCAATACATTCCGCGACTAACTCTGGTTCTGCCATTAAACAGGCACCAAAACGCCCATTTTGTACACGATCACTCGGGCAACCGACATTTAAATTCACTTCATCATAACCATAGTCTTCTGCCATTTTGCTACAAAACGTCAAATCTTGCACAGAACTACCGCCTAATTGCAAAGCAAGCGGATGTTCTTGTGGGGAATAATCCAAGTGCCGCTGCACATCACCATTCATTAAAGCACCGGTAGTCACCATCTCAGTATATAAAACAATATGGTTTGACAGTAAACGATGAAAATAGCGACAGTGCCGGTCAGACCAGTCGAGCATAGGGGCTATACATACAGCTCGATAGAATACACCCTTGGTATTGCTTGATTTATCTTCTAGCATTATTGTTTATTTTTATACATTTTAAACCCGTTATAAATAGAATAGCCCGCCTAAAATGCGTCACTACTATTATTTTGATCGACTGGAAAAGTGTACTAGCCAAAAAATCTAAACAACTTTTTCGGTTTTCTTCTTTAAATCATATTAATTAAGCGCCCCCCCATTAATGACTGATTCGTAGTAATACTCTCCGTATAAACATCCATTATTTTTTGTAAGCGTCTATTCTCCCATCCTACACAAACTTCCCCATTACTTTAAAGAGCCTCTTGCAAAACCAATAAAACCGAAGAATATTCTTAGCAAGATGAGCTAAAAAAAAGAACTTACTCATAAATGGTAAAATAGGAAGCCTAAAAACAATCTAAAAGTACCAATAAATG
>Ga0256840_1000638_pt1 | contig 35161 bp, 40 predicted proteins | sample 355202metaG_FD_185969 | JGI IMG/M metagenome (GOLD analysis project Ga0256840, IMG submission 185969) | Hydrothermal vent microbial communities from Mid Atlantic Ridge, Atlantic Ocean - 355-202 | ecosystem: Environmental > Aquatic > Marine > Hydrothermal vents | place: Atlantic Ocean: Mid...
GAGCTTTATTCACTTACGAAGCAATTCCAAGAGGAACGGTTTTCTGGTTTGAAATAACTTATCAGAATCCCAAACATTTTGGACTAAACGACTGGGAAACAGATTTGATCATAAAAACGGTTGAAGACGGGCTCAGATACTTTGAGTTCTTAGGGGTTGGAGGCATGGGATCAAGAGGTTTCGGTAGGTTGAAAGTTCTTAATATAGGTGATAAAAAATGATAGGGAGCGATAATTTAGATATGATTTCCGCCCAATTTGGTTTTAGCATACCTGAACTATTTAAACAACAAAAGGAAGATTTAGAAAAAATTGAAACATTAGCCAATAAGGCTTTAGGTATCATTATAGGGGAAGGATTACTTGCATATGCAGTTTGGCTTAAAAGCAGAAGTGAAAAAGAAAAGAAATACGCAAAAGTTATTGAAAATAAAAGCTTAGAACTTTTAAAGAGTGAATGTATTAAATTGACAAATAAAGAAGATTTAACAGAAGCTGCACTTGAAATCTCGGAGAGTATCCAAAAAACACTCCTCGCAAGACAACTACTAGAAAGAATGCTTGTCTATGCAAGATATAGAGCTAAAGCTATGCAAAAAGGTGATTAATAATGGCTTGGAACTGCTATATTACAATCTTTAAAGCTGAAGCTCCAGTGCACATAGGATACAAGCAGGTTGGCATTTTGAAAACAACCCGCTATTACATCACAGGTAGAGCAATGTGGGGAGCTATAACTGCAAATTTGACGAGGGCTTTATTTAATTACCCAAAAGCAGAAGATTATCGAGATATAGGAGATTTCGTCAGAGAAAACATCAGAACGACTTACTTTTACCCAGCCATAAGGAAAAATGAGATGGAAGATCCGGAAAACTGGAACAAGTATGAGACTGATAACTATCTCGTTTTTCTGCCAAAATATACACAGGAAGGAATAAAGTTCGGCGAAAAAATTAAAGAAGAATTTGAACAAAGCTTCGTAGGTTCGTTCGTTTCAACAGCTTTAGATTCCGGTACAAAGACAGCCGAAGAAGGAAGTCTGCACGAATTCGAGTTTATAAAAAATAAGGTCAAAATCGGTAATAAAACAGTAGATACCTACTGGGTTGGCTATTTGTTTGTAAAAGAAAAAGCAGAAAATAAGAAAGTAGAAATCGAGAAGTGCAAAGAGGAGGATGTAATAATAAAGAGAGTGAATAATAACAAAAGGGTAGAGTTGAGAAACGTTTTAAGTTTAATTCATGTAGGTGGAGAAAAAAATTACGGATTAGGCAAGTTAAAGTTAATAGCAATGCAAAAAACTAACGGTAAAGTTTTCGGAAAGTTTGATTTCGAACTCAGTAATAAATATCCAATTATCAAAAATTTGAATGTTCTTGTAGCTCATGCAATTTTAAACAAAATTAGATTAGAATTGGGTGAAATTGAACCTCTTGTGGGCTTAGAATGGTCTGGTAAAGGTGCAGGACAGAGTGTAAGCACGGCTGTAATATGTATTACCCCAGGAAGTAAAATTTCTGGAAAATATGCCTTAGGTGAGTACGGCCTTATTAAATGCTTAACAAACGAGTAAATAATATTAAATCATAATTAAATCATAGCAAAAACTAAAACTCGAATCAGAAGGGCCCGGACCGGGATTCGAACCCGGCTCCTGGGATCCACAGTCCCAGAGGATAGCCACTACCCCATCCGGGCCATCTACATTAAACACTGATTAACTGATTTTAAAAATTTTATCCTATGTACTCTCTTAGGGTGTTGATTAAAAATTTTGCCAGCCTAACTTCATCTTCTTTACACTTCATTAATATATTTGTTTCAATATGCTCAAACTCACACGTATCTCCACTGTGAACTATAATTAAATCTAAAAAGTCAGAGTAGTAATTGGCGACGCCATTTGCAGAGACTTCTAAACCAAAAGCTCTCATCAATTTTCCAGCTGGACCACTTACTGGTTTATTACCGATTATAGGTGATATTGCCAACACGAATTTACTCTTTAAAAGCATCCTCATGTTTTCAATCTCAATTATAGGAGTTATACTTGTTATAGGATTGCTGGGGCCTATAACAACAGCATCGCTATTTTTTATTGCGAATTTAACATCATTCGTTAACTTAGCTTTCTCTATTCCTCTAAACTCTACGTCTAAAACTTCAGGCTCCCCTTTACTACACACCCAAAACTCCTGAAAATGCAACCATCCATCGCATGTTTTTATATATGTAGATATTTCTTCATTACAAACTGGAAGTACCTCAGCTTTAACTCCAAACATGTTTTTTATTTCTCTTGTCGCATCTGTTAGAGAGTAGCCTTTTCTAAGTAGTTCACTTCTAATAATATGTGTGGCTCTATCTAAATCGCCTATCATCATTTTTTCATCAAAACCAAGCATTTTTAACCTTCTATGTGTAACAAAACTATCGTTTTTAATCCCCCACCATTTTTTGTCGTCTATGATGTCTGCAATTGCATAAATAACGGAGTCAATATCTGGGCAAACTTTGTTTCCTGAAACCCACACATCTTCTGCCACATTTACAATAACATTGAATTCAGGGCATATACTTGAGTATCCCCTAAGAAGCTTTGGTGTTCCAGTACCTCCAGAAAGAAAACTAACTATCATATTCGATCAATCAAAGTTTTGGAAAATAAATATTCATCACACTCTCTTTTAGTTCCAACAATAACTTTGTATCCCTCAACAGTCTTTTCTAAAATTCCATGTACTTCTACTCTCTCACCTTTAAATGCTTGTCCGGTATAGGTGTGTGTAAAACATAGAACTTCTATTTTTGTGCTTGTTAATGGTTTAACACTCGATTTAACACATACATCTTTAAGCGGATACCTTGACGGATAATCAAATATTGCAGAATCGTCAATAACTGTTCCTTCAAGAGTAACTTCTCCAAGTTTTTTTCCTGAAATTTCTGGGTATTTATACAGCTCATTGTAGTCTCTAACAAATAGTAAATCAAAGTATATTCCGTCAAGTACAGCTCTATTGTACTTTCTTATCTCATGAGCAACAAAAATATCGAAGTCTATGTGTGGTTTTCTTTTTTTGTATATTTTTTTCCAGTTTGGTTGTGAAAGAATTCCTTTTTCAATACATTTTTTCAAATATTCTCTTGCAATTTTCCAGTATTTGCCATATACAACAAAATCTACATCTGAATTTTTTTCTGCTAACCCTAAGAGCCTTGATCCAGTAACGCCTTTGTGTGTACTTGGTATATTTGAAAAGAATTCGTAAATTTTTGAAACTATATGGTCTTTTTTTATTATTTCTGGTGTTAGAATCTCAGGTTTCAACACTTTTAAATCTGAATTTGGTAAAATAAATATTCCATCCTTCTGATATTCTTTAAAATAATTCAAGGCTTCTTTATGACTGAGCTTTACGTATTCATTTCTCTTTTCCTTAATTTCCTTAGCAATAGATAACGGGATATACCTAAGTAAGCATTTTACGTACTCATCATTAAAGTATGATACTACAGAAAAATAACAATCTTCGAATTTTATAAAATCTCTCAATCTTATTTTCATCTTCTCCTTCTTTTATTTCTTTTGCCTTTATATTGGTACATAGCATAAACTCTTCTTATTTCCTTGGCTTCAGCTTTATCACCCTCTCTCTTTAGCAATCTTCCATTTATTAGCTTTATTCTTGTTATTTTAAAGTGTTTTCCGTTTATTTCTAGAACTTCGCCAACTTCAAATTCAGTATCTCCTGAAACGAGTGTTTTATATGGAGTAGTAATAGCTCCTTTATGTAAACTAATTTTAACAATTACTTCTCCTACATCTCTTAACCAAACAGTAGATACATCTTTGGCTAAAGCATGTTCAGCTCTTGAACCATTCTTAAATTCGAGAGAAGTAATCTCTCCAACCTTAAAACCATCTTCAACTTCTACAACAACTTCATTTCCAACTTCAAGAATTGAATCTGCTTTAACTTTAAGCTTACCTTTTTCAGATTCGGCTCCAGAACTTATTATTGCTCTTAACTCAATTTCCTTCTCTTCTCTAAGCTCTACAACACTACCACAAACTTTACATCTATACAGATTTTTGTCAGCTCTAATCAATTCATGTTCAGTTTGCTCTTTACAAACATCGCAATAGATTTCCATAGTGTTCTCACCTCTTATTTATTATTTAGGGCATTTAAAGTATCTACAGCCGCTTTTATATTTCTGAAGTAGTCTTCAAAAGCCGAAATCAAACTCTCTACTCTATCTGTTTTTATTTGAATAATCAACTTGTTATCGCTAAATTTAGTATTGCACCAACTGGGATCATCAACTTTTAACGCTTTAGCAACAATTTTTGCATCATCTATTTCTAAGAAGGTTTCAGCATCGCACAACAAAGCTTATCCACCTCTTTAACAAAATCTTCAGCTTTATCAGCAGGTATAATTGCTCCAGCTGCTACACTATGCCCACCGCCTCTTCCACCAACCTTTTCTGCTGCTACATTCATAACTTCACCCAAGTTGACTTTTATTTTTGGATTTGCCCTTGAAGAAACTTTTGCAGAATCATTCTTTATATTTACTGCTATAAAAGGTTTATCTGAATAGATGTATCTGGATAATACAGTTGCTATAGGGCCCGTGGATGGAGCTTTTTCCATTATTAAATACCTTATGCATTCTCCCTCTTTTATTTCTTCTCTTCTTTTGGTAATCTCATCTAAAAGCTCTATTTGAAATTTTTTCCAGATATTATATCCTTTTTCAAGAAATTTTTCATCTTTTGAACAAATTGCAAAACCAATACCACATGCTGTAGCCCTTCCACAAGCATTTATGACATCTGTGTAAGTTACTGCGTTCTCTATTAACTCATTTTTTAATATTATTTTTTTACCTACGAACTCTTCAATTACACCCTCATAAGCTCCCTGTTTTAATAACTTTAAGATTATAGCATTTGCAAGTCTTCTTATTTCATCATTACTTAGCGAATCTACATCTTCTTCACCGCTAAGTCCAACTTTTTTTAAGAATTCATCAAGTTCCTCATCCTTACCATAGAAATCTAAAAATGGTTCAGTGGATAATTGTAGTACTTCTCTTAGTTTTCCAGAATGAAGATTTAACCCTTTCTTAACTTCTATGTACCCCGATTTTAACCCTCTTTTTACAACTTCCTCGTTACCTCCCACAATTTTCTGTTTATCACCAAGTATTCCTGCAATTGATACAGCTGTTAGATCATCATTATTTCCAAGGCAATCTGCAACTATAAATGCTGTACTACTTGCACATAGTTCGTAAGTACCATCAAGCCCCGCTAAATGTGGATTAACGTGAACGACAACATTATCGTTTAATGGCTCAATTTTGCCCACAGGAGCATGATGGTCAACTATAACTACATCTTTTTCTATTTTGGATACTATGTTTGGATAACCACTACCCATGTCCGATAAGATTATTAAATCCGAATCACTCTCCGGAACTGTATTAAGCCCTTTTAAAAAAGTAACATGAAATTGTTTATTCAATCTACTTACAGCTATAGCTAATATAGCACCGCTACTAATTCCATCAGCATCGTAATGTGTGAATATATGAACACTATCTGCCTTTCTTATTAATTCAGCCGCTTTACTAGCTTCTATCCTAAGTATGTCAAGCATAAGTAAAAGAGATACTCTACACTTTTAATATTTTTTACTGAGTTTTTACCGAGTTACAGTTATTTCACCAAAAACTTTATATATTTTATAATTAAAACTTGATGAGTTGAAATTTGGAGGTGCCAAATTTGGAAGAATTTGTTAGAAAACCACCCGTAAAAGTCGGGGATGTTAGAAGTGTGAAAATTGAAGCCCTTGGAAGCGGAGGAGATGGGATAGCTAAGGTAAGCGGATTCGTAGTATTTGTTCCTGGAACAAATGTTGGGGACAATGTTACAGTAAGGGTGGTTAAGGTATTAAAAAAGTACGCTTTTGCTGAAGTGGTTGAGTAAATTAGTTGAGTTACTAAGGATTTGTTAAATTGTTTAATTGATTTTTTAATACTGTATTTTATTTATTGTACAGTAATTTTTGTGGGATGTTATTTTTTGTAGATTTACTTAGTTAAGTTTTACCTGATGGATATGCTCTCTAAAAGTTACAATAAAACGTAAAAACGAAAATAAACGCCGCCGGCAGGATTCGAACCTGCGACCATCGGCTTAACAGGCCGACGCTCTACCAGCTAAGCTACGGCGGCTCCGAAATAAGAAAGATTGAAAGAGCATTTAAACTTTACCCTCAACATTAGTAAGTTTTAGCTATTGCTGTAAGTTTACCTTTTTTACCACAGATAACACACTTTCCTTCCATTTTTACATCTATTGGCAATTCTAAAATTTCTCCCAATACATTGCCTACTTCATCAAGCTCGCTTCCACATTCTTTAGAATCGCACATGTACGTTAGAACCACTCCTTCTTTAATCCAATTTTTAACTTCATTCAGATTTTCACAAATTTTTATTTTTTCTTTAAACTTTTCTAACGCTTTATTGTATATTCTCTCTCTCATCTCTTTAGCCCATGTATCGATTTTTTCAGTTAATTCATCTCTTTTAACTTTAAACTTCTTTCTTTCATCTCTAAAAGATACAACAACTGAATTCTCTTCTACTTCCTTAGGTCCTACTTCTATCCTAATAGCTGCACCTTTTATTTCCCAATTGTAATACTTTGCTCCCGGTCTTTCGTCGCTATCATCCATAATCACTCTATATTTACCTCTTATCTCGTTGTATATTTCTCCTGAAAACCTTAGTACGATTTCTTCTTTTCCTTTATACAGTATAGGTATTATTACTATTTGTACAGGTGAGACTTCAAAAGGTAAAACCAATCCCAAATCATCTCCGTGTATTGATATAAGAGCTGCTATACATCTCTCAGATATTCCGTAACAAGTCTGATGAACAAAACTGTGGTCTCCATCGGGCGTTTCATAAGTTATTTCAAAAGTTTTTGCAAAATTATCTCCTAAGTTATGCACAGTACCTATCTGCAAAGTCTTTCCATCTGGCATTATTGTATCGAACGCAATTGTATAAACTGCTCCGGGAAACTTATCCCATTCAGGTCTCTTGCAAATTATACAAGGTATAGCTAATTTTTCGTAAAATTCTTTGTAATAACTTACAGCTTTTCTAACTTGTTCTTCTGCTTCTTCAAAAGTTGCATGAACTGTATGAGCCTCTTTAAATGATGTTATCTCCCTTAATCTTATAAGCGGTCTTGTATGTTTTGTTTCATAGCGAAATGTGTTTACTATTTGATAAACTTTTAGTGGTAAATTTGCATGACTCCTTATCCATAGTTTAAACATTGGGTACATAGCAGTCTCGCTTGTCGGTCTTAGAGCTAATTTTATATCTAAGGGTGTGTTACCTCCATGAGTTACCCAGTAAACTTCATCTTCAAAACCTTTTATATGCTCTCCTTCCTTTCCAAGCTCGGTTTCTGGTATTAAAGCTGGGAAGTAAACTTCGTCGTGTTCCCTGTCCATTATTTCTCTTAGAATATCGTACACATTTTTCCTTATTTTAAAACCGAATGGAAACCACACGTAAAGACCTTTTACTGGATATCTCACATCCATAATTTCAGCTTTCTGAATTAACTCGTGGTACCATTCTGAAAATTTTTCTTTTTTAGGTAAATTTTTTGATTCATCTTTTGATTTTGACATATTATCACCCCTCCGAAAGCATCTTTCTAATAAACTCTCCTTCGTCTTTGCAAGAAGCAGTAGTAATTATAAGTATTTTCTGCACACTTGTACCATCAATAAGTATAGCTTTTATGTTTCCTTTCTCATCACTTCTCGTCAATTTTAGTCTTACACCTCCTCCACTCGAAGTGCTACAACCCTCAATCACACCTGGTATTATTTTTTTGACATATTCACATTTAGCAACTTTATGCAATAGTTTTCTACCCTCCCTTCCACCAATTATTGTTGTGTGTGATCCCCCTATCTTTTCTTCAGGTCTAAGGTTAACTTTTCTTAGTTTTCTTGTTAATAACAGATTAGATTTTATGTTCTCTAAAATTTCATTTAGTTCTCCTTTAACTCTGATAATTTTTACATCTGAAAGCGAGTATTTCTGTATTATTTCAGCACACAACTGTTCTTTAAAGTCAACACCTGATACTATAACTTCTTTAATTCTCCTCCAATGAATTCTTTCAGCTATCAATTCTACAGAATTTCTGAGTGAGTCTGGATATGCGGAGAAAGAATATTTTTCTACGAATACAGATTGCCCATAAACTCTAAAGAAAAATAACTTAAGTTCATCATCAAAATACACAAAACAAGCATCAGCATTTATTTCTCCACAGTTTAAACAGAACTGAGTAGGATATTCCAATACAGTCCCACATTTTCTACATCTTGTCATCATAAAAGGTAGGGTAGCAGGTGTTTTTATTTGATTATAGCGGGGCGTGGATTTGAACCACGGATCTGCGGGTTATGAGCCCGCCGGGATTACCTGGCTACCCCACCCCGCTTCAATTTTTTCTTAGCTGTATGGATATATAAAGTTCTCGGTCACAACTGTTAAATGTTAAACTATAAAATTAGTTTTATGAAAGCGATTAAGAGATTATCGATTGCAATAACTATTTCTGTTTTAATGATGTGGATTCTTGCATTTTATTATTACTTTACTCTCCCCAGTACAGTTGCAACTCACTTTGGTGTGAGCGGTACAGCAGACAGTTATGGTAGTAAAACCATTCTGTTAATAATACCATTTTTGTTTAGCATTGCGCCTATTTTGATATTGGTTTTAACAAAGTATAGATTTAAAATAATAGAAAACTACCCCTACTTGATAAAGTTACCAGCTTTTATTTTATATGGAAATAACAAGCTTAAAGATTATCTGATAGATAGGTACTTTGAAGCTATGCTCAGCTACACATTAATTTTGAGTATATCTCTGCTTTTTGTTGAAGTTGGTGTTTTTGAAGGGGCTTTTTCAGGGAGACTACCTGAATGGTTTAATTTAGCAGTTTTAATTCCAGTATTAACTATAGTTCCTTACCTGTTTTACTTAAAAAAGCTGTACAAAACGTCTAAGCTTATGCTTAACAAACAACCTTAGTGTAGTAGTTTTGCCTAATGTGGATAGATTTATCTAACTGGATAGAAAAATTTAAAACCAGATACAATCAAAACTAATATAATTGAAATATTTCACAATAATGATTGTGAGGTGGTGTGATGAATTGGGTAAGCTATCCTGCATTTGCAGATAGATTGCTATCAATGATTGGAATAGAAGTGCACTGGATTATACTGCAATACATATTAGGTTTACCACTGATGGCTGTGATTGCAGAGATAGTATGGCTGAAAACAAAGGACGAAAAATGGCTTAAAATATCTAAAACAATAGCCAAGGGATTTATAATGGTTTTTGCAGTTGGAGCTGCAATGGGTACTGCTGCAGAGTTTGGTCTTGTCCTATTATGGCCAAATCTCACTGAAATAGCGGGAAAATACATTTATTTCCCGTTGTATGCTGAGATTTTTGCATTCATGATGGAAGTTGTATTTATATACATGTATTATTACGGTTGGGGGAGGTTGCCTGAAAAAGTACATGTTCTTGTTGGAACTTTGGCTTTGATTGGGGCTTGGTTTTCAGCTACAATGATAGTGAGTGTTAATTGCTACATGCAAGCTCCAACTGGAATTTTGCTTGGGAGTTATGCCAAAAGTTTTCCAAAGCTAACGCTTTATGTTCCAAACAGTATAGTTTCAGCTTTGAATGTCACAGCATTGCAACTTGCAGGAATGGACGTTCTTGGTAAGACTGGAAACAGTGTAATTGTTGCTATGCCAAGTAAAATTGTAAAGGTAATTGTGGCTGATGCAATTTCAGGTAAGCCTCTATCAAAAAGCATTCTATGGAGTGTTTTAACATCATCTGCAAAAACTAAGCTTGCAAACGTTTCGACAATGGCAATTCTCGATGCCATAATGCTGAATACAGTCAAGCATATAGGTGTTTATACAATAACTTTCAAATCCCCAGTATTTGTTCCATCAGTTCTTCATGCTGTTGGTTCAGGTATTGTTGTATCAGCTTTCACTGTAATGGCGTTTTTCGGCTACTCAGCATACAAAAGAAAATCCGAACATGCAAAACTTGGGTATAAGTACGGTGTGCTATTCTCATTAGTCTCCATAATCTATCAAGGTTTTGTTAGTGGACATGAAATGGGTGTAGCTGTAGCTGAGTGGAATAGAGAAAAATTTGCTGCAATACTTTATGGCTCTCCACCTTTTGTTGAAAAGATAGAGTACACTCTTGCTGGTGTAAAGAACTACATCTCCTACAATCAGATACCTCTCTGGCTTAGACCACCAACTATAATACACTGGCTTTACTACACTAAGATAACACTCGCAGTTCTGCTTGGGTTAAGTACTTTAATTCTTGCCTACTTCTTGTTCATTAAAAAGAGGTATGTGTATTCAAAGTACTTCCTGATATTGCCCTTAATAGCCCAATTAGTTAGTTTTCTCGGATGGGCGGTGAGAGAAATAGGAAGAAAACCTTGGACAATATATGGAATAATGGATGTAAAAACTGCACACACAATAAATCCACCGCCACTTTGGGTGGACTTCTTAGTAGAAGCTTACTTTATAGGATTGCTAATTGTTCTTTGTTATGCTGTCTATAGATTTCTCTGGAAGGCAGGGGAGGTGAAAGCATGATAATAGAATTCTTAGCTTTAACTTTTGGACTACATATTTTGTTGGTAAACTTAGCAATAGGATTATCTACTGTAATCCCTCTAATGAAGAGAGCTGGAGAAAAAAGTGGGAACGATGAACTAATTCTAACTTCAAGAAAACTTATGAAGTTCTATGCTGCAACCTATGGTTTGGGTGGTGTTCTCGGTACTGCTTTCACGGTATTTTTACTTAGCTTTTATCCGGGATTTATTGGTTTGGCAGGAAACATAGCCTTTGTACCATTTGCAATATCTATACTGCTTATTTGCTTGCACTTCATATCAATTGTTGTTTACTGGTATGGATGGGATAGATTATCCAAGAATACCCATTTCTTAGTTGGATTGTGCATGATGACTTCTGCCATACTAATTCCACTTGGATTCAGAGCAATATTTGGATTCTTAAACGCACCAATTGGTTTAGAATTACAACCCAAGTTACATCTAAATACAATCCAAGCTTTAATGAATCCGACTTTCTTAGTATTGTATCCAAAGAGTATTTTTGCGTCATATACTCTAACATTTTTCATCCTATCAGCGTTTCTTTCCAAAAACAAAGAGTTATCTATTAAATTTGCAAAGTATGGTCTTGTAACTCTATTAATTACAGTATTACTTGGTGTAGCATATGCTGAGACTTTGAGAGTTATATCTCCATACAAATTTGCAAATGCACTCGGATTTATCTTTAGTATGCATGCTGAGTATAACATTAGCTGGCTATTCATCTTTAAGATAATCTTTGTTGTAATTCAGTTCATAGCAGCCATTCTCTATCTAAGGTCAAGAAAAAGCTTAGCTGCAAAAGTTGCAGGTGTTTCTGCAATGATTTCTGTTGTATCTGGTGAATTACTTAATGCACTTAGCCAATATCCAATGCTCGTAGCAAACGTTTCTGGATTACCGTCTAATGTAGTAAAGCAACTTGAAAACATTCTCAATATGGCAAAACCAAACCCGCTAACTACTATGAACAGTTTGTACGCGATAACCTTGGCTTTCCTAATACCCTTGCTTATTTGCTTTGCCCTTTTAATGTATATGGTCTCAAAAGATTGATTTTAAATTATTTTTAAATTATTTTTTGATTTCTGTTTTTAGAATTTTAAAACAAAATTTAAAACAAAATATAACAAAAATATAATAAACAAAATAATAAATAAGGGAAACAAAGTTAATAAAGGTTATAAATATTCATCGAACAAGTGTTACTAAAGGGTGAGTACTATGTCAAAAATTGGGAAAATACTATGTTTAATTGTAATTATTGCTACCATTCTCATACCATTAGCTCAAGGAGAAGATGTAATGTACAGTATAGGGTACAAAGCCGCAAAATTGGCAATTGAGAATCTCTCTATTAAAAAAGGTAGTGAAAACCTTCTTGTCATAACTGATGCGGGACATGTGTTGCTTGATGGAAAAAATACTGCAAGAGCTTATGATGGAGTGATGGATGGCAGTGGTGCTAGTTATGGTAAAGGTAATTTAATACAAGTTAATAGACCTATAAACTCGAAGTTATGGTTTATGTTTTACAATAAAAAAACTAAGGAAGGATTATACTTAGAAGTAAGAAATGGTATTGCTAAGAGAGATATTCAAAATTCCACTCCAAGTGAAATGTTTTCAAAAGCTATTAAACTTAAAATAGATCCAAATGAACTAATAAATGAGAGTGAAGCTAAAAACTGGAACGTTCACTTCACAAACAAAACTTTAGATGGAAACGAATTTAGCATAATTACAATTGTTACAATCTGGAGCGAATTTCCAAATGATACCAAATACTTATTGAATGCTATTGAATTACACAATCATGTCTGTCCGGGATTAATTTCAGGATACTACATAGCCAAATACTTAGAAGTACATTATCCACTAAGCAATAAAACATTGATAGTTTGGGCAATACCACCTTGGTGTAAGGATGATGTTTTTCAGGAGTTGTTTGATGCTACGGTTGGCAAAAGAAGAATGGCTGTTATGTATCTTCAACAAAAGGATAAACTTTATCCAAAATATAAAGATTTAGCTGGAATATACGTTGAAGTAAGTAAAAATGGTTATGCAAAGGCTATTGTGATTGGCTTCAATTGGAGTAAACTGTTTAAAGATTGCAATATAAGTAGTGAGTATTTCAAAGACTTCAAATCTTACAAATGGTGGTGGGCAAGACTTAAAGCAGACGTTGTAATGTTAAAACACAATCCTGAGAGATACGTTGAAACACTTAAAATAGTAGATCTTGGAAATCAGCATAGTATTAAGAGTATGAATGCCAACTGGGTTAGTGTGGGAGAAAATCCACTTGTAAAGTTGGGGTTAATGCCCAAAGAAGAGAAAAAGTCACCTATATCCCTTTTACCTGCAATTTTAGGATTAGTGATTGCTTTAGCTATTCGCAGAATTATTTAAACTTAATTTTTTATTAAATTCGTAAAGCATTTCTGATATTTCAATCGCAACTAAAATATATGTCTTTTAATACATCATAATCATGAATATGGGAGTACAGGAGAGTATACTTCCCGGTGTTAGCTTAAAAAAAGGATCCAATATCATGATATATGGCCCCACTTTTGCTGGAAAAGCAATGTTTACAAGGACAATGTTCAAAAAATTTGTAAAAGCCGGTTATTGCGGAATATATGTTTTAACGAGAGAATCAGCAGAACAATTTATAGATTGGTTTGGTGAGGAATACGATAGTAATACTGTGAAGATTATAGATTGTGTAACCAAATCTATGACTGGAGATGCAAAGGACACTGAAGCTATAAAAAGAGAAACTGTAATGAATTTAACTGGAATTTCAGCTAAAATAAATAAATTTCTTGAAGAATTTTGGAGAAAAGGTAACAGAAATATAATTCTGGTTTTTGATTCACTATCTACTTTGTTAATGTATTTGAACTTGCAAACAGTTTTCAGGTTCTTGCACATTCTTACCGGTAGAGTTAAGATGACGGGAGCTATAGCATTCTACATTGTTGAAGAAGGTATGCATGATGAAAAAACGATAGTTACTTTAAAACAATTATTTAACGGAATGATAGAATTTAAAGAGGAAAATGGAAAAAAATTTGTAAGATTTGTTAGTCCATTTACTAAAACGGATTGGCTTGAAATTCACGTTGATGAAGGGGGAGTGATAATAACATGAAAGTTGTTACCGGCATACCTGTTTTAGATGATTTAATCGATGAGATACCCAATGGTAAAACACTTACTTATTGGATAAATCCGGAAGTAGAGGGTGATGTTTTTGCCATGCAAACAATATATACGAACGTTGAAGAAGGTTTGAAGTGTGCTTATACAACAATAACAATTTCTCCTGAATCTATATTAGCTGAGTTTGAAGAATTTGGTTGGAATGTAAAAGATTTTGAAAACTTTGAAATTGTAGATTTGTATTCAGAGTACGTTGGCTACCCATCTAAGTATAAGTATAGTGCAAACCCTTTAAAAATTGATGAAGTATGTGGTCTGTTGAAAAATGTTTTAGAAGAATTTGATGTTATATATATACCTATATCCTCTATAATAGACGTTTGTGGTGATGAGTCAATTAGTTGTATTGAATCGATATTTAAACTTGTAAAGGAGAAAGGGAAAGTTCTAATTACTTCTTTTGTATCTTGGCCGTATCCTGAAAAAATTAAGAAAATCGTGGGAGATTTATCAAATGCAATAGTTAAAATAGGCGGAATTCATCACAGAGTTATCCTTGGCTACTACTATGGACTTGTAAAAGTCGATTGGAAAAACGTTAAAAGTAAATCAATTTTATTTAAACTTGTTAGGCCGGGTGGGGTTAGAGCTTACATACCTAAAATACTTGTTACCGGTCCCTACAATGCTGGCAAGTCAACTTTTGTCCATGCAGTATCCAATGTAGCTTTATCTGTTGATAGACTTGGGACCACTGTAGCTTTGGATCACGGCCATTTAGAATACAAGGGTTTCTCCATAGATCTGTTTGGAACTCCTGGGCAGGAGAGATTTGACCCAATTCTAAGGATGCTTGGTAAAGATGCTCTTGGAGTAATTCTCGTAGTAGATTCCACTAAACCCGAAACTTTTCCGAGGGCTAAGCAAATGTTAGAATCGGTAACGCACTTTGGGTTGCCATACGTTGTTGCAGCCAACAAACAAGATTTAAGTAACGCTCTATCGCCTGAAGAAATAAGAAAGAAGATGTACCTCCCAGAAGATGTACCTATAATTCCAATTTCAGCTTCAAAAGGTGAGGGGATCTTTAAAGTAATTGATGCTCTGCTCGATATCCTTGTAGGTTCTTGGAAGGAGGGAGAAAATGAGTTTGAGATCTCAACTTGAAGATATTTTAAAAGATCTTAAATCAACGGGAGATATAGAAGCATCTGCCATAGTGTCGAGAGATGGATTGCTTATAGCAGCGGATATATCAGCGAATGTTAATGCTGAAGCTTTTGCAGCTATGAGTGCTACAATGCTTGGAGCAGCAGAAACTGCAATGACTGAACTTGGAAAAGGAATTCCAGATAGGGTTGTTGTTGAAAGTTCAAACGGAAAGATAGTAGCAACCGGAGCTGGAGAAAAAGCTTTGTTAGTTGTTATGACTTCACCAAAAGCAAATCTCGGTTTAATACTACTTCAAATTGGTAAGGCAAGTAGAAGAGTTGAAGAGTTACTGGGGTGAAATCATGTTCGAAATTTTAGTTAATGAAGATTTAACAGATATGAGTGAAGGAGAGCTCGATAAAATCTTTGTTGCTCATGAGGAAGGTATAAAAAGATTTCTTGGCAGAATACCTCTTGGATGTATATATGCAACTTTTCTTGCTGGTTTGTATGTAGAGATGGAAAAAATTGTTGGTAGAGCTGCAAAAGGATTGATAGTGAATGCTTCAAAAAATAGGGGTAAAGTTGCTGGAATGGCTATAAGAAAAAGATACGAGAAAAAATATGGAAAGATGGATGAAGATAGAGTGAAAATGGTAGCGAGAAACATGTTAACTGTGTGGGGTAAGTGCTTTGGATGGGGAAAAATGAACTTTAAAATAAATGATAGCGAGTTTATACTTGAGGTGGAGGACTCACTCGAATCAACGGGTTTTATAAAGTTAAAGGTAAAAAGAGAGCAGCCTGCTTGCTGGATGTTACTTGGATACACTTGGGGGTTGCTTGAAGGTTTGTTTAATTCAAAGTTCGTAGGGGATGAAGTAGAGTGTAGAGCATCCGGAGGTAGCATTTGTAGATTCGTTTTTAGAACTGAATAACAAAGTTTTTTTACTGATTTACCCTACTGCCACTAATGAGATTGCCTTTGTACATTGAGTTTGAAGGAAAAAACGTTTTAGTGTTGGGTGGAGGAGGAGTGGGCACTTCAAGAGCGAAAAAATTTCTTGATGCTGGGGCAAATGTTAGAGTTTTAAGTCTCGACTTTTGTGATGAATTACTGGAACTTGAGAAAAGAGGAAAAGTCGAACTTATAAAGGGAAACGCATTTGACGATAAACTGTTAGAAGAGCACATTTCTTGGGCTAACTTAGTTACAGTAGCTATTCCTACAACAGATATGAACGAAAAAATAATTGAAATAGCAAAGAAATATAGAACCCTTGTAAATTTGGCAAACGATGCAGAAAAGACAGAAGTTGTTGTTCCATTTGAAGGAGAAGTTGATGGCATTAGATTTGCAGTAACAACAGAAGGTAAGAGCGGTGTTGTTGCTAGAAAAGTTAGAGATTCGATATATAAGATGCTTGAGGAAGATGAGGAGATCATATACTTTTTAAAGGCAATGTACTACTTGAAAAAGTATATGAAAGCTAGAAATATACCAGTTCAGTTGAGGATGAAGCTTTACTTCGTTATTGCATCAAATCCAGATTTTGTTTCTCTTGTTAAAAAGGAAGATGTGGAAGGAGCTAAAAGATTGGTTGAAAAACTCGTTGATGAGTATGTTTCTGGAAAGAGGGAGATAGATGATGCAGAAGTCAAGATCAATTTTTGATAAGGATACAACAAAACTCTTAATGGGTATTCAGTATAACCTACCTTTAACAACTACACCTCTCGTTGATTTAGCTGAAGAACTAAGATTAGATAAGGAATTTGTATTTAGGAAAATAAAAGAATTTTATAAAAATAAAACTTTGAAAAGATACGGTGCAAATCTAAATTATAGAGCATTTTCAAATCAGCAAAGAGCAGCATTAGTGGCAGCTAAGGTTGAAACAGAGAGAATAGAAGAAGTAGCTAAAATCATAAATTCCTACAAACCAAAGCACAATTACTGGAGAGACAACTACTATAACATCTGGTTCACTTTAAAGGCTGAAGATTATGAATCGGTAAAGTTGTTGGCGGAGGAAGTTTTGAAAAAGTGTAAAGTAAAAGAATATTTAATCATGCCAACAAAAAGAGTGTATAAAATGGATGTTAAATATGACTTAAATAGAGGAATATCTTGGAGTGAAAAGAAAGAGGAGAAATTCGATGTTCCAAAAATTGAGGAGCTTGGATTAGACGTCAAATTGTTAAAAAAACTTGAAAAATTGGATGTTGTTGAAAGACCTTTTTCTGGAATGGGTTATAGCGAGGAAGAAATTGTTGATTTGATTGAAGAATTAATTAAATTGGGAATTGTTAGGGATTTTAGTGGTGTTTTAAAGGAAAGACATATCGGATTTATGGAAAATGGTATGCATGTTGTAAAAACAGACAATCCAGAAAAGTTAGCAAAAAATCTTGCAAAGAGAGAGGAAATAACGCACCTTGTTGAGAGAATTGTTCCAGAAAATTGGCCATATCCAATATACTTCATGGTCCACGCAGTTAGTAGAGACCTAATAGAAAACGTAAAAGAGGAAATAGAAAAAATGAAATATGTAGAGGAAATAAAAGTTCTTTACAGCTTGAAAGACTTGCTCAGCTAAATTTTTTTATAATATTACCATTTGTGCATGAGGGCAACCATCTATTACAAGAACTTTATCTTTGTCAATTAGTCCGAGTTTTATTGCAAGATTAACTGCTTTTCTTCCACTTATATTCGCTATTGTTGCCCTCTTTAACAAGTCTTTTGCTTTCTCCTCATTTACTTCTTCTTTTCCGTAAAAATTCTCAGAGATTTCTAACTTTAGTCTTCTTTCTTTATCTCTAAAAGTTCTTCCCACTATATCTGAATCGCAGATCGCAACTAAGAATTCTCCCTGAACTCTGTAAACTTTCACTCTGAACATGTTTTTTTAGAAAGATCTAACTGGATGTTTTGCTCCACATGCCATGCATTTTAGGAAGAGTATTCTCTCCTCTCTAACCAGCACTGTATCTGGGGAATTGCATTCTTTACATAGAACATAATCTTTAACATAAGAATTTATTTCCTTCTGTATTTCTTCTTCATTAAACTTACCTTGTAGAGTTAATCTCCCACTCTCAAGAAAGCCTGCAGTACCCAAGGACTTTACAAGATACTTGTAGATGTGTTCTTCACTTCTATTGATAGTTTTTGCAATCTGTGAGAAATTCTTAATTATAGTTCTACTACCTTCTCTATGAATGCTCACTTTTGGAATTTCAAACCTTTCTCTTTTAATAACTTCCTCAGGTAACTCTGAAAGTGCCTTTTCCAATAACTCTTCATAACTTCTCATGTTAATATTGAAGTTTGAAAGTATTGATAAGCCTTTGGTTTCAGCTTTCGAACATTTCAGAAAATCTAAGAAATTTTTCTCTGCTTCTTCTAAGCTTCATTTCTGCAATTTTCAAAACAGATTCTAAATCTATTGGAAGAGTTTTCCCAAATCTAACTGGTATCTCCATTCTTTCATGTCCGCAAACTTCCACTACAAAGTTTTTTAAAGATATTATTCCAGCTCTTCTTATTCCAGCTTTTTGTGAAAATATTAAAACGTTTCTTGCATACTCTAAATTTTTGCATGCAATATGGATTATTGGGGGATTTAAAATTAGCCAAGTTGTTCTCCTACCACGATCTATCGCTTTTTTTACACTCAACTGATCTGGTATATCATGCCACTTACCCAAAAATATAGCTTCACCTTTATTACCAAAGTTTGGCATGTCCATTACAGCCAATCTACCAGCACAACTTGAAAGAGTAACATAGCAGTCATTGTTATTTATTTTGTTAAGTATGGGTATCATCCACTCATCTACTTCTTTTCTTTCCTTAGCTAATTGAAAGGATCTAAGCTTAGACTTCCTGTACATTTCCCATCTACTTTGCATTAGTGTTATTTAATGTGCTGAGTTTAAGAGTATTTAAGTTGGCAATTTAACGAAAAGCAAATTTATTGCACTTAAGTAATATGGTTTATGATATCTGAAAAAGTTAGAAAGATTGCTGAAGAGTATAAAAACGTTACAATAGGCATATTTGGTTCACATTCTGCTAAGGAGATAGGTGTTTCTGCAAAAGCATGGGGTTTTAAGACTTTAATAGTGGTTCAAAAAGGTAGAGATAAACTATATACTAAATACAATTCCCACCTCTATGATGAAATTATAGTAGTTGACCGCTTTAAAGACATGTTGAACGATGAAATTCAGGAAAAAATGATTGAATTAAATACAATATTTATACCTAACAGAAGTTTTGCTGTGTATGTTGGTTATGATGGAATAGAAAATAAATTTGAAGTACCAATATACGGTAACAGGTTTTTACTTAGAGCGGAGGAAAGAAATTATGAAAAAGGGCAATACTATCTATTGAAGAAAGCTGGTATTAGAATACCAAAGGAGTTTAAGAGTCCAGAGGAAATAGATAGACTTGTTGTAGTTAAAGTTCAACAAGCTAAGAATCCCTTAGAAAGAGCGTTCTTCTACGCTAAATCACCAGAAGACTACTATGAACAAGCTGAAAAACTTATAAAAGAAGGAGTTATTGATGAAGAAGGTTTAAAAAAAGCAAGAATAGAAGAGTACGTTTTAGGTGCAAGATTTAACGCAAACTTCCACAGCTATGCAATTAAGGATGTTTTTGGTGATTTTGACTTCGTTGGTTTTAGTGACAGAAGACAAGTTAACTTACAAGGTTTCCTGAACTTACCCGCAAAAGACCAATTGAAAATAGATGTACCTGTTAAAAACGAGGAAATTGGACACTTTGGTGTAACTATGAGGGAAAGCAAACAAGAAATGGTTTACGATGCAGCTGAGAAATTTTTGAGAGTGTGTGAAAAAGAATATCCTCCCGGTATGATTGGTTTGTTCGGTTTGCAAGGTGCTGTAGCGTACTCGTTCGATAAATTGGAGTTCATAATATTTGATGTTTCAATGAGAGTTCCCGGAGACCCATGCATAGGACCAACGTCCCCAGAAATGAGAAATTTAAGTTTAAAGCATGGAGTGAAAATAGAAGACCCACTCGATCTCAGTATGATGGAGCTAAAAAAAGCTTTTGAAATTGGAAGATTAAACGAAGTAGTAACCTAACCTTAAACAATAACGTATATGCCTAAAAGGATTGAAACAACCATTTCTATGAATATTAGAGCCCAGAACAAGTAAAGAGCTTTCTCCCCAATCTCTTTAAATCCTTTTTCAATACCTTCAAAAAATCTTTTACCCATGACTTTTACTTCTACCTCGTTTTTTCCGTATGTAATATTTAGCACATTTTCTACATCTTTCTTGAGAAAGTTCTTTAAAAATTTTAAAACTTCAAAATCTCTCTTATCACTACCTACAGGTTTATAACCTATTTTTGGAGAAATGCCTGTTTTAGAATGATTGTCTGTGGTTATAGCAATTAGTTCAAAACCTTTTTCTTTAGCTATCCTTTCAAGCTCTCTCCTAAAATCTAAGAGCATGTTGTTTCCATCAATCATTAATAAACAGTACTTTTTATCACCATAATCTAAAATTACAGCTCTAACATAACCACATATATCTTCAGTTTCAATTCTTTTTTCAGAAAAACTACATTTTAACTCTACTTTTTCATTAACTTTTATTTCAGATGCTTTCTTTATTAGATCCATCGCTTCTTTTATTTCTTTTTCATCTACACTCCTTTCCTTATGAGCATTATGAGCCTCACAAACTATAACTTCTCCAAAGAGTTTTTCTGCATATTCGTTTAATTTTGGAGGTAAATCATCTGTAAAATTCTTTCCACTCAAAATAATTAAAGTCACGCAATTGAATGGAAAGCAGTAGAGTGTATAGTAATTTCCCTCAATTTTAAATGGTTTTTCGGCAATACACGTTTTTTTACAGCATACTATAGAGTTTACAATTTTCTCAACATCTTTTTCACTTGTAGGATTCAATTCATGCTTGGTTGCAGAATGTAAATACACTGTATTTTCGTTATTCAAAATCCTGCCAACCAATTTAGCTCCACCAACGTTTCTCATTGGGCCGGGATGAAAAGCTGTATTTATCAATTTAAAATTTTTCTTACATTTAAACTCTATGCATTTAATAAATCCCCTATAATTTATACCATATTCCCGCAACTTTTCTTCAAATTTCTCTGGATTGGTTGTTAACCAGAAAATTATAAAAGATTTTAACATATCTTTTATATTAATACCTTTAAATTCTTTGTCAAGATATTTTATATAAATTGAGGCAAGAAAAATACCAAAAACAGTAGCAATTGTGTAACTCAACATTCTATGTGGCGCACTAAATGAGAAAGCATAGTCAACAGGATAGAGGAGTAATAGCAAGAATAGTACAGCCATAATAACTTTTTTTAAGTCTGCCTGAGATGTAAAGTATAGAACTATTGTAATGAGAGTTGATAAAGCTGCAGGAGAAAGAATTATCAGCTCAAAGTAACCAAAATGTATTACTAAGAAGTCAAAAATTTCTATGAAGATTAATATTAATAATGCAAGAAAAAAAGTTCTTCTACTATTAAATGCTAAGTTTATGTAGCGTGAAACTAATAGTAGGAGAACTATTAAAGCGAGTCCAATAAAAATATATCTTTTAGCAAAAAATGATTTATTAACACCATTCAGTATTGAGGCTAATAGTATGGTAATAATTCCTAAGGAAACTGTAATTCTTTTCTTTGGAGTTGTAAAGATTTTCGAATAAAACTTCTCCAGCAGTTCGGTATCAACCATTGTTTTGCAAAAATGAGTGGGGTAATTTATTTGTTACTCTTGTTTTACTAACTTGTTGGTCAGTTTGAAGTTAAAGTTATTTACGATTGCGAGCTTAGAGTATGATTTAATAGTATGACTTACTTTGGAATAAAAGTTTTAAATACCCCTTCTTATTTCGATAGAAATTCCCTTGGAGGTGATGATATGAACGTTATCTCTTCGAAAATAGTAACAAGTTTTAGGTTTAGCGGAGCTCATAAGCTCAATCTATCCTATGAAAGCAAATGTTGTAGATTACATGGGCATTGTTGGAGAGTAGAAGTGGAGGTAGAAGGAGAAATTCTTGATGATGGTATGATCATGGACTTTTCTGAAATAAAAAAGTTAAAGTGTGAACTTGACCACACCTACCTAAACGAATTGATGGACCAACCTACAGCTGAAAATATAGCACTTTGGGTATGTAGAAAAGTTTTAAATGTTGCAAAAAGCAGAAAGGTGAAAAATGTAATTGTCAGAGTTTGGGAATCAGAGGATAGTTACGTTGAAATAAAGGTGAGCGAATGAATGAAGAAAAAAAGCAGAACAAAAAACTGCCTAAGAAAGTAATAGCAGTTATATTAGCAATATATATTTCAGCCGGTTTTTTTGGGGCTATACTAACACCACAGTACAAAGCTGCTGGTATGCAAGCTTTCAAAAATCCACAAAATATTAGTAATTCTATATACTATTTTATTGCAATAATCTTATTCACCGGAATAGTCTTATTTTTATCCAAGTACAAATCCTTTTTAAAAGCTATGCTGTATATGGTAATCTTTTTGTCGTGTTACTACACATTTTATCCTTTTCTTGGAGTTTTTGGGTTTGTACCTTCAGCTTTAATAATCTTAGCACTTATAAAAAGACCAAACTGGATTGTAATAGATATTGCAGCTTATTTCTTGTCCATAGGTGTAATTTCAATATTTGGAATTAGTTTAGCTCCAATTCCTGCAATAATTTTAATGTTGATTCTTGCAGTTTATGATGCTATATCAGTGTATAAAACCAAACACATGCTTACACTTGCAGAATCAGTTACCGATTTGAGCATACCAATGTTGTTTGTTGTACCAATTTCAAGAGATATCAAAGATATAAAAATTAATGAAGATGAAAGAAAAGCAGTTTTTCTTGGGGTGGGAGATGTCGTTATACCAAACATTCTTGTAGCTTCAGCCCAGAGATTTGCAGTTTCTCCCGTAATTTTTGGATTAAAACTTGCAGCTCTATTACCTCTGTTTGGTGGAGCTTTGGGTCTGCTAATTTTGTTAACAAAGTTTGCAGATAGACCGCAGGCTGGCTTGCCTTTCTTAAACTTACCTACAATTGCTGCATACTTAATATCTTTTTGGGTATAGTATTAAATAACAATTAGGTATATTCCGGAATAATGGAGCTGATTAGAGAGATTACTGAAGAGCTTAAAAGCTCATACATAGATTACGCAATGAGTGTTATAGTCGGTAGAGCTTTACCAGATGTAAGGGATGGTCTAAAACCAGTTCAAAGAAGAATACTTTACTCAATGTATGAAATGGGTCTTTTCTCAAACAAACCTTATAGAAAGTGTGCTAGGATAGTTGGAGATGTACTAGGTAAGTACCATCCACATGGTGATGCTGCAGTTTACGATGCCTTAGTTAGAATGGCACAGGATTTTGTAATGAGATATCCTCTAATAGATGGGCAAGGTAACTTTGGATCAATAGATGGAGATTCCCCAGCAGCAATGAGATACACAGAAGCGAGATTGTCTAAGATAGCTGAGGAGATTTTAAGCGACATAGATAAAAATACAGTTGATTTTCAACCAAACTTCGATGCAACTTTAAAAGAACCCGTTGTTCTCCCATCTAAGATTCCAAATTTACTCGTGAACGGATGCACGGGAATTGCGGTGGGTATGGCTACAAACATTCCACCTCACAATTTAAGTGAAGTTTGTAGGGCAATTATAGCGTTTATAAAAAATCCGGATATTAGCGTAGAGGAGCTTATGAAGTATATTAAAGGACCTGATTTTCCAACAGGAGGCATTATTGCCGGTGATAAAGGTGTTTTAGAGGCTTATAAAACAGGTAGAGGTAAAATAATAGTTAGGGGTAAAGTTGAAATTGAAGGTAAAAAAATAATTATTAAAGAAATACCTTATCTTGTAAATAAATCCAAACTTGTAGAAAAAATAGCTGAATTGATAGAAGAAGGCAAACTTGATGGCAAGGCAGTTAGAGATGAATCGGATAGAGATGGAATAAGAGTTGTAGTAGAAGTTAGAGAAGACGTTTATACAGCCCTTAACAAATTGTATGCCTACACGAACTTACAAACAACGTTTGGTGTGATTATGCTCGCTTTAGTTGATGGAGAGCCAAGAATTTTAAATTTGAAAGACATGATAGAATGTTATGTAAATCATAGAAGAGATGTTGTTATTAGAAGAACTAAATTTGAACTTGAAAAAGCAAAAGATAGATTACACATTGTTGAAGGTTTAAAAAAGGCTATAGAAAATATTGATGATGTAATATCTCTAATAAAATCCTCAAGTTCTCCAAAAGAAGCTAAGGAATCATTAATGAAAAAATACGACATGAGTGAAAAGCAGGCTGAGGCAATTCTTCAAACAAGATTACAGAAGCTAACAGCTATTGAAATTGATTCTATAATGAAGGAATTTAAGGAATTAAAAGATAAAATAGCTGAATACATGTCAATTTTATCCTCAAAAGAGAGAATTGATGAAATAATTATTAAAGAAATGGAATACATACTGGAGAAGTATGGAGATAAAAGAAAAACTGAAGTAGTTGGTAAAGTTGAAGAAATATCAAGTGAAGAACTTATTAGTGAAGAGGAGTGTTTAATCGTTTTCACAAAGGCTGGATTTGTTAAGAGAATGTCTTTAAACTTTAAATTACAGAAAAGGGGTGGAGTTGGTGTAATAGGCATTCAGCTTAAAGATGATGAACCTTCTTTTGTAACCGTTTGCAGTTCAAAAGATAAGCTGTTAATATTCAGTGAAAACAAAGCATATTGGATAAATGCTTATGAAATTCCAAAATTTGATAGGCATGCGAAGGGTGTAAAGCTAACAAACTTTGTTGCTTGTAGCAATATTGTTTCTGCAATACCACTTAGGGAGTTTGATGATACTGAGCTACTGATAGTAAGTAAAGATGGATACATCAAAAAGATAAAAGCAAAAGAGTTCGAAAACGCTAAGAGATCCGGAATAATAGCCTCTTCCTCGAACATCGCCTTTGCTTGTATAGTTGAAGGAAACGATGTATTTATTTCCACAAGAAAAGGTTATACCGTTAGATTTGATGTTAAAGAAGTGCCAAAACTTAGTAGAAATGCAAAAGGAGTTAAGGGAATTAATCTAAGAGAAGGAGATTCTGTAGCATGGGTTAGCTGTAGAAATGGAGGTTATTTGCTAACAGTATCTAAGGATGGTTATGCAAGGAGAAGTGCTGTAAAAGAGTATAGAAAAGTTTCCAGAGGAAGCATGGGCGTTATAAACTACAAAGGAGATGTAATTATGGCAGAAGTCGTGGAAGGCATTGAAAAACTTGTAATTCTAAGTTTTGATGGATATTTGCTAAGAACCGACATCTCAGAAGTCCCCGTTCAGAGTAGAACTGCGAAAGGAGTTATACTCTGTAAAAAGGATGTTGCCTGTTGTACAATTGAAAGGTGATAGATGTGTTTAGCGACTCTTCATTTATATATAAAGGAGAAATTATTAAAGGAAAACTTCTAAGGAAATATATTGGAGGAGAAGCTATAGTAGAAATATATGAAAATGTAGTTTTAAAGAAAAGAATTCCAAAGAGATATAGAATTAAGGAGCTGGATACATCTTTAAGGAAAAAGAGGACAAAAACAGAAGTTAAACTTATGAGTCTCGCAAGAAAACAGGGTGTAGCCACACCTATTGTACTTGACGTAGTCGATGACACCATAGTTATGGAAAGAATTGATGGATTGCCAGTAAGAGATATTTTGAACGAAGAAATTTGTAAAAGCATAGGGAGAGATTTAGCAAAAATGCATAATATGAACATAGTTCACGGGGACGTAACACCCATGAATCTTATTCTTAAAGAAAATAGAATTTACTTTGTAGATTTTGGTTTGGCTTTTATAGATTCGGATATAGAGCCCAAGGGTGTTGACTTGCACATTTTTTTTGAAGCTTTAAGAGCCTACTACGACAATTGGGAAAATTTAAAAAAAGCTTTTTTGGAAGGGTATCTTGAATTGGGGGACAAGGATGTTATTGATAGGGCTGAAGAAATAGCAGAAAGGGGCAGATATGTGAAAAGAGTCTCACAAATCTAATTTAATTTTAAGAACTTTTTCGTCAACGTATATCTTTTTTACTCTTTTACTTATTTCTGATCTCACCTTATCTGTAATTCTTTCAGATGGAATTCCAAGTTTCGTAAATAAACAGCTCATTAAAAGCGTGCTATTAGAGAAAAAAAGACTTGATAGTCCATTGCCAAGGTACATTCTTAAATTCTCTTCCCCAAACATTTTTGCATAACCCCTATCTCTCAACCAATTTTCAAACTCATCAATACTTATTTCCACTTCCATATTTTGTCTCAGGCAAAAGGAGTATATAATTGGTTTTACATAATCTATTTTATGAAAACAATTTTAGTATGCCCTGTATGTAAATCGACTGAAATAACTCTTGATACTGGTGGTATAACTGGAAAATATATGTGTAAAAACTGTGGTTATGTTGGATCTTTTGTTCTTGAATTAAGTGAAGGAGAATATAAAGAGATGATTGAGGGTGAAAAAATGACAGAAATGGAAAATGATAAAAAATCCTAAGATTTGAGAGCTTTTGCTATAAGTTCAGATACGCTAACTTTACTTACGGGACTTGGAACTGTATCAGTCCCATATATTTCTTCTACTCCAACTTCGTATATTTTTCTGAGAGTTTCAGTTTTTGCAAGAACGTGTGTTGAAAAAACGTAGATTTTTCTACATTTTGCCTTTTTTAAAACTTTTACAGCTTGAATCACTGTAGATCCGGCTGAAATCATGTCATCCACTATAAAAATATCTCTGTCTTTTACATCCGGTGGTTTTGACGCTATAACAACGTTTTCGGCATCCACTCTTATTTTTGTTAAATAGAAGTAATCAATATTTAACTTCTTTGAAAAGCGGGATGCCCATCTAACTCCTTCTTCATCTGGAGAGACAACTATTGGATCTTTTACATCCAAACTTTCAGCTACTTCTGCAAGTTTTTCCATTGCACTTATGTTGTATATCTCAATTTTTTTTGATATTTCGTTTATATAATCTTCAAGGTGGTAATCCACAACGTATATCTTGTCGAACACTGAGAAAAAGTTGGAAATTAGAGTTTTAGCAGGAAAAGCTTCACCTTTAATAAATCTTTTGCGGGAATATGGCATGTATGGAAAGACACCATATACTTTTTTGCTACCATATTCTCTTAAAGTCTCTGCTATTAGTATTGATTCCATAATCATTTCATCAGGTTTGTAAGCTAAGCTGTTTACTATAACTGCATTTTCAGGAGGTTGAGGAACTCTAATGTATTTTTCACCGCTTGGGAGTTTCTCTAATTGAACGTATCCAAGACTAAATCCAGTTAATCTACTTAACTTAACTCCAAGCAAACCTTGGGAACCGGGAATTATTTGCATTAAATTCTTAATATTTTCACAAAATTTAAACTTTGGGTTTTGAAGATTGTACCCATGTAATCCATTCAACTTCTCTTTTTCTCCCAATAACTAATTCAATAGCTTCTTTTACAAGTTTTTTCAGATTTTCTGTTGGGTTTTTTGATAAAATTGTATTTTTACAGTATGTGGAAACATAAACGTAGTACTCTTCCCCATCGTATTCATAATATGCTAAATCTTCATTTTTTGCTGGTTTTTTTCTTACTAAGAATGGAAAAACTTTACAGGATATGGGTTTTAAGCTACCTTGCAAAGAACATAAGTTGTCGATCTGAAAAGGACATTTACCATTAATTTTTTTTATGTAGTATCTCCCAGCTTTTTCCTCTACAAATCCTGTCTTTCTTAATTTCAGATACTCATAGTAGGTTAGTTTTGGTTTGAAATCTATACAACATTTACCGCAAGCGACACAGTGCCATGAATAAACTTTTCTCCATGGCACGTACATAGACATACTTTTAACATTCTGATAATTACGTTTTTTGAGTGGGTGGAGATTTTTTACTTTAATATTAACGAAGAAAGAGAGACCGGTAACTTGTCTAACCTGAGTTAAAAGGTTTTGACGTAAAAAATTTTAATAATTAAGTGGGCCCGGAGGGATTCGAACCCTCGACCGTCCGGTTATGAGCCGGACGCTCTAACCTGGCTAAGCTACGGGCCCTTTTAATAGCAGACACTATACCTGAATTTAAAATTTGTGTTCGGAAGCAACATATACCGGAAAGTGTACTTACTATTATGGACAGGATTCATAAACTTTCCGAAGAAGTTGTTAAAAAATTTAAAAATTCAGGATACGATGTAAACATTAAAGATGTTTATAAAAGGCTTAAACTTCTAATAGATGAATTCAAAGTTCCGGAAGATGAAGCCGTTAGAACAGTAACAAACTATCTGCTAAAAGAATTAGATATACCGAGAGATAAACTCGTTGTAGATAGTCCTCTTGTAAAAATAGCCGATATAGGCTCACCGGGACAGTGGATTAGCTTGAAAGCTAAGGTTGTTCAACTGTGGGATTCAAGTAGTCCAAATGTTTCTCAAGTGGGGTTGATTGGAGATGAAACGGGTATAATCAAATTTGTAATTTGGGCAAAAGCAAATAAACCAGAAGTTGAAGAAGGGAAAAATTATCTTTTTGCAAATGTAGTTACAGATAGATTTGGAGGTAAAATGCAAGTTAACATTAACAAGTATAGTAGGATAGAAGAAATAGACGAGGATATAAGTTTGCCACCAAGAGACGTTGATATTGTTGGAGCACTTGTTGCAATTCAGCAGAATAGTGGTTTAATTAGACGATGTAAAATTTGCAATAGAGTTTTGACTAAGGGTGTTTGTCCAATACATGGTAAAACAGAAGCTTACGACGATCTCAGGATTAAAGGAGTTATGGATGATGGAGAAAACTACTATGAAGTAATATTAAATGAAGAAAATATAAAAAATCTTACTGGAATCGGGCTTGAGGAAGCGATAGAATTAGCAAGAAAACACTACGATAGAGAGATCGTGCTTTCAGAGTTAAAAAATAAACTCTTGGGCAGATACTTTAGATTTAAAGGGAGAAGGGGTGAAAGATATCTAATAGTAAACGATATTGAGTTTCTCCAATATGACGAAGTAGAAAAAGCAAAAGAAATTCTGAGCAAAATAGGGGGTGAAACAATTGGATAAATTTCTCAAGAGGTCTGTGGCTAAAAGAGTGTTCTCATTTGAACTAAACGAAGCAACATACAAAGTTGAAAGTGACGAAAAACTTGTGCAAATATTACTTCCAACTGGTACACTTTGTAGCAGAGTATTTATTGTAGGAGTACTGCTGGATAGAGAGGAAACAAGACCAGATTCAGATTTTTGGAAAATTAGAGTTAGTGATCCTACGGGCGTTTTTAGAGGTTTTGTTGGAAAATTTCAACCTGATGCATTGGAAAACTTGCTAAAAATAGATCCACCAGAAATAGTGGCTATAGTTTCCAAAGTAAGGATATTTGAAGGTACAACATCAAACTTAGTTACTCTTAGACCTGAAGTTATAGTTCCGGTTGAAAGAGATGTTATGAACTACTGGATTCTTGAAACAGCTGAACAAACTCTTAAGAGAATTAAAGACATGAAAAAAGGGGAGAGTGAGTTGGTAGAGATGGCTTGGAAAATTTATAACCCCGACCTGAGTTACTATGAGAGCAAAATTAGAGATGCCGTTAGTGCAATCTTAAAAGTTGAAAAAGAAGAGGAAGTTAGCGAAGAAGAAATTGAAGAGGAAACAGCTGATATAAGTGAGAGTTTTGAGGAAGATCTTGAATTAGAGATTCCGGATATTGATGAATTTGAATTTGAAGAGGAAGAGATTGATCTTAATGATATATTGGGGTGAGAGTTTGAGAGAAGCTGAAAGAGTTAGAGAAATATCTACATCTATGATAAGAAAAATGTTTGAAATTGTAGCTAAAGCTAAAAAAGAAGGTATAGATGTTGTAAGCTTAAGCATAGGTGAGCCTGACTTTGATACAGATGAGAGAATAATTGATTTTGCATGTAAGGCAAAAAAAATGGGCTATACGCATTATACATCCAACTTGGGGTTAGATGAGCTAAGAGAAGCTATAGCAGACAGATATCATGTAGATAAAGATGAAGTTATGGTTACGGCTGGAGGTAGCGAAGGTTTAATAAATGCATCTCTCTCTTTCATCGATAGAGGTAGCGAAGTTATTATACCTACTCCAAACTTCCTCTCCTACTTCATATATACAAAATTGTGTGAAGCAAAGACAATTCAAATAAGAACACATCCAGAATTTAAGTTGGATATAAATAAAATTTCTGAAAGTGCGAGTAAAAAAACGTCTGCTATATTCCTTAACTATCCAAACAATCCTACTGGAAAAGTTGAAACCAAAAAAAATCTTGAAGCTGTCTTAGAAATAGCAGAAGATTGTGGAGCTATTGTGATAAGTGATGAAATTTATGATCAAATTTACTATGAAAAGAAGCCCGTAAATCTTGTTGACTACGAAAATGTAGTTGTTGTCAATGGATTTTCAAAGTCTCTTGCAATGACTGGATGGAGAATAGGTTTCGTAATAGCAAGAAAAGATTTGATAAACACTATGCTTAAAGTTCACCAAGTCAATGGAGTTTGTGCTCCCGCTTTCGCTCAAAAAGCTGTAGCAGAAGCGTTTGCATGCGGTATATTTGACGAATTTACTTCTAAGATTAGAAATGCTTTCAGAGAGAGAAGGGATTACATATATCGAGAACTAAAAAAATTGGGATTTAAAGCAGTAAAACCTGAGGGGGCATTTTACATATTTCCAGAAATACCCGAATACTTTGAAAACTGTAATGAGTTTGTAGAAAAATTAGTTATGAACGGTGTTGCTTTAACTCCCGGAACACCTTTTGGTGATGGGAATGAAAGATACGTTAGAATTTCCTACGCTTGCTCTATTGAATCTCTGAAAAAAGCTGTTGAAAGAATAAAAATTTTCCTTGATTCTCAATCTTAGGGATGTGTGTAGATTGCTCTAACACCGCTTTCATCTGCAAATTCAATCCTACAAAACGCAAACCTTTCGAACTGCACGACTTTATCTATTTCCTTTAAAACATTTCTTTCAACAAACCCTCCCCACTTGAGATTTGGTTTATCCCCTAAAACCACACAAACTACCGCATCTTTCCAACATAGCCAATGGATTATGTTTTTACCTTTCTTTACATTTTCATTTAATTCCCAAGAAACAAATTTTAATTTTTGTTCGTTTTTATCGATTTCAACAGTACAGAAGTCTTTTAGTCTCACTATTTCTCCATTTTTGAATCTAATCCAATCATCCTTAGTCAAAAGAACTTTTCTTTCACCAGTTAGCTCTCTGAATTCTTTACTTTCCGGACTCTTTGGTATTTTAACTTTAACTTTCTCTGGTAAACCCTCTATTTCCAGCTCTATTACATCCCATACAAAAAAGTATCTATTTGCCTCTTTATCTATAATTTTTCTATTTTCAGCGTACAAATTTTTTAGACTAATAGCTACATCGTTTTCTCCTACACCTAAGGAAAGAAGAAACTTTCTTATTGCCTCCGGTCTAAAACCTCTTCTTCTAAAAGCTCTTATTGTTGGTAATGCTGGGTCATCCCAGCCTTCATATTCTCCACTTTCGATTTTCTTTCTTATTTCACTTGTTGACAACTTACCAAACTCGTGTATTTTTATTCTACCCCAGTGCTTTGTAATTGGATATTCCCATCCAAAATATTTGTATATATATTTTTGTCTTCTTTCTGAATCTATAAGATCTTTACCTCTAATTATGTGTGTTATACCCAGCAAGTGATCTTCTATTGCAGACTCAAAATCCAATGTTGGATAGACAATATACTTATCGCCAACAAGTGGGTGATCAGCTTTTATTATCCTAAAAGCAACCCAATCTCTTATTGCCGGATCTTTATGTTTCATATCTGTTTTTATTCTTATTACAACTTCACCTTCATCGTACTCTCCAGCCAACATTTTCTCCCAAATTTCAAGAGCTTCCTCAGCAGAAGTACATCTATGAGGGCATTCTATACCAGAATCCCTATACTTCTTGAATTCATCTCTTGAACAAAAACATGGATAAGCTTTCTCCATTTCAAGCAGTTTTTCTATATATTCGTAGTAAATCGGTATTCTTTTTGAAGCATATACTATTTCATTTGGCTTTACATCTAACCATTCCGCATCCTCTATATACCAATCGTAAGCCTCAATTAGAGGTCTCTTAGTTCTTGGATCTGTGTCATCAAATCTCAATACAAGTTTCCCATCGTAAATTTTTACGTATTCGTCGTTTACAACCATTCCTCTTGCAGAACCAAGAGTTGGTGGTCCATTTGGATTTGGAGCAAATCTCATAACGACTTTTCCTTTTTTTGCATTTGGTAATTCTGGAAGAATTTTTTCTTTTTTCTTTTCCTCTTTTTCTTCTTTTATATTTTCTAAAATGGATCTTTTTTCTTCTTCGCTTAAACTTTCAAACTTTTTCACACATTCTTTAACAATCTCAAGTGTCTCCTTAGCTTTTTTTCTTAACTCTGGTTTTTCTGCCATAATTTTTCCCATAACTGCCTTTTCGTTTGGTTTTCCGTATTTTAATGCGTTTACTGCAACGTACTTCATTATGAGTTCTTCCAACTCATTCACAACTGAAACCTCTGCGAAAGTTATTAAAAATTTGCCGGAGAAATGAGATGAGATTAACATGTCGATCGAACTTATGAACTATACACTAAATGAAAAATTGAGTGACTACATTTCAAAACTTAGAGTTGGTGTTGTTTGCAGTAGACAAATTGTAAACTTACTTTGGAGAGTTGGAATAGATCGTATAATGTATTTGGGCGACTTTATAACTCCTCAGGATGTGTTTTGCGATGTTTCTCTCGATTTAGATGATGCTAACAGCTATGATGTACCTGAATCGAGAGAGAACACACTCGTTGTATCTCACTTAGCTGAAAGTTTGGATGTAAAAACGTTTAAAAGAGCTATGAGAGGATGTGATCTAATAATAGCTCATAGATATTGCAGAATTTCGGCGGAAGTTGCTGAGATGCTCGGAGTTCCCTTTATACCTACTATAGTAACAAACATACTGCCAGAAGATATAATTGAAAGGATAGATATCATAGATAAGCTTGAAAAGTTTTTACCAAAAAATCCTATATGCTACTCTTTTCTATGTTCAGCCCAAGTTATAGAAGCTTTAAGATTGTCTATAGATGGTAACACAATTATAGCTCCTGAAGCGTACATACCCTCTGAAAAACCACCGTTTTTTAAGAAGAGCAAGATATGGTAAAATCACTAAAACAAAACCATTAAAACAAAACACTGATATAGTGATAAGTAGAGTTGTTTTGTGTTAAGTGTTAATGAGTTAGCTTACGATATAGTAGAAGAGATGCTGGACTACATGGACGAATATAGAGAAGAGTATAAAATAGATTTCTATAGATTAGAGAATAAAGCTTGGGTTATAGACTTTGGAGTTAATGTGAAAGGTAGCATCTCAGCAGGAATTCTATACTCTGAAGTGTGTATGGCTGGCCTGGGAGAAATAGATGTCAAAACAGATAATTTAGCAGAGTTAGTTCTACCCTTTGTTGAGGTTAGAACTGATAACCCATCTCTTGCGTGCTTAGCAGCTCAAAAAGCTGGCTGGCAAATAAAAGTTGGAGATTATTTTGCTATGGGCAGTGGGCCAGCAAGAGCCTTAGCATTAAAACCCAAGAAAACTTATGAGATTTTGGATTACGAAGATGATGCCGAATACGCAATTATAACCCTTGAATCAGATAATTTGCCAAACGAAAAAGTAATAGACTACATAGCAAAAGAGTGTGATGTTGAAAGTGAAGATGTTTACGCGCTTGTAGCTCCAACTACTTCCCTTGTTGGTTGCATTCAAATATCTGCAAGAATAGTTGAGGTTGCTATGTATAGATTGCTTCAACTCGGCTTCAATGTTAATAAAGTACTTTCAGGATGTGGTAATGCGCCTATTTCACCCCCTTCAAAGGATAATCTAAAAGCAATGGGAATAACAAACGATTGTATTCTCTATTGTGGAAAAGCGTTTTTATACACTGAATTTGATGAATCTGAAATTAGAAAGCTTAATAATTCAAGTTTGGTTTCAAATGAATCCAAGGACTACGGTTTACCATTCTACGAAATATTTAAGAGGGCAAACTACAACTTCTATAACATAGATCCATCTCTTTTTGCTCCAGCAAAAGTTACTATTTCTTCACCCTGCGGATGTGTTATAAAAGGCAAAATTGATGAAAAAGTTCTTTTAAAGTCCTTAGGGGTGATAAGTTGAACGATATTTTAAGAGATGTTGTTGTTGCAGTGGTGATGGTTTTATCTTCAATATTTTTAACAGCACAGTGGCTCTCTCTTTACAACAGCTTTAATCCTGTAGTCGTGTTTTTCGCATTTCTCTTCACACTCTCTCTTAGCTTTCTAATACTAAGCTTGATACTCAGAATTTCAGAGTTAATGGCTGAGTTAGAAAGTACTAAGAGAATAATCGCTATGAATTCGGCTGAAATAGAAGAAAGAATTGACTCCCGGCTCAGAGAGTATTTAAGAGATTTAGAAGAAAGAATTGAATCGCTGGAGAAAAGAATTTATAGATAACATTATTTTATCAATATACTTTAATCAAGTCGAGTGCAGATCTCAGCTTTGTAATTGCAAGAACTGTAATTATGTAAAGAACTTTAATCCACTTCATGTTATGATTTGTAATTAATTTTTATATAAACTAAAATTATATACGTAATTATTTAATCTCGTAAATATTATTCTCATTATATAGTCAGAAAATATTTGTAGGATTAGACCTAAATGCAATCTGGAGAAAATAGGTGGTAAAATGAAACGAGTTAAGTCGTT